>Ga0256843_1002096_pt1 | contig 14912 bp, 16 predicted proteins | sample AlvinellametaG_FD_191572 | JGI IMG/M metagenome (GOLD analysis project Ga0256843, IMG submission 191572) | Pompeii worm associated microbial communities from hydrothermal vent at the East Pacific Rise, Pacific Ocean - Alvinella | ecosystem: Host-associated > Annelida > Integument > Unclassified ... | reverse complement strand
CGATTCATTACATCCAATAAAAATGGTTAATATTAGTAAGCTTATCACTATTTTTCTTTTCATCTTTTCCTCTCTATTTTTATTAATGGTGCGTTGAAACAGCATCCTACGAATCATTTACATTACAATAATCAGAAATTGGACAGACACTACACCTAGGATTCCTAGGAAGACAAACTGTTTGACCAAAGCTAACAATAGTAAAATTTAATCTGCTCCAGTACTCTTTTGGAACTTTAGAAGACAGCTCTTGTTGTGTCTCTTTCTCATTTTTTGTATCTATAACCCCAAACATATTTGGGATTCTATGAACATGGGTATCTACAGCTATAATCGGTATATTAAAAGCGTTATTTAAAACAATATTGGCTGTTTTTTCTCCTACCCCTCTTATACTTAATAGCTCTTTTTTACTACTTGGCACAGTAGAGTTAAACCTCTCAATTAATGTTTGAGACACCTCTTTTATAACAGCTGATTTTTTTCGATACATTCCTGTAGGTTTTACTATGATTTCAAGTTTTTCTGTGGGAATCTCTAAAAGAGTTTGTGGGGTATTGGCGATTTTAAATAGCTCTTTACATACTTTAGCTGTATGTTCATCTTTGGTTCTTAAGCTTAAAAGTGTGGCTATTAATATGGTAAAGGGGGTTCTTTTAAAGCTGTTTTTTAGGATATTGCTTGGACTATCTTGGGGGATATTTTTTTCTAGAATAGAGAGGATTTCTAAGAACTCTTTGGTTTTCATTTTGCTCTTTTTTTGGTGCGTTGCAAACGCACCCTATTATTTTGATTTATTCCACTCAAAATAGGTTTTAGCTTTAGAAATATTGTTGTACTCAAATCTTACATCTTCACCTTTTTTAGCAATGGTAAAACCTTTGTCATCAGCAGAGGTTATTAAACCTTTCTCTTTATCGCCACCGTGAACTTTAAATTTAACCCGTTCATTTACAGCAGAAATAAAATGCTTTGGCAGTTCAAGTTTTCTCTCTATTCCAGGAGAACTTACTTCTAAAAAATAGGCATCGTGCATTGGTGGATTTACATCAAAATAGACAGAGAGTTCATGTGAAATATCTGCACATAAATCAAGTGTTACTCCACTCTCTTTCGTAATATAAACTCTAAAGATGGTATTTCCATCATCTTGAGCTGTCTCAGTGCCATAAAAGTCTGCACCATTGGCTTTAACAATTTTTTCTATCTGTTCGTTAAGACTCATCTGATTCATCCTTCTTTTTTTCGTGTCTTTTACCTATCTCTTTAAAAAGAGCTTCAATTCTTGAAATCTCTTCTAACTGGTTATCGAACTCAAATGTAAATTTTGGAGCTTTAAACCAACCCTCACTCTCTCGAACATAAGTAGACAAATAAGAGGAGACAGCACGAAGCTGTTTTAGTGCCTCCCCTTGCTCTTTTTCTGTTAAGTAAGATTTATCAAGATAGACTTTTGCATCATAACGACCTCGTGAACAGATAACTTCTGTTACAGAGAGACCATTAATTCTATTGTCATTCATTCCTGAAAGAGCTTCAGGAATCAGTTCAACCAAGCGAGACTCTGTTCGCTTTCTTTTTATCTCTTCTTCTCTCATTTTTTTCCTAAAATCTAAGACTTTATAAAAAGCCTGAATTCTGTAGGTTCGATTTCATCGAACAGATATTTTAATGAAATTTGAACGATTGTCCGATAAAATTGAACCTACATTTATTGAGTAGTAAAATTTAATCCCACTAAGGGATTAAATTAATCTAAAGTAACCTGCTCTTCTACCATTTTAAAGGTTTCAATTACATCACCCTCTTTAATGTCGTTGTAGTTATGAAGCATGATACCACACTCGAAACCATTCTTAACCTCTCTAACATCATCGTTAAATCGTTTAAGAGAAGAGATAGTAGTCGTATAGATAACAACACCATCTCTAATAAGTCTTGCACCTGCGTTTCTAACAATAACACCATCAGAGACTTTACAACCTGCAATAGTTCCAACTTTAGCTACAGTAAAGGTCTCACGTACTTCAGCTTGACCTGTAACCTCTTCAGAGATGGTAGGACTCATCATACCACCAAGAAGTGCTTTTACATCATCAAGAAGCTCATAGATGATTGAGTATGTTTTAATCTCAACACCCAGCTCTTTTGCTCTCTTTTTAACTGAACCTGTAGGTCGTACGTTAAAGCCTAAGATAATGGCATGTTCAGAAGCATCTGCTAATTGAACATCAGATTCAGTTACACCACCCACACCTTCATGAATAATATTAACTTTAACCTCTTCATTTTTAAGGTCTGCTAATGTTCCTTTAATCGCTTCAAGAGAACCTTGAACATCCGTTTTAATAATAACAGGTAAAGATTTAAGATTACCCTCAGCAATAATTGCTGATAAATCTTCAAGTGTAACTTTAGTACTCTTAGAGAGTTCTTTTGTTCGCTCATATTCTGCCCGTTTATCAGCTACTTCTCGTGCCTCTTTTTCAGAATCCATTACCACAAGAACATCTCCTGCATCAGGAACTTTTGAGAGTCCAACAACAGCAGCTGGAGTACTTGGTCCAATAGCTTTAGTTCGTGTTCCATCATCAAGAATCAATGTTTTAACTCTACCAAATGTTGTTCCAACAACAAAGCTGTCTCCAACATGAAGCGTACCATTATGAACAATAATATTGGCTGTAGCTCCAAACCCTTTTTCAAGAGAAGACTCAACAACAATTGCTTTTGCATTACGTGTTGGGTCGGCTTCTAATTCAAGAACCTCTGCTGTAATAAGCAGTGTCTCAAGAAGCTCATCAATTCCCTCTCCTGTATGTGCTGAAACAGGAACAAACTCATGCTCTCCACCCCACTCTACAGGTGTAATCTCAAGCTCTGCTAATTGACCTTTTACAAGCTCTGGATTAGCACTCTCTTTGTCCATTTTGTTAATTGCAACAACAATAGGTACACCTGCTGCTTTTGCATGAGATACAGCCTCTTTTGTCTGCTGTTTCACACCATCATCAGCAGCAACAACAATAATTACAATATCGGTTGCTTGCGCCCCACGTGAACGCATCTCTGTAAAGGCTGCGTGACCTGGGGTATCTATAAATGATATTTTTTTACCATTTTTTTCTACTTGATAAGCACCAACATGTTGTGTGATTCCACCTGCCTCTTTTGCTGCAACTTTGGTTGAACGAATTCTGTCAAGAAGTGAAGTCTTACCGTGGTCAACGTGACCCATAATAGTAATAACGGGTGGTCTTTCCACAGGATTCTCATCTTCAATCGAGTCATAAACTTTTACATAATCTAAAGCATCTAATGGGTCAATTGTATGTACTTCAACTTCAAACTCTTCTGCAAGAATCTCAATAGAGTCTTTATCTAAAAAGTCATTTTGAGTAAACATTGTTCCAAGAGTAAAGAGGACTTTAATCACTTCACCTGTACTTCGTCCAACTTTCTCAGCAAACTCATAAACACGTACATTTTCAGGTATCTCTATAGAGGTAATCTGCCCTAAATTCTCCTCTTTAATATACTTTTTACGTTTTCCACCACGTCGAAGACCTGATGCTCTTCTACGCTGTTGTCCACCACGTCCACGTCCTGTTCCACGTCCTTGAGTTCCACCACCTGCAGCAGCTCTCTTTTTCGCCTCTTCTTTACGCTTTGCCTCTTGACGCATCATATCTTCATAGATATTTTTATCAGAGAAATCCAACATTAATACTTCTGGCTCTTCTTCTACCTCAGTAACTTGATTACGTCCATAACCTCCAAATCCAGAATTAGACATGAAATCTAATCGCTCTCCACTCTCTTTGGCTGTAGCTATTTTTTTAGCTTTTTTCTTTGATGGAGGTGTCGGCATACCTGCTGGTTTTTTACGTTTAACTTCAACAACAGGCTTTCGCTCTTCTACAATACGAATTCTTGGCTTATCTCGGTCTGCTTTTTTAATAACTGTAATACCGATACGCTTACGTCTTGCTTTTGGTTTCTCTTCAACAACAGGTACTTCCTCTTTTGGAGTCTCTACAACCACTTCAGGAGCCTTCTCCTCTTGCTCTATAGCTGATGTTTCAACAATAGGAGCTTTAACTTCTACAGCAGGAGTAACAACTGGCTCTTCAACTTTTGGCTCCTCTTTTTTAATCTCCTCTTTTTTGGGTTCTTCTTGTTTGACGAACTCAATAACAACAGGCTTTTTTCTCTTTGGAGTCGCAGTAATTGAACCAATTCTACTACGTGAACTCTTTTTAATACTTTTAGCTTTTGATTTAGCTATAGGAGTTTTCTCTTTTATTGTTTCCACACTTTTCTCTTTTATCTCTTCTTTCTTATTTTCAGAGCTTTCTTGATTGCTATCAGACTTCTTAACAATAGAGACTTTTTTTACAACTTTTGGTCTCTTTTTTGCTTTTGGCTTTACACCATTAATTGCATAATCAATTAACATTCCCGCCTCTTCAACGGTTACCGTACTGTTCGCGGCTTTGACATCGTAGCCTAACTCTTTGGCTTTCTCAATAAGTACTGCATTCGATGCACCTGCTTCATCTGCAATCTCTTGGATTTTAACTCTATCCATTCTTATCTAACTCCTTTAAATACTTAACAAACTGTTCACTATCTTCACTAGAGAGTCGAAAACGCTTTATTAAACCTTTTACTTTTTTTTCGTTTTCACGACAACTGTCACATATATACAAACTTCGACCTTGTCCAGAATAAGGAAAAATGTTACTGTTTTTCTCTTGTAGGCGAAGTAGTTTTTTTTGAAGCTCTCGTTCTCTACATGTTATACACATGCGTACTGGTTCATTTTTTCGCATAATTATACCCAAGTTTTGTTATTAACTCTTTGAAGTGACACCATAATTGTCAAGAGTTTTGGTAAAGACCCTATATTTGGGAAATTTTTGGCTTAAAGCCTTATGGATTTTAGGAGCATCATCAGCATAACAGAGGGTAAAGAAGGTTGAACCTGAACCCGAAAGTGTACTCATTAATGCCCCATTGCTTAGTGCTGTTTTCTGAACTTCAAAGAGTTCAGGCATCTGTTTCATTCTTCTATTCTGATGAATCTTATCTTTTGATGCAATTTTTAATAAATCCCATGACTCTGTCATAAAAAGTGAAGTCATAAAAGAAGAACGAGAGAGAGAATAGACCATCTCTTCAGTTCTATACAAATCAGGAAGTACTGTTCGAGATTTAGCAGTTGATATGGTTTTATTAGGAATAACCAATACTGCCCTTAGATATTCAGGTACTTTTCTTTTTTTAGAATAAACTTTCTTCTCTTCTACACATGCCACATTAAATCCACCCATTACAGCAGGAGTAATATTATCAGGATGTGGCTCATACTCTAAAGCCAAATTTAAAATCTTTCGTTTATTATAACGTTCTCCTGCCGCAACATAGGCAGAAGTTAATGCAGCTGTAATCACAGCAGAAGAACTTCCTAAACCTCTTGATATAGGAATCTTATTTCTAAATTCAAATCTAAAATTCTCTTTTTTAACAGTTCCCTCTTTGGCTCTAATTTTCTGATACTGCTTATTAAAAATATTCATAAAAAGAATATTTTTTCTAATATGTGCATTCTCTGCCCCCTCACCATGGGTTGAAACAGAAAAAAAACGTGAAGGTTTAATAGTTATTTCATTACGAAGATTAATTGCTAAACCTAAAGTATCAAACCCTGGTCCAAGGTTTGCTGATGTTGCTGGTACAGATACAAACAAAGTTTTTCCTTTGCTGATGTCAAAACAGTAGTGTTTATACGGCTGGTAAGATATACAAAGGTCTATTATCCTTTAAAATAGTCACATCACTCAACAGGGAAGGTAGTTCAAACCGTTGCTCCACAGCCTCATCAAATTTTTTCGTTATTATAGTGTTATTTTCCTTGATAAAGTAGAGTTTTCCCATTGCTTTTATTGGTTTATTGCCATTTAAATCAAATGCGTTACATCCTTGAAAAGTAAAACCCTTTAAAATCTCTAGAGAACGCAAGGTAATATAGGTCAACTTTATTGCCATGTAAGAGCCTGGACCATTGGTATAAAGCAGTCTACTATAGGAATATTTTTCTGATAAATCTGTTAAAATTTTCAATAAAACTTCTGAAGTCTTTTCAGAAGAAGAGATACTTTCAACCAAAGTATCTCCCTTATAGACTCCAATTAATAGAGGAGAGGAGATAGAGATAATAAGAATGGTGTATGAACTAGGCAAAACTTTTCGCAAACTCCCGACTTTGAACTCTGTTTAAGGCAACCATCTCATAATTAGCAGTGTCAGCAAGAAGTGCTACTGTTAACTCATGATTTAATTTATGACTTCCAGCAAAAGAGCTGTATGCTCCAAGAATATTATGACCTGTTACCATCATATCACCCATAGCATCCAAAATTTTATGACGAGCAAACTCATTTTCAAATCTTAAGCCTTCTGGGTTTAAAACTTTTTCATCATCCAGACCAATTGCATTATTTAAACTTGCTCCCAGTGCAAGATTGATACTCTGTAGATATTGAATATCACGTGCAAAACCAAATGTTCTTGCCCGTGCAATCTCTTCTAAAAAAGGTCGTGTTCCAAAAGCGTATGATTCTGACTGTTTACCAATCACTGGATGTTCAAAATCTATAGTAAAATCAAAAGTAACTTCACTGCTTGGCTCTAAGCGAACAAACTTATCACCATCTCGAACCTCTACAGTTTTTTTAATCCGAATAACCTCTTTAGGTATCTCTTGTTCTTGAATACCTGCCTCTTCTAACAGAAGACAGAAAGAGGCTGCTGAACCATCCATAATAGGCATCTCATTTCCATTGACAACAACTCTCATATTATCAATGCCATAGGCATAGAGAGCTGAAAGAAAATGTTCAATAGTTGAGATATAACCCTTCTCAGAACCGATAACTGTTGCCATCTGAGTATCAATAACAGCAGAAGGATTGAGTGGAATAGAGAGTGCTAAGTCTTCTCTATAAAAAACAATACCTGCATTAACACCTAAAGGTTCAAGCCGAAGTTTAATCGGTTCACCTTTATGTAAACCGATACCAACAACTTCAACTGCCTTACGAATGGTTCGTTGATTCATTTTATATTCCTTATTATTTAAGAACCATATTATAACATAATTGTGAATTTTTTGTATAAATGTGATTTTTTCTTTATTTTTAGAGTTTTTTAAGGTAAATTTAACGCTTATATCTGTTTGGTTCTTTATATTTAATTTTTTATTATTATTTGAAAATTGTATGCAAATCACAAAAAAATTTTACTACTCTTTGCCCTGAATTTCAAGCTTTACCCTAAAAATATCAGAAAAAGTTACAAAAGCTATTCTTTTTAAAATCTAGAAAAATTTTATCTCATAACTTTTCATCTTGATGGCTAATTTTTAACTAATCATGTTATATTGTCATTTAAATAGGACTAATTTAGTCCGAAATAATTTTCTTAAGGATATTAGATGCAGTATAATCAACTCAATAGTGAAGAGGTACGAATTATTGAAAACAAAGGAACAGAGATGCCTTTTAGTGGTAAATTCAACAGTTTTTATGAAGCTGGAGTCTATAGTTGCCGAAAATGTAATGCACCTCTTTTTAACTCAAATGATAAATTTGATTCAGGTTCAGGATGGCCAAGTTTTGATGACAGCATTGATGGAGCTGTTAAAGAGATTCCTGATGCAGATGGAAGACGTGTTGAGATTGTATGTGCTTCATGTGGTGGACATTTAGGACACGTATTTAGAGGCGAACAGATGACACCAAAAAGCACACGCCACTGTGTCAACTCTGTCTCACTTGACTTTAAACCCTTAGAGGAGAATAGCGACTATAAAAAAGCCTATTTTGCAGCAGGATGTTTTTGGGGCGTAGAGTATTGGTTTGACAAACAAGAGGGGGTGCTTAATGCAAATTCAGGATATATGGGTGGACATCTAGAGAATCCTACTTACCCAGAGATATGCCGAAAAGATACAGGTCACTTAGAGACTGTTGAGGTAATCTATGACCCGAAAGTTGTCTCTTTTGAGACCTTAACCAAGCTATTTTTTGAAACCCACAATCCAGAACAGATGAATGGACAAGGTCCAGATATTGGTCCACAATACTTATCAGCTGTCTTTAGCAACAATATAGAAGAGGAAGATACTGTTCAAATATTGATTAATGAACTTGAAGACAAAGGGATGAATATCGCAACAATGATAAAAGATGCTAATGAACATACGTTCTATATTGCTGAATATGAACATCAAAACTACTATAAATTGAGAAATTCACAACCTTATTGTCACGCTTATACTAAAAGATTCTAAATTTATGCTAATATAATGCCCAAAACAAAAAGTAACCGACTTCGTTTCTATCACTTTTGATAGAGACGATTTTTTAACAAAGATATAGGCATAAAAGAGATGAAGCTTCTAAAAAAAATATTTAAAAAAAAAGAGACCCCTTTCCTAACAACCCTTACCATAACTTCTGAAAATGGTTTACACCTGCGACCCATTGCTAAATTTGTGAATGAGGTAAAAGAGTTTTCAAATACAGAAGTTACCATTATTGCTCATGACCAAGAGATTCTAGCCACACAAGTTCCTAAAATACTCTCACTCTCATTGGAGAAAGGAGAGAGTTTTACTTTAAAATGTATAGGTGAAGAGGCAATGGAGGCCTCTGCCTATTTAACCGATTTCTTTATAAAAATGATGCAAGAAGATATTATAGAAAAAGAGATATATCAAACCGAAGAGAGTTATGAATCTTTAAGTATCAAAGGTAAAACTATTGCCAAAGGGATTGCTATTGCTCCATTGGCTCCCTATGAGACACGAAGAGTTTCACAAACAAAAGATACTGGACTATCCATTAAAGATGCCATTAGACGTACAAAAGAGGAGCTTTATGACCTCTATCAAGCCAATAAAACTAATCATGAAGCCCAAATATTTTTGGCACAAAAAGAGTTAATATCAGCAGATGTTTTTAGATATGAGTGTCCTACTGTTCGAACATTCTTAGAGATTATTAAACAAGAAGTATCAAGACTTGAAAATACACGATTTGCCTCACGTATTCCAGACTATCGAGATGTTGAACAGAGAGTACTCAAACATTTGGGTATGACCAGTATTGTTGAAGTTCCAAGTAAACCTTATATACTTTTAGCAGATGACTTACTTCCCAGTGAAGTGATGAATTTACAAAATACCCTCATAGAAGGGGTGATTCTTCAACAAGGAACACTTACCTCTCACGCATCAATTCTATTGCGTTCTTTTGCAATTCCATCGATGATTATCAATACACCACTAAACTCTAATCCACGAGCCATACTTGATGCCAATAGTGGGAATCTTCTACTCGAACCAACTCAAAATGATTTGAGAAAAGCTCAAGAAAAACAGAAAATTTTTCAAAAAGAGCAACAAGAGGGTTATAGAAAACGTTTTGATATAACTAAAACCAAAAGTGGTGAAGTGATTAAAGTTCTGGCTAACGTTAGTGACTTCCGTTCAGCAAAAGAGGCAAAAGAAGAGGGAGCAGATGGCGTGGGACTTTTACGAACAGAGTTCCTTTTTAAAGAGGATAAACCAACTCATCAAGAGCAAGTTAATGCCTATCGAGCCATTTTTGAACTCTTCAATACCATCACCATACGTACATTAGACATAGGTGGAGATAAATCTGTTCCATACATTAGTATCCCTCCAGAGAACAATCCATTTTTAGGTATAAGAGGTATCCGTTTTTCACTTCAAGAAGAGCTACTCTTCCAAGAACAGATTTTAGCCATCTATGAAGCCATTACACTGGTTATGCCTGCACCAAAAACCTTTAAAATTATGTTTCCTATGGTATCGACAATTGAAGAGTTTATTCAAGCTAAAGAGATGGCACTCACTGTTGCACGACAACATAATGTGAATCTCAACAACATTCAATTTGGAATGATGATAGAAGTTCCTTCGGTAATGTTTGCCATAAAAGAGTTTAATCAAATTGTTGATTTCTACTCAGTCGGAACAAATGACTTAACACAATATCTTTTTGCAATAGAACGAACCCATCCAAGCCTTCATGCAGATGCAACCTCCCCGATGCTTCTCTCTGCTCTTAGAATGATTGCAGAACAAGTAGATAAACCAATTAGTATCTGTGGAGAGTTGGCAGGAGTAGATGAAGTGACAGAAGAACTTATAGATATGGGTTATGATACCCTCTCTGTATCAGCCAAACTTATTCCATCCCTCAAAGAGAGAATTCGACATGTTTAACTTTTTTCAAAAAATTGGCAAAGCCCTTATGACTCCCATTGCAGTATTGCCTATCGCTGCAATACTTTTGCGTTTAGGATTTGGAGATATTCCTTATCTCGATGGAGATATTGCAAAAATAATGAAAGTATCTGGTGAAGCGATATTTGCAAATCTTGATATGCTCTTTGCCATAGGAATCGCCTATGGATTGGCAAAAAATAGTGACGGAGCAGCAGCACTTTCAGGAGCCGTTGGACTATTTATTGCAAAAGCTGTCTATCTAGAGATAGATAAAAATTTAAATATGGGAGTCTTTATAGGTATTATTATTGGTATCATAGCAGGACTTCTCTATAATCGTTTCCACACAATTAAACCTCCTGAATTTCTAGGTTTTTTCGGAGGAAAACGTTTTGTTCCCATAATTACAGCTCTTTCAGCCATTATTGTTGGTATTTTAGCAGGATATTTTTGGCATCACGCCCAAAGTGCTATTGATAATTTCTCTCACGCCATTATTAATCTTAATGAAGTGGGAAGTTTTATCTATGGAACACTCAATCGTATGCTTATTCCTCTTGGTCTACATCATATTTTAAACTCTGTATTTCTCTTTCAAGTAGGAGATTATGAGTACATTAAAGATGGTGTAACAGTAGTAGCAAATGGAGACCTCCACCGTTTCTTTGCAGGAGACCCAACAGCTGGTGTCTATATGTCGGGCTTTTATATAGTAATGATGTTCGGTCTACCAGCCATGGCACTGGCCATATATACCACCACCCCTAAAACTCAACGTAAAAAAGCAGGGGCTATCTTAGCAGGGGTTGCCTTCACCTCTTTTTTAACAGGAATTACTGAACCTTTAGAGTTTCTATTCCTTTTTATTGCTCCTCTTCTCTTTCTACTTCATGCACTTCTTACAGGATTAGCACTCGCAACAGCCCACTTTATGGATATACATCATGGTTATGGGTTTTCAGCAGGTTTTATTGATTATATTATTAACTATAAATTAGCAAAGAATCCTCTGCTTATTCTTCCTCTGGGTCTACTCTTTGGATTTCTCTATTTTGTACTCTCTTACTATCTAATTAAAATTTTTAAATACAATATTTTTGAAGAGAGCAAAGAGAATAAAGCTCAACAAGAAGAAAATGAAGCCCTAGCCTTTATAAAAGCCCTTGGAGGAAAAGAGAATATCATATCTACCGATGCCTGTATTACCCGTTTAAGGATGGAGGTCAAATCTTCAATCCATTTAAATGAAAAGAGTTTTAAAAAACTTGGAGCAAAAGGGGTCATTAAACCCAATGAAACTACTATTCAAGTAGTCTTAGGAACAAGAGCCGAAGGTGTAGCCGAAAAGATTAAAAGAGCCTTGTAAGGTGCAATTTATTGCACCAAAACTACATTTATTATCGATATAACCACCACAAAAAAAGAAATCCTAATCCAATGTTTATAAAACTCAACGCTCCATCAAACATTTTTTTAGTTATCCATACCACTTTATCTGCCACCTCGGCAGGATAATAGAGATAAGCAGACTCAGCAACCCATTGGTTTATCTCTTGATAGTAAAAAAAGTTAATAACTTCAGGTACAAAAAAGAGAAGCACCACACCAAGAACACCCCAAATAGTCTTTTTAGGTTTCATCTCTTGAAGTTTAGCTTGAAATTCAGGATTATTTTTTAAATTATGTTGAATATTTTTTATTTTTTGTCTCATAATAAAATTATATCACAAGATAGAGTAATTAACTATTTTAAAGAATGAGATATAATACCACAAAAAATAAAAAGAGCAAATATGGACAACAGTAATAATCCTCTACACGGAATAAAGTTAAAAGATATAGTAGAACAGTTGGTGAAACATTATGGATGGGAAGAGTTGGGAAGAAGGATAAAAATCAACTGCTTTAATAACAATCCTCACATTAAGGCTAGCCTTAAATTTCTACGCAATGTAGACCATGAGTGGGCTAGGATTAAAGTGGAGAAACTTTATATTGAAACTTTTTGTAAAAAGTAAATTGAATTTAATTTTGGTAAGTTTTAGGACAGACTAAATAACCATTTTTCATTAATCTGCACTCTTTTTGCACACCTTTTATCTCTTGAGTATGGGTTGGCTTCTCTAGGTTTTTAACCTTTATAGAAGAAGCATTGGCTTTACTTGAAGCACAACCTGTACAAATAATAGCTAAAATTAAAATAAGAATCCCTTTTATCATAACAAACCTTAATAAATAATTAAATTGGTCTTTTTTTTGAGTTGAAAGCCAGTTTAGGAAAAAACTAAACGGATTTTAGTCCTCAAAAGTGGATTGACTGTGAAAAAAAGGCTTATTAAAAAAAATATTAAAAAAAGAGTTAAAATAGAGCTTATGAGTAGATATGAAACAATAAAAAAGAATAGAAAGAGTACAAAAGATATATATCTATCATTACAACCCTAAAATAGGGTTATAATGTAACATTATATAGATAAAACTATTTAGCTATTTAAATATAACCTCCAATAAAGTTTCTCCTTCACGAATGATTTCAATTTTTTGATTTTCCAAAATTAATGCTTTCTCATGATTAAAAACAATAGGTGTAATGGTATCTTTATCTTGAGATTTAATAAACTCTAAATCAGCATAGATAATTGGTTCACCAACATTCACCTCTTTTCCCTCTTCTACTAGACGCTTAAAACCTTCTCCTTTTAGAGCCACTGTATCTAATCCTATATGTACCAATACCTCTAAACCGTTTGAAGCTTTTATTGAGTAAGCATGATTTGTAGAGAATATTTTAGAGACAACTCCAGAAATAGGAGCAACAAAAGTATTACTTCTTGGAATAATTGCTATCCCATCACCTGCCATTTTCTCTGAAAAAACTTGGTCAGGCACACTAATTAACTCTACAATATCACCATCAGCAGGAGAGACGACCACCTGTTTTTTTTTCTTTTTAAATAATCCAAACATATTAATCCTTTAATTCTGTAACTTTAACCACTCTACAAGATTCTCTATCTGCTCTTCAGTACGAACTGTACTTGTTCCACCCTCTGAAACTCTTGCATTCATCGAAGCTCTATTATCAAGAAGCTCTACTACCCCCTCTGTAATTCGCTCATCTACACTTCGAAGCTCTTCAGAAGTAAGCTCTGAAATATCCACCCCTCTCTCTTCTGCCACATTAACCACGTTACCTGTAATATGATAAGCATCACGGAATGGAATTCCTCCCTCTTTTACCAAATAATCGGCTAAATCAGTTGCAGATAAATGACCAATCATACATGCTTTTTCCATCTTCTCTACATTAACCGTCATCTCATCTATCATCTCATTTAATACTTCAAGTGAAAGCAGAGCTGTCTTTACAGAGTCAAATACCCCCTCTTTATCCTCTTGCATGTCTTTATTATAGGCAAGTGGAAGCCCCTTCATCACTGTTAAAAGAGCTACTAAGTTACCATTTACTCTACCTGTCTTACCACGAAGCAATTCAGGAATATCAGGATTTTTCTTTTGAGGCATAATAGATGAACCAGTTGCATGTTTATCAGAGAGCTGAACAAATTTAAACTCACTAGCAGACCATAAAATAAGCTCTTCACTCAAACGGCTAATGTGCATCATCATGGTAGAGATATTAAACAGAATCTCCAAAGCAAAATCACGGTCACTCACAGTATCTAGACAATTAAGTGTTGGTGCTTTAAATCCAAGCTTCTTAGCCGTAGTTTTTCGATTAATTGGATGAGGAGTACCAGCCAAAGCAGCACAACCAATAGGAGAGTAGTTATTACGCTCATAAGAGCTTATAAAACGTTCATAATCACGCTTAAACATAGAGGCATAAGCCATTAGATGATAACCAAAATTAATTGGTTGAGCATGTTGTAGATGGGTCATACCTGGAAGCAGGGTTTTACTATTTTGCGAAGCAACTCTAAGAAGTGTAGCTATATTGGTTAAGAGTAGATTTGCTATCTTTTGTGTATTTTTCTGAACATATAATCTAAAATCCAAAGCCACTTGGTCATTACGACTTCGTGCAGTATGCAGTCGTTTACCTGCATCGCCAATCTTATCAGTCAAACGCCCCTCAATAGCCATATGAATATCTTCATCATTACCATCAAGCAGAAACTTACCCGACTCTATCTCTTCATATATCTCCACTAATCCATTTTCTATCTGAATATAATCTTCTCTACTAATAATCCCCTGCTCTTCTAACATATAAGCATGAGCGCGTGAACCCTCTATATCTTCTCTATATAACACCTTATCAAAAGGCAATGAGTTATTTAACTCTTGTAACAGTTGTGAACTTTTTTCTGAAATTCTTGCAGATGCAATTTTTTTTGACACTATAAAATCCTAATATAATAATTAAAAGTATTTTATCATATTTTAGAATAAGTAATAAGAGATAATGATATTTTTTAAGAAAAAATTTGAAAGTAAAAAAAGAAAGAATTCAAAGAGGCAGCGACCTACATTCCCAATCCAGACAGGATAAGTATTATCGGCGATGGGAGGCTTGACTTCCAGGTTCGGAAAGGAGCTGGGTATAACCCTCCCTCTAGACCCACCT
>Ga0256843_1002095_pt1 | contig 14914 bp, 10 predicted proteins | sample AlvinellametaG_FD_191572 | JGI IMG/M metagenome (GOLD analysis project Ga0256843, IMG submission 191572) | Pompeii worm associated microbial communities from hydrothermal vent at the East Pacific Rise, Pacific Ocean - Alvinella | ecosystem: Host-associated > Annelida > Integument > Unclassified ... | reverse complement strand
TCCATGTTTTACTATACATACAGCATTCTCTTCACCAAATGCAGATGCAATTTTAGCTGCACCACTAATATCACCCATATTATTAAAAGATGCTTCCCCTTTTAAAGTTATAAATTTATTTGACAAGTGATTATCAAACTCATACAATGCACCTTTTTGATGTGGATTTTCACCATATCTTGTATCAAACACTTTAGTTCCAACAATAAATTGTTTCTGACCAAATCCATTGTTAAATCTTTTATTCATATAGTTTGCTATCATAGAATCATAAGCTGCAGTATGCTCATATGCTTTTATCATAAGATCTCTTCTAAACTCAAAAGTATTAGTATCATTTTTAAGTCTGTCTAAAACCTCATCATAATCAGCAACATCAGTTACAATTATCACACTATCATGGTTTTTAGCTGCACTTCGCACCATTGCAGGTCCACCAATATCGATATTTTCTATAATAGTTTCATAATCATCTGTTGTTTCAATCGCATTTTTGAACGGGTACAGATTTACACAAACCAAATCAATCCCCTCTACTCCAAGCTCTTTTGCTTCATCTATATGAGACTGCTTATCCCGTCTGTGTAATATTCCACCATGAATATAAGGATTTAAAGTTTTTACCCTACCTTCAAAACACTCCGGAAATTTTGTAACTTCGTTTGCTTCAATTACAGCAATTCCAGCTTCTTGTAATTTTTTATATGTACCACCTGTACTAATTATCTCATATCCTAAAGATACCAACTCTTTTGCAAAGTTTTCAACACCACTTTTATCACTTACACTTATTAATGCTCTCAATTTTTTCCTTTTTTATAATTTTTTTAACTCTTCATAAAGGTTTTTTGCCATTACCTCATAATTTCTATCAAGGTGCAATAATTTATCTTGCCCTTTTTGACCCATATCTTTTAAATCCTCTTTAGAGGTATTTAAAACCCTCTTTAAACTTTGTAAAATATCATGATGATTAAAATTTGTAAAGATAGCTTCCTCTTCTGTAAAAATATTTCTATTTTTACTATTATTTGATATTATCGCAGGGATTGCACAACTATATCCATCTAATACTTTTGCTGGAAATGTTGTATTATAGATCTTTATATCTGGTAAAACAGCCAAAGTTATATCACAGCTTTTTACAATATTATCAAGTTCATCTAAACTCCCAGCTCTTTTTAACTCTATTTTATTCTCAAGATTTGGATAAAATGTCAATAACTGCTTAATATAATCTTGTTTTAAAGCACAAATTACCAATTGCCAATCTTCATCTTTAATCTTTTCAAATGCATCTAAAACTACATCAAACTCTCTTAATTCATCAATTGTACCAATATATACAAATCGTTTTGTATCACCTTCAAGTATCTCATGTGTATGTACTTTTTTAGGATCCAATCCACTATATAGTGGAAATGATTTTGCTCTTACATTTGGATAAAATTCATTTTGAAGTTCAAAAGAAGCTGGCATAAAAAGATCACACTCATTTGCTAGTTTTTGTTTTTCATAAGCTAAATATTTGTTATATAGTACCTTAAATATATTATCTTGCTTTTTAGCTTTCATCAATTCAAATGTATGCATAGTTTTTGGATAAGATACTCTAAATCCAACTTTATAGTTATACCAATCTTTAAATTTTAAAACATTTTTCAAAATATTTTGTTTATTTCTTACAAATACAAAATCATAAGATTTAATATCTACATCTTTAGCTTTTAGATATTCAATGATATCATCTTCTTTCCCAATAGGTACAATAAAATCATCACCTTTTTGTTGAAAGCTGTGTTTATATTTGGTTACATATACCATATTTACATCGATATATTTTTTTAAATAGTCATTAAATAAAGGTCCGATTGTTCCTCTTTGAGAATACTCCTCTTGATCTGTTATATATAATAATTTTTGCATAACGATATCCTTATTTCTCAATCAATTCGTTATTGAATTTTTCTTCATCAAACTCTAAATTCAAATACTCACAAATCACTTTCATATCTCTATGTGCATTACCTAAACAACTTGTAGCTCCAGGACTTGGTGTCATATTAAATATTATACCTTCACCAGTATTTATAGAGGCTTCTCCAAGCATTAGTTTTTGATTTTTCTTATCTAAAATTTGAGGTCTAACACCACCAAATCCATTCGCATATGTAATATCATCTTCACTTAAAGATGGTATAATTTTTCTGGCATCTTTTACAAACAGTTTTTTATTTATATATGGTACTTCAAATAAAAAGTTTCTAAGTACATAATTTCTAATATCACTGTCACTAAAAAGATCAACTGCAATTTTTACAATATTCATATCAAATCTAAGTGTTTTAAAAAAATCTAAATATGTTCCACTTTTAAATCTTTCTAATTTAGGTAAGATAAGTGCAGTAGGTCCAAATCTTGTATGCTCATTTAACAATACATCTGGATCTCCATGAAGTGCAGCAAATGGAAGTTTTGGATTCTGAACCATATAAACTTTACCATTTAATATTTTTCTATTTGCTGTATAGAAACTTCCTGCAACCGGTAAACATCCATAATCCAAGCCATGTCCCATACGATGTGCTAAAAATAAACTATGAGCTCCAGCATCAACCACAACAAAATCAGCAGTAAAATGTTGATTGTTTTTTGTTTCTATATGATAAATTGAACCTAGTTTTTGAATATTCTTAACTTCAGAATTAAAAAATACATCAGTAATTTTATCCTCTATTTTAAGTGTATTATCTATAAAACTATCACTTAAAGCTTTAAAATTAACTGTAGTATTCTCATTTTGAGCACCCATTGCAATAATCTCCTCTGGGCGTTCATTTCCATTTTCATCATAAACCAAAGCTGGTTCAATCTGTTTTAATTTCTCTTTATCATAAAGTTCAAGATATGGGTAAAGTTCTTTAAACTCATTAAATCTGTTTATAATAAAGTTTACCTCTTCAGATCCAACACCCAAAGCCATCTTTTGATGTGAAAAAAGAATAGTACCTTTATAGCCATGTTGTAGACAATATTTTTCAACCATTTTGGCTGTTCTTTTAACATTTACAGCTTTTTCCAAAGTATAATTTGTCTCAATATCCCCACAATGTATAGTTTGAGAATTAGCAGAAGCGTTAGAATTTAAAGTAGCTAACCCTTCATATTTTTCTAAGATACACAATTTTTTTATATTTGTGTATCTACCAAGTTCATAGTACAATGCTGCACCAGATATACCACCACCGACGATTAATACGTCATAATGATTTTGTGTCATAATTTACTTCTTATAAATCTTGTTCAATAACTCTTTGAAATGTATTAAAATATATATCTTTTAAAGTAGTTATATCCATATTTATAGCATCATTAATAGCAAGTTTATCACCACCAACAATACCAACTCTTGTACATGATATATTCATCTGTTGCGCTAAAGTTTCAAAAGCTTCACAATTATCTGGTTCAACTTCAACTATAGCACGACTTAAACTCTCTGCAAAAATATCTTTATTATTTTCTAAATCAATATTGATATTTGCACCTTTATCTCCAACTGCTGCCATTTTTGCTAATGATATAGCAATACCACCTATATTTACATCTTTTGCTGATTTTAATAAACTTTGTTTATTTGCTTCAACTACCAAATTCCATAAATTTAACTCTTTTGTAAAGTCAACTTTAGGATGAGTTCCTGCTACTTGATTATATAATTTTTTAAGATATAAGCTACCTCCAAATTCAGAATATGTATCACCTAAAACATATAAAACATTACCATCTTTTTGTAAAGAACTTGGTAATACTTTATTCATATCTTCGTTTACTCCAACTGTTGCAATTGATGGAGTTGGATAAATTCCAACTCCATTTGTTTCGTTATATAATGAAACATTTCCACCAATAACAGGAGTATTTAGAGCTTTACAGGCACTTTTAATCCCTTCACAAGCTTCTTTAAACTGCCACATAACTTCTGGATCTTCAGGGTTTCCAAAATTTAAACAATCTGTAATTGCTTTTGGAACTGCTCCAGTCATAGCTACATTTCTTCCTGCCTCCATTACTGCAGCAGCAGCTCCAAGTTCTGGATCTATATAACAAAGTCTTGTATTACAATCTGCACTCATAGCCAAAGCTCTACCAGTCTCTTTTATACGAATAACTGAACCATCAAGTTTACCAGGTCCTTTTACTGTATTTGTTTGTACCATAGAATCGTATTGATTATATACATAAGATTTATCTACAACTTCCATATCACTTATCAAGGCTTCAAATGCTTCTTGAGGTGATATCTCTTTACTCATATCTATATTCTCAATATCAGACAAATATTCTGGTTTTTTTACAGGTCTATCAAGCACTGGTGCTTCTTCACTTAAAGGTTGAATTGGAATATCTGCACACTTTTCACCATGCCAAAATAACTCCATATTCCCTGTATTTGTAACTTCACCAATCACTGCAACATCAAGTTCCCATTTCTCAAAAATATCAATAATTTGTTGTTCGCAACCTTTTTTTGCACAAATAAGCATTCTTTCTTGTGATTCAGAAAGCATAAAGTCATAAGGTGTCATCCCCTCTTCTCTAGCTGGAACTTTATCAAGATGCATTATCATACCAGATCCACTTCGTCCAGCCATCTCAAATGAACTTGATGTTAATCCAGCTGCTCCCATATCTTGAATACCAATAATATAATCGTGTTTAAAAAGTTCCAAACAAGCTTCTAATAAAAGCTTTTCTGTAAATGGATCTCCAACTTGTACTGTTGGTCTTTTTGATTCACTATCTTCATCAAATGCAGCACTACTCATAACTGCTCCACCAAGCCCATCACGACCTGTTTTAGATCCAACATACATAACTGGATTTCCAATTCCTTCAGCCAATCCTAAAAAAATCTCATCAGATTTTGCAAGTCCAAGTGTGAATGCATTTACAAGATTGTTACCTGCATAACACTGTTCAAAACCAACTTGTCCACCAATAGTAGGAACTCCCATACAATTCCCATATCCACCAATACCATCAACTACACCACGAAGTAAAAATCTGTGTTTTTTAGCTACTTCATCATCTCCATCAATTGAAGCAAATTGGATCATATTCATATTTGCAATAGGTCTAGCACCCATTGTAAATACATCTCTTAATATCCCTCCAACACCAGTAGCAGCACCTTGATATGGTTCTATAAAACTTGGATGGTTGTGAGATTCCATTTTAAATACTGCAGCATATCCATCTCCAATATCAATAACTCCTGCATTTTCACCTGGACCTTGAATTACCCAAGGGGCAGATGTTGGAAAACCATTTAGATATTTTTTACTAGACTTATAAGAACAGTGTTCACTCCACATAGCTGAAATTATTCCAATCTCAGTATAATTAGGCTCTCGACCTAAAATTTTTACTGTATTTTCATATTCCTCTTTTGTCATTGAATGAGCTAACGCGATCTCTAAGGGTGTTTGTTTTGTTTGCATATTATATTAAACCTTGCTTGTTATATTTTAAGCAATTATAGCCAAAACCTACTAAAAAGTTCCTCATACTATTTTGGTATAATCTATGTAAATTATCATAATTTAAAAATTTTATTTATCTTTTTTAGATTTTTGGATAAAATGATAAAAATATAAATATAAGGTTTATAATGAATGAAAAAATAGTGCAACTTAAAAATGAGATATCAAAAGCGATTGTTGGTCAAGAAAATATGATTGAAACTCTTCTTATAGGACTTTTTACAAATGGTCATATATTACTTGAAGGTGTTCCAGGTCTTGCCAAAACCACAACAGTAAAAGCTATATCAAATGCACTTAATTTGGAATTTTCAAGAATTCAATTTACACCTGATCTATTACCAAGTGATATACTAGGAGCTCAAATATATGATATGAAAACGGGAGAGTTTAAAACCAAAAGAGGTCCTATTTTTACAAATCTTTTGCTTGCAGATGAGATAAACAGAGCTCCAGCAAAAGTACAATCAGCACTTCTTGAAGTTATGCAAGAGCAACAAGTAACACTTGGTGAAAAAACTTATAATATAGATAAACCATTTTTGGTACTTGCTACTCAAAATCCCGTTGAACAAGAAGGTGCATATAGTTTACCAGAAGCGCAATTAGATAGATTTATGTTCAAAATTGTTGTTGGATATAATACAAAAGAGGAAGAGTATCAAATAGCAAAAAAAGTATCAATGAACTCTTTTGAAAAAGTTCAGGCAGTTCTTACAAAACAAGATATTGATACTATAAAAGAGCAAATACAAAATATCTATATCGATAAGGAGTTGGAAGATTATATTGTTGAACTGATTTTCGCAACAAGAGATCCTGCTTCTTATGGACTTGAAGATATTGAAAAATATATTCAATTTGGAGCAAGTCCAAGAGCTACTATTGATATGTTTAAAGCAGTAAAAGCAAAAGCATTTTTAAGGGGCAATGATCATGTAAGCCCTGTAGATATTGCTCTAATAATAAAAGATACCCTAAGACATAGAATTATACTAAGCTATGAAGCACAGGCTGTAGGTATCACTACAGATGATATTATTCAAAAAGTATTAGAAGCTGTAAAGGTTCCATAAACTTGTCTCAACAAAACATCAAAAAAATATTAATTAAGACAAAAAAATCTATCTTTAGTGATATTATTGGAAATAACAATTCCCTTTTTAAAGGGGAAGGATATGATTTTATTGAATTAAGAGAATATGAAGATGGTGAAGATATAAAGAAAATTGATTGGACAATTAGTGCAAAAATGCACAAACCTTATGTAAAAGTTTTTCATACACAAAGGGAATTAAATATCTCAATAGTTCCTATACTAAATGGATCTATGCATTTTGGCACAAAAAGATTTAAACAGGATCTTTGTAGTGAAGTTTGTTCACTTTTAGGCTTTTCATGTGTAAAACAAGGGGATCCTTTTGATTCATTTATTGCAAATGAAAATATATTATTAACTACAAAAAAATCTAAAAAAATATTTAGTGTATATGATATGGTTGAAAAAATATATAACTATAACTGTATAGGTAAAAATATTGATTATACCAATATCTCAAATCAACTATATAGCAATATCAAAAAAAAATCGATCATTTTTCTAATAGGAGATTTTTTTGATATTGATAATTTAGATTTGAGATTATTAAGTAAAAAGCATGAAGTAATTGCAATAATAATTAGAGATCAATTTGAAGAAAATCCAATACAGTTAGGAAATGTAAATTTGGTTGATCCGTCAAATTCACAACTATTTAGTGGTGTATTAAATAAAACTTCAACAAATGAATATATAAAAACAGTAAAACAAAATGATCATAAACTATATGAATATTTTCAATCATGTGGTATTAGATCTGTAAAAATATATACACATGAAGAACCACTACCAAAACTATTAAGGCTTATGATATGAATAATACAAACCAACAATTACAAATAAATGATATTAAAGATATTGTTGATATACCTGATTATTCAATCTATATTTTTAGTGCAATGATTATAGCTATAATAATTATTATAGGATTGATAATATATTTTATATATAAATATTTTAAAAATAAAAAACATGATATAAAAAAAGAGTATTTTAAAATTTTACAAAATTTAGATCTTAATGATACTAAGAATAGTGCATATAAAATCACAAAATATGGTACAATTCTTGCATCAAGCCAGAGAGAAAAAAGACTAATCTCATCACTAAATGCACAATTAGAAAAATACAAATATAAAAAAGATGTAGAGCCTTTTGATGACAATATTAAAAATCAATTTCATATATTTTTGGATAGTTTAGATGTTTAATCAATTTACTTTTGAGTACCCTTATGTATTTTTGGCACTTATACCATTTATAATATGTGCCAAATACTGCAAAGCAAAATTAGCTGCATATTATATGCCACATCTAAATATATATAACCAAACACAAACTATCAATAATCAATTTATCACAATTATCCAATGGCTTTTGATTATATTTTCATTAATAGCACTTGCAAGTCCTGTTAAACATCTTCAAACTATACATAAAAAATCTGATGGTATTGATATAGTGTTAGCATTAGATACAAGTGGTTCTATGCGACATATTGGTTTTGATAGAAACGATTTAGAGAAAAACCGATGGCAAGTGGTACAAGATATTGTAAAAGATTTTATACCAAAAAGGGTAAATGACAATATTGCTTTGGTGGTATTTGGAACAGCAGTTATGACAGCTTCACCACTATCTTATGACAAACAAGCACAACAAGAGATTTTATCTCATCTTGATATTGGAGTAGCTGGAGATCAAACTGCACTTTTAGATTCTATAGTTGCAAGTGTTAATATTCTAAAAAAATCAAAAGCTAAATCAAAAGTTATTATATTGCTAACTGATGGTGAAGATACTGCAAGTAAAATACCTCTACAGGTAGTTATGAAACTTGCACTAAAATATAATATTAAAATATACACAATTGGCATAGGAAGAGTTAATCAAAATCTATTACATAAAATAGCATCAACAACAAATGGTAGTTTTTTTAGTGCAAACTCAAAAAATGATCTAAAACAAATATATGATCAAATAGATAAACTTGAAAAATCTTCTATCCAAAAAAATAAAATTGTTTTAAAAGAATATTACTTTTTCTATCCTCTATTTTTAGCAGTTATGTTTTTGGTTTTATTTATATATCTAAAAAATAAAAGGGGTGAAGTTTAATACTTCCAAAGTTGAAATTTATCCCAGTTTTTAGCTGCTGATATATTTCCATTTTGCATTGCCAATTCAATATAATATTTAGCTTTCTTTAGATCTTTTTTTACCCCATCTCCATAATAATACATCAAACCAAGATTATTTTGAGCCAGTGAAATGCCTTCATTTGCAGCTATTGTGTACCAATAAAATGCTTTTTTATAATCTTTTTTTACACCTTTACCATGTAGGTATAACAAAGCAACATTATTTGCAGATAGTATATCTCCAGCTCTTGCAGCTTTTAGATACCAAAAATACGCTTTTTGATAATTTTGAGGCACTCCCATACCATTACTGTATAACCATGCTGTATTGTATTGAGAATCTTTATATCCAAGTTTGGAAGATCTTCTAAACCAATAAAATGCTTTTTTATGATCTTGAGATACTCCCAAGCCTTTTTTATACATCAAACCAACATTATATTGTGCTATTTTATCTCCCGATCTTGCCAGAGTTAGATATATTTGATAAGCCTTTTTATAATCTTTTTGTTTATATGCTTCATTTGCTTCTTTTATACTATTTGCATATATAGAACCAACAAACAAAACTGTAAATAATACAACTTTTATAAAATTCATTATGTTTTTGCTCTTACAGTTATCTTTTTTGGATCAAAAAGCTCTTTTGCTTTATTTAACATTGGTGAATTTAAAATATCTTGTATTTGCATCTCTTTTTGTGCTAAATTTTGATGTTCTTGTGCAACATCTCCCATACCAGCCACACATCCTGAAGTTTGCATCTCAATATCTTCTATCATAGATCCACTTTGGTTTTGGTTGTTATTTTCCTCTTGTTCTTGTTTTATATCATTCTGTATTGTATTATTAGTAGTTTTTGGTTCTTCAACCCTGTGCTTTTTTTCAAAATCTATATTTGTATCTTCCCCAAAAACTGCTAAAATTATCATCTTAATATTTGGCCAATATTTACCAAGCATAGCTCTACAATCACCACTTGCATAACTATCTATTAATAATCTGTTATTTTCATATTTGTTATATACAAAATTTTCTTCAAAACAAGCACCTAAGTCATGATTTTTCTCAAAAATTGCTTCAATTACAGTTTCATATAATTCAAACCCTTTATCCAAAAGTTCATCAATTTGTTCAACAGGCTCTACTACAGGTTCAACAATCAATTCTTGAATATCATTTTGAACTATTGGTTCCTCTTTTACAATTGCTTGTGGTTCAACTTTTTCCTCTTGCTTTGGTTGAACTGATGGCTGTGCTTGTGGTTGTATTTGTGCTTGTGGTTGTTTTACCTCTATATCTTGTACATGAGATATAATCTCATCAACTGTTTTTAGCTTTGTTGCTTCAATCATTTTTGAAAGCATCAAAATAAGTACAAAACCATTGTCACTGTTTATTGCCAAAAGTTGTTTTGCATCAGCTAATATTCTAAAAAACCTATCATATAGTAAAATATCAAATTTAACATCATTTGCCAACATCTTGTCTTTTAAGTATATACTCATCTCATCTATTACCAAAGTTGTTTCATACTCTTGTAAAGTATTAAGCATTACTCTAAAATCACCACCACTTAATATAACATCAAATAGTTGATCTAAAAACTTTGGATCCAAAAGCCCAAGCATATTAGTAACACCAACAGTTGTAATTTTACCCTTTGAAAAAATTATAGCTTGATCAAGCAAAGTTAATGTATCTCGTAAAGAACCTTGTCCACTTCTTGTTAATACATTTAAAGCTTCAGGTTCAAAATCTATATTCTCTTGATGCAATATATGACTTAAATGATGCACTACATCAGTATCACTAATTCTTTTAAATCTAAAATGTTGAGTACGACTCAAAATAGTTGCAGGCAACTTCAAAGGATCAGTAGTAGCTAGTATAAACTTTACAAATCCTGGAGGTTCTTCTAGTGTTTTTAATAAAGCATTAAATGCTTGAGGAGTTAACATATGTACCTCATCAATAATAAACACTTTAAACCTTGCACTATTTGGTTTATATTTTGTATGTTCTATTAAATCTTTTATATCATCTATACCACGATTTGATGCTGCATCCATCTCAATTATATCTAGATGTCTTGAAGAGTTTGCACTTACACAATGATCACAAACTTCACAAGGCTTTGAAGTTGGTCCTTGTTCACATAAAAGTGATTTTGCCATAATTCTTGCAGTTGAAGTTTTACCACTTCCTCTTAATCCACTTAATAAATAAGCATGTGATAAACGATTACTATCTAATGCCAAACTTAGTGTTTGTGATATTGTTTGTTGACCTATTAGGTCTTCAAATCTTCGTGGACGATACTTTAATGCTAATACTTGTGAATTCTCACTCATACAATTTCCTACTATAATATTATGTGGTATTGTACTGAAATTATACTTTATATTGAGATAATTTTATATGTATATATTGTCATACAGATTAAAATCTGTATGACAAATTTAAACCAATTTGTTTTCTTCTATATTCATACATATCAATATTTGATCTATTTCTTGTATATGAAGTGTTTAGGGATAGATTTGATTTAATTTGAGGTATATAATAAGATAAAGTAGCACTAATAACTCGTGCATTATCATCTCGTATCACATCATATGCTGCTTCTTTTTCATCATATGAAGTTTTACTATAAGATGATGTTAAATTAATATTAATATATTTGGAAAATGCTTTAAAATAAGACAAATTTATACCTTTAGATCTATTTGCACTAGTTTTAGTCTTACTATTTTCTCGTCCATAATATGCACCCATGTTTATCCAACTAGACTGATCTATAAAATATCTGCTATATGGTGATATTGTATATGAATTAGATCTTCTATCTGAATTTTTATAATAATCTTTATGACTTAAACTCAAACTTGATCCAATGGCTAAATTTGGAGAATATTGGTAATTTAACTGTGGAACTATACCTTTTGATATAGAATAATATCTATCTTTGTGCCCAACTTTAAGTACATTAAAAATAAATGGTACTGAGAAATTTACCTGTTTATTTATCTGCCATGATGGACCACTAGAAATTGATAATGATTGAGTATCTAAAGTATCAACTTTAGAATAATCTGTAATATTTATATTTGCGCTACTTTGTAGAATAAAAGATTCAAATGATTTTCTATGGTTTATACCAACACTCAATTGTTTTGCATGATCTTTCGTCTGTTTTGCATCATCACTCAATGTAAATGGTAAATTATACATCAACACTGTATCTGTAGAGGGTCCTGCATTTACATTTGTATCATACATATACCCAATACTTGCACTAATACTGTAACTTTTAGGTATACCTCTTTCAATAGCTGCTAAAAAATTATTTATATTATCTCCCACTTTAGTAGGAGGATTTGATGCTTTTACTATTAATAATAGCTCTTTTGCCTTGTCTAAATTTCCTTTTTTATAATAAAGTGCAGCTAAATCAAGTCTAACTCTCATTGCACCATTATCAGCTTTTAAAAGTTGTTCAAAATATTTTATTGCACTATCTATATCACCTAATTGCTTAGCACTTGTACCTAATAAAAAAAGCGTTTGATTATCAAAATTATCTGCTTTATATTCTTGCTCTAGTAGTTCATAAGCTTTTTGTGGTTCATTGGCTTTTAAAAATTCTATAGCTTTATCATTCGTTTGTTTTATATTAGCACCAAAAAGCAATGATGATGTTATTAGTGAGATTGTTATTAATTTATTTATTTTCATTTATTTTCCTTATTGTTTTTTAGCAGATATTAAACCTTGCCCCAGGTGTCCATCAGTCTTATTAATCCACCAAAAACCACCTAGTTCTTGTGCTTCTGGACCATATACTGTAGCATTAATTTTACTCCAACTTGATACATTGTCTCCTGATAATTGAGCCATACTAATATCACCATTTGATATATTTCCATTTATAGATACATCAGCAAAGGTAACACCATTTGCTGGATTTTCTATATGCATATCTCCAGTAACAGCTGAAGTCCCAAAATCAATATTAATATTTGTAGTACCAGATAAATCATTTATATATTTATTATTATCAAATTCAAAACCTTTTACAACACCTTTATACTGTGCAGTACCTTGCTGTGGTATATCTGTTGCAGTTTGTCCTACTATCCAATATGCCTTTTTAATATCATATGTAGGTGTTGCGTTTGGTGATTCCCACTGCCCCCAATATGTATAACTATAGCTTCCATATGATTTCCAAGTAGTTTCTCCATCAGTTACTTCAAATTCACCTTCAATATGATTTTCAAGACCTGTTACATTTGCAGATTCTTTTGTATAATCTGGATTATCATTTGCACTTGTTCTAATATAATCTATTTTCCCATCATTAAATGTTATATAAGTTTTACCAGCAATCGGAACACCACTATTACCAGGCTTAGCCACTCCATATTGATCTAATGCTGTATCTGAAGCATAACCACTCCAAGTAGTTATACCACTAGCTATTTTAGGTGGTTCATTTGTATCTGAATATAGTGTTTTTGGTATCTCTTGTTTTTGTTCCTCAAGATATTCAATAGGTTCAATAATATTGTTTTTTTGTTTATTTAGATAATCAACAAACATATTATTCTTAATGTCATTTACTACAGAATTTGTAACTTCTTCTGAATTTTTATTTTCATCTATTAATTCAGCCAATTTATTATATTTATCATTTTTAACTTCATAAACATATTCTTTACTTGTATCTACAAGTTTTTTTAAATTATCTTCCAAATTGCTAATTCTTTTTTCAGTTTCTTTAACAGTTTGCACATAAGTTGTTGCAATATCATTTATTTGTGTATTAGCATATGCTTGAGTAAACATTGGTAATAAATTATCATTAATATATTGTTTATCATTTAATTTTGTTATCTCTTTTTTTGTATTTAAAATTAAAGTATCTAATGATTGAATTTGACTTTTTAATACAGTTTGTCTTATTCCATCTTTACTAAGAGGACGAGCTAACAATCTACCTACAAGCATTTCTGCGCCACCAATTGTACCAAAAAATCCTTCAGCAGTCTCAACTGGATTATTTAAAGCATATAAATCTTCTTCCAAACTCTTTTTATATTGTTCTAAATCATTTAATAATTTTGTAGCAGAATTTTTTTGATATTTAACAATATTATTAAACTCATTATTAAAATCTTTTTCTGTATCTATTTTTAAAAATTGCTTCTTATAATATTTACCATTTAACATTGTAGTTAAGTTCTTTTTTAGTACAACTCCCTCATATTGTTTTACATACAAATTGAACCGTTCAGTTTCTTTATCATTTAAGTCACCCTTAATTTGTATAATATCTTCAATAGTTTTTTCATATCCATTTAAACCATCTGCAACAGCACCTATACCTGTTATACTAGCAATTTTTAATGCACTATCTGTATAATCTCTAAAACTATCCTTATCTTGTTCTATTTTTTTTAATACACCAGTAATTTGTTGAGTATTATCTACTACATAAGTTCCTAAATTAAAAGCTTTTAATCCACCTCCAGCAACTTTTAAACCATTAGCTTTAAAACCTTTAACACTTGTTGTTGCAGTTTTAATATCATTAAAGGAAGTTTTTACATTTGTTTTTGTTGTGTTTTTTATTTCATTAACTAATTTTGGTACAGGGGTTTTAACTGTTTTTTTTACTGTTTTTAATAGTTCTTTTGATTTATTTTTTATACTAATTTTATTTGGATTTGATAATTTGAAAGATGAACCATTATTTATTTTTTCAATTTCTTTAGAAATTTTCTCAATTGATTGATTCGTATTGTTTATCCTAGTTTCATAATTTTTTATTGTATTTTCTAAATCTTTTATATATTGCCTAGTTTTAGCAAACTGTAACTTCATCTGTGCATTTTTTAAGTTTTTTTGATCTGTAAATTTTGAAATTCTTTTTAATTTCTCTATTTTTTCTAATAATGTTTTTTTTGCTTCATTTAATTTTTTAATTTCAAGTAGATTACTTGCTAAACCTGTTGATAATTTTGTAAGTTCATAGTTCATGTTTGGATCTTCTATAACATCCTGTTCAGCTGCATATGTACAATTTGTAAACAACAAAAGACTGGTTACTACTGAAATCACTA
>Ga0256843_1002094_pt1 | contig 14917 bp, 11 predicted proteins | sample AlvinellametaG_FD_191572 | JGI IMG/M metagenome (GOLD analysis project Ga0256843, IMG submission 191572) | Pompeii worm associated microbial communities from hydrothermal vent at the East Pacific Rise, Pacific Ocean - Alvinella | ecosystem: Host-associated > Annelida > Integument > Unclassified ... | reverse complement strand
ATTTAAAGCGTGTGTGTAGTAGAAAAAAATGAAGGGTCAAAAGAGATAATGAAGAGAGAAAAAGTAGATGAGGTTAGATAAATATCTTGTAGAAGAGGGCTATTTTGAGAGCCGTAACAGGGCACATGAAGCCATTAAATCCGGAGAAGTCACAGTAAATGGGAAGAAAGCCAAACCTTCACTCAAGATCGATGAGAATACATTGGTTGAAGTGGCAGATGCGAAGTTCTATGTCAGCCGTGCAGCGCGGAAGCTGGAAAACTTTTTGGCGGAGCATCCTGTAGAGATGAGTGGTAAGCGAGCGCTTGATATCGGCTCTTCGACCGGCGGGTTTGCACAGATCGTCCTAGAGAACGATGTGGCTTCTCTTTCCTGTGTTGATGTGGGCAGTGACCAGCTGCATATCTCTGTACGTCAAGATGAGAGAGTGGCAGTATATGAGGAGACAGATATCCGTGCATTTGAGAGTGAACCTTTTGAGCTGATCACCTGTGATGTGTCATTCATCTCCATTTTGCAGATCATTAATGATATCGACAGGCTTGCCCAAAAAGAGACGGATATGATTATTCTCTACAAGCCGCAGTTTGAAGTAGGCAAGGATGTCAAACGTGACAGTAAAGGTGTTGTGCTCGATACTGATGCGATAGCCAGAAAGAAAGAGGGGTTTGTTGCAGAGGCACAGAAGCTTGGCTGGAAGCTTGTGAAAGAGGCGGAGTCGAAGGTAGCAGGGAAAGAAGGGAACCTTGAATACCTGTTTCACTTTGTAAAAGCGTAGGGTAGGCAATTGCCTACCTTCTTAATCAAAGTTTAAATAATAAAGGTAGGCAATTGCCTACCCTACGGGAAATAGATGAAAATAAAAAACAATATAAAATCTATCGCCATTGGATCGTTCGATGGTATTCATATTGCACATCAGGCACTCATAGAGCGTGCGGAGGCGGTGGTGGTCATTGAGCGTAACAGCGGCTACCTGACACCAGGGTATAAACGCAGCTGGTATGTGGACAGGCCGATCTTCTTTTACCATTTTGAGAAGATACGGGCACTCAGTCCTGAAGCATTCGTAGCAAAACTGGAAGCGGATTTTCCGGCTTTGGAGAAGATCGTGGTCGGATATGACTTCTCCTTTGGAAAAGAGCGGGCAGGGAACGGTGCAGTGCTCAGTGAACTCTTCCATGAAGAGGTGGAGATCATTTCAGAGATCAGTTATGAAGGGGTGCCGGTACACTCACGGACCATCAAAGCCTACCTGAAAGAGGGGAACATCCATATGACCAATGCCCTGCTTAGCAGGGATTACTGTATTGACGGAGAGGTGATCTCTGGACAGGGCTTGGGCAGGAAAGCACTTGTCCCTACACTGAATCTGAAGGTGATGCAGTACCAGCTTCCGCTTGAAGGGGTCTATGCAACACGTACACAGATTGATGGCAGATGGTACAATTCAGTCAGTTTTATCGGTCATCGTGTCAGTACCGATGGCAGTTTTGCGGTTGAAAGCTATGTGCTGGATAAAGAACTTGGTTTGGTAGAAGGGTGTGTGAGAGTGGAATTTATCTCTTTCCTACGGGAGAATCGAAAGTTTGATGGATTGGAAGCATTAAAAATGCAGATTGAGGCAGATATTAAAGCATGCAGAGCAGTGTTTAGATAATATAGGTATTGGCACAATAGATCATAGGGTCTGACTGGTAGTATGCGATCTGGTTCTTACCACTGTGTTTGGCTCGATACATTGCTTCATCCGCACATTTTAGAAGCCCTTCCGGAGTATGAGAGTCATTGGGATAAACAGATGCGCCAATACTCATGGCAACCTGAAGTTGATTGCCCTCAATGAGAAAATCATTTTTGGAGATATGCTGCAGCTTTTGGAGGATGGTTTCCAGAAAGTCAAAACTTTTCAACTCTTCAACTAGAATGACAAACTCGTCTCCTCCGAAACGGCAGATGGTATCTTCTTTTCTCAGTACACTCTTCATGGTATCGGCAACGCTTTTGAGTATTTCATCTCCGGTAGAGTGTCCGTAGGTATCATTGATCGGTTTGAAGTTGTCAAGGTCACAGAAGATCACGGCGATACACTTGTTAAAACGCTGGGCATGATTGATAGCATGTTCAAGCCGGTCATTAAGCAATAAACGGTTTGAGAGTCCTGTAAGCGGATCATGGGTTGCAAGATAAGCATGATCATGAGCATCTTTACGTTGATGTGTCACATCAGAGAAGATACCAATGTAGTTCTCTGTCTCTCCGTTCTCATTGCGTATGGCATTGAGGCTGAGCCATTCGATGTAGATTTCACCATTTTTTTTACGGTTGGTGATCTCCCCCTGCCAATATCCATTTACAGTGAGTTTGTCCCACATTTGATCATAAAAATGTCTGTTGTGTATGCCGGATTTCAGCAGTTTAGGATCTTTACCTATGACCTCTTCCGGACGGTATCCGGTAATGTTGACAAATGAATCATTGACGTGAATGATACGGTTGTCCGCATTGGTGATCAGTACACCGTCCATGGTATGCTCAAAAACGATAGATGACATTTCAAGAGAATGGATGTTGCGCTGGTTGTTGATTGCTGAACCTATGATGGATGCAACAGTACTTAGCATTTCGATATTGGTAGTATTGAGCTGATTGTCTGTACGGTTTCCTATGCCTAAAAATCCCCACCATTCCTGATTGACAAAAATAGGAAGGATCAGCAGACATTCAATACGGAAAGCTTTAAGAAGTTTCTGTTTGGATTTGTCATAGCTGTAGATATTGCCGTTGACAACCTCACCTCGCTCAAGACGTTTTTTCCATCGCATAAGATGATGTTTTCTGTAGTGTATTTGTTTTCGAGCGCGTGCATCGTTATTGTCATTGACAGCGAAAAGCTGTTTTGCAGTAAGTTCACCTGATTTAATATGATTCTGATAGATAAAGATCGCAGAAGTGTCTGCTGCTTTTTTCAGCCGAAGCATTTCACTGCTGAGTGCTGTCATCCAGTCAGAGTGCTGCAGGAAATGATGTGCCATTTCATTGATAGCATGGAGAATATTCTGCTGCCTGTCCAGTTCGGACCGGATCTGCCGTTTCTCCAGTACATCATCACATAGAGGCTGGATTACCTGTCCGAATAGTTTTGCTTCAAAAGGTTTGGAAAAGAATTGGTTGACACCGATCTGGATGGCTTTGAGAAGTGTATCCCTGTTCTCAAAATTGGTAAAAATGGCAATCTTGACATGTTCATCGATCTTTCGTATCTGCTCGACCATTTCCAGTCCACCCATGCGTGGCATATTGATATCGGAGAGGACAATATCGGGACGGTGCTCTTTAAAGAGGGCAAGGCCATCCTCACCATTTGAAGCGACAATAACATGATCGGCATACCTGTCCAGCATTCGTGTCAGTATGGCGGTAGTGATCCTGTCGTCATCAACGACGAGTACAGTAAGTTGATGCAAGTAGTATTCCATTATTTGTTTTATTTATAGTATAAGTTACTATATTATAATCATATTTATTTACTTATTACTTTAGTTTGCCTCTTAGTGGGCTTTTTTTGCGGATATATCTATCTAAACGATCTTTTTTTGAAAAATACATAAATTCTATCTATCAATATGTCTGATTCGTTGAAAATAATTGTTAATCATGATAAAATCAGGCATCTAAATTGAAAAGCAGGGCAAACTATCCATGGAAAAAGACAATGTGTTTACAAAACCAATAGAGAAAAAGTTTGAGTTTGATCAGGCAGTTGCTTCTGTATTTGATGACATGCTCAGTCGTTCAGTACCTTTTTATGATGAGGTACGCCAACTGATTATTGCTTTGATCCTGATGGAGCAGGAAGAAGGAAAGAAGATACTTGATCTTGGATCTTCTACAGCAAAATTCCTTCTAGATCTGCATAGCAAGATGGATGTGAAAATGCTGCTTAAAGGGCTGGACAACTCTCCTGCCATGCTTGAACGGGCACAGCAGAAATGTCAGGCGTTCGGTGCGGATATTGTACTTGAACTGGCAGATATGCTTACCTATCCGTATGAGAATGAAGATATTATTGTCGCCAACTATACCCTGCAGTTCATTCGTCCGATGCAGCGTCTTGAATTGGTAAAAAAGATCTATAAAGGATTAAATGAGAAGGGACTCTTTATCTTTTCAGAAAAAGTGGTCTTTGCTGATAAGAAATTGGATAAGCAGATGATTGATATCTACTATGATTACAAAAAGAAACAGGGTTATAGTGAATATGAGATCGCACAGAAGCGTGAGGCTTTGGAAAATGTACTGATCCCCTTTACGATAGAGGAGAATATGCGTATGTGTAAAAATGCAGGGTTCAAGCAGATAGATACAATATTCCAGTGGGCCAACTTTGTGACTTTTGTTGCTAAGGTATAGACATATCTGTCTGTGCTGTAAAATATTGGGAATAGTGCATGATCTCCGTAAAAGGAATGGCAGGAGAGAAATAGTATCCCTGTACATAGTCTACACCAATAGACGTTACAGTCTCTAGTTGTAATTGTGTCTCAACTCCTTCAGCAACAATAGAACAACCCATTTCATGGCAAAGATTTACCGTATGTTTACAGACAAGAAAACCCTTTTTTTCTCCAATGATATCAATAAGACTTTTATCAAGCTTTAACTCTTTAATGGTGTGTTTTGTAATCGTCTCAAGACTTGAATAGCCTGATCCGAAGTCATCGATTATAATTTCAAATCCATTTTTTTGTAGACGTTTAATATTGAACTCGGCTTTTTCCCCGAACAAAAATGTTCGTTCAATGATTTCAAATGAAACATGATATCCCTGTAATATATGAATGATTTTTGATATGGCATCATCACTTTTGATCGTATCAGGATGAAGATTAATGCTAATGTGAGGGTAAAACTTTTTCTTTTCCCATATCTGTAAATGGCAGGCTGTTTCTTTACAGACCCAAATATCAATTATTGGTGCCAAACCGGCACTCTCTAAGGTTTTAAGGAAATAAGGACCTGTTATTGTGCCATGTTTATCAAGTCTCAACAGTGCTTCAAAATGATCGCAGCGATGATGAACTACATCAATTTTAGGTTGATAGTAAACATGCAGTTTATGCCGGGAGAGAAGTTCAATGACCTCACCTACTTTGGCACTGGCATCAATGATTTCGGTTTGTGCATGAAAAGCATGAATATGTTCTTTGGATTTAAGTTCATTTGGAATTTCAAGATTCTCTTCCAATGTCTCTTTATGCGTAAGAATAGATTGCGACTTGACAAAACGTTTAACAAAATAGATATAGATCAATGTATCGATAATAAGTAGTGAAGATTGCAAGAAAAAGATCTGGACACTGCCATCTGTTTTCAGGTAACTGTCTATAAACGGAGGTGTCATCCATGTAATATAATAGTCAGTGAAATGACAGGGGATCCATTGCAGTACTAGATAGGCGACAGTAAGGTTAAAAAGAGGCAGTAAAAGAAAAGGAATCAGTAAAAAACGATTTAGTACAATTACAGCATATGTAAGAAGAGTATTGATGTTGAAGAGTACAAAAGGAAAAGATATTTTGGTAATTATACTGGTCATTTCGTCTTTGGCATAAAGATAGAGTGAAACCCATAGTCCCATACCGACTCCTGCGCCGCCTATAACAACAAAAAGACGATTGAATTCTCCAAATGTAAGGTTAGGCATTAAAAAAACATCTAAAATATCTTTACCGAAAAGTGCATTGACTGTATGCTCGCCATGGATACCAAAAAACCAGAAAAGCTGTACGAATAGATCTCTCAGGGCTAACGTAATAATGGGAGGAAAACCAATATGCAGATGATTGATATGTTCAATGATCATATCCATGACTGTGTCGACTGCCCAATACAAAATAATAGTTGTAGCATAGGCTGCTATAAAAACAAACAAATAATTGAAAAGTCTATAGATATGTTTATTTTTATCTTTAAGTGGGATATTCAGTGAAAGTTTTGGAAAAAAATAGGCAAGGAACCATGTTGAAACAATAGGATTTAACAGGTTGGCGGGGGTAAACCCATATGGGAGTTCAATGGGAACAGATGTCGATTCAATAAGCAGTATGCTGATAAAAGTTGCGATAGATAGTGATATGGCAATAATTTCTGACACTTTGAAACGGATAGCAAAAAAGTAAGCAATTGCAACAGTTGCGACAATCGATGAAAAAGTATTGAGTGTTTGTATCAGGAGTGAAAGTGTGTGAGCATCAATACTATAAAACGAGAGGTGAAAATACTTAAAAAGAAAGTAAACAAGCATAGCTGATGCATTGAGTAGGAAAAAAGGAATGACAGCACTGAAAGCTTCCTGCATTGTTGTAATAAAAAGGAGAAGTTTTTTGTTGATAATATGTTTATTCACTATAACAATACCCCTTCTAAAATGAGTCTGGGATTATATCAGAAAATAATTTAGTTGTAATATCTCTATTGTAATAGATCTTGGCTAATACTATAGATAAGAAAAATGTGAAAATATGTAACATTTTGTATATATGGAAAGTCTAGTAGGGTTGCATTAATTAATATGACTTATTCACAAGTTATTCACTCTGTGAAAAATTATAAAGTTGATTATAAAAATAAGACCCCCGGTTTTACGGGTTGCATTATTTAATATGAGTTATTCACCCTCTATTCACTGTGTGAAAAGTGAATAAAATTTATCAAAATGCTGTAGTAAATTCAGTTTTTTATGCTAATACATACATATATTTCATATTTTTTCAGCTATAATCTTTGCAATTTATTTTGAAGGACGTACATATGAGTTGGACACCGAGCAGCTGGAGAGATTTTCCGATCAAGCAACAACCGACCTATACTGACCGTGAAGCACTTGAGAAAGTAGAAAAAGAGTTGAGCTCCTATCCTCCGCTGATCTTTGCAGGAGAAGCACGTAGACTGAAAGAGAAACTTGCTGCAGCAGGACGTGGAGAAGCATTCCTTTTACAGGGAGGTGATTGTGCTGAAAGTTTTGCAGACTTCAATGCCGCTAACATCAAGAACCTTTTCAAACTTATGTTGCAGATGAATATGGTTCTGATGTACTCTACAGGAAAACCGGTTGTGAAAGTCGGGCGTATCGCAGGACAATTCGCCAAACCGAGATCATCGGATTTTGAAGAGAAAGATGGTGTAAAGCTGCCAAGTTACCGTGGGGATATTATCAATTCTATTGAATTTACAGAAGAAGCACGTATTCCCAATCCGGAAAATATGCTTAAAGCATACAATCAGTCTGCGGCAACACTGAACCTGCTTCGTGCATTTGCCAGAGGCGGGTTGGCTGATCTGAACAAGGTACACCAGTGGAATCTCGATTTTATCAAGGACAATCCTCTTGGACAACGTTATGATGAACTGAGTGACAAGATCGACCATGCAATGAAGTTTATGGCAGCATGCGGACTGACAAGTGAAACACTGCCGCAACTGCATCAGACAACACTCTATACCTCGCATGAAGCACTGCTTTTGAATTATGAGCAGGCATTGACACGTCAGGACTCTGAAACCGGTGAATGGTATGACTGTTCAGCACATATGCTCTGGATCGGTGATAGAACACGTGATCTCAATGAAGCACATATTGAGTACTTCAGAGGTATCAACAACCCTATCGGATGTAAAGTCGGACCGACAATGGGTGAGGATGAGCTGATCGAACTTATCGATGCACTCAACCCTGAAAATGAAGAGGGAAGATTGAACCTGATCGTGCGTATGGGTGCAGGCAAGATCGCTGAGCATTTCCCGCCACTGCTTAAAAAGGTACGTGATGCAGGTAAGAATGTTGTCTGGACGATCGACCCGATGCACGGAAATGTTGAAAAGTCCTCTACCGGTTTCAAGACCAGAGACTTTGATAATATTCTTTCTGAAGTAGAACAGTTCTTCAAGATCCACAAAGAGCATGGAACGGTTGCCGCAGGTATTCACCTTGAAATGACAGGAAATGATGTAACCGAGTGTACCGGAAGCACATCTTGTGCTATTACTGCAGAAGGACTGGCAAGTCGCTACCATACACAGTGTGACCCAAGACTCAATGCCTCTCAGGCATTGGAGCTTGCATTTATGATCTCCGATACGATCTAAAAAGGGAAAGAGGTTTATACATGCCTCTCCTTTTTTTTCTGCTTCCTCCTTCCTTTTTTATCTATACCAAAGTCAAATCAGTATCTAAAAAATGATAATTTTAAGATAATTCTAAGATGTTTGTATTATTCCTTGATTTAGATCAATCGTAAGTATTGGGAAAAAACTGTAGACTGATAGGAGTTGTTCAGGAGGGGAGGGGGCTCAATGCATACAATGAACATTACATATTCTTCACCTGAAGTTTTATGGGACTTTATTTCCAAACAAAAACTGGAAGAAGAAGAGCATATATTATTACAGGTCTTTACGGGAAAATGTGACGTAACATTTATCAAGGCATTGGTAGAAACAGTTATAACAGTACTCCCTCAGATCAAGATCATCGGTACGACCACATCCGGAGAGATTATAGATGGTAAGGTAAGTATTGATTCTACAGTCTTATCTTTTTCTATTTTTGAAAATACAGAGATTGAAACATACGCAGCAGATGGGTTTTCAGGCAGTGAAGAGACAGCTAAGAGACTGATCCAGCAGTTTGAAGGGAGTGTCAAGGTTCCGAAAGTTGTTATATCATTTGCTGATGGGTTGCACATTAATGGAGAAGTGTTTCTTGACACTTTTTCCCGGTATAATGAAAATATGGTGATTTCAGGCGGTTTGGCCGGAGATAATGCCAAGTTTGAAGAGACGATTGTTTTTACCGAAAAGGAAATACTGACATGTGGTGCAGTGGCAGCACTTTTATACAATGATTCACTTCATGTTGCGACAAAAGCAAGTTTTGGATGGGAGTCTGTGGGAAAAACAATGACCGTCACACGGGCAAAGGGAAATATTGTTTATGAGATAGACGGGCAGAGTGCCGTGAGTATTTATGGAAAGTATCTAGGTGAGGATATCGCCAATAATCTGCCACAGGTTGGAGTTGAATTTCCATTGATTATTAAGAAGAACGGGATGATGATCCCTCGGGCAGCTTTGGCAAAAAACAGTGACGGTTCTCTTGTTTTTGCCGGTAATGTCAATACTGGGGAAAAAGTAACATTCGGATATGGGAACCTTCAGTCGATTTTACATTACAGCCAGAAGATCTATGATGATGAGCAGGTTCGGCAGAGTGAATCCATTTTTGTATATTCCTGTATGGCAAGACTGCAGCTTTTGGGGGAAAATGTCAATGAAGAACTGCAACCTTTGAAGAATATATGCAGTGTAAGTGGTTTTTTTACTTATGGGGAGTTTTATGTAGAGTCTATGTATCATGAGTATGAACTTCTCAATGAAACAATGACCATTCTTGCGTTACGTGAGAACAACGAAGAAAAAGACCAGGTTTTACCTACATATAACTATCTGCAAAGAAGTAAAAAAGAAGAGAACCTGACACTCAAAGCGTTTGCCCATCTTATCTCTCAAACCTCTAAAGAACTTGAAGAGTTAAATACTCTATTGCGAGAAAGGGTTATGGAAGAGGTTATTAAAAATAACCGTAAGGACCGGATGATGCTGCAACAGACCAAACTGGCACAGATGGGTGAGATGATCAGTATGATCGCACACCAGTGGCGGCAGCCCCTTTCAGCAATCAGTACATTGAGCCAGACAATCCATCTCAAGGCATCAATGGGTACACTGGATAGTGAAACGGCAATACGGCTAAGTGATACAATTACGGATTCATCTATGCATTTGAGTCAGACTATTGATGACTTCAGGGAGTTTTTTAAGCCCCGTAAAGAGAAAAGTGAAACAAGCTACAGAGAGATTGTAGAGGGGGTATTGAATATCATGGAAACCTCTATCGTTACAAAAAATATTGATATACGGAAAGATATCCAGTGTCAGGAAACATTTAACTCCTATCCAAACGAGATCAAACAGGTCTTGCTTAACCTATTGAAAAACGCACAGGATGCATTACTGGAAGCAAAGGTGGAAGAACCATATATCCTCATACGAACCTACCGGAAACACGAGAAACATATTCTGGAAGTGTGGGATAATGCCGGTGGTATACCCGAAACGCTGAAAAGCAGGATATTTGAACCTTATTTCTCCACCAAAGAGAAAAAAGATGGTACGGGTCTTGGGCTCTATATGAGCAAAACAATCATTGAAGAACACTGTAACGGTATATTGAGTGTAAGGAACAGTATGGACGGTGCGGTGTTCTGTGTTGAACTGCCTGCCTCATATAAAGAGGGAGCATGAAAGGACGGTTAAAGCTTCAGACTAAAATGCTGCTTCCTCTTAGTCTTCTTATTGTAGTGGTACTTGTATTAACTGCCAATATGCTTTCTGTAAAGTATACACAGGGACATTCACTGCTGGAATTGAAAGAAGGGGTTGCTTTGGCAACAAAAATATCCCAGCTTATACATTCCACACAAAAAGAGAGAGGGATGAGTTCCGGGTATCTTGCGAGTAAGGGGACAAAATTCAGAAAAGAGCTTTTGTCACAGAGAAAGATCACAGATGAAAAAGCCAAACAGTTAAAAAAAATACTTTCTGTGGTACAGGATAAAGATGTATTGCATCTTTTAAGCCAAACACTGCATGATATTGATAATCTGAACGAGATTAGAAAAAAAATAGATACTCTGAATATTGAGGCAGAAGAGAGTATACGTTTCTTTTCAACAATGAATGATCGGTTCCTGAATGTGATCGTTGCTGTATCAAAAACATCAAAAGTACCTTCTATTACACAAAAGTTTACAGCATACAACCACTTCCTGTATGCCAAAGAGAATGCAGGTATTGAACGTGCTGTAGGTACAGCTATTCTAACGGATCAGAATGATATTGCCTATATGAAGGTTTATTTTATAGAGCTCATTGCTACACAGAAGATCTATACAAAAATGTTTCTTAGCTATGCATCGAAATATGCCAAAAAATATTATCATTCTGTTTGCAAAGGAAAGGCGTTTAGTGAAGTAGAACGGATCAGAGAGATTATTTTATATTCCCATGACTATTACAATATTCCACCGGAATACTGGTTTACGAACATTACACATAAGATCAATCAGCTACAGTTCGTAAACAGCTTTTTGGAGAGTGAGATCTCTCGGTCTATTCAAAAAGCGTTGAATAAAACCTACAGATCCTTTGGTATTCTGGCATTTTTGAATCTTATGAGCATTGTCAGTTTTTTACTGATGATCATTTTGATCATCAGGCTTATTAGAAGTGAAAAACGGTTAAAAACAATTACAGATCGCTATATTATCAGTTCGACAACAGATCCAAAAGGAAGGATCCTTGAGGTGAGTGATGCTTTTTGCCATATTTCCGGCTACAGTAGAGAAGAACTTGTTGGTAAACCGCATAATATTATTCGTCATCCGGATATGCCTAAAAGTGCATTTAAAGAGATGTGGGAAACAATACAGCAGGGAAAAAGTTGGAAAGGTAAGGTGAAAAACCTGAAAAAAGATGGTGGGTACTACTGGGTCTATGCCAATATCGAACCGCTTTTTGACAGGAAGAACCATATAGAGGGATATGCTGCGATACGACTGGATATTACGGACAGTATTCATCTGGAAGAAGAACTTAAGCGCAGTAAGGAAAAAGATGAGACATTGCTGCATCAGAGTAAACTGGCACAGATGGGTGAAATGATCAGTATGATTGCGCATCAGTGGCGACAGCCCCTTACCGCGATCTCCTCTACTGCCAATGATATGTATATGAAGATTGTTCTTGAACAGTATGAGAAAGAGTATTTCATGCAGAAGCTTGAGAAGATCAACGAGTTCTCTATGCATCTTTCACAGACGATCGATGACTTCAGAAATTTTTATAAAAAAGACAAAGATGAAGAGTTAGTGACTTATACGGAGGTAGTAAAAGGGGCATTTGATATCATTGCAACGTCATTGGTCAATAAACATATTGAACTTCATGCGGATCTGCAGGCAAAAAAGAAGGTGAGTGTTCTGGTGAATGAGTTGCGTCAGGTGATTTTGAATCTCATTAAAAATGCGGAAGATGTACTGCTTGAAAGAAAAGTGGTGTCTCCTGTGATTACTGTAAAGACCTATGATGACGAATCGTATGTATATCTGGAAGTTATGGATAATGGAGGAGGGATCCCCGAAGAGATTATCCATACTATTTTTGATCCCTATTTTTCGACAAAGATGAAAAAAGATGGAACGGGTCTTGGGCTCTATATGAGCAAGATCATTGTGGAAGATCATTGTCATGGAAAACTTTCTGTTTCAAATACGGAAAAGGGTGCTGTTTTTACGATACGGATCCCGCTTTCAGAAGAGTAAGATCAAAAAGAGAAGAAATAAAAAAGTAAAGGGGTATGGATGCAAAATTTAAATCGTTTATTGGAAAAAGTACAAAAACTGAAACTGCTTTATATTGAAGATAATGAGGATGTCCGCCAATCCACAGTTGGACTTTTTGGTAATATATTCCAAATGATCACTGTTGCGGAGGATGGAGAAGAAGCACTCAAAAGGCTTGAAGATTCTTTCTATGGCTATGATCTGGTCATTACCGATATCAATATGCCCAAAGTAGACGGATATCAGGTTATAGAACAGATACGGAAGAAAAATCGGGATATCAAAGTCTATATCCTTTCTGCCTATAACCAGGTGGATAATATTCAAAAGGCAGGCTCCAGTGTGGATGCCTATCTATATAAGCCGCTTAATATGAAAATGCTTTTCGATGCGCTTGAACAACACTATGGAAAAGGCCTCTAACGTATCGTAAAGATATTGATTCCATCCTCATACCGATAAGAGAGTTCCATGGTATGGATATCCAGAATACTCTTGACAATGTAAAGTCCAAGTCCAAGTCCGCCTTTGGAGGTGTGGAATGGTTTAAAGTAGTTCTCCAGCGGTTCGCTGAGCGCTTCACCTTTATTTCGGATGTCGATGTGATCTGTGTCAATAGTAACAATGACACGTTTGTCCGGAGCATACTTGATGGCATTGTCAAGCAGATTTTTGATAACCAGCGTAAAAAGCTCGAAATCAACCTTGACGATGTAGTCTTTGTGTATTTCCACCCCGACATAGCGTAGCGGGTTCTCAACCATCAGCAGGTCTGTACTTGCTTCGACAAGGTCACTCATTTTATAGGGTTTGAGATTTAGTTTAAAGTTCTTAGAAGTGATCTTTTCTATCTTGGCAAATTCGTCGATAAGCAGGTTTAGACGCTCGAAAATACTGTGAAAACGCTGCTTGCTTTTCTCATCAGGCAGCATTTCACTCATTAACCGCCCTTTGGCAATAGGGGTTTTAAGTTCATGCATGATCGCTCGGAGAAAGAGTTGACGTGACTGAAGAAGTTCCCGTATCATGGTTACGGCATGGTCAAACTCATTAGCCACTTCTGCGATCTCGTCTTTGTTGTTACTGGCACACTGGATATTTAGGTCACCTTCGGAGAACTTTTTGATCTTGTTCTTCAGTTCGGTCAGAGGACGTAGGGAACGAATGACCCAGAAGTAAAGCATAATGATCATCAAAAAGACAATAGTAAAGACAATGATCCGTTTCAGAGGATATTTGGGTTTGTTCTTGTTTTTCAAAAAAAGTTTGAAACGGTCATTATTGATGAGAACAACCCGTTGAAGCCGAAAAGTATCGACGGCATAACGCTTGTATTTGCCTTTTTTCTTAAAAAAGCTCTCTATCTGGACGACCTTTTCCTTGTCTTTGATCAGTGAGAAATTCTGTGATTCGAGATAGGCTTCATCGATCTTGCCATGCTTCAGGTAGTAATTGTACAGATAGTGAGCGATCGCACGCTCCCTGGCTTCGTTAAGTTCATCGTACTTGGCATGATCATATTTGATCGATCCAATGAAAAGAATGGCAAGCAGCAAGAGAGTAATAGAGAAGACCAGCTTGATCTTGCTACGAAGTGACGCAAAGTGGTTAAACAAGTTTGTATCCTACGCCACGGACAGCCTGAATGCGTTTGTTGTCTCCCAGTTTGGAACGGATCTTGGAGATGATGACATCAAGGCTTTTGCCCTGTGAATCGATGCTCATAGTCGCAGAGGAGTTAATGATCTGCTCACGAGACTGGGTAATCCCCTGATTTTTTACCAACAATGAAAGGACTTCGAACTCTGCAGGAGTAAGGTTGAGTGCCTCTCCTTTATAATAGATGGTATCACCTTTGATCTCAAAATCACTCTTAGGTGTATTGGAAGATCCGTCTTTGCCTTCTCCCTTGTTGACACGGTTGAGGATCGCCATAATGCGTGCGTACATCTCTTTTGGGTCATAAGGCTTTGGAAGGTAGTCATAGGCACCCAGTTCGAAGCTCTGTACCTTGTCGTTGATGTCTGAACGTGCGGAGGAGATGATCACGGGGATGTCATACTTGCGTACCAGCTCCTCACACACTTCAAGACCATCCATCCCCGGCAGTGTCAGATCGAGAATGACCAGGTCGAACTTCTTTACTCCGGCACTGAGTCCCAGAAATGGGTCTTCATAGTTGGTGACCTTGATATCGAACTGAGAGAGATACTCTGTTAACAGTTCTGCAAATTCCGGATCATCTTCTATCATTAAAATATTGATCATTGATTGACCTTTTTTCTTTTATTATACTGCCTTAAGGTTAATTAAAATCAAATCATTTTACAGAAGGAGACTCAAGTTTTTCCCACTGCAACATTCCCCAGCTTTCCAGATCTTTTTGCAGTGTATCCAACCCTCTCTCTTTATGGCAGGCATAACAGGCATTGGTCTCCGGTGGCATACCGTAT
>Ga0256843_1002093_pt1 | contig 14919 bp, 18 predicted proteins | sample AlvinellametaG_FD_191572 | JGI IMG/M metagenome (GOLD analysis project Ga0256843, IMG submission 191572) | Pompeii worm associated microbial communities from hydrothermal vent at the East Pacific Rise, Pacific Ocean - Alvinella | ecosystem: Host-associated > Annelida > Integument > Unclassified ... | reverse complement strand
CAAAAAGTTGGATTTTAGTAGAAAAAGCAAAGATAGAAAAAGAGGGAAATATTGCTGTATTTTAACGGTTTTTGTTTAAGAGGTGAAGAAGAACTTTTTAAAGATATAGTTGATGATCATGATTATAGTGTAGTCGGTTTTAGTTATGGAGCTATAAAAGCGTTTGAATACACACTAAAAACCGATAAACGAGTTGATACTCTTACGCTTTTATCTCCTGCTTTTTTTCAAAATAAAAGTGAAAAATACATAAGAACACAACTTTTACACTTTAAAAAAGATAAAGAGAGATATATCAAAAATTTTATGCAAAATATCTCTTATCCTTGTCAAGAAGATTTGAGCAAGTATCTATATCCACAAACTTCTAGTGAGTTAAAAGAGTTGTTAAGTTATGTATGGTCAAAAGATAAACTAGAGACAATCATCTCAAAAAATATTCAACTAAATATCCACATAGGAGAAAAAGATAAGATAGTAGATACAAAAGATATATATGATTTTTTCAAACCTTATGCTACAATCTACTACTACAAAAACAAAGGACATACACTATGCAAACTATAAAAATAGGTATCATAACAGCTTCTGATCGTGCAAGTGCTGGTATATACGAAGATATATCTGGTATGGCTATAAAAGAGACTATGGAAGAGTATCTGAAAAATCCTCTTGTATTTGAATACCGATGCATCCCTGATGAACAAGATATGATAGAAAAAACTATGTTAGAACTAGTAGATCTAAAGTGCGATCTAATAGTAACAACAGGTGGAACAGGTCCAGCTCCTAGAGATGTAACTCCAGAAGCTACTCAAAATGTATGTGATAAGATGTTACCTGGTTTTGGAGAACAGATGAGAGCTGTCAGTTTACAATATGTACCAACCGCTATACTTTCCCGCCAAAGTGCAGGTATAAAAGAAAACTCCCTTATCATAAATCTTCCAGGAAAACCAAAGTCCATAAGAGAGTGCTTAGATGCTGTTTTCCCAGCTGTTCCTTACTGTATAGATCTAATAGGTGGATCTTATATGGAAGCAAATGAAGATATTATAAAGATATTTAGACCTAAAAAATGATATAATCTTTAAAATTTTTTATAAGGAGACAAAATGGGATTTTTTGATTTTATCAAAGATGCAGGAAAAAAGCTTTTAGGGAAAGGTGATGACAACGAAGCTATCAAAAAAGAGATAGAAGATAGTTTTGAAGGTACACCGGTTGAAGGACTAGAAGTTGAAGTAAATGATGGTGTTGTTAAGGTAAAAGGAAAAGCTGTTGATAGTGAGACAGCTGCAAAAGTTGCACTCATAGCTGGAAATGTTGAAGGTGTAGAAAAAGTTGATACTAGTGATCTTGAAAATATCAAAGAAGAAACTTTATATGTGATACAAAAAGGTGATACTCTTTGGAAGATAGCACAAATGTACTATAAAGATGGTAGTAGATATACAGAAATCGTTGCTGCTAACAAAGAGGTTATAAAAGATGCAGATAAAATATATCCAGGACAAACTATAGTTATACCAAACTTTGATCCTTCAAAACTTTAAATAATCAAATCATGCCTAAGTGCATGATTTGACTTTTTTTCTAAAAAATACCATATACTCAACTATTTAAGATATTTTTAAAAACTTATTATAAAGTATTTTCAACTTTTACCGATTTAGCCAATAAGAAATTTAATATCGAGTGGTTTTTATGGCTAAAATAGGTTTTATTATAATATATTTCATAATATTTTTATCATACTCTTACGCAAAAGATACAAATCATGATGGAATGTATATCTTTAGTGATGATCCTATACTAGTACCCCAAAAAACAACACATACTAAATCTACTTCAAAAAAAATAAAACAAAATTATACTAAAACTACTTACAACATCAAAAAAGTTAAAAAAAACCAACTTTATAAAAAGAAAAAACCAACTCCAAAACTATTAACTAAACCTAAACCCAAAACAAACTATATATCAACAAAAAAAGGATTAAATCTTAGAGATGCCATCATAAAAGCTGTATACAGAAACAAAAAGTTAAGATCTTTAAGAGAAAAAGTCATACAAGCTAAAAGAGTTGTAGATCAAAAAAGAGCTTTGTTATACCCTATGATAAACATCATAGGCAGTTCTAGCAAAAACATAAACTCAGAAGAAGATAAAGATATAAAAGATAACTTTTTTAAAGATGAAGCACAACTATCCATAACCGAAAACTTATATGCAGGTGGAAAAACAACAAACGATATAAAAGATGCAAAAGCAAGACTGGCTGCTGCTTTGGCAAAGTATCAACAAAGTGTGGAAAAAGAGATCCTAAATATGATACAAGCATATCTATCTGTAATCTATGAAAAAAAATCCATCACAACAAATAGAGAAAATATAAAAACACTAAACAAAATACTAGATATAGTAACACTAAAAGAACAAAGCGGAGCTGCTACTAAAGGAGATCTAAACTATATAAAATCAAATATAGAAAATACAAAATCACAACTAGTACTAGCCGAATCAAAATATAAAAATGCAATATCCTACTACGAGTACTTTGTTGGCAAGATAGATAAAGGAAACTATCCTATAGAAGAAAACATAAAAGTCAGCATAAATCCAAATGCAAATATAGAAGCACTTGTTTTGCAAAACCCTCAACTAAAAGAGATAAAGGCAAAAATCAAAAGCTTAAAATACGAACTAGAATCAAAAAAATCAAGATTTAAACCAACCCTTGATCTGATACTTACAACAAAACACAAAAGTAGTTCACTAGAAGGTGATCCAACTCAAGACAAAAATAGTGCCGCTTTAAGCTTTAACTATCCTATATACAACGGAGGTGCTGATAAAGCCAGAATCTTTGAAACTAAAAGTAAGATAGATGAACAAAAATACAAATACATTGATCTTAAAAGATCACTTACTTTCAATGCAATACAAATACTAAACAACATGAATTCAACAAAAGAGTCTTTACAACACATAAAAAATCAACTAAATGCAAACCAAAAAGTTGTTGACTCTTACTGGAATGCTTTTAAATACGGTACTCAAGATCTTCAAGCACTTCTTTTAGCACAAAATGCCCTAAACAGCTCTAAACTAAATATGTTAAATAGTGAAAAAAGTTACATAAACCAATATTTTCAACTTCTATCTAGTGTAGGAGCATTGCTTAGATATTTTAGTATCAAATACTTAGTCAATATCAACACTATAAACCAAAGAGCAAAAATAAGTATCTTTAGGAGTAATATTCATGATTAAAGATTATTTGATTTTTGTCGATTTTTTACTAAGAGTTACAAAAGGAGACAATCTTGTTTAGTTTTATGAAATGGTTGGAAGATTTTATATCTCGTATCAAAAAAAACAAAGGACTTATGTTTACGATACTTTCTATAACTTCAGTAGTTGGTATATTTTTATCACTATATTTTGTAAGTTATCTGGTAGAAGATGTTGCACAAAAAACATACAAAAACCAACAAAAACGATATGCATCTGAACTAAAAGTACACCTTAGTAAAGAAAAAGATTTAGTTTTAGCCATAGCTAGTGCCGCTAGTTTAGATAGTAAACTGATACAACTATATACAAACGACAACAACAACACAAAACAACAAATAGAAAAAGAATACAATCTTATCGCTAAAAAATATGAAGATAATATCAACAAAAATCTAAACAGAAAAGATATAAAAATAAAATACTATATAACTGATAAAAATGCTGGAGAAAATATAGTAAATGGTATCGTAGTTAAAAACACTGGTACTTTTTTTCAAGCAAGTATGCCATTTGCACAAACAGATAACACTTATCTAAAGATAGAAGTTTTATCTGGTATCCAAAATCTTAAAAACCTTTATACAGGTGAAAACAGAAAGTTTATATATCTTCTAAACGACAGTAGTGCCAGTAAACTTGATAGAACCGTCTTTAAACAGTTATATCAAAATATAAACAACAACTATGTTTTAAAAAGCTCACTTTACTCAAAAGAACTGCTTTCATCTTTAGAAAATATTGATTTTTCAAAACTTTTAAAACAAGGCTATGTACAAAACAAAGATTATTATTATACATCTATAAAGATTTTTGATGTAAGTGGAAATGAAATAGGTTTGATACTCATAGGTGAAAAGATAGATAAAAACAGTTTGGTAAAACTTGTTAAAAATCTTGTAAACAACGTAACAATGGTAGCTTTAGGACTCATAGTTTCTATGATACTGTTTTTGTTTTAGGTTAAAATATGAAAAGAATAAAGATATTTAAAGCATACTTTGTACTTTGGACATTTGTTTACTTTATAGCATACTCAAATAAAGAAACATTTTTAGAGTACTTTATGTCAACTCTAACCTTCAACATAGTTATCTTTACTATTTTGGGGATAGGTACTTTTATGCTTTTTAAAGCATCAAAAGATATAACTATGCTAGCAGGAACTTTTGGTGTTTTGATGTATAAAAAAAACAATCTTTCCTTTTATCTTAAAGGTTTGGAAAAAGTTTTACCATCTACTATAGCTAGGAAAATACAACATCGTGTAGAAAAAAACAACCTTATGTTTACACAACAAGAAGCAGAAGATTTGCTTGGATGGATGGATGAAAAATTTTCAAATCAAAACAAATACAACAACTTTTTTATAGGTACTGTTTTGATGATAGGACTACTTGGAACTTTTGCTGGACTTTTGGGAGCGATAGGTAGCATGAGTAGTATCGTTGCATCACTAGCAGGAGAAAATATAGATATAGGGAAGATCATGGCAGGTTTTTCTGGACCGCTATCATCTATGGCTGTTGGTTTTGGTTCATCACTTTTTGGAGTTATCTCTGCTATTATCCTTAGTATCAAAGGATATATACTAAACAAATCCCAAGCATCTTTGATAGAAGGAGTAGAAAACTGGTTAAACTCAAAGATATTAGAAAGTGTAGATAACACTATAGCAACAACACCTACAAATGAACTTGAAGATAGACAAAAAAGTTTTATAGATATATTTTTAGAGTCTATAGATACTTTAAGTCAAAAGATAAACACTTTAGACAGATCAAATCAAGAGTTTAAAAAAGATCTCTTGGTATCTATGCTAAACATGAACAAAGCACAAAATGAAAGATTTGATACGGTAGCTATGTCAAACAACCAACTTTTAAAATCTTTTGACAAACTAGTTGATATACAAGAAGAACAGTCAAAAATACTAAATCAAAATATAAAAGAACAAAAAAATACCCAAGAGTTGATAAAACAGATCAAAGAGTCATCTTCTATCCAACAAATGCAGTTTGCTGAAGCACTATCTTCACTACACTCTTCTATAAAAAATATTGATACAAACAAAAAACAATCTAGCTATCATGATAAAGAGTATGATGAAGAATTAAACTTTTTAAAAAAACATTTTAAACTAAAAAGTGAGACGGTTTAAATGGCAAGAGCAAAAAAATGTGAAGAAGAGTTCAACCCTTGGCCTCCTTTTGTTGATGTTTTTTCATCGGTAATACTGGTTTTACTACTTTTTGTTTTAGTTATGATCGTAAATGTTGCTTACTATATGCAGTTTAACTCAAAAGTTGATTCTAAATCTAGTGATAAATCAATAGTTAACAACCTACAAAAAGGAGTTGACCCAACTCAACTTGTAGCATTGAAAAAAAACATTATTCAAGTCAAGTCAAAAACATCAAATCTATCTATGTTCAGCGGTGGAAAATCAGAAGGTAACAGTCTTGATACCCCTAAAAAAGAAAAAAAATATTCACAAAAAGTTATAACTACTCCTGAAGGCATGATCATATCATATGATGATAAAGAGATCTTTGTAAACGCTACTACAAAAAATAAAATAAAATCATTTGCAAAGAAAAATAAAAATAAAAAAATCATCCTAGAAATATCAAACTCTAGTAAAATCATAAGTAAAACTTTGGCAAAACAGATATCTTTAAGCCGTGTTGTCTCTATAAAAAATCTTCTTAGAAAAAATGGTATAGCACTTTCAAATATAAAGATAAAACTCTCAAGAAAGACAGATCCTAAGTATCCTGCAGGATATGTCAAGATCCTAACAGAGTAACTACTTACCTAAACAAAAGTTGCTAAACATTTTATCAAGTATTTCATCTCTTTCAAAAGAAGATGTTATGCTTGATATAGCATATATAGCATCGTTTATATTGTAAGCAAAAAGCTCCAACTCATCCATATCAAGATTTTCTAAAGCTTCTACTATGTGATCATGACTATCTTGAACACATTTTACCTGTCTTTTAGAAGTTAATATCATATCATCACTAAAACTTGTTTTATCTAAAACCTTTTCTATAGCTTTAACAAGTTCATCTATGCTTTTTTCTTTTGAAAACTCTATAGTATTAAAATCTTTAAAAATCTCTTTTTTGAAACTAGTAGCTATATCACTTTTATTTAAAATAACAATAATTTCTTTTTCATCATGATAACTTTTTATAATCTCATATATCTCTTTATCTTCACTGTCAAACTCTCTTGAAAGATCAAAAACAGCTAATATGATCTCACTTTCATCAGCACTTTGTTTACTTCTTTTGATACCTATTTTTTCTATCTCATCATTTGCTTTTCTGATCCCTGCTGTATCTACTATCTTAACTAGATGACTACCTATCCTTAAACTCTCTTCTATAGTATCTCTAGTAGTTCCTGCTATATCTGATATGATAGCTCTTTCATAACTTAAAAGTTTGTTTAAAATAGTACTTTTACCTACATTTGGCTTACCGATAATAGATATCTTAAAGCCTTCTATCATCCCTTCTCTTAACTTACTTGAAGTAAGAGTCGAAGACAAAAGCTGATTTATTTGATTTAACTTTTGAACTATTTGTTGATGTAAATCTTCTGGCAAATCCTCTTCTGCATAGTCAATATTTACTTCAACAAAAGCTAAAATCTCAACTAACTTCTCTTTTATATCATCAACAAAATATTTTAGTTCGCCTTTTAACTGTTTTGAGAGTAGTTTTATAGCATCTTTACTTTTTGCTTCTATCAAAGAAGTAATAGCTTCAGCTTGAGAGAGATCTATCTTTGAGTTTAAAAAAGCTCTTTTTGTAAACTCTCCTGGATTTGCCAACCTGCCACCTAGTTTTAAAACTTCATCAATGATTAGTTCAGCTATCAACGAACTACCGTGTGTTTGAAACTCTACTACATCTTCACCTGTAAAACTATAAGGTGCTTTATAATATATAACTATAGCTTCATCTATTATATTATCATCACTATCATATAAGGTACAAAGATGCGCATATCTTGTTTTAAAATCCTCTTTTTTTGTTATCTTTCTCGCTATATCAAGAGATTTTTCACCTGAAACTCTTACTATAGATATTCCCCCTATACCACTAGGAGTTGCGACTGCTGTGATAGTAGAGTTTATCTTGAACCCCTGTTTTCGTTTACAACTACAACTTTTCTACCATCTCTAAGAGTTTTTATAGCAACATACATATTAGGATATACTCGTCTTAACTCTTCTAACGCTATCTTTACAAGTATCCCATCAAGAGGTTTTGTTTGTGCTCTTCCACTTTGGGAAACTCTTTCTTTTATATTTTCAAGATAGTTTAATACATTTTCTTTTTGATTTTTTAAAAACTCTGCTATCTCTAAAGATATAGAAAGATCATACTTTAACTTTATCCAGTTATGTAAGATATAAGAAAGTGCTTTATATCTATATCCCTCTTTACCTATCATCAAAGCGGCATCTTTACCATCTATCTTGATATGAACGATATCATCTTCCACTTTTAACTCTTCTAAAGATAGATCATAACAACTAGAAAGCAACAATCTTTTTATACCCTCTCTTATCTCATTTTCTATGAGATTAGTATCTTTTATAACTTTTGAAGAACTTTTTTTATCTTGTTTTGTCTTAGGTTTATATTTTTGTTTTGTTTGTTCTTTTTGGAGATTTATTTTGATAATAGCTTCTTTTTTAAACATCCCCAAAAATCCGCCAGTTGGATGCTGAATAACTTCTATATCCAACTCCACGATAGAACAGTTAAGCTCTGACGAAGCTTTTTTATAAGCTTCATCTAAAGTAGGTGCTGTGATAATCATATCCTACCCCTTTTTGTTTTCTTTTGCTTTTTTAAAAATAGCATTTACATAGTATTGCTGACCAACACTAAACAAATTATTTACAAACCAATAAAGTGTAAGTCCTGCTGGGAAAGTAACAAAGAAAAATGTAAATATCAAAGGTAAAAACTTCATAATCTTTGCTTGCATAGGATCTGTATAGTTTTGTGGGGTAACATGTTGCTGCCAAAACATAGTTGCACCCATCAAAAGAGGAAGAACATAGTATGGATCCATAGCTGAAAGATCATGATACCAAAGTATCCAAGCAGATTGTTTTAACTCAAAAGAGTTTAACAAAACTCTATATATTGCAAAAAATACTGGGATTTGCATAATCATTGGCAGACATCCACCCATAGGATTTGCACCATGCTTTTTATAAAGTTCCATCATTTTTGCATTCATTTTTTGAGGTTCACCCTTGTATTTTGCCTGTATCTCTTTTACTTTAGGGCTAAGCTCTTTCATCTTATTCATAGATACCATACCTTTGAAAGTCAAAGGGAAAAGTACTAGTTTTATGATAATAGTAGCTATAACTATAGTCCAACCCCAGTTACCTATAAGTCCATAGATATACTTTAAGAACAAAAACATAGGTTTAGCTATAAATGTAAAAAAGCCATACTCTATAACATTTGTAAGTCTTGGATCTATAGCCTTTAACTTATCAAAATCTTTAGGTCCTATATATCCGTTAAGATCTATCTTCCCACTTTCTACTTTTACAAAAGGTTTAGGATCTTCGTGTTCAGTTGAAACAACTACATCAAGTCCTTTATCAAAATCATAAAAAACAGTTGTATAGTATTTGTCATTTGATGCTAAAAACTTAGCATCCATAACTTTTAGACTACCTTCACTTTTTCCACTTTCCACTTTCTCCAAAGTATCATCATTTTTTTCTACTATAACACCGTTAAAAACAAACTTGTCTCTCTCTGCTACTGGATGCTCTCCGTTTGAGATAAAAAATTCACTTGGTTTCTCCAAAGATACTTCTACTTTATATGTACCGTCTTGGTTAAAAGTTATCTTTTTAGTTACTATATTTGATGATAGTTTTTGTGTAAGAACTACAGTTTGACTACCTTTATCAAGATCAATTTCACTTTTATCAGCACTATATGGTGTTGCAAAAGCTTCAGTATTTAGCTTGTTATCACTAAATCTTACTTCAAGCGGTTTTAACTCCATGTTGTCTTTGATAATAGTTGTATATGTTCCATCTTCTTTTTTAAACTTTTCACCAAGTAAAGTGTACTCTAAAATCCTTCCTAAAGAGTCAACTTTGATAGAAAACTTTTTTGACTTTATAGTAACTAAAGTTTTTGATTTTGTATTTGGAGTTTTTATAGACTCTTTTACGGTATCACTACTTGTTTGTGGTGCAGGTGCAACTTTATTGATAGTTTTTTGAGTTACTTTTTTTGTTTGGTTCATATCCTGAAGATTTGCTTTTGGCATAAAATATGTATCATAAACTACAAAAAATATAATACTTAGGACAACTGCCAATATCATCCTTTGATTTTGAGACATTTTATCTAACAACTTTAACCCTTTAAAATGATTTTATGAGAAAGTATCTATCCTTCTCTTTTCTTACAAGCCAGAATTTTACTATAATACTGTTTTGATTATCTTTACAAATAAAACTTTTTTTATTTTTTTTACCTATTTTTACTACGGGATAGTCTATTCCACCCTCAAAAAGTTGATTACATCTTAAAATCCTAAAAAAAGTTGCAAAAAATGCTTTAAAAAAGTTATTTTTTTCAAACTGCCATTTTGCATACTCTGAACATGTTGGATAATATCTGCAACTTCCATATCCTAAAAGTGTTAAATATTTTTGATAAAAGTTTATTAAACCCAATGCTATTTTTTTCAACTAAGTGCCTTTAAAGCTTTACTAAAAAGATACTCTAACTTTGAAAAAGGAACATCTAAAATATCTTTTTTTGCTACTAAAACTATACTATTATTTATAGTAGTTGATTGTTTGATAAAAAGTGCTCTCAATCTTCTTTTTGCAAAATTTCTCTTAACAGCACCACCTATCTTTTTGGAAGCTACCACACTAAATCTTTTTTTAGCATCTTTTACTACAAAAAGTACAAAGTATTTAGTGTGATATTTTTTTGAGGAGTTATAAAATTTGTTAAACTCTTTTACTGAGCCAAGAGGCATAAAGCCTTTTATACTGCTAATCTCTTTCTACCTTTAGCACGTCTAGCTTTGATAACTTTTCTTCCATTTTTAGTTTTCATTCTTACTCTAAACCCGTGTGTTCTCTTTCTAGGAGTATTATGTGGTTGATATGTTCTTTTCATCTTCTTTTCCCTTGTGTTATATTATTAAGTTCGCGAATTGTACTAAAAAATCCTTAAAAACTTCTTTTATTCTCTACTCTTTTTTGCTTCATTTAAAGCTTCTATAAGCTCATCCAAGTTTTCATAAGGTATATGAGCTTTCCAATCAGGCTCAACACTATCACCTTTTAGTGATATACCTATACTAACAACTGGATTTGAATCACTACCGTAAGGCTCATCTATATGAGCTACACTTATCTTTCCATCTTTTGTATTTGCTAGTTTAAACTCTTTTATAAGTTTTGCCATTTTATATCCTTTGTTTTTTATTTTAATTTCTCAAAAATCTAGCCAAGCTAGATTTTAGCTCCTCGGCGGAGTGCCCACGGGCAGATGAACCACTCTTATCTTACTTCTTATTTGTTGTTATTTCTTGCTTAACTTTGAAACAGTTGCCAACTCTTTTAACCACTCTTTATGAGTTTTTATAGGAAAACCTGCATATATACCACTTTTTAAAACATTTTTAGTAACACCACTACGAGCAGCAAACATAACATTATCACCAACTTTTAGATGTCCTGCTGTACCACTTTGAGCACCAAAGGTAACATTTTCTCCAACCTCTGTACTCCCTGCAAGTCCGCTTTGAGATACTATAATACAGTTTTTGCCAAGTTTACAGTTATGCCCTATTTGGACAAGATTATCTACCTTTACACCATCATCTAAAAAAGTATCTCCAAAAACTCCTCTATCGATGGTACTGTTAGCTCCTATCTCAACCTTGTTTGCTAAAACCACTCTTCCAAAGTGATGTATTTTTACAGGTTCTCTTTTCTTTGTATATGCATATCCAAACCCATCACTTCCTATAACCGCACCAGAGTGTATGATGCACTCTTCTCCGATGATAGTATTGTCATAGATAGTAACATTTGGATATATAACACTTCCACTACCTATCTTTACACCATTTCCTATAGTGATATTTGAGTACAAAACTACATCATCTGCTATATCACAACCCTCGCCTATTACTACATTTTTTGAGATAACTTTTTGTTTTGGAGCAAATACATTTGACAAAATAGCAAATGCAAGATATGGATCATCTACTATAACTGCTTTTGCACTATCAGGTAAAAGCTCTTGATCTTTTTCCTTAACCAAGACAAAAGATGCTTTAGTATTTTTAAGATCCTCTAAAAACTTTCTGTCACTAAAAAAGGTTATCTCACCTTTTTTTGCATTTTTAGTATCATTGATAAAACTTACTTCGCCATCTTCTTCACATCTACCATCTACTAGTTTTAAGATCTCACTAAGTTTCATAAAATCATCTCTCCATAGAAACACTTCCACCTCTAACTATCTGAGTAGGGTGAAACTTCGCTTTTATGATATGTATAAAGTTTTCTATCTTTTTAACATCATCTACAGCCATGATGATAAGACCATCTTCACTAGAGTTTGCAACTATACCGTTGTATCCAGAAAGTATAGCATCAAGTCCAGCTAGATTTGTCTCAAGTGGGATTTTTACTAAAACCATCTCCTTTTCAACTACATCATCACTCTCTATAACTTTATATGTAGGGATAAGTTTGTGAAGCTGTTTTACTATCTGCTCCAAAACCTTTTTACTTCCACTAGTAACTATGGTAAATCTACTATAATCACTCTCAGGAATAGGTGCAACAGTCAAAGACTCTATGTTATACCCTCTTCCCGCAAACAAACTTGCTATTCTTGAGAGTACTCCATGCTCGTTTAAAACTATAACTGATATAACTTTTCTCATCTCACTCATACTCAATCCTTAAACTCTAACATCATGTTATAAAGTGTTCCACCTGCTGGAACCATAGGTAAAACATTTTCAAACCTATCTATATGAGCATCTATAAAAGCAACTCTGTTTTGCTTTATAGCATCATCTAGTGCTTTGTCAAACTCTTCTTTTGTCTTTACCTCATACCCTACTCCACCAAAACTCTCAGCTAACATCTTAAAGTTTGGTTGCATAGAAAGATCAGTTTCAGCATATCTTTTATCATAAAAAAATGTTTGCCACTGTCTAACCATACCCAAAAAGTTGTTGTTTAAAACTATATTTATAACAGGAGTATTACTCTCAACTGCTGTCATAAGCTCTTGGATATTCATCAAGATTGAACCATCCCCTGTAAAGTTTATACTTATCTTATCTTCTCTTGCTTTTTTAGCTCCTATAGCGGCAGGAAAACCAAATCCCATAGTACCAAGTCCACCACTTGTAACAAACTGTCTAGGATAGCTAAAAGGATAGTGTTGTGCTGTCCACATCTGATGTTGACCAACATCTGTAGAAACTACAGCTTTTTCACCTAGTTTTTCCCCTACTCTTTTTATGATCCATTGAGGTTTTAAAACCTCATCACTATCTTCAAAAGTAAGTGGATGAAGTTCTTCATACTTTTTGACCAATCCTCTCCAGTTTTCATACTTGTTACTATCTACTATATCTATGTTTTGTAGCATCTCATTTACTACATTTTTAAGATCTCCAACTATAGGATAGTCCACATCTACAAGTTTTCCGATACTACTTGGATCTATATCTACATGGATTATCTTTGCATTTGTAGCAAACTTGTCAAGTCTTCCTGTAACCCTGTCATCAAATCTTGCACCAAGTGATATAATAAGATCACACTCGCTCATAGCTATATTTGCAGCATAACTTCCATGCATACCAAGCATACCCAAAAGCATAGGATCATCATATCTCAAAGTACCTCTTGCCATCAAAGTTTCAACTGCTGGGATTTGAGTTTTACTTACAAGCTCTCTTACTTCATCAGCACTATTTGAAAGGATAACTCCGCCACCTAGATAAAAAAGAGGTTTTTTAGCTTCACTTATAGCCTTTAGTGCTTTTTTTATCTGCTTTGGATTTCCTTTTGTAGTTGGACGATAAGTTTTTAAAACTATCTCTTTTGGATAGTTAAACTCTCCTATTTGAGCTGTTATATCTTTTGGTATATCTATATGAACTGGACCTGGACGACCAGTTCTTGCTATATAAAAAGCCTCTTTTAAGATATGTGGAAGTTCATTTACATCTTTTACGAGATAGTTGTGTTTTGTACAAGGTCTGCTTATACCTACAGCATCTATCTCTTGAAAAGCATCTGTTCCTATCATGGTTATAGGAACCTGCCCACTTATCACAACTAAAGGAGTTGAGTCTGTATAAGCAGTTGCTAGTCCTGTTATGGCATTTGTAAATCCTGGACCACTTGTAACTATCGCTACTCCAACTTTTCCACTAGCTCTTGCATAGCTATCTGCCGCATGTACTGCTGCTTGTTCATGACGAGTCAATATATGTTCAAAATAATCCTGCTTATATATCTCATCATATACATTCATGATAGCTCCTCCAGGATAACCAAAAACTGTAGTTACCCCCTCTTCTTTAAGAGCTTCTATCACCATTTGCGAACCATTTAGTTGCATCTGTTTCTCCATTTTTTTGATGGAGCGATTATATCGAAATAGACTTTATTCTTAAAAATATCGATTATGCTTTATAGTATTTATTGTATATATCTATTAAAAATTTTTCATTTTTATCTTTTATCATATTTTTCAAATGTTTTCTTATATATGGTTTTATCTCATCATATTCGGATAGTTTTATAAAACCATTTGATATCTCATTTTTATCATCATAAAATGTTCTATATACTGCTAACTGTATTTCGTTAAACCTACCAAATAGGGATATTAACTCTTTCAACTTTTGATTGCTGTCTAAGTTGGAGTTATCATTGATTTTATTCATCAAACTTTTAAAAACAAATCCAATATCAGTAATCAACTGTTTTTCTTCAAATGATTTTTTTGCATACTCATTTTTATACTCATCTATTTTAAATTTTAGATTTGCCAATGCATCTTGTTTCATAGTATCAGCATAATTTCTAAAAATAGTAAAAGTTTTATTTTCTATTTCATGAGATATGGTTTTTTCGATTTTATTATTTTCATTTTTGATTTGCTCTTCTAACATTTTTGCTCTTCTATCTTGCAAAAAAGGTAAAACAAAACTTGACATCGTGATAACTAAAGTTGCAAAAAGTGCCAAATAATCGATCTTTTCATAATTATCTTTTAAAATCTTTATATCTTTTTTTATCTTATATATGTTGATTTTTTGTGAAGAGATATTTGTATCAACTGAACTTGCTGTCAAATCAAACGACATAAAAAAAAACAAAATCAAAAAGATACTAGCTACACTTCTCATCACAAACACCTTTTATATAGTCTAAAAACTCTTCATATTCATCTTTTGAGTAAACTTTGATATCTTTGCTTATCTTAAACTTTTCCAAATCTTTTTTTAGATGTTCTTTGGGTTTAGAAGTAATAAACAAAACTTCTA
>Ga0256843_1002092_pt1 | contig 14925 bp, 18 predicted proteins | sample AlvinellametaG_FD_191572 | JGI IMG/M metagenome (GOLD analysis project Ga0256843, IMG submission 191572) | Pompeii worm associated microbial communities from hydrothermal vent at the East Pacific Rise, Pacific Ocean - Alvinella | ecosystem: Host-associated > Annelida > Integument > Unclassified ... | reverse complement strand
CCAGATAGTCATAAGAAAGATCCCCTTCAGTTGTATGCAGCACATTCTCTTTGGCACTCAACCCTGTTGCCGTTGCCTGAAAATAGTCATACCCGAAGTTATTCGCCGCATCAATATAGCTGTGCGTCAGGAAATCCATATCGACCAGATCAACCAGCCAGGCATTACTGACCGGACAGGAGACGAACTCATAACGTTTCTCAACCAGTGTTACTTCTGCTTGGGGTACCAGTGCTTTGATGTTCTTGGCAAATGCCAATCCTGACCAGCCACCGCCAACGACTACAATACGGGGATGTAGACCTTTTTTTTTCATTAATGGTATTTTCACAATTTTTGATTCAGGAGACTGAAGTGTTTCTTTTGCCGAAAGTGATGCCGTAGTGGCAAGAAACAGTGCTTTGGCACTGTTTTTGAGTAAGTCTCTTCTATTCATATCTATTTGGCTCTTCTTATGATAATTTTTCGGTGAAGTTATACCATAAATCAATTACCTGTACATTAAAGCCTTTATATTTCAACTATAGAACTATAAAATATATTCATTTTATCCACTGCTATGTACATTAAAAGGATTACTTTACTGTTTTTTTACCAGCTTTGATCCAACCGTTCTCAATACCGCCTTTGAGTTCGTAGACATGTTCAAAACCCATTTTTTCAAGTCCCTGTCCCAATGACTGTGTACGGTTGGCATGCGCACAATAGATAATGAAAGGCTCTTTCCGATTCTTGACAAGATGTCCCAGGTCAAAGAACCAGTTTGCAAGGTCCGGCTCACCTCTTGGTGTAAAAAACATCATTTTATGTGCCCCTTTAATAATGCCCGTCTGTTTCCATTCACCCGGTGTTCGTATATCAATCACAGGTACACCTTTCTTTTGAAGCGTAAGAAGTTCATCTGCCGAAATCGTTTTAAATTCGGCAAAAAGTGCGGTACTCAACAGTGCAGAGATCAACAAGAATTTTTTCATGTATATCCTTTAACGTATAAAATTTTATGAAGTGTACTATAGAAAGGTTAATCCGGTATGAGAAATATCAAATCATAAAATTAACCACTTTGGAAACAGCATAGATCTGACCGGATGCATCCGATACACTCACTTCAAAAGTCAATCGTCTCTTTTTCTCTTCTACCAACTGTGCTTTGACATAAAGATACTCCACTTCCATCGTAATTGCTTTTATCAGTTTCGTTTCTATCGTTCGGGTCATATTCAGAGGAGCGACAAGCAGACTCAGAGGCCCTACGGCATTGTCTATAGCCGCATCTATCATCCCGCCCTGCATCGTGCCGTAAGGATTGCTCCATTGTTGCAGTACGGGAAGTTTGGTAATCAACGACTTGGATGATTCATCATACATGATGATTTCACACTGCATTATGGTAAAACTTGGAGGCGGCAATGTAAAATCATCTATTTTGTCACCTAAGACGTTTTGAAAAAGTTTTACAATATTTATGGGGTTTTCGGTTTCCATGGTATACCTTGCTGTACAAAAATATATGAACCCAAAAAAAGGCTCTTTTTAACTGTTCCCTCCCATATTAGGAAGAACACATAACACTCATTGGGTTTTTTGGCTGTATGCCGTTAATATCCTGCCGTTTCTCAACAGGGTACCGGCATGTTCAATCGCATCAAAGAGATCTTTCTGTGTCCACCCCATGCCATAGAGGGCATCGAAATCTTCCTGCATACACGCATGGCTCTCATAGATCGCTTTAATGGCAAATCGTGCCAGCGCCTGATGCGATGCATCCAGCGGTATTTTCCCAATATCATCAATGACGGCATCTATAGTCTTCTGAGTGTATCCTTTGGATTGTAACATTTTTGTATTGTACATTTTGCAATATTCATATGCTTCTTTAAAAGCGATATGAAGCCGCAAAAAAGTAAAAAGATCAAAATCAATATGCGGATGTCTGGCGAGTCTCAGGGCTGCGGTAAGAAACTCTTCCAGATAGTCTGCTTCTATATTCCCAAGAAATGCCATTTGCGGCGGTACCGTTCCATAGACTGCTTCCACTCTTCTAAAAATCTTTTCCAGTCTCTCTTTTTGTGCACTGTTCTCTTCTACCATAAACATTATCAATCCTTTCTAGACTGTTTGGTCTAGTCAAAGTATAGAGAAATTTCTCTTAAATTAGACTAAACAGTCTAATCAGATACTGAAAGATTCCAACTGTGTCAGAAGAAAACGGCTCTGTTCCAAAAAAGAATTTGGAGAAGAGAGTGTCGGAGAGAGAGAAAGAATGCCCCATGTGGCACTGAGCATATAACGGGCAAAGGCTTCCGGCTGCAAATTTGATGTGAACTCCCCCTCCACGATACCCTGTTGAAGCAGTCGGGAGAGTTTTGTGTGCTGGTCTTCATACTTTTGAAGTAAAAGTACATCAAACTCCCCGTCAACCGGGGAGAGTTCAACCATCAGACGGTAGAGCGGACATCCGTAGGCAATAAGCATTTTGTTCTTTGCCATGGCGGCATAGGTATTTCGTATGCTCTGCATCACACTCTGCCCCTCTTTTTTCTCAAAGAGAAAAAAACGGTCTATCTTTACAAAAAGCCTCTCACGGATCATTGCCATGACCAACGCTTTTTTAGAACCGAAATGGTGGTAGAGAGACCCTTTGGGCACCCCTGCTTTTTTAAGGATGGCATCGATGGAGGTAGCAGCATAACCGTTAATGTAAATTGCATCAAAGGTTACATCAAGCAGTTTTTCTCTTGCATTTGGTTTTTTCATAGCGCTATTATAGCACTTTTACCGCTTCGGCAAAATTATTCATCTCTGCGATTGAACCAGTCGACGATCACTCCCTGAAGCCAGGCACCCAGTATGACAAAGAAAGTCAGAAGCACGGTGAAGAGCAGACCGAAATAACTCACCATTAACGGCAGCCACGGCAGTTTGATGGAACGGGTATAGAAAAAAGCCACAATCAACCCGTCTCTTGCTCCCTGCTTTCTCATTTCGCTGAGCATCGGATACCACACATAGGCAGGGCCGTGGCTGAGTATGCCTCCGCCCAGCGCAATGAACCAGCCTCTCAGCCCACTCTCTTTTCCCAAATGTCTGGCAATATATTTTGCGTTGATAGACGTGTTCAACAGTGCCATCAGAAAAAACACGATCAGCAAGATAGGAGCGATCATCTTCACAATACCGCCTGATGCTTCCAGCGCTTTTCTGCCCATATCGGGAGAGAACCAGAAAGTCACCAGATAGAGTATGGCAACCACTGCCAGCATAACCATTCCGCTTTTTCCGGGCTTCTTTTTTGCTGTCTGTTTTGTCATTGAAACCATCCCAGTATGTAGACCGTTGCCACAGAGATCAAGAAAGCAAACAGCAGACTGAGCAGGTTTCTCAGTACAGTAAAACGTGTGCCAAAGAGTGACCACTCTAAAGGAAGCTGTACCACTCCCAGTGTGACAAAAGAGAGAATGAACGCAGTCACGGCATACAGACTCACCCCGTCATGCAAGAGTTCTCCACCGATAGCATAGCTTAAAAAAGGCTGTCCGACCGATACACCGCCGGAGAGGATCCCCACAATGATCTCCCTGAAGGTGGAACCGTTAAAAAGACTTTTGAGCATCTCCGGGGTGATCACCGTTTCAAAAAGCCCGATCAGCCCAATGACTGCCAGGAGCATGGGCATGATCATCCAAAGTGATTTGACTGTACGTTTCAAAGCATCACCCAAACGCTGTTTTAGATGCATTTTTACCTCTTTTATCTCTTTGCTTCTTATAGAAAATACATAGTAGCATACTTTTTCTTGCCCTTCTCTCAAATAACAATGGAACTTATTCTTTCATCAAGAAGCATATATGTATAACCCTCTATAAACTAATACATAGGTAATACTTATGAGTTAGACTTCTCTCACTACTCAAGATTAAAGAGTAGACAACTATGATAAAAGGAAAAATCTATGAAAAAATTTACAGGAACCATTCTGCTTGTAGCAATTCTCTTTGGAATCAACGGCTGTCAATCTGACAGTAACGATACTTCCTCAACTCTCCCTTCAAACTATGATACAAAACAGTCCGGTATTATCAGTGCCAATACTTTAACATCTTACATAAAAGACTGGGAGAAGAACAAACCGGCAGGAACAACAGGCAGGCTTATTATTTTTCAGGCAGGGGCAACTTCCAACGGAAAATTTCTCACACATAATGACAGTGACGTACTTGTCTATCAAATCCCTGCGGGCGGGGCATGTGACCCTTCCTATATGCGTTTTGACGGCATCAGCAATATCCCCGGTGCACTGCTTGACGGTGCACATGTAGACGGTATGATCAATATGTTTGGTATTGATCCTGAAAAAGACTATGTCGTCTTTGCGGTAGGAGAAGGCTCGACAACCCTTCGTGAAGTGGTACGCTCCTGGTGGGTACTGGCTTACTGGGGATGGCCAAAAGAACGTCTTGCATTCCTAAGCGGTTCAGTCAGCTATGACTTCTCCCCTTCAAGCGGGCTTTCAGAATATCTTGTCGATACGCCTACACCACCTTTGGATCCGTCACAATATACCAGCTACTCCATGAAAACACTTGACAATCTTCAAACCGGTCTGCAAACCTATATTGCTGATATGATGAACATCGCATCACTCGATGACAAGCACGGCTACTTCATCGCCGATGCCAGAGGATCAGATGAGTACAATGCCGTAAAAAATTCAAGAACTGCCGACACCAACTGTGGGCCAAACCATGATGAACAGTGTTACAGCCCGATGCAGGGACACATCAGAGATGCGGTTGACTTCCCATACACCGATCTGCTGATCATGGATGACCAGAAAGAAGATATTACCGGTGACGGTATTATTGACAGCAAAGATGCCTCTTATAAATTCCGATCTCCTATGGAACTGGCTGATATTTATGCCCAAAAAGGTTACACCAAAGGCGATAAGATCATCACTTACTGTAGAACAGGACGTAAAGCTACTGTCATCGGTATTACCGCCTATGCAGTCCTTGACTATCCGGTCTCCATGTATGACGGTTCATGGATCCAGTGGGGAGAGATGGCAGACAGAGTCGATGTGGACGGCAATGAGATCGTACCGACAGACAGTCACCTCAACCTCAATACACCAAAATACACTACTGTGATTAAATATGTTGACCCTGAATACACCCAGTCAGCAGCCCCATACCAGATTGATCTGGATGCTACAACATCCAACAATATCCTTGAAGAGGATGAAGCCTATATGCAATAATCTATGTAGAGGAGAAGTTTGACTTCTCCTTAGACACAATATATCTTTTCTCTCTTTACATCGTGTTGGATCATCTTACGTTACAATTTTCTATTACGATGCATCTCCTCCACCGATAGCGTAAAACTGTTTCCATTGGCATAGTATGGCATCTTGTTCTGTTATATATCTAACATTACAATAGGGGCTATCGTACATACTACCCCTCCACCAACATATTTACCACCAAAGCGATCACCGTATCTTTCTGCTCAGGCAGACTCTTGGCAATCATCAGCGTCAGTGCCACCAGCGCGTTGTCGTTGATCTTCGCTTCGCTATTATCACGATACAACATGCCATTTTTTTGTAAGAAAAGAATGAACAAAAACGCCCCAATACGCTTGTTCCCATCATTGAACGGGTGGTCTTTAACAATATAGTAGAGTAAGTGTGCCGCTTTCTCTTCTACAGTAGGAATGAGATCATCTCCTCCAAATGTTTGATAGATGTTACCAATGATCCCGTCAAACTCTCCTGCTTTCTCTCGACCAAACAGTGCACTGGCTTCTTTTTTTCTCATCAGCTCTGTTTTAAGTGCTTCTATGGCTTCTTTTGCTTCACTGTATCCAAGTACAAAGAGCGCATCAGTACGATGCCTTGGTATGTTCAAGCTGTTTTCATCATATCCCTCCAACAGTGACCAGCTTCGTCCGTAACTGACGATGACATCTAACAACCCTTTAGCCTCATCACACCCCAATTGCTCTTGATCAATAGTGGTTTGAAGTAGTGCAATCGCTTTTTTGAACGCTTCCATGCCGGTTTGTGCCAAACGTTTTTGGTTGAGGGTGTAACCTTCTATTAAATGCTTTTTTAGAACTTCTGTCGCCCAGCGTCGAAAAGCTGTAGCTTTTTTAGAGTTGACTCTATAGCCGGTTGCAATAATGACATCAAGATTATAGAAATTGATCTTTCTCTTTTTACCATCTTTGGCAACCTGTTCCAAAATGGAACAAGTTGCATCTTTATCCAATTCTTCCGATTTATAAATGTTACCAATATGCTTTACTATTGCTGGTCTGTTCACATCAAATATAGAAGCAATCTGTTCTGCACTTAACCAAATAGTTTCATCTTTCAAAGGAATCTTTATAGAAATATTTCCATTTTCATAGATCACAATTTCACTCATTCACTATCTCCCTTTTTTTACACCATTCTATCATCTCAACAAAGACTGACATAAAAATATGGCAAATCGTCATACATTTTCTACCAGTCCCCACTGCATAGCCTGCTCCTGGTTCTCAAAAATAGCCATTGCCGTTTTCATCTTTTTAAAACCAAATCTTGCATAGAATTCCTCTTTCCCCGGAACAGCATAAAGCAGTATCTTTTTATGTCCTTTCGATCCTTCGATGAGTTTTGAAATGATCTTACTGCCAAGTCCTTTATCCTGATAGTCAGGATGTATGGCAACATCACAGATGTAGGAGCAGTCTACACCATCAGCCAATGCCCTTCCTGCACCAATCAGTTTCTTCTCATCATAAATAAAATAGACATAGCGGCTATTGGAAAACACTGTCTTTAAATCTTTAGGATCTTTTTCTCCAAGTGGTGCTACTTGATACAGATGCGCCAACTCATCCCAGTTGATATTACTTATTTCATCTTTCCACATATACATATTCATCCTTTTACTTGTGTCTATACAACTGCACAATCCTCCCCAACACAACAGGCAATGCCAGCCATTTCAATGCTGCCAAACAGGAGTGTACAAAAAAGAGTACAGAGGGAAACCCCACAGGGTCATGCAGGAACCATAGCTCCAGAGTGTTCTCTGTCCAGTCAAACAAAGTAGCAGCAACAGCGATATACGAAAATATAGAATGCACCATATTTTTCTCTTTTTCCAGCCATGCGATGAGTGATGCAAAGAAAAGCCCATAGGCAAACGCATAGAGGTAGTCGAACACGATCCATCGGTAAAATGCTGCCACATCCCATGAAGCGATGATCTTTTCACCAACCTCCTTGCTAAAGGAAAGCTGCAAGGCGATCACATCAAAGCCCTCTTTGCCATCGATCATCGGGTTAACAATAAACATCACCACTATAAACAAGATGAGTGTTAAGAGCATCGAAATAACTACTGTTTTTTTATGCGCAAGAAACTTCATCTCAATCCTTGAAAGAGTGCATCGATCTGCTCTTTGTAGTGTGCTTTCAAGCTGCCAAACTCCGGACACTTCATCAGCAGCGGTGTGGCAAAAAAGGTATTGAAGAGTGTGGTGTAGGCGAAGTTCCTCTCTTTTTCGGGGAGATTCAGTGCCAACAGCAGAGGCATCACCACATCATAAAAGCCACCTTCTTTATACGCTATCTCCTCCCCAAAACGCACTATCCGCTCCGCTCTCCCTACGACGATGCTCTTCTCATGCATCCCATAAAGTGCCATCGAAGCGACGATCTCCATAAAAAGATTGGGATTTTTCTCTATGATCTCCGCTGTCTCGTCAAAGATAAGATAGATCGCCTCCAGAGGCTCTTTCCCTTCTGCCAAAAGCTGCATCTGCAAACTCCACAGCTCAATGTAGTAGATGAGCACCTCTTTTTTACTCCCAAAGTAGTTAAAAAAGGTCATCTCCGATATCTCAAGCTCATTGGCTATCTCTTTAACAGAAATATCGGCAAGGCTTTTGGTCTTGAGCTTTTCATCAAAGACATCGAGGATCTTCAGTTTTTGGGTGGCGTACTTTTTTTCTCTAAGAGAGAGTTGGATTTGCAGCATCACAGTATCCTAAATATTTATTTTTCTAAAATATTTTAGTATACTATAATTTTTTTACTTAATCCACCCCCTCTTTGTCTCCGCATCTCCTCCACTGTACGAAGATATACTTCTGTACACCTCTCACCCAATGCAGAGGAATGGCGATACTCATCATATCAAGTATCCCGTAAAATATTTTAAAAATCAAATTAGCTATAGATCTTAAACATTTCCAATAACGACCTTTCATTAAAGTGCTATTGTAAATACTGCACCTTTTTCATCATTTAAAACATTCAGTCTTCCACGGCAATGTTCTTCAATAATGATTTTAGACATATACAGTCCCAAACCTGTACCGTCTTTTTTGGTTTTTGTAGAAAAATACGGATCAAATATCTTATCAATAATATGCTCCGGAATACCACCGGCATTATCACTGATAGTAATTTTTGTATTGTCCGCTTTTATGGTAATTTGGGGGCTTTCTATTGTTTTATCGATCAATGCATCTTGTGCATTCTTAATAATGTTCAAAAGAACCTGTTTAAGTTCATTTGAATAGATTTCCATAGGTTTTGTGGACGTCAAGCAAGTCACAATTTCAATATTATCATGCAACAGTGACATATTTACAATATTCAATGTACTTTCAACAACCTCTTTTAATGTTGAGACTTCATGTTGCTTATTCTCTTTAAAAAAATTTCTGAAATCATCTATCGTCGCATTAAGATGTTTTACATATCTCGATATATTCTGTGTAAGTTTCAATATTTTTGCATTGTCATGATGCCCCATCTCTACATGTACTGCTATGGATGTATTTACAATACCAATAGAAGATAACGGCTGCCTCCATTGATGTGCGATCATATTGATCATTTCACCCATTTGTGCAAGACGACGCTGCTGCATCATAATCCTGTCTTTCTGCCTGTTCTTTTCTACTTGTTCTTCAACCTGTTTTTTCAAATCATGATTAAACTTTTCTTTAATAAGCTCCAACTCTTTTTTTACTGTAATATCCCTATAAATACCATGAATAATATCTTCAGAATGAATATGAAGCCGTGTCAAGACAATATCACACCAAAATAATGTACCATCCTTTTTCTTGAACAACCACTCAAAAGAACTATTACCATGCTTTAACGTAAAGTTTGCCATACGCATCATCTCTTTTAGTGAATGTTTTCCATTTTGTTGATACTTTGGCATCAGATCTTGAATATGCATTTTCATCAACTCTTCTTTAGAGTCAAATCCGAACATTTTGACAAGTGCCGGATTAAAGTCTTTAAACATATGATTTTTCATAACAATCATGCCGTCAATCGATTTTTCGTAAAGATCCTGAAAAAGATGTTTGAGGGAGCTTAGATCTTCCGCATCATTATTGGCATTTTGTACAATATAAAATTCTTCCATGTATTAATCATATCAAATATTTATTATTTGATTGCTGAATCTTATTCATACCCAAATAACTCAAAATCTGATTTTTTCTACCCCCACAATATTTATAAACTGTTATACTAAAACCGGTAGACTGATAAGCATAGTCAACGATATCATTTTCTAGCACTATTTTTATATTTTCACGAGGGACAGTCATGTCAAAATTTACAAAGTTCATTTTATTTAACGTTTTTATGTATGTCATTTACCTCATCATAGATAAAATATTTACTTTTCTCAATTTCTATTCCAACCCTCAACTGGGACATGATCTCACCGTTATGCCGACCACGGGAGATATCTGGCTGATTATCATCAATACTGTTCTCTCTTCCATAGGCGCATGGTATCTGATCGGTAAAATGGGAGATGAGTAGCAGTGCATATCTACAAGAATATTTTTCATATTCCGCTGCCATAACTGCCACCAATGCAATTACCGGTATGACCCATCATCTATTTCTGCACTTCTAGCTCGTTCCATATCTCCCGATATGGAATGCATACCCCAAGACCAATAAGCCTTAAATCGCTACAATAACCCATGGGAAGAAGCCACTATAAAGTCTATGAACCGACACATCCGCATTTCGTTACCTGTACGGTACTCCCCTTTTCCCGTATAAACTCACAAGGAACTTTTTCCTATTTTTTATGATTCAAACTAATACCCTATCTCACTACTATTCTTTGTTTTCTCCATAAAACAGACTCAAAAGTGCCGGCAGCAGTACCAGGTCCAGAAGCAATGCAATGTTGAGTGCGACAACTGTTACAATGGCAAAGTTGACATTGGGAATGAAACTGCTCACAGCAAATACCGCAAAGGTCAGAGAGAGGATCAGTGTTGTGAGTATCATGGCATTGCCGCTGTGGCTGATGACATAGTCGATACTCTCTTCAAAAGATTTCTCTTTGATCACATCGAAGAATTTGCTGAAAAAATGTATGGTGTCATCCACGGCGATCCCAAGAATGACCGCAGCCGAGATGGCGACACCGATATCGATATGGATACCCAGATAGCCCATGACCCCTGCGACCAGTACCAGTGGAGCGATATTGGGGAGGATGAACAGCAAAAGCATTTTCAGATTCCGGAAGATCAGGAACATCGCCAGCATGACGATAAGCAGCGTCGAAGCGATGGAGATGACCAGCGTATCGGTCACACTGCTTTGCATGTAGGCAAAAATGGCCGTCTGGCCCTGCACATCCGCTGCATAGGGTGCATGTTCCTGCCACCACTGTTTGATCCATGCAATCATTTCCAGATCTTTGGAAGTATCCTGAACATCACAGTTGAGTGTCAGTCTGAGATAGCGTTCGGAAGTATCGACCTGATCATTGATCTCCATCCCCTGAGGCAGGCTCATGGAATAGAGCAGCAGATATTGTGCCACAAGATTTTTATCTTTGGGCAAAACAGTATCGGCATCCGGGTTCAGGACCTTCTGCATCCTGGCGATGATATCTTTGAGTGATATACTGAAACGTACCGCCGGATACTTCTGTTTCAGTACTTTTTCAAAATTGATGATCTGTGCAAGGAATTTCGGATCTTTGATCCCCTCTTTCCGCCCGGAGTCAAGTACGACTTCATAGACCATAGGACCTGTGATATGCTTTTCTATGAAATCGCTGCCGCTTCGCACAACGGTATGGGAAGAGAAATATTTGATACTGTTGCTGTCCACTTTGATATAGCGCAATCCGTAACCGGCGAACAGAAACAGCAGTACAAAAGCCACTATGATCTTTCTGTCATGCCTTTTGATGAAAGCACCATAACCTGTAAGAGTAGAGAGATCCAGAAAATGTACCGGTTTGACAGCATGATCCTCTTTGCGTGTCAGCAGGATCACCGGTGCCAGCGTGACACTCAGTATAAAAGCGATAAGTGCTCCGCTGGTAATGGCAAGCCCAAGAGTGGCGATGGGTTCTATGGTGCTCAACCCCAGTGTGGCAAATCCTGTTGCGGTGGTAAAAGAGGTCATGGCAATAGGCAGGAAGTTCTTTTGCAGGGCTACTGTGACCGCTTCTTTGTTCCTCAGTCCTTTTTGTCTGTAATAGACCCACGCCAGAAAAAGGTGCATGGCATCGGCAATGGCAATAGCGGAGATAAATGAAGGGATATTGACCGTAAAATTGTTGAGCCTGTAGCCCAAAAGCATCTGCATACTCAAAACGATCAAAAAAGTAAATATGATCACCACAGAAGGTATGAGTACTCCCATAGCATCCCTGAAAAGCAGCCAAAGCATGATAACAACGATTATTACGGCCAGAGGCATCAGAAACAGTGCATCATGCTGTGAGACGGTAACAAGCGAAGCAGTAATGGCAGGCACGCCCGAGAGATAAAAACGGTATCCTGTCTCTTTTTCACTCTTTTTGAGTATGCTTTGAAGCTTTTGCATAACCTCAATATTGACCGCTTCGTCACTCCCCTGCAAAGAAGCAAGTTTTACAGCGATGAGTGTCGTTTTGCCATCCTTGCTGATCAGGTGATTTACGATCAGGGGATCATGAAGCGCCAGTATCTTTTTAGCGTCAAGTCCGGCGGTATCCTCAATGAAATCTTCTACGATAATATCGTCTTCTTCACTGCGTATATACTGGTAGTTCGTCAGGGAATCGACTTTCTGAACACCTTTGATCTTTTGAAATTTCCGGGTCAGGTCAAGTACGGTACCGATCGCTTTTGTCCCAAATATCCCCTTTTCATCTTCAAAGGCAACGACAAAGGTATCGTCCCCGCCGAAAGTATCTCTGAAAGCATCATATGATGTAATGATCCTGGAGTCTGGATTGAACCAGATACGGTAGTTACCCTCATAGGCGATCTCTTTCAAAGAAAAGGAGAGCAGCAGGGTGATCATTGTTGTTAAAAGTATCAGTCTGTATTTGTATTTGTCCAAAAAATTGATATATCTCTGCATGATCTTTCCTAAAATGTGTAGCTCAACCCAAACTGTACCCGGGTTTGGTCATGAAAGACCCACAGCAGTGTGTTTGGTTCGGGGAGAAGACGCAGCCATTCTCCATGCAGCACAAAACGGTCCATCAAGCGTGTTTTTGCTTCTACTTTAAATACCTTTTCACTGTTGCCAAGGTCGTAAAGCATCCCTGCTTTGATCTCACTGCTTAGGGTATCGTTGAAATTCAGCTTTGCCGCCAGGAAAAGATCATCATTATAGATCTCCGATATATCCACATTTTTGACCTTTGCATCATCCTCATAAAAATAGCGGTAATATTCGCCATACAGTGTCATATCGATACCTCCTATGTCATACAGACTCTTCTCCGCACCCGCACCGAACTGCCAATAGTCACTCATGGGTGCATAGCCGATCACCTGGGTATAGCTTCCTTCAAGTTTGAAGATCATATCTTCATAGACGATATGCGACAAAAAAAGTGCTTTGTTCACCCTGTAGGCATATTGCGCCAGCTTTTGAGCATGGTCTACAGGTATGAAATTGCGTTTCATGTCATATCCGTGCCACAGAATGACCCTGCTCTCACTCTCCAATGTCTCTTCACTTGTCACGGTATAGCTCACATAGACCGTAGGCGTATAGCGTTCATCTTCCAAATGCAGCTGTGAAGTGTATGGCAGGGGCAGCGGATAATAAGGGGTACCCTGATCCGTAAGATCCAGATCTTCCTCATAGAACTTTACCCCTGCTTCAAGTACATCATTGCCAAAATATCGGCCAAGAGTACCCGACCAGCTTCCCAGTTTGGCACTTTTGTCAAAAGGGTCAAGCAGATAGTTCTTCTGATTCATCACATCGGTGATATTGTAGCCCTCCAGTTCTCCCCAGTAGACAATCCGCTTCCCCAGTTCGAACCGGTATGCTCCCACATTCTTTGCGGCATAAAGTTCATTGACATGTATATATTTTTTCTCTTTGTAGCGGTTGCTGTAAAGATAGATCAGCACCATTTTACTTTCAAAGAAACTGTTTTCATACCCAAGCTCAATATCTCCGCTTACTTCTGTTTGGGCATCCGACCTGGCGTAATTGACATAATTCATATCGACCGTACTTTTGAACTCAACGGCTTCAAGCCCGAGCCCTGTCAGGAAAAGAAGCAAAGCAGCTTTTATCATTTCAGTACCCTTTTGGAGAAATCGGCTTCATTCAATCCTGCTTTTACCTTGTCACTGTCCCAGACAAGCAGCGTACTTTTGCCGTTCTGCACATTTTTCATCTCCATTTTCGCAATACGGTCTATGCCCCTGATCTTTCTGTATTTCAGGAAAGAGACCTTTTTAAGCAGTCTTTTGTTCCTGTCATAATACTCACCGTACCGTGCCAGGTAGCTTTTCGGATCAATATAGACGACCTGCCGGGAGTAGCCGCTGTGCGCATCTTTGGGAACACGTTCCACCCTCAAGTAGCTTTTGCCGTTTTTGCTGACCGTTTTCGCGTCTCCCCTGTAGCGGTAATTCCTGTAGTTCTGTGAAGCAATATCTTCATAGCTGAATTCACTTGCCATGAAAGAGCCCGATTTATTGCGCGAACTGATACGCTTGACCCTTTTAAGTGCAGGAAGATAAAGCCACTGTTGGTCATCTTTGCCTATTTTTTCATAGCTTAGAAGTTTCGTATCTTTAATATCCATAGGATAGAGGAAAACAATAAGCGATCTGTCCCCGTTGCCGCCTTCAAGTTTCCTGATCAGCATCTTGCGCCTGTTGGTGGCTCCCTGTGCATTTTTAAGCACCATAGTCGTCTCGGAAATACTGCTTTGGTACCCCGACATCTTTTCAAATGACTTTTTTGCCACATCCAGACTGCTTTGTGCAAACAGCACAGCACTCTGCACTATTGCCACAACAATTATTTTTTTCATATCAGAACTCCTCTTTTTTAAATGTGAACAATGTTAACATTCCTTTTCTTAAAACAAGTTAACACTGTTCACATATATTTTTGCTATACTTCAACTATGAAAAAAAACAGTTACCACCACGGCAATCTCAAAGAAGAGTTTCTTACCATTGCTTTTGACTTCATCAAAACAGATGACATTGAAGCCTTGACACTCAAAGTACTCTCAGATGCAACCCATACCTCTAGGTCGGCGATCTACAGACATTTCCGCTCAAAAGATGCGCTGATCGAAACCATGATAGAAGCAGGATTTGAAGCGTTCGACACAAAAATATCTGCCGTTTTAAACGATGAAAAGATGCCTCTTACCGAGCGTTTTTACCTTGGCGGAAAAGCCTACATCGACTATGCAAGAGCCAACCCAAACCTCTACAGGCTTCTGTTCGGGCATAAATATGCTGCCATCAGAGAAGAGATGATGAGTATTCAGGATGAAGAATGCAGCGGTTTTGGCGCACTCAAAAAAGCCATCGAAGAGGGACAGCAGAGCGGCATACTCAAAAAAGAGGAGAGTTTTACGCAGGCCGTGG
>Ga0256843_1002091_pt1 | contig 14929 bp, 13 predicted proteins | sample AlvinellametaG_FD_191572 | JGI IMG/M metagenome (GOLD analysis project Ga0256843, IMG submission 191572) | Pompeii worm associated microbial communities from hydrothermal vent at the East Pacific Rise, Pacific Ocean - Alvinella | ecosystem: Host-associated > Annelida > Integument > Unclassified ... | reverse complement strand
TTCTAGGACATTTTGCCATAAATTCTGGTAAAGTTACTTTAATTAAATAATCTTTTTTATGTTTATTTGGCCAAATTTCCATATCATCTACATTAAATTCTAAAATCTCTTTTTCACCATATTTCATCATCTTCTCCTATAACTAAGTGCTTCAAGCACTGCTTTTTTATTTATTTTATCATAATTTTCTAAATCTGATATAGTTTGAGCAACTTTAAGTATTTTAAATTTACTTCTTTTAGATAAATTGAAGTTATTCACTGCTTTTTCTAAAATCTCTTTTGCATCACTTTCAACATCAAATCCCCAATTTTCTGGAAGTCTTGAATTTAGATATCCTCTTTTTATTTGATTTTCAAAAGCATTTAAAACTTGAGAAAACATCTCTTTTGAGCTAATAACACTATCATCATTATCTTCTGTCATTTGAAAATATAAATCTATTCTTTCAATTAAAGGTTCACTTATTCTGTTTTTATATCTTTTTATTTCAAGTTCTGTACACCTACACTCTTTATTACTTAATAAATTTCCACAAGGACAAGGATTCATCGCACTAGCAAATAAAATATTAGTTTTATATTCTATTTTACTATCTACTCTTGATATTAAAAGTTTATGCTCTTGTAAAGGAAGTCTTAAATCTTCTAAAATATCTTTCCTAAATTGAGGTAATTCATCAAAAAATAAAATTCCATTATTAGCTAAAGCAATTTCACCTATTTTACCTCTACCTCCAAAAATAGCACTTCTTGAAGATGTGTGATGTGGATTTCTAAATGGTCTTTGGGGATTAAAAGTAATTTCTTTTTCATCTAGTGAATTTTGTTTTTCAATTTCAAGAAGTTCTTCTAAACTTACAGGTGGTAAAATATATTTCAAACGATTAATTATCATACTTTTACCAACTCCTGCACTACCTTCTAATAAAATATTATGCATACCAGCAGCACTAATTAAAGCTACTCTTTTTGCAATTTTTTGTCCTTTTACATCTTTAAAGTCTAATTTAAACTTATCATTATAAAAATATTTTTTATTATCAATTTCAATAAATTTATATTTTAATTTTTTTGAAATCTCTTTTTTAGGCTTAAAATCAAAAAATTCAGAAATATTATTAAAACCATATACTTCAATATCAGGTATTTGAGAAAGTTTAGAAGATATAGCTTTAGGTACTATAAGTTTTTTATATCCACTAGCCAAAGAAATAGCAAAAATATCATTTGTTTCTTTTATACTTCCATCAAGACCAAGTTCACCCAAAACAAGATATTCATTTAAATCAATATCTCTATTCTGAAACAATATACTTAACGCTATAGGTAAATCAAGTGCTGTAGATTTTTTAGGTAAATTTGCAGGGGAAAGGTTTGTTACGATTTTAAGTGGAGGAAATTCATAATCATTATTTAAAAGAGCTGCTTTTATTCTTTCTTTACTTTCTTGGACTGCACTAGAAGCAAGCCCAACTATACTAAAGCCTGGTAAGGCTTTAATAAATGTTGTTTCAACCTCTACTAGTTTAACTTCTCCATCAAAAATAGCAGAGTTTATTTTTTTTGTTTTAGTTTTTTCTTCCATTCTTTCTCAAATTTTTTTCTTTTAATATAATCAAGCCTTTCTACAAAAAGATGTCCATCTAAATGATCTGTTTCATGCTGAAATGCTACACTTAAAAGCCCATCAGCATCCATTATATGTTCTTTTCCTAACCTATCAAAAAACTTAACTTTTACATTTGCATATCTTTCTACTTCATCAAAATAATCAGGAACAGACAAGCATCCTTCAGTATCTTTAATACTACCATCCCATGTTAAAAACTCAGGATTAATAACTTCAATTAATGTATCCTTAGACTGATTTCCTTCTTCGTCACCTATATCAATAAGTAAAGCTCTAATTGGAACTGCTACTTGAATAGCAGCAAGTCCTACACCTTGGTTTGCAACCATTGTCTCATACATTTCATCCAATAACTTATGTAACTCACTATCAAATCTTTCTACTGGTTTTGAAACTTGTTTTAATATCTTATTTGGATATGTAACAATATCTAACATTCTTATTCCTCACATATTTTAAATAATTGATTTTCTTGTTCTGCTTCATCAAGTTTTTGATAAGCACAATTTAAAATATCTACATCAGTTTTTTCAGCAAATATTTCACTAATACCTATAATAATTTGTACTTCAAGTTCATCTCCTTCTATAAACATAGATGAATTTGAAATAATATCAGATAATCTTTCACTAGTTCTCATAGCCCCAATCTTATCTGTATGTTTTAAAAGCATAGTAAATACACCATCACCTAAATGAGCAATTATATCTGTTCTTCTTGATGTTTTTAATAAAATTTTGGCAATAAATCTATTTACTATGATTTTACTTTTTTCAGATTTTAATTTATTTGTAACTTTACTAGCAGCTCTTAAGACAATTAAAGTACTTGTATGCTTAAATTTTTCAATTTGAGCTATCTCTTTTTTTAATTCTCTTAAAAAATAATTTTTATTATAAAGTCCATATAAAGAATCAAAAATAGTGTCTTTTTCTATCTCTTTTAATGTAGATACATTTTGAGCATATGCTTCTTTCATTATTTTTAAAGAATTTGCTAATTTTTGATTAATTATTTCTACATTTTTTTTAGAATTTAAAAGTATATTTTTAAAAGCCTGTGGAGTAGAAGCATTTTCTAATTCAGCTAAATATTTAGCATTTTTTTCTTTTAAAATATTTGCTAATTTATATAAGTTAGCACTATTTTGGACTAATTCTTTTGAATATTTAAATGCTTTTTTTAATTTCTGTTCAAACTTTAAATCTTCTTCAAGTTCATTATTACCTTCAAGTTCAATCAGCTCCATTACAGACTTTTTAAACTCATTAGGTTCATTTTCTAACATATTAAAAAAATAAATACTATAATAATAAGGTATAGGGTAAATATCCTCTTCTATTAATTTATCAAATACTTTTTTTGCAAATTTTTCTATTTCAGTAGATGATTCATGTAGTTCAGTTACCTCTATATTAATATCATTTTTATTTATCATGTTTCTCTAATACCTTATCTATTAATCCATATTCCATAGCTTCTTTTGCTGACATAAAATTATCTCTTTCAGTGTCATTAGTAATTTTTCTAATACTTTGACCTGTGTTTTTAGCTAATATTTCATTAAGTTCTTTTTTCATTCTTAAAATCTCTTTAGCATGAATTTCAATATCAGTTGCTTGTCCTTGTGCTCCACCTAATGGCTGATGAATCATTATTCTAGCATGAGGAAGTGCAAATCTTTTTCCTTTTTCACCACTACTTAATAAAAATGCTCCCATACTAGCAGCTTGTCCCATACAAATAGTTACAACATCTGGTCTAATATAATTCATAGTATCATAAATACTCATACCAGCAGTTACTACTCCACCTGGAGAATTTATATAAAGATAAATATCTTTTTCTGGATCTTCTGCTTCAAGAAATAAAAGTTGAGAAACAATCAAACTAGCCATATGATCTTCAATTTCTCCACTAAGCATAATAATTCTATCTTTTAATAATCTTGAATATATATCATAAGCTCTTTCGCCTCTTCCTGTCTTTTCTATGACTGTAGGTATTAACATTCACATCCTTTGTTTTTAAATTTAGTAAAAAAACTAAATTTTCTCACTAAATTTAAAAGCAATAAGTCAAAAGACTTATTTTGCTTTTTTATCAAGTAAAGTATTTAAAAGTTTATCTTCAATCATACTCATTTTAATAGCTGGTAAAAGATTGTTTTCTTTGTAATATTCATAAATTTTTTCTGCATCTTGACCTTGTCTAATAGCTTCAAAATAAATCACTTGTAATACTTCTTGATCATCTACAGTAATTCCTTCTTTTTTTGCTAATTCATCTACAATAAAAGTAAGTTTTACTTTGTTTGCAGCTTCTTTTTTTGCTTCTTCTTGGAATTCTTTTAATTTATCAGGATTTTCAGTTAATTCTTTAATTTCATCTTCATTCATAGTTTGAGCTTTTTGATTAATAGTCATTTCAGCTTCTTTTTCAACTACAGCATCTGGTAAATCGAAGTTAAATTTAGCAATTAAATTTTCTACTAATTCTGCTTTTTTAGGTGCAAATACTTCTGCTTTTTTAGCATTAATTAATTCTTTTTCGATTTCTTCTTTTAAAGTTTCTACTGTTGCATCTTCCATTTGAAGTAATTTTTTAGCTAAATCATCATTTACTTCTGGAGTTTTTTTCTCTTGGATTTTATTTAATTTTACTTTAAAAGTAGCTTCTTTTCCAGCAATTTCTTTAGCTCCATATTCTTCAGGGAAAGTTACTTTAATCTCTTTTTCTTCACCAACTTTCATACCAACGATTTGTTCTTCAAATCCAGGAATAAAAGAATTACTTCCTAATTCTAATGGATAATTTTCAGCACTTCCATTTTCCATTTTTTCACCATCGATATAACCTTCAAAATCGATTACAGCGATATCACCATTTTCAGCAACTTCTTTATCAGAGTCTACTGGTTCTGCTACATTTTTAGCATATTCAGCAATTTTAGCTTCTACTTCTTCAGCACTTACTTTTGGAAGTTCAACTTCAGGAATTGCATCTTCATATCCATCTACATTTACTTTTGGTTGTAAAGATACTTTGATTTCGATTTCAGTTTTTTCTTCACCTCTATCAAATTTAGTAAAGATTGGCTCAGCAATAATATCTTTAGGATCAATTCCAAGTTCTTTTAATCCTGCTTCATACTCTTCTTTGATTAATTCATCAATTGCTTCTTTTTCAATCGCTTCACCATACATTTTTTTTACGATTGCTACAGGTACTTTACCTTTTCTAAAACCATCTACTTTTACTTGTTTTGCAAATCTTTTTGCTACTTGTTCTTTTTTTGCATCAATTTCTTTATTATCAACTTCAATTTTGATTAATGCATTTGCTTCATTTAATTTTTCTACTGCCATTTTTTACCTTTGTAATAATAGTTTTTAATTAGGTATAATATCAAAAAAAAATAAAAAAGTCTATCATACAAAGGAAACTATTGGCTCTAAAATCTTTAAAACAAAAAATAAAAAACACTCAATTATCTAAACCCTTTGGTGTAGTAATAAAAATAAATCCAACAAATCTAATAGCTACAGGAATCACTCCTAGTATAGGTGATATTGTAAAAATAGAAGGGGAAAATCACACAGCACTTGGTATGGTGACAAGCTTAGATAAAGATAGTTTTGCAGTAACTCCTTTTGGATTTTTAGAGGGACTAAAAATAAATGATAAAATATATATAGATGAAGATGGGATGCAAATCCCAATTAGTGAAAATTTAATAGGTAGAGTAGTAGATCCTTTTATGAATCCTATTGATGGAAAAGGACCTATTTTTAGTGAAGAAAAACATCCTATTATGTCAAAACCAATCTCCCCATTAGCAAGAGGTTTAATAGATGAAGTATTTCCCACTGGAGTAAAAACAATTGATGGTCTTTTAACATGTGGAAAAGGTCAAAAACTTGGTATTTTTGCTGGTAGTGGTGTAGGTAAATCAACACTTATGAGTATGATAGTAAAAGGTAGTAAAGCACCCATTAAAGTAATAGCTTTAATAGGTGAAAGAGGTCGTGAAATACCTGAATTTATACATAAAAATTTGGGTGGTAATTTAGAAAATACTATCATGGTAGTAGCTACAAGTGATGATTCTGCTCTTATGAGAAAATATGGGGCTTTTTCTGCTATGGCGGTAGCTGAGTATTTTAAAAATAAAGGGAATGATGTTCTTTTTTTAATGGACAGTGTTACAAGATTTGCAATGGCACAAAGAGAAATAGGTCTTGCCATGGGTGAACCACCTACTTCAAAAGGATATCCTCCAAGCTCATTAATGCTTTTACCTCAACTGATGGAAAGAGCAGGAAAAGAAAATGGTAAAGGTAGTATCACAGCATTTTTCACTGTTCTTGTAGAAGGTGATGATATGAGTGATCCTATAGCTGATCAAAGTAGAAGTATTTTAGATGGACATATAGTTTTAAGTAGAGAATTCACAGATATGGGAATTTATCCTCCTATTAATATTTTAAATAGTGCTAGTAGAGTTATGGGAGATATAATTACACCTGAGCATAAAAAAGCTGTAATGAAATTTAAAAAAATGTATGCTTTATATAAAGAAAATGAAGTCTTAATAAGAATTGGAGCTTATCAAAAAGGGGTAGATAAAGAACTTGATGAAGCTGTAACAAAAATAGATAAAATGAAAAAATTTATGTTGCAAAGTCCTGATGAAATATTTTCATTTGAACAAATAGTACAAATGCTTATGCAAATTTAGATAAGTTATTTATAAGTTTTATAGGTGTTAAACTATAATTTGGTTGAATATCTCCTGCTAAAGAATGCGCTATAGAAGCATTTATTGTAGCTTTTAAAGGATGATAATGTTGTGCTAATAAACTTCCTATCATTCCTGCTAATACATCTCCACTACCACCCTTTGATAAAGCAGGTGTTCCAAAAGTATTTATATATATTTGATTTTTATATGCAATAATTGTATTTGCACCTTTTAATAAAAGTACAACTTTTGGATATTTTTTACTAAACTCTAAAGATAGATTAAATCTATTTTTTTGTATTTCATCTATACTATATTCACCAATACCTGTTATTTTTAATAAAGATGAAAATTCTTTTGGATGGGGTGTTAAAACAACTTTTTTATCTAAAAACAACTTTATCTCTTCTTTATAAAACATATCTGCATCTATCACCATAGGTATATCTAATTTTGATAATTTATTAATCTCATCATCATAAAAATTCCCCATTCCCATACCAAAAGCAATAGCTGAAAATTTATCACTAATTTGATAATCATGCATTAACTCATAAGGAATTTGTATTTTTTCTTTTGTAATACATGTAACTAAACCTGCACCAAAATTTAAACCAGCTAAAGAAGATATAACACCTGCTCCCTCTTTTTCACCTACTAAAACACCTAAATGTCCATAAGTTCCTTTATGTGAATTTAATTTTTTTCTTTTAGGAAGTTGTAAGTCATTTTTCTGAAGTAAAAAATATTTTGATTTTTTTATGTAATTTTTAAAGCTAACTCCTAGATTTGCTATTTTTACTTTACCCACATAATCTTTAGCAAAATCACTATATAAAGCTAATTTCATTGCCCCCATAGTTACAGTTACATCAGCTTTAAAAACTTCACCTCTAAAATCACCTTTTTCATCAAGACCTGTAGGGATATCACATGCTAATTTAAATCCATCTCTTTTATTTAAGGCTTTTATAATATTATTTATTTTATTATCTAAATCTCTTTTTAATCCACTACCAAAAATAGCATCTACATAACAATCGTAAGCTTTTATTTTTGTAGGAGTATATTCACTATATTCACCATTATAATTTTTATATACTTCAAATTGATATTTAGCCATCTGACTTTTAACACCCATAGGTAAAAATAGATGTACTTCACAAATACCTAAAAGCATTCTAGCTAAAGCTATACCATCAGCACCATTATTTCCAGCACCTGAAATAATACATACAGATTTTATATCTCTTTTAATTATCTCTTCATACATAGCCCTAGCAGCATTTTCCATAAGTATATACTCATTTAAACCTTTATCGTAACAAGCTTTATCTAGAGAATATACTTCATTAAATACAGGTATCATCTTTAATCCTTAAAAATGGCTATCCTATTCTTTGTAATCTCTTTAATCTCTTCTTTAGTTTTTCCTGCTTCAAATAGGTGTTTTATTTCTTGAAATTCTTCAGCATCATCTTTCAAACCAACATTTAAAAGAATTCCTTTTATTGTGTGGGTATGTAGGCCTAAAAAGTCTAATTCATCTTTATTTAAAATCTCTGTAATATTATTTAATTCTTCTTCTAAAGAATCAATAGATATTTCGATTAATTCTTCTATACTTGCGTCATCAATACCCATTTTAGTGAATTTATCATATACAGAGTTTCTAATCTTTTCTTTATACTTTTCACCTAACATTTCCCACTCCTTTTAAATTATTTAAACATTAAATACTCTAATCTTATCAGTATCAAGTTCTTTTCTTAAAGTTTCTTCTATAGCAAATAATGTAGCCCCTCCACTACTACAAGTAGCACAAGCCCCAACATATCTAATAAATAATTGTAAATCACCGTTTGGTGCTTCTTTTACATCAATTACTTCCATTCCACCACCATCCATTGCTAACATTGGTTGAATTTTTTCCGCAAGTACTTTTTGTAAATTTTCAAGTTTGTATGTTAAATCCATTTCATCAAATTTCATCTATTTTCCTTATACATCTAAGTTTTCAACATCTTTAGCATGTGTTTGTATATAATCTCTTCTTGGCTCAACTTCACTTCCCATAAACAATTCAAAATATTCACTAGCAGTATCAAAATCTTCAATATTAACTTGAACTAATACTCTGTTTTCAGGATTCATTGTTGTCTCCCAAAGCTGTTCTGGATTCATCTCACCAAGACCTTTATATCTTTGGATATTAGCTCCACTTCTTGCTTTTTTCTCTACTATTTCAAGTAATTCAATTAAATCACCATCTACTAAATCTTTATATTCTTTTATTTTTTCATAAGCATTTTTTGCTCTTGTAAATAGATAATGATTTGTTAAAGTTTCATCAATAGTAATCTCTTCTAATCCTCTATTTGTTTGAATAAAATAATGATTATCTTTTTTATTTAAAATATTAAATCCAATAGAAGATAAATATTCTTCTAAATCACCTTCTTCTTCAATTAAAAATCTAATTACTTCAAGTAAATTAAATCTTTTTTGAAGTTTATTTAGAGCTATTTTATATTCTGCTATATTTTTAAGAAGTTCTATTTGTTCTGGTCTTCCTATTTCTAGATCAAGTGCGTCAATTCCTTGTGTAATTAAATACTCACTAAGCTCTTTATCATCTTTTAAATACTTTTCAGTTTTACCTTTTTTATATCTATAAAGAGGTGGTTGAGCAATATATAAATACCCATTTGCAATAAGTTCTCTTAAATATTTATAGAAAAATGTCATAATTAATGTCTGAATGTGACTACCATCTACATCGGCATCCGTCATAATAATAATTTTTTTATATCTAATTTTTTCACTATCAAATTCTTCGCCAATACCACATCCAAGAGCTGTAATAATATTTTTAATCTCTTCAGATGAAAATACTTTTGCAAAATTTGTTTCTTTTTGTGTATTTAAAATTTTACCTTTTAATGGTAAAATAGCTTGGAACACTCTATCTCTTCCTTGTTTTGCACTACCACCAGCACTATCCCCTTCCACTAAATATAACTCACTAATTTCTGGATCTTTGCTTTGACAATCTGCTAATTTTCCTGGCAGTGTTCCTATACTCATTTTTGATTGTTTTCTTGTAAGTTCTCTTGCTTTCTTAGCAGCCATTCTACCACGTGCTGCATCTATAGCTTTATTTGCAATTATTTTTGCTTCATTTGGATGTTCTTCAAAATATCTGCTTAATACTTCATAAGTGATTTTTTGAATAATAGGTTTTACAAAACTACTTCCAAGTTTTCCTTTTGTTTGTCCTTCAAACTGAGGATCTCCAATTTTTACAGAAATAATAGCATTTAAACCTTCTCTTACATCTTCACCTGTAATTTTAATATTTTCTTTTAATTTCATCTCTTTATTGATGTAGTTAATAATTGCCTTAGAAAGACCTGCTTTAAATCCACTCTCATGCGTACCACCATCAATAGTTCTAATATTATTTACAAAACTTATACTATTTTCTGCATATCCAGTATCATAACAAAGAGAAACTTCTGCTTCAAATCTATCTTCATCAGTAATAGTTTCTTCTTTAAAATAAATAACATCAGTTACTTTTTCATTTTTACTTAGTGTTAAAACAAAATCTTTAATACCACCTTCAAAATGAAAACTCTCTTTTACACCATCTTGTTCGTTTTCAAAATTAATTGTAATTTGAGGATTTAGATAAGCTAATTCTTTGAATCTTTTGATTAATATAGATGATTTAAAATCTGTTGTTTCAAAAATAGAATCATCTGGCCAAAAATGGATAGTTGTTCCTGTTCTATTTGTATTTCCAATAGGAGTAAGCTCTGTTACTGGTTTACCTTTTTCAAAAGTTTGTTCCCAAATTTTTCCATCTCTTTTAATTGTCATTACAAGTTTTTTAGAAAGAGCATTTACTACAGATACACCAACACCATGAAGTCCACCACTTACTTTATATGTGTCATTATCAAATTTACCACCAGCATGAAGTACTGTTAATACTACTGTAGCAGCTGGAATTTTTTCTTCTGGATGAATATCTACAGGAATTCCTCTTCCGTTATCAGATATACTTACACTTCCATCTTTATATATTTTTACATCTATTTTATTACAAAAACCGGCCATTGCTTCATCTATAGAGTTATCAATAACTTCATAGATTAAATGATGAAGACCTTTTTCACTTGTATCTCCAATATACATACCAGGTCTTTTTCTTACAGCTTCAAGCCCTTTTAATACTTTAATATTACTACCACTATATTCAGACATTTATTTCCTTTTTGATTATCTTATCTTTAAATTTTATTATATTTGCATAATTATATCAAATCGTAAGAGGCATTACGATTGTTTGATAATTTTTATTTCTTAGTGTAAAAGGTATATTTGGATTATTTAGACATAATTCAATAGTATCATCATCTACACTATTAATATAATCAAGTATAAATCTTGAATTTACAGCAAAAGTAAAGTTTTCTAAATTTGATTCTATTGCAATATCTGTTTTTGCTTCAAAAGTTTCATCAGATATAGATTCAAATAACATCTCATTTTTATTGATTGTAATTTTTATATCTTGTGAAATAATTACAATTTGTTTAATTGCTTTTGTTAATGCTTGTTTATTTAATTTTATTATATGTTGATATTCATTTGGAACAATTCTTTTATAATCTGGGAATTTTCCATTTATAAGTTGTGTAAAAAATGTTATATTATTTGATTTTATAATTAAATTAATTTCATTATAGTATATTTCAAAATTATCAAAAAATAATTTTTTTAATTCTGAAATTGCTTTTTTAGGAATAATAATTTTAATATCTTTTGCAGATGTTTTGTCAACTGTATATAAAGCTAGTCTTTTTGTATCTGTAGCTACTAAATTTAATTCATTATTTTCAATATCTAATAAAGCTCCATTTAATTCATATTTTGGATTATTTGTATCTATAACAGGAAATATCTTTTTTAAACCATCAATAAAGTTTATTGAATTTAGATTTAGTTTTTCAAAATTTTCTAAATTAGGAAATTCAGGAAATTTATTTGCATTAAATATAGGAAGTTTATAAATAGAATGATTTTGAGAAATTATAGCTATATTATCATTTATTTCTAAAGAAATATAATCATCATTTAAAGCTTTTATTATTTCATAAAATTTTTTACCATTTATAGTGGTGGTACCTTTTTCTATAATTTCTGTAGAATCATCAATATATTCTATTCCAAATTCTTTATCAGTAGCTTTAATAATTAGTTTATCTTTTGCTTCTAGTAATATGTGTGAAGTTATTTGTGAGTTGTCTCTTTTTTCTGTAAAATTAATCATAATGGATAAGATATTTTCTATTATAGATTTTGAAAATTTGATTAACATTTTTTACTCCTTATTTTTTAATAATTAAATAGTAATAGTAATAGGGCGTGTGAATATGTGAATTTATTCTCAAGTCCCCTATTTTTAGAACTTAAACCCAGGTGAAAAGATTGTGAAAAGTTTTTCACACTATTCACTTTTTATGTTTTTAGCTTTACTTTTTAACTCTTCGATTTTAGATTTAAATTCACTATCTTCTTTAATTTTTTTATTAAATGCTTTAATAGCATGACTTACTGCACTGTGGTCTTTTAAACCAAAAAACTTAGCAATTTGTGTAGTTGATTGTTTTGTTAACTCTCTTGCTAAGAATATACCAGTTCTTTTTGCTAAAACTATTGCAGGTTTTCTACTTTTTGCAATTATTTCACTAGGTTTTAGATTGAACTCTTTAGATATAAGTTTTATTATTGTATCTAAATCTATCTCTTTATTTTCTATTTGATCTTTAAATATCTCTTTTGTGAAATCTAAGTCTATTTTTGCACCAATCATACTAGCCATTGCATGTGTTTTTGTAATCATTCCTTCTATTTCACGAATAGAATTATTTAAACTAGTCGCAATAAACATAATAACATCTTCTGGTAGAGTGATTTTATTTAGTTCACATTTTTTCTTAATAATAGCTATTTTTGTAGCTAGTTCTGGTCTTTGTATTTCTGTGATTACACCTTGTTCAAATCTAGTAGTAATTCTTTTATCAATTCCAAGAATCTCTTTAGGATGTCTATCAGCTGTAACACAAATTTGTTTTTTGTGAGCAATTAATTCATTAAATGTGTGAAAAAACTCTTCTTGAGTTTTTGTTCTATCTGCAAAGAATTGAATATCATCAATTAATAATAAATCACATTTACGATATTTTTTATGAAATTCATCAATAGTTTTATTTCTTAAATTATATGTAAAATCATTCATAAATTGCTCACTTGTTACATATGTGATGTTTAGAGAATTTTTCAATTCATTTCCTATAGCTTGTAATAAGTGAGTTTTTCCTAATCCTACACCACCATAAATAAACATAGGATTATATAAAGTACCAGGTGATTTTACGATAGCTTTTGCTGTATTATAAGCAAATAAGTTACTAGGTCCTTCTACAAAGCTTTCGAATGTGAATTCTGGAATTAATGAAGCTGTTGAGCTTGAAATATCTTTTTTTATAGATTCTTCATAGTTTATTTTTGTTGTGGTTGTTGTATTTGTTATAAAATATATTTTAGGAGTGATTTCTGTCTCTCTTTGGTATAAATTGGCTATTTTTTTTGTGTAATATCTTTTTAGGTATGTAGCTATATAAATATTAGGGGCTTCAATGTAAAGAGTCTTAGAATTTGATTTGTTTTTATTTAGTTTTAAATTTTTAATATATCTGTTATAATTTAAATTATCTTCACTTTGTTTAAGTGAGAGTTTTATTTTATCAAAAATCACAATCAAACCCCTTGTGTGAAATTATTTTTTAATATTAAGTAGATTATACCAAAAAAATGGAGTAAAATCAAATCATACAAGTGTTGAATAAATAGTGAACATATAGTGAAAAAGGAGTGAATATTAAAATTTTAGGAATAGATCCGGGAAGTATTAGATGTGGATATGCAATTATTGAAAAAGAAAAAAATAAGCTTAATTTAATAGATGCTGGTGTTATAAAAATCAAAGAGAGAGAACTTCAATATCAGATATCTGAACTTATTGAGGCTTTAGATATTATATTAAGTGATGATATAGATGAAGTTGCTGTGGAAGATATATTTTTTGCGTATAATCCTAAAGGAATTTTAAAATTAGCACAGTTTAGAGGTGCATTGTCTCTTAGAATTATTCAAAAACATGGTAATTTTAGTGAATATACTCCTTTGCAAGTAAAAAAAGCTGTAACTGGAAATGGTAAAGCAGATAAAAAAAGTGTTGCATTTATGGTTAAAAGAATACTTGGTATTAAAGGTGAAATTAAACCATTAGATATTACTGATGCTATGGCTGTAGCTATTTGTCATTCACAAAGGGTTTGATTTGTTATACCCCGAATAGGGGAAAAAAGGGAGTGTCGTATGAAAAAAATAATTTTATTTCAAAAGGAGTCGTAGTATGAAAAAACTATTTTTTTACGGGCAGTGGAATTATAAATAATAAAAATGAATCGAAAATGAAATTTAAGACAAATTTTGTATGATTTAAAAAATTTATATTATTTTTTATAAATTGATTTAAAAATTTAGTTTTAATGATTGTTTTTGTGTAGTAAAAATTAATTACCCCGGATAGGGGAAAAAGGAGTGTCGTATGAAAAAAATAATTTTGTTTCAAAAGGAGTCGTAGTATGAAAAAACTATTTTTTTACGGGCAGTGGAATTATAAATATTTAAAATGAATTGAAAATGAAATTTAAGACAAATTTTGTATTGTTTTATTAATGTATGTGAGTTTTTATTTTAAAGTCTGAATATTTAGGGATTTAATACTAAAAAAATAAAAGTTGATATAATTTTAAAAAAAAAGGTAATATATGGATATAAAAATTTTAGAGACAAATTATAAACCTACTGATATAGCTGTAGGTAGTGCTAGAAGTTGTTATTTTGGTAAAAATATTGTTTCACCTGAATCAGCAAGTAAATGGGATAAAAAAAATTCTCTTTTAGATTCTATTTTTAAAGCGGGACATCATACTACTTTACAACATTACCATTTTACTATTTTAATAGAAGGGATGAGTAGACATCTTATTTGGAGACTTCTTCATTCTCATATGTTTTATAATAGTGAACAAGTGTCTCAAAGATATGCAAAAATGAAAATAGAAAATTTTTATATACCTAAAAATGCTGATCATAATAAATGGAATGAATATTATAAAAAAATGTTTTCTTATTATGAAATGTTTTGTGAAAAGTTAGAACCTATAATGGAAGAAAAATTACCAAAATTTCAAAAACATATAGCAAATAAAAAAGCTCAAGAGATGGCTAGATATTTATTACCTGTAGGAATGAAAGCACATCTTTATCATACAATAAATGTAATTACTGCTTTAAGATATATAAATGTTGCATCATTTTTACCAGAGTCAAAAGAAGAAGCTTTAGAATTTGTAACATTATTAGAAAATGAGATATTAAAAATAGATAAAGATTTAAAACCTTTAATAGAAT
>Ga0256843_1002090_pt1 | contig 14930 bp, 18 predicted proteins | sample AlvinellametaG_FD_191572 | JGI IMG/M metagenome (GOLD analysis project Ga0256843, IMG submission 191572) | Pompeii worm associated microbial communities from hydrothermal vent at the East Pacific Rise, Pacific Ocean - Alvinella | ecosystem: Host-associated > Annelida > Integument > Unclassified ... | reverse complement strand
GCTTTTTTTTCTTCATTTGTAATACTTCTTTGCTCTTTTATCTCTAAAAATATCCAAGGATTACCAATAGAACCTCTTCCTATCATCACTCCATCTGTATTTGTGTATTCTAATACTTCTTTTGCTTTTTGATAGCAATTTATATTCCCATTTGCAAGAACTGGGATTTTTAAAGCCTCTTTTATTTTTTTTATCTCTTCATAATTAGTCTCACCTGAGTACATCTGTTTTACAGTTCTTCCATGGACTGTGAGAATTTCAGCCCCACTATCTTCTATTAGTTTTGCCCTCTCAACTCCATTAATTTCATCAAAACCTATTCTCATTTTAACAGAAAAAAATTTTTTATTATGTGTTTTGGCAATAGTGGAAATTATTTCACTTAAATTATCTGGCTCATTTAAAAGATTTCCACCATATCCACTTTTTATCGCTTTTTTTACAGGACACCCTACATTTAAATCAATCCCATCTATAAAATCATATTCATTTAAAACTTCCACAGCAGCTTTTGCTACCTCTGCATTATTTGCAGCAATCTGAACTGAATAAGGAGTTTCATTATCATTTTTTTGAATCATTTTTAAAGTTTTTTCATTTTTATATTTTAAAGCATTTGCATTTATCATCTCACTAATAGTCCAATCAGCACCATACTTTTTCACCACTTTTCTAAAAGGTAAATCTGTATATCCAGCAAGTGGAGCTAATGCAACTATAGGAAACTTAAATTCTAGCATCTAAATAATCTTTTATATCTACTTTTACACCATTTTTTCTAAGTAATAAATAATATTCAAATACTTTTATATCATGTTCATTAGCTAATTCTAAAGCTTTATCTATCATTTCATATTCTATTAAAAGATAAACATAAGCAACTGTTTTTTCTTTAAATAGCTCTAATACAACCTCTGGATTTTCTATTTTTTTATACACTTCATAAGCAATTTCTATATACTCTTTATTTGTTAGATTTGATTTATTAATCAGCTCATTTAATCTATCACTATCTAAATTATTTAAAATAGTTTCTTTTGTAATAGGATAATCATTTGCTAAAATCTCTTTTACATCTGCATTTTTAGATAAAAATTCTATAGCTATATCTTTTAAAGGAGAATTTAAAGCATCTATTGCAGCTTTTTTATCTCCATTTTTGATTTTATTTTCTATATTTTTTAATACCCAAGGATTTTCTTTATCTAATTTATATTTTTTTAGATCTACAACTTCTCCATTTTCTAATTTTAAAATATCATTCATAAATTCTAAATCACTCTCTTTAGGATTTATTTTTAATCCTTCTATCATCTCAACTATCTCTTCTAAAGATGTAAGTTCTTTGATTGGTAATAATTGATTTTTATATAAAATTTTATTTTCTATGTTTTTTAAAATATTTTCTTTATCTTTTTTTAGATTTCTATCTATTTTAAACATTTTAAATTTTTCGATACTAAAATATATAATTGATATTAAATAAAAAGTAGTTAAAAATAACATAATCCATAAAGCATTATAAAGAGTTATATTAGCACCTAATATATTAAAAGTAGTGGTATCATTCGTATTAATATATGTGAAAAGTCCAGATAATATAATAAGAAATAGTGAGATAATTGAGTATTTTTTCATTTGTAATCCTTTATTTAAAACTTAATCAAGGGCAAGATTTGCCCTTTGTTAAATTTTAACTACTTTTAGATTCTTTTTCTATAATTTCTCTACAATCAATACAATATTTTGCAAAAGGTTTAATAGCTAATCTTTCAGGATTTATAGGCTCTTCACACATTTTACAAATACCATATTCACCTCTTTTTAAAGCTTCAATAGCATCATCAATTTCATTTAATTCTTGTTGAAGTTTTTTATAAATAATTAAATTATTTTCATTATTACTACTACAACTTGCAAAATCTGCTTCCTCTTTTATATCACAACTACTCACATCTTTAAACTCATTTTTTAAATCATCTAATATTTTGATGATTTCTGTTTTTCTATTTATTAACATCTCTTCATACAACTTTGCTTGCTGCATTTAAATCCTTTATTTGTGATATGGATGGTTATTGTTTATTGCAAGTCCTCTAAAAATTTGCTCAAAAAGCATTATTTTAGCAATCTTATGGCTAAGTGTTAAAGGTGTAAGTGATATTTTTATATCACATCTATTTTTGAAATCCTCTTCAAGCCCATAAGCACCACCAATAAAAAAGTTTATAGTTTGTTTGTCTTTTAGCAAACCTGCAAATTTAAAACTATCCACTAACTTGCCCTCTGGAGTTAGCGCGATATTATACCCATTTGTCATAAATTTTTCAAACTCTTGAGTATAAGTTTTGGGATTATTATTTTTAGCTATATTTTTATTAAATATAGTTATATTTTTTACATTTGCAAATTGACGGGATTGTTTAGTAAAATCATCTATAATTGATTTATAATCCTCTTTTTTTTCGATAGAATACACATTTATATTCATTTTATAGCCTTAAATATATCACTTCCTATCACTTTATATTTTGTAGGAATATTATCTTTAAGTGTAACTCCACCTATTATAGCTACAGGATGATTAGAAAGCTTTGCAATCTCTAAAAGCTTTTCTCCTCCTATAGAAGTTACTTCTTTTGTAGTAGTTGGTCTATAAGCACCTAATCCTATATAATCAATATCTAAATTATTAGCTTTTAAAACTTCTTCTTTATTATGAGTTGAAAGACCTATTATTTTTTTATTTATAATTTTTCTAATATTTTCTATATTTTGATATTTCTCTAAATCTTCTTGTCCTATATGCACACCATCACAAAATTGTGCTAAATCAATATAATCATTTATTATTAAAGTTTTATTCCATAAATTTCTAATTTTTAGTAATCTTTCTTTTACATCATTAATATCTGAATTTTTATCTCTATATTGAATAATTTCTACATCTAACTCTTTGCATTTATTTATAAATTTTTCAATAGAAACATTATATTTATTAACTAAATCAAAATCTAAAAGGGCATATATCATAAATGACAAGCCTCTTTTGATTTACAACCTGTTAAAATTAAAAGGTCTGAAATAGTTTGTTTTAATTCACTTCTTTTAGCAATCATATCAATAAGCCCATGCTCTAATAAAAATTCAGCTCTTTGGAAACCTTCTGGAAGTTCTTCACCAATAGTTTGCTTGATTACTCTAGCTCCTGCAAATCCAATCATAGCACCAGGTTCTGCTATAATAAAATCACCTAAAAATGCAAAACTCGCACTAACTCCACCCATCGTAGGGTCTGTTAAAACTGAAATAAAAGGAAGCTTTGCATCAGCTAAAGAAGCAAGTGCTACAGAAGTTTTAGCCATTTGCATAAGTGAAAAAGTACTCTCTTGCATTCTTGCTCCACCACTTGCACTTACTATTACAACTCCACATTTTTTATTTAAAGCTCTATTTACAGCTCTTACGATTTTTTCACCCTCAACTGAACTTAAACTACCACCCATAAATCCAAAATCAAATACAACAAGTTGTGTTAAAACACCACCTATTTCACATTCTCCAGAAATTACAGAAGATTTTCTTCCTCTTTTTTTATAACCTTCTTCAATTCTTTTTTGATAAGATTTTTTATCAACAAAATGAAGTGGATCAACTGGCTCAAGATTTGCATCATATTCTACAAATGTATCTTTATCAGCTAAAAGCTCAATTCTTTCTTCTGCACTCATTCTAAAATGATATCCACATTTAGGACAAGTATTATTTTCTTTTGCTACCTCTTTATAAAAGCTTAATGCTCCACAACTTGGGCATTTAATCCAATGACTTGGTGCTTCGCTTGCCGATGGCTGTGGTTTTTTATTTGTAAATTTATTTAAAAAGTCTTTCCAACCCATATTTATCCTTTTATTAAATTTTTTACTTCATCTTCTGTAATATTAAATTTTTTTGAAATTGTAGCAATATCTATTCCCATACTATATAAGATTTCTATAGCTTTTTTTCTTTCTTCTAATCTTCCTTTTGAAACACCTTGTTCAATACCTTGCTCAATGCCTTGCTCAAACCCTATATGCCAACTTGGCAAATCTTGATAAGCTACTTCTCTTAACATTTCAGCCTCCTTCACTTCATTTAATACATTTCTATTTGTGCTTAAAATTTCTAACATCATAATATATTTTCTATATTCATTTGCATTATGATTTGTATATTCATATAATTTATTTACAATATATTGTATCACATCTTTTGGTTTTTTATTTTTAAAATCACATAAAATTGCTAATACTAAAGCTTCTGGGGATTTTTGGTCTAACAAAATTTCACAATCAATATTTTTTATATCAATAAAATTATACTCATAGCTAATCATATCTTTTTGGATTTTAGTTTGAAATTTAGGTTTTTCTTTTCCTATATAAATTAGGTATTGTTTAATAGGTAAAGATGTTATTTTTTCAATATCAACATAATACCTTAACATTCTATTTGCCATAAATTTATCATTTGAATTTTGGATTTCAAGATGCAAAATAAAACTATTATCTATAATAGCTACAATATCAGCTTCTCTTTTTTCTATTCTTTTTAATTCTTTATCTAAAAATTCTATTTCATTTATTTCTAAATTCAAAAAATATCTTGCTATATCCTTCAATAATTCTTTGATTATATTTTTAGAAACTAAATCTTTTTTCAAAATATTATACCTTCTAAATATTTAAAATCTTTTTTATTTTTAGCAAGTAAAATAGTATCATTTTTAATTTTTAAATTTAATTCATTATTAAAATATATTCCAGCTGCTATATCAAATTCACGAATTTCACCTTTAAATATTACAGCCTTACATCTATGTGCTAACGCTAAAGATAAAGCTAATGCACCAGGAGAGCGATATTTTATGTTGTTTTTTGCTAATTTTTCACAAAGGTCTATATTTGCATATGCTTTTTCAAAAAGAATCATTTCATTTAAAGAGCTTGTTTGAATTTTATGATAAAAAATATTATTTTCAATTTTAACTTTTTTATCTTTATAAAAATAATCTCCCGTGGCAAGATTTACTATAAAAGCTTTTGTAATTTGCCCTTTTTTATTTTTTAATGCTACACTACTTCCATAATAAGGAAAACCATTTGATATATTAAAACTACCATCAATAGGATCAATTATAAAAGTTTTTTTTAAGTCATTATCTATAAATCCACACTCTTCAGAAAAAATATTTCCATATTTTTTAAACTCTTTTATAAAAATATCTTCTGCTAACAAATCAATTTTCATACTTATATCTCCACCATAACCTGCTTTTGTTTTTTCAAACAGGTTACTTTGTGTGTGAAGAAGATTAATAATTTGTTTACTAGACTTTATACAAATATCTAAAAATTTCATTTGAATAACTTTTCTCTATCTTTAATCTCTTTCATATTTTCATCATAAAAGCTTGGAGTTCCTCTAGCACCTAATTCTGCTACAGCTTTTTTTGATTTTGCTATCTCTTTTGCTACTTTAACTTTTTGTGCTGATGTTGGTTTAAAACTTCTCCATTCATTTCCACCTTGAAGTGTTTGATGGAATCTTTTTACTTTCTCAGCTTCTGTAGGAGCTGATAATATATAATCTATCATAGCCATTGAATCTTTATGAAAAGGAAGTGGTAAGAAAATCACATGAATTCTATATTTTTTTGCAAAATCAGTTTTTTTAGCTATTTTTTCAAATCTTTGACAAAAAGGACATTCTGGATCAGTAACTATATATAAATCTTTTTTTCCACTACCAAAACTAAATAACACACCATTTTTTACTACTTGTGCATTACCTTTAAAAGGTTGTGCTGGATAGTCAGCTCTTATAGGTCTGCTTGTTTTATTATCTATAACATTTCCTAAAATCGTGTATTTTAAATCTTTTGTAACAAGAAAATTTCCTTCCCCTCTTTTATCATATACAGTAATAATATAAAAATCTTTTTTATCTACACCTTTTACTTTTAATCCATTATTTAATTTTGATTTTAGATTATTATAAATTGGCGTTGCTTTTAATACTTGCATCGCTTTTGATGATGATAACATTTTATCAGTTGCAAATAAACTTGCTACTAAACTTAAACTTAATAATATTTTTTTCATTAAATCTCCTTAATGATTTTTTCAACTATTTCTTTTGGATTACTAGCTTTATAAATAGGTCTTCCAACAACTATAAAATCAACTTTTGCTTTTTTAGCAAAATCTATATCAGCTACTCTTTTTTGATCTCCTGCATCTTCACCAAAAGGTCTGATTCCAGGTGTTAAAGTGATAAAATTATCATTTGTTACATCTTTAATATCAAGACTCTCAAATGCACTGCAAACTACTCCATCAAGCCCATTTTCAAAACTCATCTTAGCAAACTCTTCAGCTTTTTGAGCAATTGGTTTTTCATAAATTTCTTCAAATGTAGCTTCATCAAAACTTGTAAGTGCTGTTACAGCTAAAACTAATGGTCTATTTTCATATTTAGATAATCTATCCATTACAGTCTTCATAGCTACTTTTCCTGCACTTGCATGGATATTAAACATATCTACACCCATTTTTGCTATCTCTTCAGCAGCGTCTGCCATTGTATTTGGAATATCATATAATTTTAAATCAAGAAATATTTTAAATCCAAGTTTTTTAAGCTCATCAATAAAAGGTTTTCCATCTCTTATATAACTTCTAAATCCAACTTTTAGCCAAATATCATCACTAATTCCAGAAATTGATTTTGCTAATGATAAATTTTCTTTACTTGAAGGCAAATCTAAAGCTATACAAAGTTTCATTCTTTTTCCTTAGCAATCTTATCAAGCATTCCATTTATAAATTTTGTAGAATTTTGTGTACTAAGAAGTTTTGCTATTTCAACAGCTTCATTAATAGCTACTTGATAAGGTAAATCTGTAAATAAAATTTCATATACACCTAATCTTAAAATAGCTTTATCTACATTATCAAGTCTTGAAAATTCCCAATCTTTACTTAAATGATTTGAAATAACTTCATCAATTTTTTCAAGATTTTCTAATACACCATTAAATAAATTCATAGCAAATTCAGACTTTTGCCCTTTTATTTTTCTCTCAAACAAATAATCTTGTGCTTGAGGTTTCATATCATTATTACCTAAGTCAAGTGCATATAGCATTTGAACTACGGCTGTTCTTGCTTGTGTTCTTGTAGCCATTATATAACCTTATAAAGATTAATCATTTCAATTAATCCTGTCATTGCTTCAAAACCTTTATTTCCAGCTTTTGTACCAGCTCTCTCAATAGCTTGTTCTATTGTATCTGTTGTAAGTATTCCAAAAGTTACAGGAGTTGAATGTTTCATTGTAGCATTTGCTATACCTTTAGTTGCTTCTGCACTTACATAATCAAAATGTGGAGTTGCTCCTCTAATTACTGCACCAACAGTACAAACTCCATCATATTTTTTATTTTGTAATATCTTTTCTAAAACAAACGGTACTTCAAATGCACCTGGAACTAAGATTAAATCTAAATTAGCTTCATCTCCCCCATGTCTTAAAAATGCATCTTTTGCACCTTCAACTAATCTATCTGTGATTAAATGGTTAAATCTTGCAGAAATAATTGCAATTTTCGCATTTTTATCTAAACTTAAATTTCCTTCAATAATATTCATTTATATCCTTTTTTAATTTAAAACTTTTTTATAATTATAACAAAAATAGATTTTATTGAAACTTTTTTAAAAATAGTGTATAATATAAATGTAAAAGGTTGATGTAAGTCTCAAGAGGTAGAGCGGGGTATCAGAAATGATAGCCGTGGTGTGGGTTTCGAGCACCCACCATCAACCTCATTTTACATTTTCATAAAAATCTGCGATAATATCTATCTCTTTAATAATTCCAGCTGTTAAAACATAATTTACTTTTCTTTTTTTAGATAAAATATAGTTTGGTTTAACTACAATTTTAAATAAAATTTCTTCATTTTTATCAATATACAAAAGATTTAATTTATTTTTTTGATTATCAAAAAGTATTTTTGAAGGTTTATGTAGACTTAAATATATTTCATTCATAATCTCTTTAGGAATGGCTTTATTAAGTTTATGTTTAAAATCTCTTTGGGCGTGTTTATAACCTTTTACACTTAGTAAAATTTCTCTATTTTCTATGAATATCTTTTTTTTCTCTAAAAAAGAGATAACAACATCATCAAAATGACCTACAATAACTTCATTTTGAGTGATATTGTTATTTTCTATAGATTCTATAAATTTTTCTAAATTTTGCTTGTAGTTCATTAAACTACTTGTCTAATCCTATCAATATCTACAAGTAAATCTTTTAAATCATCAAGCTGTAACATATTAGGACCATCACTTAAAGCATTATCTGGATCATAATGAGTTTCAAAGAAATATCCATCTACTCCAATAGCAGCTGCAGCTTTTGCTAAAGGTGCAACAAATTCTCTTTTTCCTGTGCTTTTACCACCTGCACCACCTGGCATTTGAACTGAATGTGTTACATCAAAAACAACTGGAGCAAAATTTCTCATAATAGGGAAACTTCTCATATCTACTACTAAATTTCCATATCCAAAAGTACTCCCTCTTTCAGTTAGCCATACATTATGTTTAAGTGAATTTTCATAGCTAACCTCATCACAACCTCTTGTTTTTAATACTTTTAAAACTGAATATTTCATATCTTCAGGATTCATAAATTGCCCTTTTTTGATATTTACTACTTTATCAGTTTTAGCAGCTGCTACAAGTAAATCTGTTTGTCTACATAAAAATGCTGGAATTTGTAATACATCTACAACCTCAGCAACTGGAGCTACTTGAATAGTTTCATGAATATCAGTAAGAAGTTTATACCCAAAAGTATCTTTTACTTCTTGTAAAATTTTTAATCCCTCTTCAAGTCCTGGTCCTCTAAAAGAATCTAAGCTTGTTCTATTTGCTTTATCATAACTTGCTTTAAAATAAAAATCATATTTTTCATTTGCATAAGCTAAACTTTCAGCAATTTTCATTATTTGATCACGACTTTCTATTACACAAGGTCCTGAAATTAATATCATAAAAAATCCTTTTTTTTGTTATCATTATAACATATATTTATAAAAAGGATATTAATATGAATATTAACTCCTCAAAAAACATCACTAAATTTATTATCACATTACCTATATTAGGGATATTAATCACTTCTATAATAATTATACTTACAATTATATTTACTATCAATGAAGATTTTAATACTGAAAAAGAAAAAATTACACAACATTTTATGAGAAATTTAAAAAACACTACAAAACAAAGAGTAGAATTAACTTATGAAATAATAGATGCTTTATATAAAGATAATGAACACTCTAAAAATGCAAAACAAAAAACTATAAAAATTATACAAAAAGTTCTGGATAAAATGAGATGGAATAAAAAAGGATATATATTTGTATTTGATTATTATGGGAATGTTATATATCACATCAATAAAAATTTTATTAATACAAATAGATGGAATATAAAAAGAAATGGCACAAAAGTTGTCCAAAAAATTATAAAAACAGCTTTAAAAAATCCCAATGGAGCGTATGTAGAATACTTAGCTTATAATCCAGAAGGAAAACCCCTAGATAAAGTATCATTTGTTAAAATTTATAAACCTTTAAATATTGTAATAGGAAATGGAGTATATTTGGATTATTTAGATACAAAACTAATTCAAAAACAAAAAGAACAAACAAAACTTTTATATATGATAATTATAAAACTTATATTAATATCTCTTAGTATTTCTATAATTATGATGCTAATTATGTATTTGTTTTCTAGAGGTCTAAAAAATATGGTAAATAGATATAATCAAGACTTAATACAAGAAAGAAGAAAACTATTTTTAAAAGCAAATTTTGATAACTTAACAGGTGTTCATAATAGAACTCACTTTTTATTAGAAGTAAATTCTTATATTTATTCTTCTAAAAAATTTGCAATATTATTTTTAGATTTAGATGGATTTAAAAATATAAATGATACAGTTGGTCATAATATAGGAGATGAAGTATTAAAAACAATAGCCCAAAGATTAAAAAAAATAATTACAGATAATGATATTATTTCAAGATTTGGTGGAGATGAATTTTTAATATTAATTAATAATCATAATAATATAGAAGATATATTAGATAAAATTTTATCTGAAATAAAAAAACCTATAATTATAGATAATAAAGAATATAAAGTATCAGCAAGTATAGGAGTTAGTATATATCCTGATAATTCAACTGATATAAATGAACTTATCAAACAAGCAGATATAGCTATGTATGAAGCAAAAAAATCAGGAAAAGACAAATATATATTTTATAAAGGATAAAAATGGTAGTAAGTAAATATAGTGCTAGTGGAAACGATTTTGTGATTTTTCATAGTTTTACAAAAAAAGATAGAAGTGAATTAGCTAAAAAGCTTTGTGATAGACAAAATGGAGTAGGAGCTGATGGATTAATAGTTTTAGTTCCACATGAAAGTTTAGATTTTGAATGGGAATTTTATAATAGTGATGGAAGTTACGCTGCAATGTGTGGAAATGGTACAAGAGCAACTGCACATTATGCTTATAATAATGGCTTAGCTAATAAAGAGATGAAATTTTTAACAGGTGCTGGAGTTATTAGCTGTAAAGTAGATGGAGATATAGTTGAGACAGAACTTACAAAACCAAAGCTAATAAAAGATTATTTTTTAGAAGAAGGATATGAGTGGATATTAATAGATACAGGAGTTCCTCATTTAGTAGCATTAGTAGAAGATATTACTAAATTTGATAAAGAAGTAGCTTCTAAAATGAGATATAAATATAATGCAAATGTAAATTTTGCAAAATTTGAAGATGGAGAACTTAAAGTTAGAACTTATGAAAGAGGTGTAGAAGATGAAACATTAGCATGTGGAACTGGAATGTGTGCTAGTTTTTTAAGTGCTAAAAACAAAAATTTTTGCAACGATTTTACAAAACTAAAACCTACAAGTGGGGAAGAGTTAGAGGTAAAAATAAAAGATGAAACATTGTTTTTTAAAGGGAAAGTAAAACAAACTTTTATAGCAAATGTAACAATATGAACCGAAAATGAAAAAAAAATATCAAATTAATAAATTTCCTATATAATTATTTTGATTTTTAGATAAAATAAAAACAAAAAAAGGAGTTTTTCAATGAAAAAACAAAGTTTAATTTTAGGAAGTGCCGTTTTAGCAGTAAGTCTATTTACAGGATGTGGAAACACTATTAATATGGGTGATTATCCAAATAAAGTAAGACAAACTGTTAATATCCCTGATGTATGTCAAGCTGAATATAAAAGTTTACAAGAGATCCCAAGAGTTGCTATTGTAAGATTTAGTAATAATTCAAGTTTTGGTAAAGCTAACACAACAAATTCAAATACTGATGCAAACTATCAAAAAGCATCTGTAACTGGTATAGTAGCAGGAGAAGGTGGTGTAGGTATCGGTCATGCAGAAGCTGGAAAAATGCATAGTACTACAAATACAACAACAAGAACAGTTGATCCAAAACTTGATAAAGCTATCTCTTCAGCATTTGAAGGTATCTTAGCTGAAATGGGTGGAGCAAATGTATATAGTAGAGAAGATTTAGATAAAGTAATGAAAGAACAAAAATTACAACAATCTGGATTATTCGATGAAAATACTTTAGTACAAGTAGGAAAACTTGCAGGTGTTAAATATATCATTACAGGAAGTATTGATAGTGTAACTCAAGAATATAAAGATTATGAAAAAGCAGCTCAATCAGCAACTCAAAATAATAATAGAAATCAAAAACAAAATTTAACTTCTATGTTATTAAAAACTGCTATTAATTTAGGTGCTAGTGCGGCAAGTGGTATGAAAGTTACTACAAGAGTTACATTTAAAGTAATTGATGTAACAAGTGGAAAAATCGTATTTTCTAAACAAGTAGAAGAAACTAAAAATATAGGAAAAATTCCTAATCCAAGTTATGACCAAGTAATTGGTGGAATCAAAGATGATATTATGGAAGCTTTAAAAAGTGTAAAACCAGAATTATCTGAATTCTTTAATTTAAGTGGTTATATTATGCAAGTAAAAGCTGATAAAGATAGAAAAAATTATATTGCTCAAATCAATCTAGGAACAAAAGACAAAGTAAAAGCTGGTCAAACTTTTAGTGTATATACATTTGATGAAGTAACTGATCCTGTAACAGGAAAAGTTAGCTGTGATAAAACTACTATGAATGTAAAACTTACAGTAGCACAAAATCAAATCCAACCAAAAACTTCATGGACAAAAGCTGATGGTGATGATGCAGCAAACTTAAGACCTGGACAAATCGTAAAAAGAGATGCTTTAAAAAACAGTATGTTTAGTTTCTAAGGGATAAAAAATGAAAAAGATACTTTTATCTCTTCCCCTTGTCCTTTTTTTAGGATGTGGAGGAAGTGCAAATCTTAATCCATTTAATAAACAAGCATCAATCTCTACTCAAAAGATGGACGCTGCAAATGCTTGGGACGAATTAGATGGTAAAGTAGTAACAACACCAACTACAACAAATTCAAATACTTCAAATTACACAAAAAAATCACCAAATATTACTAATACAGTAAAATCTATGTTAGAAACATCTGATTCTATTCCTGATTGGTTTTATTCACCACCAAAAAGTGATAAATATTTTTATGGTGCTGGAGAAGGTAGAAATGTAGAAGAATCAAAAGCTAGTGCATTAAATTTAATAGCTGGAGAGATTCAAACAGCTATATCTAGCAGTATGAGTATCAATCAAGGATATTCAAATAACAATGGAAATAGTGATTTTTATAAAAATGTAAAAAGTAAAATCAGAACAGAAGTTAAAAAAATCAATTTTACTAATATAGAAATTATGAAAACTGTAAAAGTAAATAACAAAATTTATTTATTAATTAGAATTGATAAACAAAAGTTATTTAATAGTTTAAAAACAAAATTTGAGACATTAGATATGAAAATAGACAATGAAGTAAATACAGCTAAAAAATATTCTGCATTAGATCAATTAATTACTTATAATAAAATAAAACCTTTAATTACAGATGCAATATCTCAATTAAATATATTAAATACACTAAATCCAAATTTTGATATAAAACCTTATATTAAAAAATATAATAGTTATTTATCTAAACAAACTGAACTTTTACATAAAGTTACATTTAGTGTATCACCAAATGATTTATTTGGTCAAAAATTAATCGAAATATTAAATATGCAAAACTATAAAATAGCTTCAAATTCTGATATTAAAATAAAACTTCAAGAACAAATTAGAAAATCAACTCCAATGGGAATGGCTGTTGTAAGAGTAACAGTGAATATAAAAGTTATCTCAAAAGGTAAAACTTTAAAATCAACTTCTATTGAAGTAAAAGGTATTTCAGATAATCATGAACAAGCTTTAGCTAAAGCTTCTATAAACTTTAAACAAAAACTTCAAAAACTAGGAATTAACAAACTTTTAGGGTTTGAATAATGGAAATTTTAGAAAAAATAGAAATAAAGAATAAAAGTGATTTAATATTTTTAAAACATACTTTAAGAAACTATGAATATCTAACACCAGATATTAGCTTTTATTCTTTTGCTCTTATGGAACTAGGAACAAATCTTTTAAAACATACATCTAATGGTGGCTATTTTTATTTTCTACAAAAAGACAAACAACTAATTATCGCTTCTTTAGACTATAGTAATGGAATTAAAGACATATCATGGGCTATCCAAAAAGGACATTCTTCTCTCAAAGATTCTTTAGGAATTGGTTTATATAAACTAAGTACAAATAAAGATTATCATTTTGAAATTTTTTCATTAGAAAAAGAAGGAACTATTACTCTACTATATCCAAAAAATTTAAATGATTCTATAATATACTTTAGTGAACCTTATCTAAACAAAAAAAATAATGGAGATTTTTTTTCTCAAAAAGGGAAATTCTTTCTATTTGGTGATGCTAGTGGCCATACAATAAAAGCAAAGAAAACAGCTGATTACATAACGAAACACTTTTTCAATAATAGACTATCTTGTATAATGATTGATGAATTTTTTAGTGAAATTAGTTGTATAATAAAACAAGCAAATATGAGAAGTGCTGTTTTTTGTATTATAGAAAAAATTAAAAATAGCATAAATATATGTGGAGTCGGAAATATAGATATTTGGCATCTAAATTATAATTCACACAAATATCATTCATTAAAAAATGGTATTGTAGGTGAAGTTTATTCTGATATTACTAATTTGCATTTAAATTTAGAAATAAAAGATAAATTAGTATTATCAACAGATGGTATAAGAAAAAATAAACTTCACTTTTTAGAAAAATTATATAGATATTCAAATATTATGGGTGGATTAGCTATGGTTCATTTCGCAGGTGATGCAATGGATGATAAATCAGTATTAATTATAAGGAATGAAGTATGAATATAGAATTTAGAGAAAATTTAAAAGAAATATTAACACAAAACAACGAAGAATTGATCGAGTTATGGCTAGAATATTTTGATGATGAAGAAAAAAATGAAGAATACAGATATTATGATGATTTTTTAGGTTTCTTTGAAGAATGTGTAGATGTAGATTTAGATATTCATAGTGAAGAGACAAAAGCGTTACAACATTTTTTGGAAAAATTAAAAAATATCTTAGGTGAAGATAAATTCTTTAATTTCAAAAGTAGTGTATATACATGTTTTTTAAAATTTCCTATTCTAAAAAAAATGGATGAATTAAATCTAATAAATTATGATAATCTAAGTGTAATCACTAAATTTTTTGAAGCATTAACATCACATATTA
>Ga0256843_1002089_pt1 | contig 14939 bp, 19 predicted proteins | sample AlvinellametaG_FD_191572 | JGI IMG/M metagenome (GOLD analysis project Ga0256843, IMG submission 191572) | Pompeii worm associated microbial communities from hydrothermal vent at the East Pacific Rise, Pacific Ocean - Alvinella | ecosystem: Host-associated > Annelida > Integument > Unclassified ... | reverse complement strand
CCATTACAAAAGAATACTCTTCGGAGCAAAAAGCGACGTTGAAATTCAAAAATCGAATATTCTTATGATAGGACCTACCGGAAGCGGTAAAACGCTTATCGCAAGAACGCTTGCAAAGCTTCTTGATGTTCCGCTCGCTATTGCGGACGCCACGTCTTTAACGGAAGCCGGATATGTGGGTGAAGACGTTGAAAACGTACTTTTAAAACTGATTCAGGCTGCGGATTTTGATGTTGAAAAAGCCGAAAGAGGTATCGTATTTATCGATGAGATTGATAAAATAAGCAGACTTTCCGAAAACAGATCAATTACAAGGGACGTTAGCGGTGAGGGAGTTCAGCAGGCACTGCTGAAAATCATAGAAGGGTCAATCGTAAACGTACCGCCTCAGGGGGGAAGAAAACATCCTAATCAGGAATTTATACAGATAGACACTTCAAATATTCTGTTTATATGCGGAGGTGCATTTGACGGACTTGAGGAGATTATTCAAAAAAGACTTGAAGGCGCTACTGTCGGATTTTTGGGTAAAACAAAAGAAAAACTGACAAAAGACGATATTTTTGCGCTTGTAGAACCGGAAGATCTTGTTAAATACGGTCTGATTCCGGAACTTATCGGCAGACTTCCGGTCATTGCTACATTGAGAGAGCTCGAAAGAGAAGATCTGATAAGAGTTCTGACAGAGCCTAAAGACGCGCTTATAAAACAGTATCAGGCTTTGTTTGCGCTTGATGACGTAGAACTTGAATTTGATAAAGAAGCCCTTGAGGCAATAGCAGACAAAGCTATTAAAAGAGGAACAGGAGCCAGAGGACTTAGAGCTATTTTGGAAGAAGCGATGGTTGATATTATGTTTAACCTGCCGGAATACAGAGGATATAAGATTATTATCACAAAAGATGTAATAGAAAAAAAAGCAGAGCCTATTTTGGTAAAAAAGGAAGAAAATGCTAAATAAAATTTTGGGATTTTTCAGTAACGATTTGGCGATAGATTTAGGTACCGCCAATACACTGGTTAGCGTAAAAAACAAAGGTATAGTAATTAATGAGCCTAGCGTAGTTGCCATTAAAGAAGACAAACATAAAAAAAAGGTTCTTGCAGTCGGAAAAGCCGCAAAGGAAATGGTCGGAAAAACTCCTAAAAACATTGTTGCGATCCGTCCTATGAAAAACGGAGTTATTGCGGATTTCAGCGTAACGGAAGAAATGATAAGATATTTTATTCAAAAAGTACACAACAGAAAGGGTCTGATCAGGCCTAGAATAGTAATATGCGTTCCGTACGGGCTTACTCAGGTTGAAAGAAAAGCGGTTAAAGAATCCGCTATGAGCGCAGGAGCCAGAGAGGTATATTTAATTGAAGAACCTATGGCTGCGGCAATCGGTGCGGGGCTTCCTGTAAAAGAGCCTCAGGGAAGTATGGTAATCGATATCGGTGGCGGTACTACTGAAATCGGTGTTATTTCTTTAGGCGGTCTTGTTGTAAGTAAATCGATCAGGGTTGCAGGTGATAAATTTGACAGAAGCATAGTGGATTATATCAATAAAAAATACAATTTAATTATCGGTGAAAGAGTAGCTGAAGAGATCAAAATGGAAATAGGAAGCGCCGTTAAACTTGAAGAAGAGCTTAAAATGCAGGTTCAGGGTAAAAACAGAATTTCCGGTCTTCTTGAAACTATTACGGTTACAAGCGAAGATATAAGAGAAGCCCTTAAAGAACCGGTTAAAGAAATCGGAGAAGCCGTAAAACAGGTGCTTGAAGAAACACCGGCGGATTTGGCAGGAGATATTGTCGAAAACGGTATTGTTTTAACAGGTGGCGGCGCTCTGCTTAAAGGGCTTGATAAATATTTAAGCGATTTGGTGCTTCTTCCTGTTTATATTGCGGAAGAGCCTCTTTTGGCCGTTGCTAAAGGTACAGGCAAAGTATTAGATGAAATAGAGATACTAGCAACACTTGATGAGTAAGCGGCTATTATTAATAATCACACTTTTAACGGTTTTGTTTTTTCAGATACCGGTTGTTAAAAAATATACGCTGGAAAGCGCTAATTCCCTTAAAAACTCCTTTTCTTCCTTTATTACTTCATGGAAAGTGATATATGAAGAATATATAGATCAAAAAGATACACTGCAAAAAGTTCTTGAAGAAAATAAATTTTTAAAAGATGAAATTCAAAAATTTGCCGTAAGATATGCCACTTGTAAAGATTTAAAATATTTTAGATATATAAATTTTCCAAACCTGGTATTTACTCAGGTTATATCTTATGCCAAACTTCCTGATTTTACCGAAGTATATATAAATTATGACAAACCTTTTAAAACGCCGAGGGGATTGGTATATAACAATATGGCGGCAGGGATTGTTGTTAAAAACTATTCTAATTATTCGCTAGCTCTTCTTAATTCCAACGAAAAAACTTCTTATACCGTATATATAGGAAAAGACAAAATTCCCGGAATCTTTTACGGGAAAATAAATACTATTAAGTATATTCCGAAATTTAAACCGATAAAAGTCGGGGATCTGGTAATTACAAGCGGTCTTGACGGTGTTTTTTATAAAGGCGCTAAAGTCGGAGTGGTAACCGAAGTTATTGAAAAAAAACTATATCAGGAAGCTAAAGTGAAGCTGTTTTATAATGATTTAAACCCTGAATTTTTTTATGTTGTTCAAACTCCTCTGGAAAAAATACAAAAAAGCAAAAAATAAAGATATAATTAAAAAAAAGGAGTAAAGATGGATACTCAAAACATTGAAAACACTCTTAAAAAAATGGGTCTTGTTCTTGAAAAACTTGTTCAAAAAGTAGATGAACTAGATAAAAGGGTTGCAAAACTTGAAGAAATAAACGAAAATAACGAAAAAAAGTTCTCAAGCGAGGATTTCAAAGTAAAACCTCAGCCTCAGACAACCGTTCAGAATTCAGCTTCAAACAGTTTATCAAGCGGTTTTGGAGGTAGTTTTTTAGGTTCTATGGCGGGAGCAATGGCCGGTATGGGACTTTATAATCTTCTTTTTAATCATAACGTTTCACCTGTGGAAATGGGACAGAGTCTGGGTATGGACAATAATGAAATAAATGAAGTATTGCAAAACGATATAAGCGAAATAGATACCAAGCTTGATGAAATAGATGCAAAACTTGATGAACTGGATGAAAAAATAGATAATGTTTCTTCAGGACTTGATGAAGATGTTATGAGCAGCGAATATTTTGAAAATTATGAAGATGAAGTGGCGGACAATGATTTTGAAGGAGGTTTTGACGATTTTGAAGGCTTAGATGATTTCGGAGGCTTTGACGATATTTAAAAAACCTCGCACACAATTTCTTTTACTCCTTTTTTTTCCTGTATTTCTATAATTTTAATGTCTTCAAACGGTATTTTTAATACATCTTCTATGGTTTCGGGTCTGTGTTTTGAGATAACGGCACTCAGTTTTCCCCTGTAAGCTTTTGCAAAATGGCTAACTACTTTGCCGTTTTTAATGAATTTAAACGTAATTGCGTTTTTTGGTTTATAAATTTTTTCGTAAAACTTAGCCCTTAAATCTATAAAAGGCTCGCTTTCGTTAATTTTTTCAAGAACAGGCGAAAACACTTCTTTATAATATGAATAAATATCAAATCCGGGTTTGCTTCCCTGTTTTAGGGTATAGTGGGGGATTAAGTCTCCGGCGCTGATTACACCGAACAGATTTGAAAAAATATATACGTTTTCGTCTATCCACTTTTGTGCACTTTTATCGAGTTCTTCGTATTTCATATGTTCAAACGCCACACCGCTGTATCTTAATACTGCTTTTTTTACAGGTCTTTCAAAAACGGAAGTTTTATCATCTCCGAAATTTTTAATATCGTCTGTCGTTTTTAAAAATTCATCATATTTTTTAACGGCTTCTTTTCTTTTTTCGTAAATTTCGGGGAAAATAAAACTATTTTTTGATATAGGAGGAAAATTTCCCCCTAATGTTTTTCTTTCACTGGGCGCTAAAAGTATTTTCATTTATTTCCTTACATTTGAACGATAAATATTGAACCGTCTCTGTTAATTTCAAGTAAAGTGTCGCCTCTGTCAAGGCCTTTTAACAGTTTTTTAAGTTCGTCAATAGATGTTACTTTTTCCCATTTGCCTGTTTTAACTGTTTTTACTTTTAGAATTATATCGCCTTTTTGTAATCCTACCATTGCCGGATATGTATTAGGCGCTACCTTATCTATTACAATGTGGCCTTTTTGCTCTTTAAGCGTTACGCCTTCAAGCAGTTTAATGTTTTGAATTGTTTCAACTTTTGTTTTCAGCGCTTTTAATTTAGCTGTTAAAGTAATGTATTTTCCGTTTCTGTATACTTTAATATGAACTTTCGCATCAGGCCCTTTAAACGCTATCTGGTTTCTAAGCTCACCGGCATTTTTAACTTCTTTGCCGTCAACCGCTACGATAATGTCTCCCGCTTTAAGACCTGCTGCCGCCGCTGCGCTTTTCGGTTCTACTTTATTGATTAGCACACCGTGGTCTATTCCGTAAAGTTTCGCTTTGCTTGAATCAATATTGCTGATCATTACGCCTAGATATCCTCTTTCCACTTTTCCGTGTTTGATAAGAGATGTAATAACGAATTTCATCATATTACTCGGAATTGCAAAACCTATACCGTTGTTTCCGCCACTTCTACTAATAATAGCAGAGTTGATACCTATCAGTCTTCCTTTAAGGTCAACCAGAGCACCTCCGCTGTTTCCAGGGTTGATTGCCGCGTCTGTCTGGATAAAGTTTTCATAGTCGTTCAGACCTATTGAAGTTCTGTTTAGCGCACTGACTATTCCGTGAGTTACGCTCTCGCCTAGTCCGAAAGGATTCCCTATTGCAAGAACTATATCACCTACTTTTACTTTGCTTGAATCCGCAATAGTGATAGGTTTTAAATTTTTGGCATTAATTTTGATGATTGCAATATCTGTTTTCGGATCGGTTCCTATGAGTTTTGCGGTATATTTTCTTCCGTCATGCAGTTTTACTATAATTTTCGTAGCACCTGCCACAACGTGATTGTTTGTAACGATATATCCGTTTTTTGTAACGATTACACCGCTTCCGAGTGCATATTCTTTTTGTTCCTTTTCTTTCGGCAGCTGACCGAAAGGACCAAAAAATCTTCTGAAAAACGGATCTTCAAAAAATCTCCTGAACTGCTCAGGAATTTTTGTTTTTACCATTTTTTCAGTTGAAATATTTACAACACTAGGTACAACTTTTTGTACAATTGAAGAATAAGACATAACTAAACCGTTTTGGTTAGGGCTTACCCTGTGTAGATTTGAATTATCTACTTTTAAATTTAAAGTTCCGGCCATTAGTGCGACACTGACACTTACCGTCATAATCAATTTCTTCATTTCCGCTCCTTAAAAGTTAATTTCCCAATGTCAGTATACAACAATAGGGTTAAAAAAGAATTAAAAACATTAAATTTCTTAAAGTTTGCTTAAAATTATTTCTTATATTATGATTCGTTAAAAAAGAGTAACTATGGATTTTTCAAAATACACTGATGAAGAATTAAACGACATTATAGAAAAAGCAAAAGCCGAACTCGCCAAAAGAAGAGAAGGCAAATGGATTCATTTTAAAACGGAAGGGTGTTTTATTCCTAAATTCGGTCCGGCTTACGTAGCTAAGCTTTTTTTGGCTGGAGATGAAATTGATAGGGATTTTGTACCTTCAAACGGAAAAGAGTGGTGTAAAAAAGCAAAATCTTACAAAGAAGACTGGGACGTGGAGATATTTGAAAACGATGTAATAGAAACAAGGCTCACTACAGGCAGGAAAATTGATAAAAGAGAGTGGTATTACGTAAAAGACGGTGAATTAGTACCGCTTATGGATCTTGACGAAGCGAAACAGTTTTTGAAGAATTTGAAATAAGGAAAGGTTTTTAGGGTTATTGAGTTGTTAAGGTTGGTTAATTAGTGTATTAGTAATTGGTATATGGGTAATTGGGATTTTTCAATAGCAATAAAATTTAAACAATTTTAAAAACCTCAATAATAACTTCAACTAACTTTAATAATTATTATTCCTACCACCAGGCAAGGATTTTTTCGTTTATGTCATCAGGTGAGTTTTTCAGCATATGATATATGTATCTGGCAAACATATCCGTTTCTATATTTACTTTCTGGTGCAGCTTATATGTTTTAAACAGTGTGTTTTCGAATGTATGTGGGATAATGGTGAGTCTGAACCTGTCACTAAATACATCATTGACGGTCAGGCTTACTCCGTCTATTGCTATTGAGCCTTTAGGAGCTATGTATTTTATAATTTTGGGATCAGTTTTTATTATTACATCGTATGAGTTGGCGTTTTTTTTGACTTCAAGTATTTCCCCTATTGCGTCTACATGTCCCTGGATCAGGTGTCCGTCTATTCTGTCTCCGAATCTAAGAGCCGGTTCGATATGTACTTCTTTCCCTGCCTGATAATTTTCTAGAGGGATTATTTTTTGTGTTTCAGGGGAAAGTTCTACTTCAAATCCGTCCGGATATACCTTAGTGGCTGTAAGACATACTCCGTTTATTGCAATACTGTCGCCGATTTGAGGTTTGTATTTTGCTAAAAGTCTTAATTTATTATTACTAAAACTTCTTATTTTTGCCGTTTCTCTTATCAGTCCGTTAAACATTAAAATATTCCTCAATAAGTTTTCTCGCGGTTTGGGGATCTTTTAGCTCATTCATTTTACTTCTGAATTCACTGGCTTTTGGAATGCCTTTAGAGTATGCATGAGCGTGTTTTCTAAATAAAATTACTCCGTATTCACCATACCAGTATACCATTTGATTAAAATGCTCTATTATAACTTCTTTTTTCTGCTCAGAGGTTATGTTGCCCTGCTGTTTCATTTCAAGAAATATCCAGGGTTTCCCTACCGCGCCTCTTCCGATTGATACACCGCTGGCGCCTGTATATTCAAGTACATATTTTGCCTTTTCATAATCGGTAATGTCGCCGTTTGCAATTACAGGGATATTTACGGCGTTTACGCCTTTTTTTATTTCATCATAATCGGCGGTGCCTTTATACATCTGTTTGACCGTTCTTCCGTGTATCGTCAAAAACACAATACCCAAATCCTCAAGCAGTTTAGCCCTGTCTTCCACAACACTTTTGTCAAAACCTATTCTCATTTTTGCGCTTACCGGTTTTTTGGATGTTTTTACTATGGCGTTTACCACTTCTTTTAGAAAATCCCTGTTTTCGTCTTTGAGCAACACTCCGCCGAATCCGCTTCGTCTGGCTTTATTTACAGGGCATCCTAGGTTGATGTCTATTCCGTATATCCAGTCAAGTCCATTTATAGTTTCAACAGCTTTAACGGCATTTTCAACGTTGTTTGCGGCAATCTGTACAAAATAAGGATTTTCAAAAGGAGATTTTTCCATCATTTTTTTTGTTTTTTCATTATCGTATGCGATAGCGTTAACGTTTGTCATTTCACTAAACGTCATATCGCATCCGAATTTTTTAACAACGCTTCTGAAGGGAAGGTCTGTATAACCCGCAAGAGGGGCTAAAAAAAAATAGGGAGGCTCAGATTTCAGAATCGATATATTCGTCAATATCCGCCCTTATTCCGGCTTCACGTAGTTTTAGAAAGAATTCAAAAAACTTAAGATCGTTTTCTTCGATAATTTCTTTTGCCTTTTCTATATGTTCGTATTTAAGAGCAAGATAAGCGCTTGCCCATTTTAACGGTTCAAGAATTTCAAATTCTTTATCCGGTGTCATCGTCTGATGAATGGCTTTTGCAATTTCAATTTCTTCTTTCGGGATAAGTTTTGCTTTTTGAAGCAGGAATTTTACATCCGGATCGTCAAGATGAGCTTTAATAATTTCTAAGTCAATTTCGTAATCATATTTTAATATTTCATTAATGCTTGCGTATTTTGCGTAAATTTTAAAAGCAAGTTTTTTAAGCTCTTCGTTTTTATATTTTTTTAAGACTTCTTTTGCAAAATTTTCATCTTTCGAAAGTCTGTTTTTAATATTTAAAATGAACCAAGGGTTGTTTTCGTTAAGTCTGTATTTGCTTATTTCTATGACTTCTCCGTTTTTAAGCTTTTCTATATCTTCTAAAAATTCGAATTTTTCACATTTTTTCGGAATAATGTTCAAACCTTCGATATTGTTAACGAAATTATTGCAGTGTTTTAAAATTTTTACTTCTTTATTTACAGGGTCTTTATAAAGAATTCTGTTTTTAATATTTGCAATTAAAGTTTCAATGTCTTTTTTTATATTTTTTTTGTAAAAGTATTCTTTTATATTCAGTACGCCGAAAAATATTATAGAAAAAATAAAAAATATACCTAAAAATATAGCAGTCCATACGGCATTCGGAAGGGTGATATTGAGTCCCAGCATACTGAACGTCGTGGCGCTGTTTTCTTCAATATACACAAAAAGTGTAATAAGGGCTATTAATATAATGCTAAAAAGGGTATATTTTTTCATTTTTTGTTATTTTCCTTCTTTTTCGATGATTTCTCTACATATTATACAATATTTTGCGTAAGGTTTTATTTTAAGTCTTGCTTCCTGAATCGGATCTTCGCACATTTCACAGATCCCGTAAGTTCCCTCATCAATTTTTTTCAAAGCTTCATTAATCTCTTCCAGTTCTTTTTTCTGATTAATATATATCTGATAATCTCTTCCGCTGTCCATACTTGCAGCTGCATAATCGGCTTCGTCGTTAATTTCGCATTTATTAATGTCTTTAATGTCGTTTGTTAAAGAATATAATATTTTTTCAAGTTCAGCTTTTCTCATTAGCAGCATTTCCTTGTACAGATGGTACTTTTTCATATTCATTCCTTCTCCTTGTTTTATTTGTGATACGGATGATTGTTTTTAATGCTTAGAGCTCTATATATCTGTTCAAACAATACTAATTTTGCAACTTTATGGCTCATTGTAAGCGGACTGAGAGATATATTCAGTCCGTTTTTTTTAAAACTCTCATCAAATCCCCAAGCACCGGCTATAAAAAAATTAATTTTAGAGTGCTCGAAAATATCTGCAAATTCATAACTGTCCATCAGTTTTCCTTCAGGAGTAAGTATGACGTTAAAACCGTCGTTAACATATTTTGCAAATATTTTGGAGTACTCTTCTTTGGGGTTGTTTGATTTTGATAGATTTTTAGAATATAGGGTGTGATTGTTAACCTGTGCGAACTGTTTGGATTTTTTTATAAAGTCTTTTATTTCATTTTGAAAGTCTTCTTTTTTCTCAATTGAGAAAACGTTAATCTGCATATATCACTTCCTATAACTTTAAATTTTGACGGAATTTTATCATAAATTTTAACTCCACCGATAACCGCAACAGGAAAATGTGAAATTTTTATTAAATCCATAATTTTTTCTTTTAATATATTGTCTGTTTTTTTTGTTGACGTAGGACGGTATGCCCCGAGACCTATATAGCTTAAGGGTAGTCTGTTCGCTTCGAGGATTTCTTCTTTGTTGTGGGTTGAGAGACCCACAATAAATTTAGAATTGAGAATTGAGAATTGAGAGTTTTGGTTTGCAAATTGAGAATTATTGTTAATTATTTTAAATTCTCCATTCTCCATTCTCCATTCTCCATTTTTAATTGCATATATTATTTCAAAAGCAGATAAATTGTAAGTATCACATAAATTTTGCAGGTCTTCCTGGCCGATATGTATTCCGTCGCAGTAAGGCAGCAGTTCTACAGTATCGTTGATAATAAGAGGTTTTTTCCAGTGTTTTTTGATTTCCAAAAGACGCTCTTTTTTTTCTTCTAAAGAAGAGTTTTTGTCCCTGTATTGAAGTATTTTGGCCTTAAGCCCTTTTGCCGTTTTACAGAAGTCTTTGATTGAAATATTGTATTTTTGCAGTGTGTCCCAGTCTAAAAGAGCATATATAGCCACGTGCCGCCTTTTTGGGCGAATTATATTAAAAAGTTAGTAAGTTGTGAAGTAGGTAAGTTGTGAAGTTGTGAAGTGGATGAGTTGTAAAGTTGTGAAGCAGATAAATTGTGAAGAGGAAAAAAAAGTGGGGTCAGCTTGCCTGTTTTAGTGTATATTTTAATAAGTTGGCTATAGTGTCTTTTAATTCATTTCTTTTGATTACCATATCTATAAGACCGTGTTCCAGTAAAAACTCAGCCCTTTGGAAACCTTTTGGAAGATCTTCGCCTATTGTCTGTTTAATAACCCTAGGGCCTGCAAAACCGATAATGGCACCGGGCTCTGCTATGATGAAATCACCTAAAAACGCAAAAGACGCACTTACTCCTCCGAAAGTAGGATCGGTAAGAACTGAAATATAAGGCAGGTTGTGTTCAGCAAGACTTGCAAGCGCTGCTGAAGTTTTTGCCATCTGCATAAGACTGAATGTACTTTCTTGCATTCTGGCTCCGCCTGAAGTTGAAACTATTACTACGCCCTGATTTTTTTCAATGGCCCTGTTAACGGCTCTTACTATTTTTTCGCCTTCAACGCTTCCGAGACTTCCTCCCATAAAAGCAAAATCGAATACCAATAACTGTGTCGGAATTCCGTTGATTTTGCATTCTCCGCTGATTACGGAAGATTTTCTTCCCGTTTTTTTAAAATTTTCTTCTACTCTTTTTTTATAGCTTTTTTTGTCTACGAAATTTAGAGGATCGTTCGGTTCTAAATTTTTGTCATATTCCGTAAAGGTGCTTTCATCGGCGAGCAGTTTAATTCTGTCTTCAGCGCTCATTCTGAAATGGTACTCACACTTAGGGCATGTGTTGAATTCCTTTTGAACCTCTTTATAAAAACTGATGGCTCCGCACGCCGGACATTTAATCCATGTGCTTTGCTCCTGTTTTGTCGGCTGAGGTTTTTTAAATTTTTTTAAAAAGTTGCTAAATCCCATTTTTATTCCTTTATTATACTTAAAACTTCTTCCAGATCCTCTTTTTTTGGACTCATTAAAATTAAATCGTCTTCAAAATGCCAGTGATATTCGCTGTTGTAAAATTTAGCCGCCGCAATATCGAATTCTCTTATTTCGCCTTTGTAAATAACCGCTTTTGAAGACTCGCCGTAACAAAGTGACAGGCTTAAAGCTCCCGGCGCTCTGAATTTAAGGCCGCGAGTGCTTAATTTTTGCACTATGTCAGGATTTTTATACGCTTTTTCAAAAATAATTACATCATGTCTGTAATTTGACGCAAAAGGTTTTCTGAATAAATTGTCGAATCTTTTTCCGTTTTTGTCTTTAACAAAATAATCACCGTTGCTCAGGTTTACTACGATTGCCGCTTCGTTTTCAAGATAAACGCTGCATCCGAAATAAGGGATATGGTTTGAAACATTGTAGCTTCCGTCAATAGGGTCGATAATAATCTTTTTTTCTTTGCCGTTGTCTATAAATCCTGTTTCCTCGCTTAAAATATTTCCGTAGTCGCTAAGAGCTTTTATAAAAATTTTTTCGGCGATAAGGTCGATGTTTAAACTTCTGTCGCCGCCGAAGCCGATACCTTTTTCTTCAAAAAGGTTTTCTTCTTCGTGTAGCGCTCTTATGATTTTTAAACTGGCGCATAAAGTTGCATCGATAAAACTCATTTTTTTGCTCCCAGTGTAGTCCAGTTTATTTTGTTGAAGTTTTTGTCGTAAACGGTAGGGGTTCCCCTTGCTCCTAATTCTTCAACCGCTTTTTTAGAATTTTCTAACATTTTATCAAATTTTGCTTTTTGCGCTTTTGTTGGATGGAAGTTTTTCCATTCATTGCTTCCGCCGAGTATTTCCTGGAGTCTTTTTGCTTTTTCCTGATCAGTTTTAGCTGCTAGAATATAATAGCTCATAGCTTTTGCATATTTGTGGAAAGGAAGAGGGAACAGTATTACGTGAACTTTATAGTTTTTATTAAGGAAACCTTTTTTCTCTTTTTCCATCATTCTGCAGAAAGGACATTGAGGGTCTGTTACAAGATATATCTCTTTTTTCCCGTTTCCGAATGTAAATAACACGCCTTTTTCAACTATTTTTTTATTTACAGGAAAGTTGCCTGTGAGGGGCTGTCCGTTTTTGTTGTTTAATATATTTCCGATAATAGTGTATTTTTTATCTTTTGTTATGTATATATTTCCGACTCCTCTAGGAGTTTTGATATTGATTATATAAAACCCGTCTTTTTCCACTCCTCTTACTTTTACGATGCCTTTTTTAATGTCTTTAGAAAGTTTCGGATATATAAGACTTGATTTTAACACTTCGTTTAATTTTTTTTGTGACAGCAGTTTGTCGCTTGCAAACAGACTTGCGATAATTCCTAAACTTAAAATGATTTTTTTCATTAAATCTCCTTGATTTTATTTAATATTTTTTCTACTTTTTCTTTTGGGTTTGCGTCTTTGTATATAGGTCTTCCGACTACTATAAAATCAACTTTTTCTTTTTTTGCCAGAGTTATGTCCGCAACTCTCGCCTGGTCTCCCGCATCTTCCCCGAAAGGTCTGATTCCAGGAGTCAGGGTTATAAAATGTTCGTTTGTTATGTTTTTTATCATACCGCTTTCAAATGCGGAGCATACCACTCCGTCAAGCCCCGCTTCGAAAGAGATCTTAGCGAACGCTTTTGCTTTGTTTTCAATACTATCACCGTAAATTTTCTCAAACTCTTCGTTGCTGAAGCTTGTAAGAGCCGTTACGGCTAATACAAGAGGTCTCTTTTCATACTTTTCAAGTCTTTTCATAACGGTTTTTAAAGCAGTGCTTCCGGCACTTGCGTGAACATTAAACATATCAACGCCGAGTTTGGCTATTTCTTCCGCGGCATCGGCCATAGTGTTCGGAATATCATAAAGTTTCAGATCCAAAAACAGATTATAACCCAATAACTTTAATTCTTTTATAAATTCATTTCCGTCTCTTATGTAACTTCTAAATCCTATTTTTAGCCATAAATCGTTTGCGTATTCTTTAAGTTCTTTTGCGAGTTTGAGATTTTCTTCTTTTGTCGGATTGTCCAAAGCAATACACAGTTTCATTATTTATCCACCTTTGGCAGCGTTATTCCCTGCTGGCCGTGATATTTTCCGCTTTTATCCGCATAGCTTGTTTCGCATATACCGTCATCCGCACCTAAAAAGATCAGCTGGGCTATACCTTCGTTTGCATATATTTTAGCGGGAAGGGGAGTGGTGTTGCTGATTTCTATAGTGATATGACCTTCCCATTCCGGTTCTATGGGTGTAACGTTTACGATAATTCCGCATCTGGCGTAAGTGCTTTTCCCTACGCATATTGCCAGTACGTCGCGCGGCATTTTAAAATATTCAACGCTTCTGCATAAAGCAAAAGAGTTTGGAGGAATAATACAGTCTCCTTTAATATTTACAACGTTTCTTTCATCAAAATTTTTGGGATCCACAACCGTTGAGTTTATATTTGTAAAAACCATAAATTCGTCGCTGACTCTTATATCGTATCCGTAAGAGCTGACTCCGTAGCTTATAATCCCTTTTCTTACCTGTTTTTCTTCAAACGGGGAAATCATTGAAAAATTTTTTGCCATTTTTCTAATCCACTTATCGGATTTAACACCCATTACCGTCCTTTTTTTGCATTAAATTGTTGTTATATCACCGATTTATAAATATTTCGTGTATTTAAAATTGTATCAAATTTATGTTATTATTTTAAAATATTAAAGGAGAATAGATGAAAAAGCTACTAGTTTTATTAGGTTTAGCAGGGGCGCTTTTTGCAGCGAGATATCCTATGATTGCAGAATATAATTATTTAAAAGGATGTATAGGTACGCATAGCAATATGGAAGATTACTGCATATGTACGTTAAACGCTATAGAAAATAAATATTCGTTAGAAGAGTTTATTACTGCCCTTCAGGATAAACAAAAAGCAAAACAACTGATTGATTTTGCTGTAAACGAATGTCTAGACAAACTTAAGAAATAAGGAGTATGAATGGATTTAAGAGAAATTAAAAAGCTTCTTGAAGCATTTGATAAATCAACGGCAAATATTTTAGAGTATGAAAATGAAGAGTTCAGAATTTATCTGGATAAATCTGCTACAGCGGTTCAGGCTCCGGTTGTACAGGCGGCTCCTGTGCAGCAGAGCAGTGCAGCTTCTCAGGAAACTCAGGTTTTGGCAGAAAGTACTGCGGAAGAAAAAGCTGAAATAGAAGGAGAACTTATAACTTCTCCTATGGTTGGTACATTTTATCAGGCTCCTAGTCCTGATTCTCCTCCTTACGTAAAAGTGGGAGATAAAGTAAAAAAAGGCCAGACTTTATGTATTATAGAGGCTATGAAGATTATGAACGAGCTTGAAGCGGAGTTTGACTGTGAAATACTCGAAATTTTAGTTGAAGACGGACAGCCTGTTGAATTCGACACACCTCTTTTCAGGGTAAAAAGGGTATAAATGAAAAGAATTTTAATTGCAAACAGGGGAGAAATCGCTCTTAGGGCTATTAGGGCGATTCATAAACTTGACAAAGAAGCTGTTTGTGTTTATTCAAAAGCCGATAAAGAAGCTATTTATTTGAAATTTGCCGACGGTGCCGTATGTGTAGGACCGGAAAGAAGCAATGAGAGTTATCTTAATATTCCGGCAATAATAACAGCTGCAGAAATGACTGAATGCGACGCTATTTTCCCAGGATACGGGTTTTTAAGTGAGAACCAGACGTTTGTTGAGGTGTGTAAGGCTCATAATATTGCATTTATCGGACCTTCTTTGGAAGTAATGGAAACAATGGCCGACAAATCCAAAGCAAAAGAAGTTATGAAAAAAGCCGGTGTTCCTGTAATTCCGGGAAGCGAAGGCGCTATCAGTTCTGTTGAAGAAGCTAAAAAAGTGGCAAAAGAAATCGGATATCCGGTAATT
>Ga0256843_1002088_pt1 | contig 14945 bp, 10 predicted proteins | sample AlvinellametaG_FD_191572 | JGI IMG/M metagenome (GOLD analysis project Ga0256843, IMG submission 191572) | Pompeii worm associated microbial communities from hydrothermal vent at the East Pacific Rise, Pacific Ocean - Alvinella | ecosystem: Host-associated > Annelida > Integument > Unclassified ... | reverse complement strand
AACATTATCGCCGATATTAACGATCGGCTGAAGATAGAGTTCAAAACCATCATTCTCCAGAGCATATATGAGATCCTGCTGCAGTGCAAATGTCTCTTTCCTCTCTTCATCCAGTCTGTTATTGTAGAATGAGATATGATCCTGTCCATGTTTCTTCGCCTGATACATTGAAATATCTGCATGACGTACGATCTCTTCTACATTATTGAAATTAGGTTCTATGATAACAATACCGATACTTGTCTTCATATAGAGACGAACACCTTCCAGAACGAATGCTTCATCAAAAGCCTGATGTATCTTTGCAGCAAACTTCTTTGCATCCTCCTGTGCTTTTTCCAAACTCTCGGAGACAAACGGGAGAACGATGACAAACTCATCGCCTCCTAATCGTGTCAGGTTACTGTGTCTGCTCTCCACAACACCCTGCAGTCTGGATGCTATCTCTTTTAAAAGTTTATCACCAAAAGAATGCCCCAGCGAATCGTTAATATATTTAAATCGGTTCAGATCAAGATAGAAGAGCAGAGAACAGTGTGTTGTGTGTTTTGGATCTTCGATCATAGACTTCATAAACTCTTTGAATCCACGACGATTTGAGAGCTGGGTCAAGGCATCATGGGAAGCAAGGTACTTCAGTTTCTCTACAGCCTGATGCTCTTTGGTTTTGTTTTCAATCAACGCGACACCACCGATTACATGATCGGCATGATCATGAATAGGGAACGTTTTTGCTTCTACCCAGTACTCCAACCCTTTCATTGAAAAATAGGGACCGATATAGTGCTGTACACCGCCTCTCAGTGCATCTTTAATGATCTGTAAAGGACTTCTGTCGGGTAAAAGATTCAAGTCCATTCCCAATATATCCTCTTTTTTCAAGTGAAAAAGATTAAGAAAAGCCTCATTACACTCGGTAATCTTGAGATCCAGATCATAAGAGAAAATCGCAATAGGTGCCTGCGTATAGAAATACTCCAGTGTCTCTCTATTCTTAAAAAGCTGTTCCTGTGTCTCTATGATCTCCTGCTGATGTCGAGAGAGTTCAATACTCTGTTTATGCGAATTATATGCAATAATAAGTTGTGTCACATAGTACAGAAGAAGCATTCCGCCCAACAGCCAATAGACCTCTTCCTTCATACTCAGTACGGCAATCATCAGAGGAACAAGAATAACAGTGTTGTATGCAACCATGATACGCATATCGGGGAAGAGTGAGCTCATCGCACCACCTGAAAGCCCCACCAGTGCCGCAATAATAAAGAGTTTATCCATTGCATCGACATCAAATATAAGAAATGACCCCAGTATGGAGATCAAAAGTGCCGTAAGCAGATTAAGCGCGAAGAAGCGCTTGTACCACCATCCTGTGGGATGGCTCTTTTCATGTTTTTTAAAGTAAAAAACCATAGCAAAACGTACCAGTGCTACCAACACAAGACTGCTTCCCCAAAGTAAAACCGGTACACCCAGAGCTGAGTGAAGATAGTAGGTAACCACCAGTGCAAATGCAAGAAGAGAGACCAGACTTCTTTGTGATAAATGGTAAAGACGATTCACCGTTTCTCTCTCTGTACCGTTGATGGAATGCAGTATACTCAGTATCTTCATTAAATAATTCATAGTTATATTATACAGAAAATCCACTAAGTTTAGAGTTCATTCCCTGTTTTGATGATATCCAATCCAAAGCGTTTTCTTAACTTCTGCAACTCTTTTGTCAATTCTCTTGTCTCTTTGTCATGTGCGATATCGATCAATGAAAGTGTTTTTTTATGCTGTGACGTAAAATTTGATACATTCAGTGTCAGTTTTATTGCACCTTTTCCTGACAGTTCTATCTCTCTGTACATCTTTTCCAGTATCTCCTTGTAAAGGGTCTCACTAAAAAGTCGGTCAACAGTCTCACTTCGTTTTACTTTCACACCATACTCATAATTTATCTTCAGATAAAAAGTGGTGGGGTTCACATCAATGTCCATCACCATATATACAATGTGTCTTGCCATGATCATAATGCGTCTTCGAATTTCACTACTCTCATAAATTGCATCAAATGTACGGCTTATACCAATAGATTTCCTGTCTGTTCTTTCGGTATCAACCACTTCATTGTCCGTACCTGTCACACGACCATAAAGCTGTATCCCCGGCTTTTTCCAGGAATACAATAATTCCCTGTTCCGTTTTACTTCGCCCAGTGTTGAGATATAATGCTGCTTCAGACGTTGTTGAAACCCTTTTCCAATACCTGGAAAATCTCCTACAGGAATATTTTCGATGTAGGCATCAATATCTTTCACTTCAAATACACCATAGGGCTTTGCAGTGTTCGTTGCCAGTTTTGCGATCCATTTGGCTTTGGCAATACCGATGGAGACAGGCAGACCAAAACGCTCATTGATCTCTCTCTGCAGTGCTTTGGCAAAGGCATATACTTCATGCTCTTCGATCCATCCACTCAGGTCACCAAAGAACTCATCGATACTGTACTGTTCTACTCTGGGTATCTTCTCACACATAAAATGGTAAAGCTTCTGTGAAAGGGTATGATAAAGCTTGTAATGCGAGGGAATGACGATCATTTCAGGACACAGCTGCAAAGCCTGTGCCACAGGCATCGCTGTTTTAACCCCTTTTGCCCTTGCCTCATAACTTGCCGAAGTGATGATCCCCCGTATTTTGCGTTCTCCGTTATCTTCGTCAACAAAATACTCTTCAAAGCTTTTTTTTCGCTTCGTATAGAATACCGGAGCAACAAAAGCCCCACTGTTGTCATTCATCAGTTTGGTCTCCATACGGGCACGCTCAAAGATCTCAAGGTTACTACGACTGCCTACAGCCATAGGTATCCCCTGTAAAGAGCTGTCAACAGCACGTTCAGCAGATGCAAAAAAAGAGTCAATATCTATATGAAGAAACATAAAGGAAGTATAGTTAAAAAATAGAGGAATAGGAAAAAATATGTCAGATTGTCATAAGAATGGCGGACAGTGAGGGATTCGAACCCTACTATAAAATCATAGTAGCCCGTATTTAGGGGATTTAAATTAAAATAAGTTAGTTGTTGGCACACTAAATACAGACATTTTTGGCAGAGTCTGCCAGACTTAAAATAACTATATAAATATAAATTAAAGCCTATTTAACTTCATTTCCTAACCAATCCCTCATACCTTTTCAACCTTTATCTCTATATGTATGTCTTGGTTCCTTTGGTATATTATATGGAAGAGGTACATCTTTCAACCTATCTAAGTTACTATTAATATATAGTTTCCATTCCCCAATATTTTTTAACTGTAATGATCTAATAAATTTACGAGCTTTTTCAAATTCCATCCAACCATCTTTATTAAATCTTTTATCCGGTTTTCTATTTCCCAACCAATCATTTATTCCTATATATTCAAGATACGATTGTTCTGGATATTTTGGTATGTCATACGGCTTAGGTAGATTTTTTAAATGAGACAACTTTCCATCACACCAATCTAAATATTCTTGTCTATTTTGAAGTTTTAATGTTCTTACAAACAATTTAGCTTCATCAAAGGAGCGTATTTTCGTACTATAAACTTTTCTTTTTAATTTTAAAAGAATCAAGATATATGATTTTTTCCAATCATCCAATGTATTATTATCTAAATCTTTTTGTTGTTTTTGTAACCATTGATATAAATTGCGATATTTGGTTAACTTTTGTTTTTTATCAAAAAGTACTTTTATGTCATTATAGTTTTGTAACCATTGATCCTTTTTCTTTTTTAAAGTTAAACAATCACATCCACCTTTATTCCTTATAATGTTTTGGGTATTCCACCATTTTCTTGTATTGCAACTATTACATTGAACATACCATTTTCCACTATTATTTCTTTGTTTATATTTTGAATTTAATGTATATCTATTTTGTGTTTTATCTTCAAGATTCTTTTTAGCTTTTTCCCACTTTCTATTAACAATTTCCTCCTGTATACATATTGGACATGATTTCTCCCCTCTTCTGAGAAAATCATATATTGCTTCAAATTCCGTACCACATTTTTCATGCAAAAAATGATAAGACTGATCAACACCTTTAAATATATTATCTAATAATATATATCCGGGTCTTTCATCTCTTATCCTCTTCTTCCGTCGTTCCATCGCAGAAGAAAATATATTGTCTTTAATATCATTAACTATTATTTTTTTATTAAATATTGAACTCACAACATCTAATAGTTTTTGAAAAACTTTATCATTCCATCCATCATGCTCTATCCGAATAAGATTTAAGTTGTTTTCCACTATAAACTTATTTTTTATTTGATCTCTATATTGTTGTTCTTTAAATGCTTTATCTCCATAACTAGGTCTACGGTGCTGTTCTCCATCAATTTCTACTAATGTATCTATTTTATAAATATAAAAATCAAATGGTAATGGTTGCTTATCTTTACATTCTGAAAATTTATATTGTGTTTCATATTTAATATTAAAATGGTCTAGTATATCTTTAAAATTCTCTTCTGCAATTGATTGTCTACTCTTAGTGCATACCTTACAACGTTGACCTCCTTTAAATTTGTGCCATGCCATTGAAGTTATTGTTTGACATTCCTTATGTTCAAACTTCAATATTGATCTAGAATTTATATATTTTTGGGCATCAATACAAATATATTCTTTTGAAATTTCCTGAGTCTTTTTTTCAATTTCTGATGGAGTATAAGCAAAATTCTCACGAAGAATATTATTTTTATTTTTTTGAGATTCACAACACCTCTGTGTCCCATCCATAAACTGATATAAATCAGTTTCATATATTCTATTGCATTGTTTACATAAAATTTTTAGTTTCCATTTCCCCATTTTTCCTGTAAGACTTTTTTTAGGCTCGACAAACTCTAAAATTGATAAATATTGACCTGCTTTTTTAATTACATCATTAAATGAATATTTTTTATTCTTTTTATTGTTATAGGTATTTAACTTGACATTACTGTTTTGCATAATTTTCCTTTCTTGAATATAAACTTGATTTTTTAATTGTATTCTGTCACAAATATGATAATGTCTTTAAAAACATGACAAATTGTCATGTTTTATCTAATATAAATACATCTATACGTATAGAGGGGATTAACAAAACAGAACATAGACCCAAAAAACTTTATACTATGGTGAAACTGTAATGAAAATTTGTTAGAATGAAAAAATAACTGATATATCTTTTATGTATTAAGCACGTATTTTAGAAATATTTTTAAGATATACCTATCTAAAAAATTCACAAATATCCACAAAACCTTACTATTAACCCTAATTAAAAACTAAGCTTCAAAATAGTAATATTTATTACTATCAATCGTATTTATCGATACTGTTTAAAATATATTTTAGTTCTTAAAACCAAAGCAACACTACTTTAAAAGGATAAAGAAATGTTTGATTTGAAGGATGAAGTTTTTAAAAATATGCCAGATGAAGTCAAAAATATGTTGGCTGATCAGAATCTCATTGATGCGCTAAAAGATCTCAATGAAAGGAAAGATGAGGCTATAGAGAAGCTCGAAGCTGAGAACCATGAACTCAAAGAAGAGTTAGCATGGTACAGAGAAAAACTGATAGAAATTGATTCAGACTTTGCCGAGATCGTCAGTGGATCAGACAGAGGCAATGAGATGCGATATGACTGAAAAAAGTCTATAGCGTTCTTGCCAAATTTCATATCATTTTTGATGATATCTCCATATAGATTAAAATGTATTCAAAGATACTAAGATAGATTTTATTCCTAATCCTTACATAACGCTTTCCCATCTATACTGAACATACAACACAGAGTAAAAGAAAAGAGTCTTGATGGGACTCTTTTGTGTGTGGATACCCCGTCGGGGTTCACACGGTTGGCGGCTCACATTGCAAGTGTGTAGTTGCCAACGACAGCTTTTTTTGAAAGACTGTATAACTTACTATACAGATGTTCAAAACATCTATATAGTAAGCAAAGGGAGATGAACTACCTCTTGACACCCACACACCTGCTTTGTGTAAACAAAAGAGGAGATACACAGGTGAGCTATGTACAAACAAGAGTGACAAGTGGTACAAATATAGGAGGACAGATCGCCCATGATCTAAGACGTAAGATACCCTCTTATATACACGAAGAGCCAGAGCTTGAATTGATGTTCTATAGAAAATGGGAATTGGGAGACAGAGAGCCTTATTACATCTATGGTGACAATATGCAACTGATCCAATCGCTTCAAAAGCAGATCAAACATGAGATGCAAGAGCGTATACACAAACAAGAGGAATATTACCGTGAAAAACATGGAAGAACGATGCCCAGTAATACCAATCACTTCTTTAAAGGTGTTGTGACATTTAGTAAAGAAGATAGCAATGGTATCCGTACCAATGAGAAGGACAGAAACAAACTGGATATCGCAATGCAAAAGTATATGGATATGATGATTGAAACGTATGGAACCAGACCTCTCTATTATGTCAGACATGAAGATGAAACAACAGTGCATTACCACTTTATAAGTGAAAACTTCAACTACGAAGAAGCCCGTACAGTGCTTAGAAGATTGGTCAAATATGAGTTTTCCAAAATGCAAGATATGGTAGGTACTGTATTTTCTGATTTAGAGTACCAAAGAGGCAGATCAAAGTATGATACAAAAGCAGAACACAAACACTTTTTAAAGTGGAGAGAAGAACAGGTTTTTAAAGCAAAAAAGACGGTACATGAAACCGCACTAATTCTCAAAAAAACAAGGATCAATTTCTCTGTTTTGGAAAGCATGGAAAATGAGTTAAAAGAAGAGCTTTTAGAAATACTCAAACAGGTAGAATCCAAACAACAGGAGATCACCGAATTCAAAGAGATCATTGTACACTACAAACAGATGAGAAAAGAGTTTTTAAAAGAGCATAGTGGTGAGATGGATGATGATGCCGTTTTGCAATTACGTAAGATTGAAGAGCAGACAACGAATACGAGAAAGGCATTAAAAGCTTTAAGGGGTGAGTTGAAAGAGCTGAGTATGATGAGAGATGAAATTGTAAGAAAAGAGATGGAAGCTGATGAAGTGAGCAATGATCTTAAGTGTTTGTCAAACAAAATAACAAAGAAGAGAAGAAAACATAAGTAAATATATTGATAGATATTTGATTAGTTCATAAAATAATCAAATATACTTTCTAAGTAAAATTTAAGTAAACTCTTTAAACTATAATTTACATTAATTATAGATAAGGGGGATTTTTTGTTTGAAGAAATAACGTTAGCTAGTTTTAATAAATATATTAAAGTTGATATTGTCATAATTGTTGCAAATGATAATGAATTAGAAATAGGAAAAAAATCTTTACTTCCTTTATCTGATAATGATAGTAAATATGAGATTACAAAGGCTTCTTTCACTTATTATTGTGGAAAACTTGGAGTTTATTCTACTTGTATTGTACGAACTAATAATCAAGGTAATATACGTAGTGGAGCTGCACGTGATACAGTTAAAGATATAGTAGAATCATTTGGGAAAAATATTCTTATTATCTCTGCAGGTATTGCATTTGGACTAAAAAAGAATGAACAAAAACTTGGTGATATTTTAGTTTCACAAATTTTTTATGAATATGATATATCAAAAATTAAAATAAATAAAACATACTATAAAGCTATACCTTTAGAAATTAATGAAACTCTGTTTAACAAATTTTCTCAGGAAAATAAAATTGAAATGGATGGTACGAAATATAATATATTCAAAGGTGAAATATTGTCATCTGAAAAGTTAGTTAATAATCCAGTATTTAGAGAAGAATTAATCCAAGAATTTCCTGATGCCATAGGAGGGGAAATGGAAGGAGCTGGAATATATCGTACGACAAAAGAGTATGGTATTCCATCAATATTAATAAAAGCAATTTCTGATTGGGGAGATGGTACTAAAGAAAATGATTTTCAAATGCAAGCCGCAAAAATTAGTTTTGAGTATATTCAACAAGTTCTACATAAAAAAGATATCTTTTCACCTTTTAATATAGAACCTATCATGGATAATTTTGGGAAACTGAATAATATTAATATTGATGCAGAGAATATTTTACCTCTACTTATACCTCCTGTAAGACTAACCAATTTTCTAGAAAATGAAGTTGTGCATGAAGATTATAAATATTACTCTTATGCTCATGAAGGCTACTTATTTTTAAAAAATAATTTAAAATCTATATTAAGTACTTTATATAATTTTTCACGAAAGATAGAAGTAGATTCATTATACATACTTATTACCAAAGAAAACAAAAGCCATATCGACGAGTATTTAATTGATAAAATAGAATTCATTAAACAAGCAAATGCAAAACATGAGTTAAATTTAAAGGATATATATTATATTAATGATCTTATTTTTAATTTATCAAAAAGAACTGGTATGGTGACTACTGATAAATCTAATAATAATTCTAATATTTATATTGATCAAAAAATATATGCTATTACCAAAAAGGATATTCAAGAAAATATTAAAATTAATGTATCATCTCAAAAAGGAATAAGCCATTTTATTGATAAAATTCAAAAAAACAGTTCCTTAATATCAATAATAACAGGTGAAGGAGGAATAGGTAAAACGCAATTTTTGGATGAATTACAAAAGCAAATTAATGGACTTGGAATTAATAAAAAAGTTATTTTCCTTTCTTCTGATGAAATTATTAATAGTTTTGATAAATCAGAGATAAATAGTATAAATGATTTATATCAAATAATTATGGATAATAATGGATGGGATTATTCTGATCAAAAATTATTAGAGTTAAATTTTAGTTGTGGGAATATAATTCTTTTAATAGATGGATTAGAAGAAATACACGCTGATTTAGGTGAAGATTTTGATCTTAATGGTTTTTTTAATTCAATCAGTACTATATCAAAGACATGGCAGAATGTAAAGATACTTATTACCTCAAGAGAAGAATATCTTGATAAAATATTAGAAATTTCATCTATAGATGAAATACAATTCTATAAACTTTTGGGATTTCAAAAAGAAGATTTACAAGAATATTTAAATATCGTATATGACGGTGATCAAAAGAAAAAAATTACTTTTCATTCATTTTTAGCTGAAATGGGATTATCAGAAGATAATCATATATCACCGTTATATGTTGATTGGATAGTTAATATTTTAGAGAATAGAAGTTCACCTCAAAAAAATAAATATTTAGTTACAGAATCACAAAAAGATTTTTTTAAAAAAGATAAATTGTTCCAATTATTAATTCAGAGAGAATTGGATAAAAAAAATATAGAAGTAAATCAAGAAAATTCGGAACAGTTGTTTTCTATATTAGTAGATTTAATTGTTGAAAATAAAGGTCAATATATTTCTTTTGATGAATTTAAAGAGATATGTGAAAGTTATTTTGAATCTAAAAAATCAAAAGATATTTCAGAAATGACATTATTTAAACAAATTTCTAATAAAAAAATCAAAGTAAGACATGAACTTTTAAACATTTTAGTTCCTTCAAGATATTTACTTAGGGAAACTTTGGATAATAAACTCATGTCAGAAAATATTGATTATGTTTTATCATTATATTCAAAAGGAGATGATGATCGCGGACATATGAAAGAAATGCTTTCTTGTATTCAGGAATATATACATGATGCAGAGGGGATTAAAAAACTATTAACAAAATTATTAACTATACTAAAAGATAAAATAGATACTAAGTATTATGGTGATGATAAAAGAATAAAACTTGCAAGAAAAGCTATTTCAGGTACTATGTATTTAGCACTAAATATTAATTCAATTCTAGATAAAGAAGAAAGAAGTAAATTATTAAAAGAACTCTTTGATAACAAGTTTAAATATTTCTCAATCTTTGGTTCATTCTACCCAATTAGTTTTAAAGATATTACAATTATTAAAGGATATTTTTATGAATATGAAAACTTTAATGATTGTATATTTCCAGAAAATCGTACAGTTTTTGAAGAATGTAATTTTGTATCTACAAATATAAAACAAAACAATAATATTCGTAAATCCCATTTTAACAAAAAATGTACATATCATTCTAGTAATATTGAAGAAATTGCTATTGCATCAGAAGAACTAAAAAAAATGAAACGAAAATATGCTGAAGAATTTTTAGCAAACTTGGCAAAGTTTATAAGATTGGGGCAAAAGTCAGAACATCTTATAAAGCGACATGTAAGTCCAAAACCTAAAAACTTACAGAAAACATTAAAATTATTAACAGATAAACATAATTTTTTAAAAATGGAAAAATGGAAAACTAGTTTTGTTTATAGTATTGTTAAAAGCTCAGATGCTGATAACATAAAAATGAAAAATTTTTCTGGATATGAAAAACTTTTAGAAGAATTAAGTAAGGAAATGTAATGGATAATAAATTTAATATGATTCTATCAGAATATAATTCTTTAAAATCAGAACAACTAGAAAGAATAAAAATACGAGATACACTTATTTATATTTCATTAGGAATATTTGGTGCTATATTTTCTTATGTCATGACGGGAGATCATACCAATGATAAAGCAATAGTACTACTTATCCTTCCAACCATAAGTTTTATACTTGCATGGATGTATATTGTAAATGATGAAAAAGTATCACAGATTGGAAAATATATTCGATATAACTTATCTGAAAAGTTAAAAAAAATAACAAACCAAGATGATTTAATAAGTTTTGGTTGGGAACAATATCATAGAAATGATAATAAACGAAGCTGGAGAAAAACTCTCCAAATTGCATCAGATCTTATGACTTTTGTTGTACCATCTATTGTTAGCATAGGAACATATTTTTTTATTCTAAAACCTGATGCAAGTCAATTATTGAAGTTTTTAACATATCTTGATGTAGCTATTGTAGGTTTTACTGCTTGGTTAATAATTTATTTTGATCATAGTGAACGTAAAAAAGATAGCCAAATAGACTAAGAACAAAGAAAATACTATAATTTACACTTAAATATAAAAAAACAAACCAAAATATGGTTTTCACTTAAGGTTTGATTTTTTACTAATTAATGGTATGTTTTGAATATAAAAATATATTATTAATTAGTATTTTTTGCCTAAAAATCCACAAAATCCCAAAAATACCACTTCGATATACTGTTATTATCTTGACCCAAAAAGGATAATAATTGAAAGTAGAAAATAGTGAAATAAGCCCGTACTGGCTAACAATAGAGCAATTACACAAAAAACATAATATCGCCAAACCAACACAAGCAAAGTACCGCAAACAACGAAGAGAGTTTCTCGAATGTTTAAAGCATGATCCTAGTGGTGAAAGTTGTAAAGACATACCAACAGGTATACCCTACTACAAGCAAGCAGGTAAGATTTTTTATAAAGCATCAGAAATCGATGCATGGATTGAATCCGGCAAAGTAGTTTGATTTTTACCATGTGTATTAAGTTGATAAGTAAAGCTTGGGAGACTGACTTTAGAGGTGCCGATCTCCTGATACTACTAGCATTATGTGATCATGCAGATAGTCTTGGTCAGTGCTTCCCCTCATGGGCGACATTAATGAAAAAAACAAAAGTCTGCAAAGGAACATTGAGTTATACACTCAAAGCATTAGAAGCATTTTCTATCATTAAAAGGGAGCATCATCATAGAAAGAATGGTAGTAACTCTTCTAATCTCTACACTATTACGTTGAAAGAGATAGATATGAAAGCATATTATGCATATAAAAAGAGTTTGAAAGATAAAGAAACCAAAGAAAATGAAGAGGAAGTTCACTCAGTGAACCCCCAAAGTTCACCCAATGAACTATGTCATGATGTTCGCTTAGTGAAACAGCATAGTTCGCTCAATGAACTAGAAGATAGTTCACTCTGTGAAATAGCATATAATGAATCACCATTACCTGACCATCATGATAATCATAGCATTTCTACAAAAGGTTTTAAAACGCCTACTGTACCTTTACATTTTATCCTGAAATATAAAGAAAAAATTATAAAAGAGTATAGAGGTAAACGGTTAGTGAAAAAAGTAGAAGAACCTTGGGGTAATACGATAATAAGTCTCACAAAAGATGGTTATCTTATCAATGAAGCGACACAAGAAAAACTCACTGAAGAAGAAGCAATAAAAGTATGGAAATGGATGTTTTCAAATCAAGACAAATTTAGAAAAACAAAATAAGGAGTAAGTAAATGATTTTAGACACAATAAACACGAAATTAGATGAAATACTGGCGATACATGAGTCTTTACCTACATGGATCCCTCTTTCGCAATCCTATGCCCAAGAGTGTGGTTACAAAACGATAGATGGATTACGCAAGTGGTGTTACAATAACCTGCCTCCAAAAAAATTTGAAAAGCATGGGAAAAATTGGTATATCCATGTCTCTGTAATTCATTTGGTAAAGAGAAAGGTTGTATAATGTGTACGCCGACAGCTAACTGGAAGGATATGAAAGTTGGCTAAAGTAAGAGTAAATAACTATGGCATAATTATATTGGATGATACTGTAGATGGTAAGCGTCATCGACTTACAACTGGTAAAAAAGCAGATACAAGACTGCTTAACTGGTACAAAAAACATGCAGATGAAGAGTTCTTTAAATTATATGAGCAAAAGTATGGTACGGTAGCTCAAAAGATGATTAGTTTTAAAGAGTATGGGGAGATGATCTTACAGATAACATCTACCAATCGCAATAAGTTCTCTCAAAAAGAGGAGCTGCAACGATTTAATACGCTTTGTAAAACATTTGGAGATATGGATTTAACGCAGATCAAAGTCAGCCATATTGTGAAGTGGCAAAATGAGTGTAGATTTGCACCTAAAACCATTAAGAACTATAGATCTACGATGAACATGGTTCTTGAAATGGCTTTGTATGATGAGATTATAACAAAAAACCCTCTACGCTTTGTCAAAGCTCCTAAGAAAGTTTATAAAGAGATTCATGTCTTTAATCAAGATGAGATAAAAATTCTTATCAGTACTGCTACAGGGCAATTAAAAAATCTCTTGATGTTTAACTTTTTTGCAGGACTAAGAGGCAGTGAACTCATTGCGTTAAAATGGTCTGATATCGACTTTAAAAGTGAAACAATAAGAATCGCTAAACGAGTACGTCAAAAAGACGAAGATATTACAAAATCAAAGCGTGTACGAATCATTGATATGCTACCGCAAGCCAAACTTGCTCTCAAGAATCAGCAAAGACTGACGGCGCTCAACAGTGAATACGTCTTTGTGACACAATATGGCAAGAGGTACAACACTCACAATACCATTACAAAGCAGCTTAGAGAGCTTTGTGAACATTGTAATATTACGGTAGGAACAATGCATACGGTAAGAAAGTCATGCAATACCCTACTCAAACAATATGGGTTACCTCTTGATTGGATCTTGGATCAATTAGGGCATATAGAAGATGGTGTAAACCGTGAACATTACACTGGAAAAATAAAGCCTGATATGTCAAAAATTGGCAGGGTTTTGGCAGAGTTAAAATTTGGATAGTCTTAAAAGCCGTGTTTTAGGGGATTAGAATGGCGGACAGTGAGGGATTCGAACCCTCGGTACCCTTACGAGTACGCATCCTTAGCAGGGATGTGGTTTCAGCCAACTCACCCAACTGTCCGTATGCATAGTGTTTGCAGGTGGGAATTATGCCCTTTGAAAACTTAAAAATAGTTTACAAAGAACAAAGAGTGGAAGATATTTTCACAGTTTACAAAAGTATCGTAAATTCTGCCCCGTTTTCAACATTTTTGACGCTCAATTCACCATCCATATTATTCTCTATCACATTTTTGGCGATATTGAGCCCAAGTCCGGAACCATCCATTTTTGTCGTAACATAGAGGTCGAAGATACGATTGATGATAGACTCAGGGATTCCTCCTGCATTGTCACGTACCCGTACGCGTGCTCTATCATCCACTTTATCAACGATCAGTGTGATCTTCATATTATCATGGGGATGTGCCATGAAAGCATCTTTGGCATTTTTCATCAGTGCCAGAATTACCTGGTTGAACTCATTGGAGTATCCATAGGCAGTCACCTCTTTGGATCCCTCAAGTACCAAAGCAATGTTATGATACTCATATTCATACTTCACCAATTCAATAGCGAACATCAGTGTTTCATACACATTAAATGTTGATTTCTCCAGGGAAGGATTAAAGAAATCCTGAAAATCCTGTATGGTCTGTGTCATAAACTGAACCTGTCTGCTGATCTCGTCCAACTTATTCACAAAAAGCTCTTCGGAATACTCTTTTTTCAATATCTTCTGTTTCAGTACATAGTTGACAATAGAAATAACATTGAGTGGTTGTTTCCATTGGTGAGTGATCATACCGATCATCTCTCCCATTTGGGAGTATCTTGCCTGAAGTTCAACCATTTTCTGTTTTTCAAGGTTCTTTTTGATCTCTTCATCAACAAGTCGCTGCATCTCTTCATTAAAGACCTGCAGCTGTCTATTCTTCTCAGAGATCGTCTTTAGAAGAAGGGACTTCTCATTTCTCTCCTGTATGATCCCCTGCTGTATCTTTGCCAGTTCGGTAATATTTTCAAACAGAACGACCAACGTCTCATACTTATGCCCTCTTTTATCCGGTGTTCTTCTTTTTCTCCCAGGACTGAGGCTGATATGCACATATTGATCCGGTGCTTTAAAAACATATGAGAGTTTGAACTCATTCTGTTCACCTTTGAAGATCTTCTCTATCTCATATTCCAAACCATGAAGTTCATCGACAACATCATAAAGTGTCATACCTTTACAATCGATTTCATCAAGTTCACACAGTTCAAAAACCCTGTCAGAGAACTCTACGATCTTCATCTCACTATTGATTACAAAGTATTCATAGTGATGGTTGGC
>Ga0256843_1002087_pt1 | contig 14946 bp, 12 predicted proteins | sample AlvinellametaG_FD_191572 | JGI IMG/M metagenome (GOLD analysis project Ga0256843, IMG submission 191572) | Pompeii worm associated microbial communities from hydrothermal vent at the East Pacific Rise, Pacific Ocean - Alvinella | ecosystem: Host-associated > Annelida > Integument > Unclassified ... | reverse complement strand
GCTCTCCGCTTACCATATTTCTATTGGTCAAGTGGTACAGTCTATTCAGGCAATTGCAAAGAATGCTCCTGAAATTGACCTGCCTACGAAAGACAATAGACTCATTGTTTTTGGTGTAAAAAATGCCATTAATTCCATAGATGACTTAAAAAATCTTATTGTTGCAAAGTATATGGGTTCACTTATATACTTAAAAGATATTGCAAACATTGAGTACTACTACGATATTCAAAACTATAAAGAGGCACTCATTACCTACAAAGCAGATGGGCAACCTTTTAGTGATATTGAAGATCAGGTAACATTAAGTGTCTCTAAACTCAAAGGGACAAATGCTGTTCACTTGGCTGAAGCAGTTTTAGAACTACTTGAGGAGAGAGGAGAAGATTTAGAGAAGAATGGTTTAGCTTATATAGTAACTCGTAACTATGGAGAGCGAGCAAATGAGGCTGTAAATGAACTTGTGCATCACCTCGTGCTTACCATAGCAATTATCTCTCTTATTTTAATTCCATTTTTAGGTTGGAGGGAGTCTTTGGTTGTAACCATTGCTGTTCCTATGATTTTAGCAGCAACGCTCTTTATCGCGTTTATGACTGACCAGACTATTAACCGTATTACACTTTTTGCATTTTTACTCTCCTTGGGACTTATTGTGGATGATGCCATTATTGTCATTGAAAATATTCACCGGCGTATGCACCTAAAAGAGACGGCAGACCATAGTTTTGATCGTATTATTATTGAAGCAACAGATGAGATTGGACCATCAACAAACATTGCGACCATTGCTATTATGCTCACAATGATTCCAATGGCGTTTGTTGGAGGAATGATGGGACAGTTTATGCTCCCAATTCCTCTTAATGTACCGGTTGCACTTGCTGTTTCACTCTTTGTAGCGTATGTTTTTGCACCATTCTTAGCAAGAAAACTTATTAAACGTTCAAAAGGGGACCACTAGCATGGAAGATTTTATTTATAAAATAGTGAGTTCTAAAAAGAACCAAAGAAAAGTAGGTTTTATTGTTTTAGGGCTTTTACTATTTGCAGTTGCAATGATCCCTACAAAAATAGTTCTTGCAAAGATGTTACCAGGAAAGAGTGCAAACACTTTTAGTATTTATGTAGACACTGCAACAAACTCAACGATTGAACAGACTAGAGAGGTCTCTGAGTGTGTTCTAGGTATTATGCGTAAAGAGAGTGCTGTAGAGAATATGGAGGTGTTTTTAGGGAGTGGTGCACCACTTGATTATGCTGGACTTGTCAAGGGAAGTGCTTTTAAGTCTCTAAAAAATCAGGCTGAAATTGTTGTTAACCTTACTGATAAACATACGAGAGAGGAACCTTCTTATATGATGGTGCATAGAATTCGCCCTATTATTCAAAAGAAGTGTGAAAATCTTTACAAAGGTACGAAAATAAAATTTGTTGAGATGCCTTCAGGTCCTCCAACATTTGCAACAATTGTTGTGAACCTTTATGGAAAAGATTCTCTGCTTTTGAGAGCTACTTCAAAAACTGTAGAGAAAGCTTTAAAAGAGACAGAGGGACTTGTAGACATAGACATTATGCAGGATGATGTTTATACTAAGTATGAGATTATTCCAAATGTAGAGAAAATTATTAGTTCAAACCTCTCTGTAGAGCAGGTGAGTAACATTCTCTATATGGCGTTTAAGGGAAGTGTTGTCGCAACGAAGAACTCTGTACAACAGCAGGACCAGATTCCTATTTATGTCTCTTTAAATGAGGAGACTCGAACATTAGAGAGTGCTTCTAAACATGACTTAGAGTTAAAACTTTCGCGTTTAAAACTACTAAACAGACAGGGAATTATGGTTCCTATTAAAGAGGTTATTGAGATTGTTCCAACTGTAGCAGACCCAACCATTTTTAAGAAAAATATGAAAAATATGGTTTCTGTAACAGCAGAGTGTGACCTTGTTTCTCAGGTATACCCTTTAATGGATGCAAGAGAGAAGATGATAAAACTTCTAGAGCGTGACTTTGAGGTAGAGAGACTTACGGGGGCTAGTACCTACATGTTTGACCTTGCTCTTACACATAAAGAGAGTGGCGAGAAGATTCTTGTGCGTTGGGATGGAGAGATGAAAGTCTCTCTAGACACCTTTAGAGATCTAGGTGGTGCGTTTATTTCAGCACTAGTACTTATGTTTTTACTTATGGTTGTTTACTACAAATCTTTTGTTCTGAGTGGTATTGTGCTTATTGGTAGTTTCCTCTCTATAATTGGGGTTATTATTGGACACTACATCTCAGACATAATCTTTTTACACTTTATTACTGGGGTGCACTTTTACTTAACGGCTACCTCTTTAATTGGGTTTATTTCACTGATGGGAATTAGTGCAAGAAGTTCACTCCTTCTTATTGACTTTACGAAGTCGCTTATTGAGAGTGGTATTGAAAAAAATAGAGCTATTGCTATTGCAACATCAACACGTGCCAAACCTATTTTACTTACGGCGGTTGCCATTATTTTAGGATCGTTACTCTTAGCAACAGACCCTATTTTTGGTGGTCTAGGTATTGCTCTTATTTTTGGTAGTATGGCTTCGACTGCTGTTTCTCTCTTCTATATTCCTGTTTTAATGGCAAAAGCAGAAGCTATCTGTCCATCTAATGGTAAGGTAGTGTGTGAAGAGGGTGAAGGTCTTGACGAAGAGAACTTAGATGTGAGTAACATCGCCCCAGAAGTTCACCATGGGAACCCTACAAAGTAGGTTTCTCTCTCTTTATATAGTTAGGGCAGGTGCACTTTTTGTTGCCTGTGTTAACTCCTTCTCTCTATTCTCTTTATAGTAAAAATCTTTATAACCCTTCTTTTCTTTCTTATTTATTTTCTTTGTATATGGTAAGTCATTGTAAAGGAGTATATCTGTGCATAGTCTTATGCTCTATAGTGCTTAGAAACTTATGTAGGATGCATAAAAGAGAGTATAGATGATGCTAAGAAGCTTGTTCGTCATGAAAAGGTAACACTGAAATAAAAAGAGAGTGAAGAGAAAAAGGTAAAGGGTAAAAGTTGAATTGTGAAGAGGGTGCATAAACATACCCGATGGGTATGTTTATAAAGAGAGCTACAAACTACAGTTTGTTTTTCTCATATTTTGCTTTTAGTTTTAAGTAGTCTTGGTAATCATCTGAATTGATGTTATTTGAAACTGACTTTGTTGAATCATTTGCATTGTTAGAGATAGTCTTAGTACTGTCATTTGCATTGTTAGAGATAGTTTTTGTACTATCGTTAGCATTTGTTGTAGCAGTATTTGAAGAGTCTCTTAAGTCATTTGAAACAGTTTTAGTAGAGTCATTAACATTTGTAGAAACAGTGTTAGAAGAGTCTCTTAAATCATTTGAAACTGTTGTACTAGAAGTTCTGATATCACCAGAAACAGTCTTAGTAGAGTCGTTTAAATTATTTGACGTCGTTTTAGTAGAGTCATTTAAGTTGTTAGATGTAGTTTTAGCTGCATCGTTAGCATCATGTGAAATAGCAATTGTAGAGTCTTTAAAATCTTTTGTTGCCATTGTTGAGCTGTCTTTAAAATCTCTTGTTGTGTTAGAGATAGAGTCTTTAGAGTCTTCTGCTACTTCAATAGTAGAGTCTCTTAAATCTTTAGAGATACCAGTTGTAGTATCTGAACCAGACTTAACAGTAGCGATTTCACTTGTTTTAAGATCGTCACTTGCTTTAACTGCTGTGTCTTTTGCATCATGGCTTACACTTGTTACTGTACGCTCACCACTTTTAGATACTTCTACACCACCATCAACACCTGATTGAAAAGAGTCTTTCGCGTCTTTACTCATAGATGTCATACCATCTTTCATATCTTTAAACATATCCCCAAAGCTAAAGTCCGCCGATAAAGTAGTAGTCAGTGCAAGAGCTGCAACCGTGCTAATTAGTAATTTTTTTGTCATTCGTTTCCCCTGTATTTAAAATTGAACTGAGAAAACTATAACTCTTTCAAGCTAAAGAAAGACTTAAAAGAGAGTATATTCATTTATAAATTTTTATAATGTTTTGATATATCACATTTGTGTCAATGGCTGAGTATAATATTGAGACATTTGTAAAAAAATTTATAGTTTTTAAAATATTTAGGTTATAATATTTCAAATCGATTACAGGGGAAATGAATGAAAAAACTTATTTTAGGACTAGTGGTAGTAGGAAGTTTACTACAGGCAAAGCCGTATACAAAAGAGGATAGAATTGTAGATATGAACACTATGGCTCAGGCTATGAACATTATTCAAAGTGGATTTTTTTACAACAATTATGAAACAGTAGAGGCTGGTGTAGAGCAGCTAAATAAAACAATAATGAGAGTGAAACCTCCAGTAGAAGAGGCTCAAGAGACAGATTTAATGACAAGATACATGGATGATAAATTTCAGATGACAAATAAAATTGTGAAAAAAATTAAACAGAAATCTATCACTATTTTACAACGTTTTAAATCGGGTGACTCGGCACAAGCTGCTCAGGCATATACAAAAATTATGGGACAGTGTATGAAGTGTCATAGAGAAATACGTAACTGGTAGGCATATGAAATATTTACTACTATTACTCCTCTCTTTCTCCTCTCTTTTTAGTTCGGAGCTTATCTTAACAGGAACTGTTATATCAAATAATCAAAAAATGATTCCTGCTCGTTATATGGGGTATGTGAAAAAAATTAATTTTGAGGTTGGAGATAGTGTTGAGAGAGAAGACACACTCTTTGAGTTAGAGTCTGCAGAGTTTGACATTTTAGAGTCTCAGGCTGACCTAGCTTTAGAACAAGCCAAACTTATGTTAGATGTTTACAAAACACGAGTGCATGTTTACAAAAAAGACAAAAGAAAGTTAAAACGCGAGAGAAAACTTGTTTCTCCTATGGATTTTCGAAGTAACATGGAAGATATTAATGAGAATATCGATGATGCTACGGCTTCTTTAGAGTCTGCACAGGTTTTAGTCGAACAAGCAAGTGAAAAGAGTAAGCAGTTTGCTACTATTGCTGGTTACTTAAAGGTTAAAGCACCAAACAACGGTATTATTGTAGACAAACGTATTCGTGTGGGTGACATGGTTGCTCCAGGTATGCTTACCATGATTATTGTCGATATGGATCACCTTGAAATAGAAGCAGAAGTAGCAGAGTCAGATTTAAAATATGTACGAAGTAGAAAAGTAGTGCGTATTGAAATTCCATCTTTAGGCTATAAGGCTTCTGGTTATATTAAAGCGGTTGTACCAAGTGCAAACCCAATGGCACACACTTTTAAAATTCGTGTACACTTTGAAAAAACAAGTGACATGATTTTTCCAGGAATGTATGCAAAAGTCTACTTAGACTTAACAAACGAGTTAAAGTAGCTCTTATGAAATACCTACTTCTTCTTATAAGTTTTACCCTTCTTCTTACAGCAGGAGAGAGTAATACAACAGAGGAGAAGCTTTCAACAAAGCATGAAAAACCTTTGAGTGTAGCAGAGAAAAAGAGACGTTTCTTTGCTCTTGTTGTACCGAGTGCAAAAAAGGTCTATGAAGAGCTTAACCATCAGTTCTTAGTTGTAAAGGCAAATATGCATTATGGTATTGGACGTAAAGAGATAGAAAAACTCAAAAAAATCTACAAAGTAACAAGTGACAAAGATCTTCTTTTAGCCCTAAAACCTCACCCAGTTAGTATTACACTTGCACAGGCTGCTATGGAGAGTGCTTGGGGAACATCTCGTTTCTTTAAAGAGGCGAACAATCTTTTTGGTATGTGGAGTCGAAATCCAAAGGACAAAAGAATTGCAGCAAATGAGAAACGCGGAGGAAAACATACCATCTGGCTTCGTAAGTTTGACTCTGTAGATGAGTCCATACGTGAGTACTACAAAACCATGGGAAGAGCAAAAGCCTACAAGAAGTTTAGAGAGTATCGTTACAATACAGATGATGTTTTTGAAATTATTAAAGGACTTGATCACTACTCGGAAATAGGTGAGAAGTATGTTCAAGAAATCGCTGCTCTCATCCGTTACAACAACTTAACGCAATACGATTAAACTTTAGGAATTATTTACTTACTTTTTTGTGCTAGAATGTTATTTTAAAAAGGAATAACATGAAACTATTGATTGCACTACTCTTAAGCTCCCTCTCTCTTTTCGCCTTAACAAACTTAGAAGTTGCTCAAAAAAGTGAAGCGGTTATGAGTGGCTTTGAAGACTCAGTCTCTCTTATGAAAATGACACTTATTAATGCAGCTGGACAGAAAAAAGTCCGTACTATGAAGATGAAAGTCTTAGAGGGAAAAGATGAAGATAAGTCTCTTATGGAGTTTTTAACACCTGCAGATGTGAAGGGAACAAAGTTCTTAAGTTATGAGCATGTCAATAAAGATGATGACCAGTGGCTCTACCTTCCAGCACTCAAACGTGTGAAACGAATTGCAAGTAAAAATAAGTCAGGTTCTTTTATGGGGAGTGAATTCTCTTACGAAGATCTCTCTGCGTTTAATGTGAAAAAGTACAAGTATGAAGCGGGTGAGGTTGCTAAAAAGAGTGGTCTCTATGTGACAACTGCAAAACCACGTTCAAAATACTCAGGCTACACAAAGCTTGTCTCTTACATAGATCCAAACACATTTCTTATTCAAAAAATAGAGTTTTACGACAGAAAGTCAGAGCTACTCAAAGAGGAGACTTTTAGTGACTACAAAAAACTCGATGGTGTTTACAGAATTGGAAAAATTGTTATGAAAAATGTACAAAACGATAAAACAACCATTTTAGTTTGGAGTGAAGAGAAGATTAAAAATGGACTCAAAGCAAAAGATTTTCACAAACGTTACTTAAAAAAATAAAAGAGAGAGAATGGAAAAATTTGTTAATACAATTATAAAGTTTCGATGGTTTATTGCCATCATCATTCCTCTTATAACTTTTTTTATGGCATCCTCTTTAAAAAATTTAGAGTTTGAGGGAAGTTACAGAATTTGGTTTGGGAAAGAGTCTAAAATATTAAAAGATTACGACCACTTTCGTGCCATTTTTGGGAATGATGATGCTGTTACCATTATGTTTAGTGATGAGGATGGTATTTTTACAAAAGAGGCTTTAGAGACAGTAGAAAACATTACACAAAAGCTTTGGGAGACACACTACATTGCAAGAGTGGACTCCATTACAAACTACCAGTATGTGCATAATGACGAAGAGTATCCAGATGAAGTTATAGTAGAAGATTTTATAGAGGAGCCTCAACACTATACAGAAGAGGAACTCGCAAAAAAACGCGCTATTGCCATTCAGGAAGATATGATTGTTGGAAGAATCATATCCAAAGATGCAAAAACAACAATGATTGTTGGTCGTATGACGCCTAAAGCTGGAGATGACCCAGAGGTGAGCTTTAAATTACGTGATGCTGTTTTAGAAATTTTAGCACCTGAAGAAAAAGCACATGGTTACAAGTTTTTTCTTGGTGGTGGTCCCATCATTAATACCTCTTTCATAGAAGTTGCTCAGCATGATGGTGCTGTTTTTACACCGAGTGTTATCGCCATAGCGATGCTACTTCTTTTACTCATTTTTAGAAAATTCTCTTCAATGTTTATGAGTATTATTGTTGTTATTTTTACGTTTTTAATTGTACTCTCTATTCAGGTGCTCTTAGGGTTTAAGCTGAACAACTTCACTGCAAATGTTCCTGTCTTTGTTGTAGCCATTGGTATTGCAGATGCAATGCACCTCTTATGGATTTACACAATGGCCAGAAAAAAAGGCATGGAAAATCATAGGGCAATTCACTACAGTGTTCAAAAGAACTTTTTAGCTATATTTTTAACTTCTGTAACAACGGCTATAGGTTTTGCTTCTTTAGGAATTTCCGCTGTTGTTCCCATCCAAACACTTGGTATTGCAACTGCGAGTGCAGCACTTTTAGCATTTATTTTGACAATCTTGTTTGTCCCTGCTGCTCTTGCTATTGTCAATCCAAAAATTAAAGCTGACAAAGATGTACAGGAGGCAGACAACCACCCTGTAGCTGTTTGGTACACACACTTTTTACAAAGAAACGCGAAGCTTATTTTAACGACAGCTATGTCTATTTTTATTGTTTTAGGTCTTGGCATTTTTCAAGCAAAAGTAGACTCAAATACAGTGAAGTACTTTAAAGAGTCTTTTCCTTTTAGAGTTGCTGTTAATGAGATGCAAGAGAAACTTACAGGTCCTATGTCGTATGAAATTATTGTAGACTCCAAGAAAAACGATGGTATTAAAGATCCAAAATTTTTAAACACAGTGGAGAAGTTCTACAAAGAGTTTTATGCAACCTACCCAGATGCAAGACATGTGAGTTCTCTGATGGATGTTGTGAAAACCTTTAACAAGGTCTTAAATGGAAGTAAAACAGTACCGCAAGATCAAGAGCTTATTGCTCAGTACCTACTTCTTTACTCACTCTCTCTTCCTCAAGGAATGGAGATTAATGATAAAATGGACATTGATGAGCGACTCCTTCGTGTGAGTGCTTCTATGAACCTTGTAGAGACCTCAAAAGATTTAGAGATGATTGCATGGATTGAAGATTGGTGGAAGAAGACACCTTACAGTGCAGTTGTCAATGGTCAAACTGTTATGTTTGCACATATGCAGCATGATGTGACAGCAACACTCATTGAGTCTATTACACTTGCTGTTATCTCCATTTCACTTGTGATGTTACTCATTTTTAGAAACTGGAGAATGTTACCACTCTTTATTGTGCCAAATGTACTGCCAATTGCTTTAGTTGTAGGTGTAATGGGGTGGTTACACATTGACATTGACATGGGTGTGGCTATAGCTGGTGCTATTATTATAGGGGTTGCAGTGGATGATACCATTCACTTTATGGTGAAGTACATAGAGGCGCGTAAACGCGGCGATAATTTAGAAAACGCAATGAAATATGTGATGAGTTATGCCGGAAGTGCCATCATCTTTACAACAATTGTCCTCTCTTTGGCATTCTTAGTCTTTGTTTTTAGTGATTTTAATCCAAATTACCATTTTGGAATTGTTACAGCTTCGGCTTTAATCATCGCTGTCATCGTAGATTTAGTAGCATTACCAGCACTTTTAATCTTAATTGATGATCGTAAAAAATCACTTTTAGAATAGCTTTGATATAATTGCATTTATGAATCAATTACAAGACTATTTAGAAGCTCACGAAGTTAGTGAGATGCACCCGAGTGATATTGCTAGAATTTTAAAAGGTTTAGATGACAAAGAGTTTTCTGACGCCATTAAACTAGTACCAAACAATTTAGTTGGGGATGTTGCATTAGCTCTTCCTGACAGATATTTTGATGATGTAGTCGAAAACTTAAGTGTTGATGACCTTTCACAAGCTGTTACAGAACTTGAGTCTGATGACCAGGCTGAGTTCATGCAAGAGCTTGAAGAACTAGATGAAAAAGTTGCTTCCGAGGTTTTTGAAAACCTTCATGAAGATGACCAAGAGGAGATTACAAGGCTTCAGACATATGATGAGAACCAAGCTGGTGCACATATGCAACTGGAGCTTTTTACAGCGAACAAAGATGAAATCGTTCAAGATGTCATTAAACGTTTTGCAAGACTCCGTAAAGAGAATGAGGTAGAGAATGTTCAAAACCTCTTTATTACAGACAAAGACAACAAACTTAAATATGCAGTAGGTCTGGATGACCTGCTTATTTTTGACTTTTCAAAAACAATTATAGAGAACATTGAAGCGAGTGATGAGAGCTTTGAACCCATTAAGGCAGTAGATACAGAAGATATTAAAGAGGTTGTTCATATTTTTGAAGAGTATGACCTCTCTGTTCTTGCTATTGTCAATGCCTATGGTGTTCTTTTAGGTCGTATCACTTCGGATGATATCTATGACATTATCAATGAGCATGCAACTGAGCAGATGTATAATCTTGCCGGTGTGGATGATGAAGCGGAAGAGGACGAAGAGATTCTTCCTGCTGGAAAAAAACGTGCAACATGGTTGGGCTTAAACCTCATAACTGCCATTGCTGCATCTTTAGTGATTGGTATATTCTCTGACACATTAGAGAGCATGGTCGCACTTGCTGTTTTAATGCCCATAGTAGCCTCTATGGGTGGAAACGCAGGGACACAGTCACTTACCGTTGTTGTAAGACAGTTAGCCCTTGGAGACATCTCTCAAGGGGATGCTTTGCGGATTATTAAAAAAGAGGTTATAATCGCTCTTATGAATGGACTTCTTTTTGCTATAGTCATAGGAGTTATTGCAGCAGTCTGGTTTAACACCGGGATGTTAGGGGTTGTCATAGGTTTAAGTATGATCATAAACCTATTTATGGCAGGTTTCTTTGGTGCCACAATACCACTGCTTTTAAAAAGATTAAATGTCGATCCTGCGATCGGCAGTACAGTTATTTTAACGACTGTTACCGATGTTGTTGGCTTTTTTAGCTTTTTAGGCCTAGCAACATATATATTACTATAAGGAATTTGTAAAATTTGGATTTATTAATACTATTTTTTGTGTTATCAGTAGGGGTCTCCTTTATATGCTCTGTTTTAGAGTCTGTATTACTGTCAATAAACATGTCTTATGTGGCTGTTTTAGAGAAAGAGAGACCAAATGTTGGTAGGTTGCTTCGTATACAAAAGGAGAACATCAATAAATCAATAGCGAGTATTTTAATTTTAAACACTATTGCAAATACTCTTGGTGCAGCTGCTGTTGGTGCTCAAGCAGCAAATGTTTGGGGAAATGATGCTGTTGTTGTTGTTTCTGTAGTCCTTACATTTGCTATTCTCTTTTTAAGTGAAATTATTCCTAAGACTATAGGGGCGATGTACTGGAAAACTTTAGCACCACTCTCTTCCCAGTTTATTCGTGTCTTTATCTGGATTACATACCCAATTATTTTAATGACACTCACTGTGACAAACAAGATTGGAAAAGGGAAAGATGATGCGAACTCTCTAACAAAAGAGGAACTTTTAGAGTCTATGCTTCAAGGGGAAGATGATGGTGTTATAGATGAGAAAGAGTCAGATGTTATTGAGAATATTTTAAATCTTGACAACATCAAAGTAAGTGAAGTTCTTACACCTCGTTCGGTTGTCTTTGCTATTGATGAAAGTATGTCACTTAAAGAGGTTATAGCAAAGCAAGATGCTATTTTTAAATTTTCTCGTATTCCTATTTACAGAGGAAGCATAGAAGAGGTGACTGGTTTAGTTCTTACAAAGAAGATCTTTAAACAGGCACTCATAGATGACAGTGTAGCACTCGCAACAATTAAAAAAGAGATGTTTTCCATTAATGAAAATGTTCCTGTAAGTAAGGCACTTGATCTTTTCATATCTAAAAAAGATCATATGTTTTTAGTAAAAGACAATTATGACCAAACAGAAGGAATTATAACACTCGAAGATTGTGTAGAGACGATTTTAGGTGTAGAAATTATGGATGAGAGTGACACAACGGAAGATATGAGAGAACTTGCAAAACGTAAAATGAAGTTAAAACGTAAGGCAAAAGAGGATTAGTAAATCCTCTTTTATCTCTAAATAGAGTCTTACATTCCTGGCATACGAGGAATAACACCTAGTTTAGTGTAGCGACAGTATGATCCCCACCCTTTTTTGAGCCAGTGACCAATGATAGGCATAGGAAACATAAAGGCACGTTTTTCATCTCTGTAAACAAACGCAGCACCATCTCCACTATCCATAATACAGAGTATATTTAAGTGTTCATGGTAGCCTTTAAAATTACTTCCATTATTTTCTCTTTCATGAATATTATGCGCAACATTTTTTGCCATTACTTCAGCAATATGACCCTGTTTCGCACGCCAGTCATACCCCTCTAAGGCAGCAATGTCACCTATGGCATAGAGACAACTTTGTGAGCCATCTTCATTAAGTACATTGGAAAAATCATCTATTTTTACAAAACCAGCATCGTTTGTTGGAATGTCAGAGTTTAAAATAACCTCATGACCATGACCAGCAGGAATAAACATTGTAAAGTCAGACTCAAGTTTACTCTCATCTTCAAAAATAATTCCATCACTTACAAAGTTTGTAATCTTTTTCCCAAAATGTTTTTTAATCTCTAGTTTGTTAAACATCATGTCCATCATTTTAAGTGCTTGTGGTCCCATGCGTTTTCCAGGTTCTGCCATTGGTGCAAAGAATGTGAGTTCAAACTTGTCACGAATACCTTTTTTCTTAAGCATATTGTGTACATTGAAAAGGAGCTCAAACGCAGGTCCACCACGAACAGCAGAGGAGTCTTTTGGATTTCCTCCAAAGCCCATTGCAATCTTTCCACTTCCCTTCTCAACAAGAAGGTCTAGCTGTTTACGAATATCTAAAGAGGTTTCTGGTTTTCCACAGATTGAGAGTGTATTCTCTTGACCTTTGTGTTCTACTTTTGCAGAACCCATCGCTAAGATTAAGTAGTCATAATCTGTAATTTCATCTCCATTACTTAAGCAGACTTTATGCTCTTGTTTAGATATACTTGTAACACCTGATACAATAAGGTTAAAACCATGAACTGCTTGTAGTCGTTCTAAGTCAATACAGACATCAGCAAACTCACTCTTATGTGTAGGGATCCATATAGAAGTTGGATAGATGTAAAAATAGTCTCTATCACTAACGAGTGTTACATCATAATTTAACTTTTTGAGGTGTATTGCAGCATCGAGTCCCGCAAAACCACCACCAAGAACAAGTACTTTTTTCATAATTAATCCTCATTATTATATAGTTTTATAATATATATTACTAATATTTATATTAAAAGGAGATTAATCACTACGATTTATAAAATAAACTGCTAGCATACTGATAAAACCACCCACAATAATATGCATCTGTATAGGTTCATCTAGAATTATCCATGCACTAGCAAGTGCAAAAACAGGTACTAAAAACATAAAGGAACTACTCTGCTGGCTACCAAGTTTTGCAGAGGCCATAAAGAAAATGGTAGTTGCAACTGTCTGACCCAAAACCGCTAAGTAAAGCAGGGCTACCCAGAAGCTTAGACCCTGTGAAAAGACGGCAGAAAGGTCTGAAGAGGAGGCATAAAAGTAGGAGAAGAGTGTCGCTATAATGGAGATGTAAAAACTGTAGTGAATAGGATGAATCTCTTGTGCCGATTTTTGAGAGAGAATGGTAACCCCTGCCCAGATAATAGCACAGAGTAAAAAGTAAGCATTTGAACCATCAAAAAAGAGTTGATACTCCTGGAGTTCCAAAATAATAAACCCTCCAATAATCCCTAAAATAAGCCCAATATATTGCAGTTTGTGGATTCTCTTTTGAAAGAGTATGAGCATAAATAAAAATGTCATAAGAGGAGAGAGTGAGGTAATAATGACACTCCCTGCACCTGCAAGACCATACTTAATGCCGTAAAAAGCACTTACCATAAACGCTATGTTAAGAAGAGAACTTCCTAAAATGTAAGGAAGTGCCTTTTGTGAGAGGTGCAGTGGTTTTTTAAAGAGGTAGAGTAGTGGAATAAAAGAGAGACTCATAAGAAAAAAACGCCAAAATATGATGATGTCCATAGGGAGTGCTTCTGTGAGAATTTTGAGTGCTGTCCACCCACCACCCCATAAAAGCATCGCAAAGAGTAGGAGGTACTGGTACTTCCTAGTTTCGTTTTTCAAATTCATCTATGATTTTGGTTACTATTAAGTCTGAGGTAACATTAAGAGATGTTCTACACATATCTAAAATTCTATCTACGGCTACAATGAGTGCCATATACTCAACTGGAAGACCTACTTGGTTTAAGATAATAACCATCATTACAAGAGAGGCACTAGGGAGTGCTGCAACACCAACACTAAGTGCAACAACAGTTACACCTAGGAGTAGCTGGTCTCCAAGGCTAAGTGCAACGCCTGCAAGGTTTGCAATGTAGAGTACAGCAATGCTAAGGTAAGCTGCCGTACCATCCATGGAGACTGTTGCACCTAAAGGGAGTACAAAGGAGGCATTTTTCTTCTCAACACCGCCTATCTCCTCCACTACACGCATACTAATTGGCAGAGTCGCTGCAGAAGAGGCTGTTGAAAACGCCATAATAGGAGCCTCTCTTATGTCACTGAGGTAACGGTAGGGGTTTACCTTTGTAAAGAGACGTAAAACAGCAGGAAGTGTTACGAGTCCATGAACAAGAATAACTGCAATTACCATAAGCATATATTTGTAAAGACCTAAAACTACCTCTATGCCTTGTTCTGCAATAACGTAAGAGATGAGAGAGAAGACACCGATGGGTGTTAAGGCAATAATCCACTCTGCCATTTTGAGCATAGCTTCACTTACTGATGTAAAGAAGTTTACAAGAGGGGCCTGTTGCTCTTTTGGTAGATAGAGCGAGGCTACCCCAAAGAAGATGGCAAAGACAATAATCTGCATCATAGAGCCACTGCCTAATGCAGCAAAAATATTTTTAGGAATAAAGCTAAGAATCATGCTCTCTACAGAAAAAGGTGCAATAGAGTCCGCCTTTGCAAAAGAGAGACCGTGACTACTTACAGCTTCTCCAATAGGAAAGAGATTCATCGCTAAAATTGCCAAGAGTACCGCGAGTGCTGTTGTGAGCATGTAGAGCCCAATGGTTTTAATACCCATGCGTTTAAGATGCTCAATACTTCCTAAACCCATAATAGCTACAAAAATACTTGCAAAAACAAGTGGAACAACAAGCATTTTTAAAAAGTAGACAAAGGCTGTCCCTATCACTTTTTGTTTGAGTGCTATTTCTGGAAAAAAGCTACCAAATGCTAGCCCTAAAACTATACCGAGAATAACAAGTGTGTTTGTTGTCGCATATTTTTTTACTGTAGAAACCATAAAAGACCCTTTGAAAATTTA
>Ga0256843_1002086_pt1 | contig 14950 bp, 17 predicted proteins | sample AlvinellametaG_FD_191572 | JGI IMG/M metagenome (GOLD analysis project Ga0256843, IMG submission 191572) | Pompeii worm associated microbial communities from hydrothermal vent at the East Pacific Rise, Pacific Ocean - Alvinella | ecosystem: Host-associated > Annelida > Integument > Unclassified ... | reverse complement strand
CCAGCTGCAACCCCGGGACCAACGACTGCAGGATGTGCGTTTCGAGCAAAGTGCTGAGCGGGCCGGACTTCCTCCTCCCCGGACGGGCGGCGGACTACCACACGAGGATATTCGTGAAGAACAGAGGTGAAGCCAAGGACGTGACGATACAGCAGCTGGTCGGCCCGGATTTCGAGGTCACGGGACACTCGGCAAGCAGGGGTAGCGTGTCGATTTCGCAGACCGCTCAGGGCCCCCTCGTTACATGGAGCTTTCACCTTGAAGTGGGCGAGACGGCTACACTCGACATGTACGAGCACACGGAGGGGATATACTCGATGTGGGCCCTGCTGGTGGGGAGAGTTCACGTCCTCGGTTGTGGATGCGCCGGCTGCCCCCACTACGTATACATCATGCCCTGCAACGGCTGCCGCGGGGACGACCCCGGGATCGAAGCCCAGGATAACGCGGGGATCGAATCAGATAATTGCGAAGGAGAATGCGGATGATGAAACGGAAGATATCGAAGTTTTTCAGGAGAAAGGAGGTCCTCGGGGCTTTTCTGCTCCTGTTCATAGTTTTTGGGCTGTACTCCCTCAAGCTGATGAGTGCCCGGCCGTACGTGGTCAGCACCCGAAACCTCGGAACGTTCACTGCTGAGGGGACTCTGACACACGAGGCCACGTTTAGGAACAATACGCTCTACGGGGACAGTGCTGTGATGGAGAACTACCCTATGCCGCTCGTCAGGGAGCTGAAGATGACCTACACCTACGAATCGCATCCAGGCCTTTCCGAGGGGAACTACACCCTCGTGGTGACGGCAACGTACTACGTCAGCAAGGGCACCCAGGAGGTAGTCCTCTGGAGGGAGAACCTGTTTGAGGACGAGGGGGCCCTGAAGGACGGCGCGTTCAGCTCGGAGTACACGCTCAACGTGGCCGATCTCGACAACAGGAGCGGCGAAATCGCCAAGGAACTCGGGATAAGGAGGCTCAGGAGAAAGATAACGATAACGGCGACGGTAAACGGCAGGGGAACGGTTGGGAGCAGAGAGATATCGGAAAGCTTCACCCAGACCTCCCAGCTCATAAAGGATCCGAGCGCCGAGCTCTACTACTTCGTGGACACCACAAAAAAGGAGAGCAAGCCCTTCACCGAAACGTCCACTGCAAGGGCTAATACAAGCGTGTTTGGGATTTCAAGCGATGTGGAAACCGCCCGGACAACGACGACCGCCCTGGCACTCCTCATGCTGGTTCCCCTCGTTGGCTACGCTTACGTTGGCAGGGGGCCGAAGGACGACATGAAGAAGCTCAGGCCGTACATAGTCAGGGGCGCGCCCGGCAAGGTCGAGAAGAAGGTCTACCTGCGGACGGAGGAGGACCTGGAGAGGGCATTTGACCTGCTGGACAAGCCGATAATGAACTACATAGACGGCGAGGAAGAGGTCTACGTTATAATAGACGACGGCGTTGCCTACGAATACAGAAAGCCCCTGCCGGGGGCCAAGAGGACGGCAAACTGATGCCGTCTTTTCTCTTTTGCTGACCAACAACTTTAAAAGCAGTATTCGAAAGCCACCCTTAGAAGTTCTACAAAAGGTTAGAGGTGGTTAGAAATGAACCCGTTCCATGAGATTGAACCCGGGCCGGAGGTTCCAGAGGTTGTTTATGCCCTCATTGAGATTCCGAAGGGCAGCAGAAACAAATACGAGCTTGACAAGAAGACCGGACTGATAAAGCTCGACCGTGTCCTCTACAGCCCGTTCTTCTACCCGGTAGACTACGGAATCATCCCCCAGACCTACTACGACGATGGAGACCCCTTTGATATAATGGTCATCATGCGCGAGCCCGTTTACCCGCTCACCCTCATTGAGGCCAGGCCCATAGCCATAATGAAGATGAACGACTCCGGCGACAAGGACTGGAAGGTCCTGGCGGTTCCTGTTGAGGACCCGTACTTCAAGGACTGGAAAGACATAGACGACGTCCCGAAGGCCTTCCTCGATGAGATCGCCCACTTCTTCCAGAGGTATAAGGAGCTCCAGGGTAAGGTCACCAAGATCGAGGGCTGGGGCAACGCCGAGGAGGCCAAGAGGGAAATCCTCAGGGCCATCGAGCTCTACAAGGAGAAGTTCGGAAAAGAGTGATTCCCTTTTCCCATTTTAGGGAGGTCAAGCCATGTATAAACTCCTGAAGGTTAAAGACGTTGTTAGGATTCCCCCTCGCATGTTCACGATGGATCCAAAGGAAGCGGCCAAGATAGTGCTGCGCGAGACCTACGAGGGCATCTACGACAGGGATGAGGGCGTGATCCTTTCCGTTATGGACGTTGAGGACATCGGGCAGGGCGTAATCGTCCCGGGCGACGGTGCCACGTATCATGAGGTCGTTTTTGATGTTCTCGTCTGGAAGCCCGAGATGCACGAGGTCGTCGAGGGAGAGGTGATAGACGTCGCACCCTACGGCGCCTTCATAAGGATCGGCCCAATGGACGGTCTCGTTCACATCAGCCAGCTCATGGACGACTACGTGGTGTTCGACGAGAAGAACAAGCAGTTCATCGGAAAGGAGACCAAGAGGGTTCTTAAGCTTGGGGATGAGGCAAGGGCGAGGATAATCGCCGTGAGCATAAAGAGCAGGGTCATCCGTGAGAACAAGATAGGCCTTACCATGCGCCAGCCCGGACTTGGAAAGCGTGACTGGATTGAGAAGGAGAAGAGGAAGGAGGCCGGGGCATGAGTAAGGAGAGGGCCTGCAGGCACTGCCACTACATAACCACCGAAGACCGCTGTCCGGTGTGCGGGAGCAGGGACCTGAGCGACGAGTGGTTCGACCTCGTTATAATCACCGACCCGGAGAAGAGCAGGATAGCTCAGGCTATAGGGGCCAAAGTCCCCGGAAAGTACGCTATAAGGGTCAGATAATGAAGTTCGTATTAACCCCCTCTCTGCGTTCAGAACTGAAGGAGCCACTGGGCAGGCTGATCAGGGGGAAGCTTCCGGAGCCTTACCTGAGGATAAAGGACGAGCTCGAAGGAAAGCTCGTAGTCACGGTGGGGGATGTCGTCACCGAGAACGTCATAAAGGCCGGAATAAAGCCCTCCATAGCCCTCTACGACCACAGGACAAAGAGACGGGATTATAAGCCGCATATAGAAGCGGATGCAGTGCTGATGACAGTCAAGAATCCCCCCGGGACGATAACGAAAGCTTTATTAAACGCAATCAGAAAGGGCTTTGGACTCGCCGAGAGGGGCAGGAGAGTTTACATAAAGGTGAACGGTGAGGAAGACCTGGCCGCGATTCCGGCCGTCCTTTACGCCCCGTACGGGAGTCTCGTGCTCTACGGGCAGCCCGACGAGGGGGTAGTGCTTATAAAGGTAACACCCGAATGCAAGCGCAGATGTGCGCGAATACTTGCCAAGATGGAGGTGGTTCACGATGGAGATTAAGGTTACCGAAGTAAGGGAGAACAAGCTCCTCGGGAGAAAGGAGATATATTTCGACGTCATTCACGATGGCGAGGCCACTCCGAGCAGGGCCGATGTGAAGGGCAAGCTCGTTGCGATGCTCGACCTCGACCCCGAGACCGTCGTCGTCCAGTACATAAGGAGCTACTTCGGAAGCACGGTCTCAAAGGGCTACGCAAAGGCTTATGAGAGCAAGGAGAGAATGCTCTACATAGAGCCGGAGTACGTCCTCGTTAGGGACGGCCTCGTCCAGAAAGAGGAGGAGTGAGGTGGTTTAAATGGCCAAGAGAAAGAGCCAGAAGTGGAAGCTCTACGAGGTTCAGGGCGGAAAGATCAAGAGGAAGAACCGCTACTGCCCGCGCTGCGGACCGGGCGTTTTCATGGCGAACCACAAGGACCGCTGGAGCTGCGGTAAGTGCGGCTACACCGAGTGGAAGAAGTGATTTCGGGGCTTTTTTATGCCCTCTTATTACGGTCTTCAGATTCTTCTCCATCCTCAGGTCTATGAGCCGGCCGAGGACACCTTCCTGCTCGCCGAAAACCTGGCCGTGAAGGAGGGGGACGTTGCCCTCGACGTCGGCACCGGGACTGGGCTGATAGCGCTTCTGATGGCGAGGAAAGCAGATTTTGTCCTCGGGGTTGATGTGAATCCCATTGCCGTTGAACTCGCGAGGAAGAACGCAGAACTCAACGGGATAACCAACGTGGAGTTTCGCTTGAGCGACCTCTTTGAGAAAGTCTCCGGGAAGTTTGACGTGGTAACCTTCAACGCCCCCTACCTCCCCGGCGAACCCGAGGAGCCAATAGACCTTGCCCTCGTGGGCGGGGAGAACGGAAGGGAAGTCCTCGACCGCTTCATAGGCGAGGTTCGCGATTACCTCAAGCCCGGCGGAACCGTCCAGATAGTCCAGAGCTCGATAACAGGCCTCGAGAGAACCCTAAAGCTCCTGAGGAAAAACGGGTTAAAACCAGAAATAACCGCTAAGAAGCACGTTTTCTTTGAAGACATAGTCCTCATAACGGCTCATGCTAAGTGGTGACGCTTTACCTCAAAGAGGAGCTTCACGGCCGGTCTCTCCGGCACGTCGACGTCTTCCTCGAAGAAGTCTATCTTTATTTCCCTCGCCCTCACTTGGACTTCGGGTTTTATTCGGGTGAACATGGTTGGGGGATTTACTTCCTCCTTTTAAACCTTTCGCCCATCAACGAATACTTTTTCGACGATAAAATATTCACGTTTCTGACCCATCAGGTTTTTAAAGCCGGGCCCAAACTCCAGCTCAGAGAGACGTTAGGTGAGGCTAATGGCGATAACCTTTGTTTCAAACCCCAACATGCCTGAGGAGATTGCGAGACTCTTTAAAAAGCAGCACTACGCGCTCGTGGGAAGGCACAGCTCGGTCAAGCTCTGTCACTGGCTCAAGGAGAGCATAAAGCACGACCGTTTCTGCTACAAGCAGAAGTTCTACGGAATAGCGAGCCACCGCTGCCTCCAGATGACTCCAGTGACGGCCTGGTGCACCCACAACTGCATATTCTGCTGGCGCCCGATGGAGGGCTTCCTGGGAACCGAGCTTCCGCAGCCCTGGGATGATCCTGCCTTCATCGTTGAGGAGAGTATAAAGGCCCAGAGAAAGCTCCTTGTCGGCTACAAGGGTATGCCGGGCATCAACATGAAGAAGTTCGAGGAGGCCTGGAACCCGAAGCACGCCGCGATCAGTTTGTCGGGAGAGCCGATGCTCTACCCCTACATGGGTGACCTCGTTGAGGAGTTCCACAAGCGCGGGTTCACCACTTTCATAGTCACCAACGGCACAGTCCCGGAGAGGCTTGAGGAGATGAAGCGCGAGGATAAACTCCCGACCCAGCTCTACGTCTCGCTCACCGCTCCGGACATCGAGACCTACAACCGCGTCAACGTCCCGATGATTCCAGACGGCTGGGACAGGATAAAGACATTCCTCACAATGATGGACGGCCTTCCCACCAGAACCGTCGTGAGGCTGACGCTCGTCAGGGGCGAGAACATGCACAACCCGGAGGGCTACGCGAGGCTGATAAAGCTTGCCAACCCGATGTTCGTCGAAGCAAAGGCGTACATGTTCGTCGGCTATTCACGGAACAGGCTCACCATCAACAACATGCCGCGCCACGAGGAGATCAGGGCCTTTGCGGAGGAGCTCGTGAGGCACCTGCCCGGCTACCACGTCGAGGACGAGTACGAGCCGAGCAGGGTCGTTCTGATAATGAGGGACGACGTTGACCCTAATGGCAGGGGAACGGGGGGCAGATTTATAACCCACTGACATTTTCTTTATACCTTTCTCGAGAAAAGTTTATTTAATGTAGGCCCTTAGATACCAGAGGTGTTAACGATGAAGAAACTGGTAGCCCTGATGATTATCTCGCTCATGCTGGGGACCGGCTACGTATCGGCGATCCCTCTTCTGGACGGTGCAGCGAACTTTCTGACCCAGAGTGCGCAGGTGTCTCCCACCGAAAGGGTGGATGAGGCAGGGATGACTCTGTTTGCACTGGCATCCCTCGTGGGGAAGCTCAGGGAAGGGGACTCCTCGGTGATAGCCACAATCGACGAGTACTCCAGGTTCCTCGTGGATGCCCAGAATCCTGACGGCGGATGGGGGTACTACAAGGGGAGTATAAGCAGTGTGCCCTCGACGGCGTATGCTGTAATCGGTTTGAGCAAAGTGGAGCAGCTCCTCTCCAGTGATAAAATCTCGATAAAACCCACAACCGTGCAGGCGTCCGCTTATCAGGGAGTGGTTTACCTCAGGAACGCTTTCAACGGTGAGGGATGGGGCTATGTCGCTGGTTCGCCGACCGAGTTCTACCCGACCGTAATGGCTGTGTGGGCCCTTGGGGTGGCGGGTTACGGCGAGAAGGACTACTATGTGTTTAAGGGAGTGAGCTACCTGGAAAACGCGACCCCCAAGGATGCCCGTGAAATGGCCCTCCGCCTGATAGCGTTCTACTACGTCGGCCACACCAGCCCCCGCGCGATGAAGGACCTCTCGGTGCTTGAATCCGAGGTTCTCAACGGTGAACTGAAGACGAAGGACATGGCCCTCGCTGTCTATGCACTCTCACTCTACCGCCCGGAGTCTTTTGACACGGCGAAGGCCCTTGCGATGCTTGAGGGCCGGGCGGTTCAGGTCAACGATACGTACTCGTGGAAGAACGAGGAGATGTTCTACTCGGACGCCGTCCTGACCTCGGCGTACGCAACGCTTCCTTTCAGCGGCTTCATAAGGGAGAGCAGGGTTTCCCTGTACGAGACTCTGCAGTCCCTGGTTACCAAGCTTGAAAGCGCACAGACACCCTCTGGGGACTGGACTTTCAACACCACCCCGTGCAACTGCGAGGGACCTAACCAGGAGGACGCCAAGCTGACCTACTACGCCACCCTCGCCCTCATGAAATGGAAGGGCGCGGACAGCGAGCCGGTGCGGAAGGCAGTGCAGTGGGCCAAGGGCAGGCTGAACGTAGTTATGGGGAACGTTAGGCTGGGCGGCAGGATCACGACGGAGTACTACTACGTGCTCAAGCTCCTCCTCGTCACGAACTCCCTGACCCCCGACCAGAAGAAAGCCAACATCGAGCTTATAAAGAGCCTCCAGCTCCCAACTGGGGCCTGGCGGGGTTACCCTGCCGGTTCACAGCCCCTCCAGACGGCAATGGCGCTGGACCTCCTCGTGAGCCTCGGCGCTCCCAAGAACGACACGGCGGTCGTCAGGGCCAAGACCTGGCTCCTCTCTGTGACCCCCGACGGGTGGGGAGTTTACCTTGCGGCCCCTGAGGCAGGCTACATGGTGACCAAGGACGTCGTCACAACGGCGTTCGCGATAAACGCCCTGGCCCCAATCTCGACGAAGGAAGAGCTGGAGCCCCATGTGAAGTGGCTCCTGGAGCAGAGGTCCAGTGACGGCGGATGGGCTGTCATCAAGGAGTATTATCAGATGTACGGCGACAGGTGGGTTGCTGTGAGCCCGAGCGTCGAGCCCACCATCCTCGCGACCTACGCGCTCATGAGGGCAGGTTACGACGTCTCAAACGAGACCACAGAATGGTTGCTCTCAAGGAACCTGAACGGGATGCCCCTCTACCAGCTGGCGCTGGCGCTGAGCTTCTTGGCGGACAGGGTCTCCCCGGAGCTCCCGTCCATTTACTCGGTAACCAGCCTGTTCTACACAGGCGGCCACTTCCTGCTCGAGTATGACCCGCTGTACTCCAACGTGATCCCTGAAATAGCGGCGATAATAAACGGGGACTACCACGCCACCGCCGAGCCGAGGGAGGGCATAGACCTCTCCAACCAGAGTGCCAACTACATACTCATCGGAACCTACGATACCATCAACGTCAGGGAGTTCAACCCGCTCCTCAACTACAGCGTGAGGGGCGACCTCGTGGAGATCAACGGGAAGGGGTACCTCAAGGATGGGGTCGTCATGGTGATCCCGGGCAGGACCAAGGGAGGCAGAGTCCTCGCGATCATAGCAACCAAAAAGAACTACCGGCTGGTCGAGGCCCTCTTCAGGACATCTCTGATAAAGTACCTCGGTGGCCACTACGTCGTCCTCCGTGCTGTGGACGTCAACGGGGACGGGAAGATAGAGCTCTCCGAGATATACGAAGTTGACGCGGGGTGATAGCTATTGCGGGCTCTAATCATAGGGGTCGGCCAGTGCGGGACTAAGATAGCCGACCTCTTCTCCCTCGTTGATTTTGAGGCCCTTGCCGTCAACACCTCCCGGGGCGACCTCGATTATCTCAAGCACATCCCCCCTGAGAGGAGGATACTCATCGGTGAGAGCCTCACGGGCGGTAAAGGGGTAAACGCCAACCCCCTCCTCGGCAGGGAGGCCATGAAGCGCGACCTTCCACTCGTCATGCGGAAAATAGGCTCCATAATCGGCTACGAGGACGTTGACATCTTCTTCCTGACCTTCGGGTTTGGAGGCGGAACGGGCGCCGGCGGGACGCCCGTCCTGGCCGAAGCGCTCAAGGAGGAGTACCCGGACTCTCTCGTTGTTGCCATTGGGGCCCTTCCCCTGAAGGAAGAGGGCATAAGGCCTACCATCAACGCCGCCATAACGATAGACAAGCTCTCGAAGATAGCCGACTCGATAATAGCCATAGACAACAACAAGCTGAAGGAAGGCTCCGACGACATAAGCAGAGCCTACGAGAGGATAAACTACACGATAGTCGAGAGGATAGCCTCCCTCCTGGCCCTTGTTGACGTCCCCGGTGAGCAGACCCTCGATGCCAGCGACCTGAAGTTCGTTCTCAAGGCATTCGGCAGCTTTGCTACTGTAGGATACGCGAAGGCCGACGCCAGCAGGGTGAAGAGCCTCTCGAGGCTTATACTTAAGTCCTTTGAGAGCGAGGGGCTGTACCTTGATGCCAACATCGAATCTGCGCTCTACGGCCTCGTGGCCATACACGGCCCCCCGGAACTGCTGAAGGCGAAGGACATCTTCGAGGCCCTCGACTACCTCACGAACAAGATAAGGGGGAAGCAGATCTTCCGCGGATTCTACCCGGACCCGAGGGAGAGGGAAGTCGAGGTCGTCACGCTCCTGAGCGGCATATACGAGAGCAGAAGCATAGAGGACATAATCATCACCGCCAAGAAATATGCGCAGTCCTTCATGACGGCCAAGAAGGAGGCTGAGAACAAGAAAGAGGAGCTCCTGAAGGGGCTCCCGGACTTTGACGATATCTACCCTGCCGTCGAGGAAGATGCCGGAGAGGATGCCGGAAAGAACGGACTGGAGAGCATCTTTGAGGGCATCGATAAGGACGTCCCTGACATCAAGCGTCTGAGGAGGAGGGGATGATGGGAGAGCCTGTGAAGGATTCAGTCGAGGCCGCCCTGGAACTCGACGAGAGGGAGGTCTATTCTCACATAGCCCATGAGAGCGCGGAGGACATAGTCAGGATAATCTCATCACTCGATGCTGAGCGGGCGAAGCTGCACGGCGAGGTTATTTACTACCGCGACGATTGGGACGACCTGATACGCGAGCGGCTGGCAAAGGGAAAGAGGCACACTGCCTTCGACTTCTACAACCCTGCCCTCTTTGAAATCTGGGAGCGAAAAGTGGAGGAAGCCAGGAAGATAAAGCAGATCGAAAAACTTGCGTACATTGGTTTTGGTGTGTTTGGAGCAGTGACGGTGCTCCTTTCGGTTGTGGTGGGGGAACCCTACTTCCTCTTGGCGCTTGCGGCCCTCCCCCTGCTGGTGTTCGTCAGGGATAGGAACCGCGAAAAGCTCGACCTCATTTACTACGAGCTGACCCAGTTCTTTATCGACGAACTCAGGGCGCTACTTGAGAAGTACTCACTGCCCCCGGAGAGGTATAAATTCAAGATATTCGGCGGTGGGTACTTCGGAGTCTCTCTTGAAAAACGAGGAACGGAAATTCATGCGATCGTAAACACTGAAAAACTCGGGGGCAAGTATTAAATACTCTCTCGTCATATTCTACTGTAGAGAGGGGGGTAGTTGATGTTAGAGCGTGTGAAAAGGGGACAGGTCTCCCTGGAGTTCATGATGGTATTCGCAATCATGCTGATACTGCTGTTGTACTCCGTCCAAAACGTTACCTTTAGTAAGGGAACCCCTTCAACGGAAAACCTTCGCATTCAGGTTAGTCTTGAGGAGAAGAACCTCGCCAATGCCATCTCAACAACGATCTCCCAGGTTTACGCCCAGGGTCCCGGGGCTAAGTCCACCGCCTATGTCAAGCTGACGTTCCTCAGGGACCCGAAAATGCTATCCAAGGCTTTAGACGTTGATGATCCGGTAATCGTGGTCACTTACGGCTATAATCCAGACAACCTGATCGATCCCCAGAAGAAGGGGAACGGGACGTACGTGACGGTATTGCCGAGGACGGGGGAATACAATACTTCCTTCTATGGAGGCGACAAAAAGGTGTTCTGGAGCGCCTCCCTTTATCAGAAAACTCTGTGTAACGTAAGCGAGACTGTGAACGGCGTATCCACATGGTATCCCCTTGACCGGAGGAGCATTGTGGGTACCAACCCGTGCAGGCCCGGTTTTAGCGAGATTTACGGCCTTAGGATGGACCCCACGGAGCTTCCGCCCGTGCTTGAGATAGTCGTCACGTGGGACCCCACTAAAATCGACAGCTGGGAGTTTAATTCCACGGAAGGGGTTCTCTACATAAACATAAACCCCGGTGGATGAGGATGAGAAGGGGCCAGATAAGTCTTGACTTTCTGTTTGCAGTAACCCTGATTTCAATACTGACCCTTAACTTAGTGTACATTGGGACGACGCAGAAAACACAGGCTGAGACGTTTGACCTGACAACAAAGGCCAAAGTGTTCATAGTGGATGTGAGGGACAGTGTGGCGAAGGTCTATGCGATGGGAAGCGGGTTTGAGGTCGAGAAAACTTCCCCCTTCCGCCTGAAGACGGGGGATTATGTGGTTGTGATGCTGGACAACACAACGAACTCGATAGTTGTGAGCGGTGAGGTTGGAGGAAAGGAGTTCTATGTGGAAGGGAGATCCGCAGTGCCAATTTATACCTCCAGCAAGGTGGTTTTAACACCGGATCACACCTCCTTCTGGATAAAGGCGGTCTACAATGAGACGGAGGGCAGGCTCTATGTCGAAGTCTCGCCGTAGGGCCCAGACGGCCCTTGAAGTGATGTTCATCCTCGCCATAATTCTGACGGCGGTTGCCATAGTGGTTCCTGTTTACAGCAGGTCATCGAGCATGGGTACTATGGACGTCTATTTGAGGGATGCCGCCTCCTCTGCGTGCGACTATCTGAACGAGGGTGTGATGATTAACGACACTCTCCACGAGCCCCTCAACGGAGTTCTGGTGATTACAAACTACTCCTACGGCTTTTTCTCCCTTGAAGGCATCCGGGTGGACGAGTACGGGAGTGACGTGGACGTCACTGTCAACATCTCTTCCAAAATTTCCCTATCGGATGCCCAACGCACCTTCGTTGAGTCTCAGATAAAGGAGTACATGCTGAGGTACATCGCCGGGCACTCCAACATCCGACGGGAGGGGGACTACCTGTATTTCGGGGGAAAGAGATTCTCAATTACCGTGAACGTAAGGGGTGAGACTGGATGAAAAGGCGAGCTCAGCTTTTCTCTCTCGACGCTATGGTAGCGCTGGTAATCGTGGTAATCATGCTCGGTACAGTCACAGCCACCTCCGAGAGCCTGAGGGGTGAAATCACCTCGATGGTTGGATGGTACGAGCGGGCGAACATTGCGGACAACATGCTCGACGTCCTCACAAAGAGCCCGGGAGAGCCCAGCAACTGGGTGGAAGACCCGTCCACGGTGCGCGTCGTTGGGCTGGCCGATAACAGGAGCGGAGGGGTGTCCTACCGGAAGATGATGGGGCTGATTGATGCGGTCGAGAACAACGTTCCAGCCGTCAGGGAATCTTTGACCCAGATGTGCGGGGACAAGGACTTTGAGCTGTTGTTCTTCCAGGGGAAATGGAACTTCAGCGTGGCCTACAACTGGAGTGGTGATAATGCATCCGCCAGCACCGGCGGTTACATGCCCCTAAACGTCTCCTGCCTCGTTCAGTTGCACGGGGCGCAGGTCATCAACCCTCCGGCCCCCACGGATGGTTATATCGGTGGCATAGTAGAGTGCAGCCAGTTCCAGGTTACCGGGGCGGGCTCACTCTCGTTTAACTACAACTACCCGCTGTGTTTTGCCGGCAGCGTGATAGCACCGGGCACAAACCAGGGCTCGATATTCCTGACCAATAACCAGAGTGATTCGTACATCTCCATAGCTGGGGATCTAATATCCGAAAAACAGGGTGCCATCAATGTTAAGGTGCCCTCAGGGTCCCTCTACGTCGGCGGAGTCATATGGCTGAACGGTATCGGCCACGAATGGATCACTACCCAGACAATATACATCCTCGGGAATACCGGGGAGACTCCGTACCTCAGCGTGGTCAGTCCTGGTTCTAAGGTCTATGCGGCGGTGGGTATCCTCTTCTACGTGGACGGGACTTGGTACGCCGTGCGGAACTTCAAACTTGGAAATGGTGCCGGCACGACGTCGCCGGGGAACTGGTACAAGTTGGTCAACGGCGTCTGGAAGGACGCAAGTTCGGATGTCAGTGTAAACTTAAGAACTGGAGATGTCTACATAAACGGTGTCCATGTGGTCCACATTGATATTACCGGTGGTGGGGACGTATCCGTGGATGCTCAGGGGGCACTCCCGGCTTCAATTGAACTTCCGCCCTGTCTGACCGGTCCCAAGATACCTCTCACAGTCGACAACGTGAGCGCGAACTACACCTTCCCAAGCAACGTGACGGGGAACGCGAGCTCCGGCATAGTTACGGACATACCCCAGGCGTTTTACAAGGTCATAGTCAAAATCGGCAGCGATATCACGGCCAATCCCGACATGAACGCTGTTATTGAGTCGAGGAATGACTCCCCCTGGGTGGAGGTTGCGGAGAGAAGGACCACCTTGGCCATAATGAACTATTCCCCGACGATCGTGCTTACTGAGGATAGGGTGCAGAGGCTCTTTGCGGGTAGGTTGATAGCTCCGCTCTCTTACTATACTTTCCTTCAGGTGACTGTTCCCAACACTACGGGGTATGCCCTTTTCATAGTCCGGGACGGGACCATTCTGAAAGTTCTTGGCGTCTGGAGGGACGTTAGCGGAAACGTGGGCGGCGCCCTCTGGATAAAAACCTCTTCGGGAATGGAGCTGTCCAGAACGTACCTCGGCAGCGGGAACGATATCCTGGTCCCGTGGACTGACCTCTTCTCGTATTTCAACGTGGAGAGGGGCAAAAAGATAGTGGAACTCTGGGCATACAAGAACACGCTGGGCGACGTTGTTATAACGGACCTTGGGGGAATTGGAGGTTTTCTGATTCCGAAGGAGGAACCCTTTGTAATAAAACTCTGGGTGTGGGATGAGCCATGAAGAGGAGAGGGTTTGTATTCACGTTGGACGCCATACTGGCCGTGGTTCTCCTTATGATGTTTGTGACGAGCATACTGGCGATTCAATCACAGACTGTTAATGTGTACACCACTTACTCCCGCACCCAGGACAAGTACATAGCTGAGAACGTCCTGCACACGCTCCGCACAACGCCCCTCAGGGAACTGGTTCCCCCAGATGTCATCTCAAAATGGATCGAGGATGGCGTTTTAAACACGACAGTTGTCTCGCCCGATATGAGCCCCATCGATATAGTGGCAACTTATTGGGCCACGGCGGGCGTTTACAACAATACTGGATTTAAGACCGACGCCGAGATTATCATGGGCTACATTCTCAACAACACTCTGAAAGGTTACAACTACGAGCTTTTCATAGATAACTACACCAGCCCCTACCTGCTGAAGGGAAATTCCAGCGTGGCGAGGGATATCTCACCAGCAACGCTCCTCATAAGTGGTTATTCTCCCAACCAGACTCCGAGGGGTTACATGGCGAGGGCATTTTTAACCAAAGTTGAAGTCGAGAGGCAGGATCTCTTTGGATGGTTCCGTGTGCTGGCGGCTCCGTATTATTTGAATAAGTACTACTACGCATATAGAAACTCGCTGAGTATTGAGAGGATAATCACGCTCCCGGAGGACGCCGTCCCGCTGAGCGCCGATGCGCTGTTCGTCCAGAGGAGAGCGGAAGGTCAGAGGGTGGTAATAAACGGATGGGCTTATCCCTCCAGCGGATACACCCATTATCACATATACTTGGGGAGCGACGTTTTGACAGGCCATATACAGCGTGGGGACAACAACGTAACCCTGTTCTATGGGGACGGGAGTCTGGATCAGGATGGTATCGGGTCTGCCAGTGGAACCACTCTGTACGTGGATTACAAGTCGAATTCAACATCTGTTAGAGATCCTGGGTTGGTGAGGATATATAGGGTTGATTCAAAGCACACGGGGTTCTTCTACCTCCTGGAGATGTTTGTGCCGGGCAATGTAACTGAGATTAACATGAAGTTTAAGGTTCAGGGGGTTCACAAGGTTAATCTCTATTACGGCTTTGGGGGAGACCTGGTACTGCTGAGCTCCAAAGCCCCCGATTCAAGCGGGATAGTTGAGTTCACTGACTCCGACATTGAAAACGCTGTTGATCAGAAGCTGTGTGGGGGGAGCGATTGTTACGATGAGTTCAAAGCGAATCTGAGCAAGATGGTATTCGATTTTGTCCTTGGGTTTGACGCGGTTTATGATCCATACTCCGGCCATTGGGAATACGGTGGGGGTTACTGTCAGCTTAGCTCGACTGACTGCAATGCCGACGAGAGTGAGTACGGCGGGGACGGAGAGAGGATACTGTACGGATACCCCGATTCGGTGGTTAAGATTTCCTATGTTCCCCGCGTTCTGATAACAAGGTACAGCATTCCCCTTTCGATATACTTCCCGTACGGGGATTCCAGAGTGAGCTATCC
>Ga0256843_1002085_pt1 | contig 14950 bp, 11 predicted proteins | sample AlvinellametaG_FD_191572 | JGI IMG/M metagenome (GOLD analysis project Ga0256843, IMG submission 191572) | Pompeii worm associated microbial communities from hydrothermal vent at the East Pacific Rise, Pacific Ocean - Alvinella | ecosystem: Host-associated > Annelida > Integument > Unclassified ... | reverse complement strand
TGTTGATGCTTTCTATTCCGAAGATATACGTAGCGACAAATATCTACTACACTTCGGTAAAAATCAATAAACTTCTTAACGAATACTATTCTCTCGAAGCCGAAAATTCGCTTCTCAAATCAAAAATTGAGAAGCTTAAATTCAAAAACAGGATGGCTTCATCTTCTTTTTAATCTTTATGTGCTACAATTCGCCTAAAAAAGAGGGTATATGAAAAGAATAATCGAGTTTTTTATCAAAAATGCCGCTTTTACTCATACGCTATTTATTATCGTGATAATTTCCGCAATTTTAGCTTATAAAAACGTTCCAAAAGAGCTTTTTCCGCCTGCGACGCTCGATAAGATTCTGATTCAGGGTGCGTATCCTGGAGCAAGCCCCGAGACTCTTGATAAAATGGCGGTGGTGCCGATTGAAGACGAGCTTAAGACTTATCAGGAAGTCTCTTCTGTAGAGTCTGTCATAAGCTCGGGGAATTTTGTAATTACGGTCAATCTCAAACCCGGAAGCAACAAACTTGAATTATTAAACGAATTTAAAAACGTCGTGGCGAATATCAGGCAGGATTTGCCAAGCGATATGACCGAACCTACCGTAACAATTGCAAAAAAAGCTTTTCCTTTGATGTTTATATCCGTTGCAAGCAATACCTTGAATAAAGACCAGCTTTTAAAAGCGGCGGATGAGGTGAAAAAGGAGCTTAGCAAACTAAAAGATTTAACTCAGGTAGAAATTAGAGGCGATAGCGACAAAAATATCTATTTTGAGCTTGATAACAAAAAAATCGAAGCTTTAGGACTTGATAAAACCCTTTTGATTAACGCACTGAGTTCCGTTAATACTATTTTCCCGGTAGGAAAAGTGGAAGATTCGAAACACTATTTCGTATCAATGTTTCCTCAGGGGGTGAAAGATTTCAAAAATACATTGATAAAAGTAGGGGATAAGATTGTCAGACTTAGCGATATCGCAATAGTAAAAAAAGCATATGCAACTCCTACTCAAATAGGAAAATACAATGGAATTCCGAATATTACGATTGACGTTAGAAAAGGTGAGAGCGGGGATGCTATTGCATTAAGTAAAAAAATCAGAGAAATTCTAAAAGAGTATCACAAAAAACATCCCGAAGTTATTTTCGGTATCTCTACTGATACGAGCAAATGGGTTAGAAACAGATTCAATACCGTTGTTAGTAATATTATTTTCGGGTTGATTTTGGTCTTTTTCATTATGTGGATTTTTCTCAATTGGAGGATTTCTCTTGTTGTTACGCTTGGGATTCCGACTTCTTTTGCAATTGCTATGATTGCGCTTGATTATTATAATTTTTCGCTAAATCTTCTATCCATGCTCGGGGCTTTGATAGCTCTTGGGATGATTGTGGATGAGGCGATAGTGGTTGGTGAAAACATATATCGTCATATGGAAATGGGAAAAACTAAACTCCAAGCAGCAATTGACGGGACTGTGGAAGTTTTCTGGCCGGTGGTGGCTGCTGCGATGACTACCGTGCTTGCGTTTTTACCTATGCTTTTGATAAAAGGTGAAATCGGTGTGTTTATTAAGATTTTGCCGGTTATGATTACTATTTTGATATTAAGTTCGCTTTTTGAAGCGTTTGTATTTTTGCCTCTTCATTCAAAAGAAATTTTAAAGGTCGTACCTTCTAAAAAAGAGATTTTCTGGGAGAAATTTCAAAACTTATATAGAAAGACTCTCGAAGTTATTTTTAGATTCAGATATGTCGCTCTTTTCTTTTTCTTGGTAATCGTGCCGTTTTTACTTGCTATGGGCTTTAAACACTCAAAATTTCAACTTTTCCCGACTTTTGATGCGAGTCAGATATATGTAAACGGAAAATTCGAGAGCAATTATACTATCACTCAAACTGCTCAGGCTATTAAACCTATCGAGAAAGTATTAAAAAAATATTTGGGTCCCGATGTTGAAGGATTTACGACCGTAGTCGGAATGCAGATGAATAATAAAGGCGAAGCGAATGTCGGAGCGAACTATTTTCATATTTTTGTGGATTTGAAAGATAAAAAGCCGACCGATTTTTACAATAAATATATAGCTCCTATTTTTCAACCTATAAAAGTTACCGGACAAACAAGGACAGTAACTGCTCAGCAATTGGCAATGGAATTGAAAAAAGAGTACAAACATATAAAAATCCCCGGGCTTACGGAGCTTAATGTAATAGTCCCGCAAGCCGGAGTCGTTAAGAGCGATATTGTCATAAGTATTGCCGGAGACAATCAAGAAAAAATCTTAAAAGCGATAAAAATGCTTGAGAGTGCCATGGCGAAAATAAAAGGGGTTTATAATATTTATGACGATGCGGAGCTCGGGGCGTATGAGCTTAAGATAAAACCTAACGCTTACGGCGAAAAATTGGGATTTAGCGAGGGGAATATCTTTTCGCAGTTAAGAGCGTTTTTCGGTGAAGCTGAGTATGCGAAGACTTTTGATAAAGACGGAATAGTTAAAATCATTATAAAAGATATAAACAAAGACAAAATCGATGAACTTAAATATTTCAGACTTACAATTCCCGGGACAAATCAGTTAATCGAGCTTGATAAAGTAGCGGATTTCGTCGTTAAACGTTCATTCAAAAAAATCCATAAATATGACGGAATAGCGGCAAAAAGCGTATATGCGAGCGTAAATAAAAAAATATTAACCGTTAATGATTTTTATAAAAAAATAGACCCCGTACTTGAAAAAATTAAAAAAGAAGGTCTTAAAATTTTAATCGGCGGTGCGGCTAAGACAAGTAAAGAGTTTATGAAAGACTTAAAAGAAGCGCTTGTGGTTGCGATACTTCTTATTTTCTTGATTTTGGTTTTGATGTTCGATTCGATTCTTTTACCTTTTGTGATTATTTCCGTAATTCCGCTTTCGTTTTTGGGAGTGATTTTCGGGAATATGGTTATGCATATGAATATGACTATGCTTGGGATGATAGGTATCGTCGGGCTTGCCGGGGTAGTGGTGAATGACGGAATCGTTATGGTCGATTTTATTAAAAAAGCAAAAAACATAGAAGAGATACTTCTTTTTGCGTCGTACAGACTAAGGCCTGTGCTTCTTACGTCTATTACGACGTTTTTCGGGCTTTTTACACTTATGTTTTTCCCTTACGGACAAAGTGCGATTTTACAGCCTTTGGCTATTGCGTTAGGTTTCGGGCTTATGTGGGGGACAATACTTAACCTCTTTTATTTACCTGTCTTTTATTATATACTTAATAAAAACAGGCTCAATAATAAAAGCGGGCTTTTAAAAAGAGCGTATGAAAAAATATTTAAAAGGGGTTAAGTGAAGGTTTTTATTAAGACGTTCGGATGCAGGAGTAATATTTTTGATAGTGAGATTATGAAAAATATAATCGGTGAGGTCGTAGATAGTGAAGATAAAGCCGATTTGATAATCGTCAATTCTTGCACCGTTACCAATTTCGCCGATAGGGATTTGAGACAATATATTAATAAGTGGCAGAGTAAAGATATTATGTTAACCGGCTGCGGTGCATATACTCAGGGTGAAAAGCTTTTAAAAGAGGGGAAAGTAAAAGCGGTCCTCGGGCATAAGTATAAAGAAGAAATTGATAAATATTTGGATTTTAGAGGTATTAAACTTGGAGATTTTAATTTCAAAAATTCAAAAATTTTGCAAAATATCTCAAAAACGAAAGCTTTTATCAAAATCCAAGAAGGGTGTGATTTTGAGTGCGCTTATTGTATTATTCCTTATGTCAGAGGGCATTCGAGAAGTATAGAAGAAAACGTAATATTGGATGAAATAAAAAAACTAAGAGATGCCGGTATTAGCGAATTCGTTTTGACAGGTATCAATATGGGAAGTTATGGCAAAGATACCGGTACGACTCTTAGCGAGCTTATAAAAAAAATATCTGAAATCAGAGGAGTTAAGAGGATACGTCTTGGGAGTCTTGAGCCGAGTCAGATAGATGAGGAGCTCATAGACCTAACTCAAAACGGAATTCTTGAAAAACACCTTCATATCGCCTTACAACACACAAGTGATAAAATGCTAAGAATAATGAAAAGAAGAAACAGAGTAAAACCCACTCTTGAGCTTTTTGAAAAACTCGCTTTAAAAAATATAGCTTTAGGGACCGATTTTATCGTCGGGCATCCCGGAGAGAGCGAGGAGATATGGCAAGAAGCGCTTGAAAATTTCAAAAAATATCCGCTCACTCATATTCATATTTTCAGATACTCTCCTCGAGAAGGAACGCTAAGTGCTACGATGAAACAAGACGTTCCTGGCGATATTGCCAAAAAACGTGCTAAAATTTTAGACGAAATAGTAAAGCGAAATAATTACGAGTTCAGATTAAAAAACAAAAATTTACCGCTTTTTGTGCATATTGAGGATTTTAAAGACGGATATTATACCGGATATGACGAGTTTTATAACAAAATGAAATTAAAAGGCGATTTTAATAAAGGAGAGTGGGTGAGAGTGAAAAATTACGAGGTAAAGGAAATCGAAAATGTCAAAGAATAAAAATTCTTTAATTATAATCAGCATAGTTGCCATACTTTTTATGCTTTTGATTTGGGCTGGGATTAAATCAGGAGATTTAAACGCAAGCGTTCTTATGTCGCAAATAATAGCGGTAGTGATAATTTTTGGGTTTTTTATCGGATTTTTACTGCTTCTTAAAAAATTGGCACCACAACCGCAACAACCGACTCAGCATGTACAAGTGGAGATGAATACGGGGATTGAAAAAGATTTTGTAATTCAACCGACCACTTCAAACGTAACGTTTAAAGACGTAGCCGGGATTAGCGAAGTAAAAGAAGAGCTTTTTGAGATAGTGGATTTTTTAAAAAATCCTGAAAAATACAGAAGTTTCGGAATTAATCTTCCAAAAGGGGTTTTATTGGTAGGGCCTCCGGGAGTCGGGAAGACTCTTATAGCAAAAGCTCTTGCCGGAGAAGCCGGAGTGCCGTTTTTTTATCAAAGCGGAAGTAGTTTCGTGCAGATGTATGTGGGTGTAGGGGCTAAAAGAGTTAGGGATTTGTTTAGCAAAGCAAAAGCGATGGCTCCGAGTATCATATTTATCGACGAAATCGACGCGATAGGAAAAGCCAGAGGAAATTTAAGAAACGACGAAAGAGAAGCTACTCTTAATCAGCTGTTAACCGAAATGGACGGGTTTGAAGGAAGCGAGGGCGTTATTGTTATAGGTGCTACGAATAAAGTGGAATTATTGGATGAAGCTCTTCTTAGACCCGGAAGATTCGATAGACGCGTATTTGTAGAGCTTCCGGGACTTCAAGACAGAATCGCTATTTTAAAAGTCCATTTGAAAGACAAACCTTTTAAAGGAAACCTTGAAAACATTGCAAAAATGACGGTCGGTTTTAGCGGGGCGGCTCTTGCTTCTTTGGTGAATGAAGCGAGTATTCACGCACTAAAACAAGGCAAACATTTTATCGACGAAGAAGATTTTTACGCAGTAAAAGATAAAGTGATTTTAGGAAAAAAACGCCTAAATACCTACTCTCCGAAGGAAAAAGAGATTCTTAGCTACTATCAAGCGGCAAAAGCTGTTATCGCGGATTGGCTCGGGGTGGATTTCGAGAGAATTTCTCTTGTTAAAGACGATTTTAAAGAAGAAGACAAAGAGATTGTTTCAAAAACCGAGATTATGAGTAAAATAGAAACTCTTCTTGCCGGACGAGTGGCTGTAGAAGAGAAATTTAACGAAAAATATTCAAACGCACATAAGGATATCAAAAAAGCAAGAGAGCTCGCACTTCTTATGATAAGAGAATACGGAATGGGCGAGAGTGTTGTTGGAGATGAGAGCGAAGCGGCAAAAATCTTAAATGACGCTTATGCCGAAACAAAAGTGCTTTATAATTCCAACCTTGATTTGATAGAAAAAGCTTACGAAAAAATGTTAAAAGACGAAGTTATTCACAAAGAAGATTTGAAAAAAATAAAAGATGAAATTTTTTAGCGGTTTTTGTTTGTGTAACGAAAAAGAGCTTTTTGCGGATTACTTGGAGGATAGGGAATTCGTAGTTGCCGGATTTAGCAAAGGAGCTCAAAAAGCGTTGGATTATGTCTTAAATACTAAAAAAAGAGTCGATAAACTCCAACTTCTCTCTCCCGCATATTTCAATTATACCGATAAAATAATCAAAATGAATTTAATCGCCTTTGAAAAAGACAAAAAAGCATATATTAAAAATTTTTTGAAAAAAGCCGGTTTGCCGGATGAAAAATATGTTTGTGATTGCGATATTGAGGAACTAAAAGAGCTTTTTACTTTTGATTGGGAAAAAATAAAGCATTTAAAAAATGTAAAAATCGAGGTTTTTTTAGGAGAATATGATAAAATTTCGGCTTCAAAAGCGGCATATGAATTTTTTAGAAACTATGCCGATGTTTATTTTATAAAAAAAGCAAATCATTTTTTAAGGAGTTAAATTGCACCAGCGGCAAGAACATTCGGAAAACAAATATATTGAAATTTTCAAAGATTATTGGGATATTTTCGTAGGATTTTCGTCTTTACCACTTGCGATTATTTTTCATCTACAAGGTGTTCATCTTTTAGCGACTATATTTGCTGCGATAGGAATAGGAAGTTTGGCCGTTACTATTTCCGAAATTGCGGAGATTTTGGCTGAGAGGTTCGGGGAGCCTTTCGGGAGTATGATTTTGACATTTAGTGCTGTATTGGTTGAGATATTGATTCTTTTTATGGTGATTATGGAAGCCAAAACACACCCTGAAGTTTTAGAAACCGTTAAAAACGGGATAGTAGCTACGGTAATCGTCGATTTGAACGCGCTTTTAGGACTTGCCGTATTTGTCGGGGGGCTTAGTTTTAAAGAACAAGTCCACAACGAAGATACTTCGGCAAGCTATACAACCGTGCTTTTCGTAGCGGCGGCTATGCTTTTGGTACCTACTACCATTTCGCTTCATTCAAGCCAAGACGCTTTGTTTAAAGCAAGTGTGATTATCGCCGTGCTTTTGTTTATTTTTTATTTCTTTATTTTCAAATTCCAAACGGACACTCACGTTCACTTTTTCAAATTCAAAAAAAGAAGTAGGGTAAAAAAATATATAAAAGAAGACGAGCACGACGATTACTATTTCGATAGAAAATCAAACATTTTTAATATCGTGTTTTTGGCGTTTTTGCTTGTGTTAATCGGTGTACTTTCGGAAATATTCGCAAACGACGGAGTCGTTGTTTTTAATAGTTTCGGGCTTACGGCCGGGTTTGTAGGGATTTTGATAGCATTCGTAACGGTTGCTCCCGAGCTTTTTACAGCTATTAGAGCGGCAAAAAACGACGAAATGCAAAGAGTTATCAATATCGCAATGGGTGCGAGTACCGTTAGTATTCTTTTGACGGTGCCGGCTTTGATTTTCCTTTCTATGCTTATAGGCGTAAAACTTACGCTTGATTTTACTCCTTTGCAAGTAGGGGCGCTACTTCTTACTATTATGCTTGTATGGAAAACCACGGAAGACGGGGAGACGAATTATCTTGAGGGGCTATCTCACCTAATGATATTCTTAAGTTACGCGGTTATCGCTATTTTCTATTAATTTTTTCTTTTTTTCTCTCTTTTTTGATAAAATGAATCGTTAAAAATTTAAAAAGGAGAGAGAATGGATAGAAGAAAATTCTTAAAAACTGCGGGAATAGGAGCGGTTGCCACTACTGCATTTACTACTAATCTTTACGCAAAAACGAGAAAAACTCTAAAAGTATGTCTTTCTTGGCCAAAAACTTTGCCTATTATGGGTGAGGGAATCTTTTTCTTTGCAAACAGAGTAAAAGAGCTAAGCGGCGGCGCATTAAAAATAAAAGTTTACGGAGCGAAAGAACTCGTACCGGCTCTTGGCGTATTTGACGCATGTAGCAAAGGATTAATCGACGGGTTCCATTCGGGTCCTTATTATTGGAAAGGTAAAAACCCTGCATTCAGTTTATTTACTGCGTATCCGTTCGGAATGGTAGCGGATGAAATGCAAGGTTGGCTTGATTTTGCCGGAGGAATGGAGCTTTGGAGAGAGCTTTATGCAAAATACAACCTAATTCCTTTCAAAGGCGGTAACACAGGAAACCAAATGGGAGGATGGTTTAGAAAACCTATTAAGTCTCTTGCGGATATGAAGGGACTTAAAATGAGAATCCCTGGACTTGGCGGTGAAGTAATGGCAGCACTTGGAGTAAAACCTGTAAATATTCCTGGAGGTGAGCTATACACCGCTCTTGAAAGAGGCGTAATTGATGCGACGGAATGGGTAGGACCTGCACTTGATACGAAAATGGGATTCTATAAAGTAGCGAAATATTACTATTCCGGATGGCATGAACCTGGAACTAACCTCGAACTTACGTTTAATAAGAAAAAATTCGAAAGACTTCCAAAAGAGTTCCAAGCTATCATCGAAACTGCGGCAAACGAAATGAACGCAAGAATGCTTGCTCAATTCCAATACGAAAACGGAAAAGCGCTTAAAAAAATTATGAGCGGTGAATACGGTGTAAAACTTTGCGAATTCCCGGCAGACGTAAACGAAGCGGCTAAAAAAGCTATCAAAAAAATCCTTGAAGAAAACGCAAACAAATCAAAAGACTTCGCAAGAGTATATGAAAATATTCAAAGCTACTTCCCTGATACGAGAAAATGGACTGATGTCGGTATGAAATGGTTCCTTGATACGAGAGATACGGATTTCAAATACGACAAATGCTAATTTTTCTCCCTTTTCGGGAGCTTATTTTTTCAAAATAAAAAATTTACCCTCACTTTTTCCTATCAGATAAAAAACTTGATTGATTTTTATTCCTCCGTAAAGATAAAAATCATCTATCCAAATATCGTCATGACAAATCACTCTTCCGTATACTCTATTTTCCGAAATGATTTTAGTATTTCCGATAACGCAATAAGGAGAGAGGATTTTTTCTATTTCTCCGATTTTAAAATCCCTATAAACGTCGTATGAGTCGTCTTTGAATTTATAGATACCGACTTTGTCTTTCCAGAAAGAAAAAGTTTCCGTAAAATAGATAGCCTTGTCTTCCGGATAATAAATAGGTGAAACAATTCCTTCAAAAGTGGTCTCGAAAGTATCCAAGTGATTTGCATTCGAATCGAATATCAAAAAATATATTTTAGGGAAGTTTCCTTGCGTGCTTGCAACAACGAAATATTTATCGTTATATTTTAAAATATCCGTTGCTACCGAGGTAGTGTTTAGGTATGTTTTGTTTACGAGTTCGTTTAGGTTTTTATCGAGTTTTACAATTACAGCTCTTTTAGTATATTTGCCGAGTAAATCGAAAAATTTATATCCAACGGCTAAAAAGCCGGTTTTTGTTTTTACGATATCGTAGGCTTGAGAGTTTTTAAAATAACTTTTTTCTTTTAGAAGCTTTCCGTTTTTATCAAGTACGCCAATCCAAAAAAAGTTGTTTTTACTTCCCAAGAGATAAATTTTTCCGTTTATGTATCTCATTTTATTTATTTTTGCGGAAAAATTTTTTTGCCAAACTATTTTTAGGTTTTTGTTAAACATAGTCAGGGTATATTTGTCTTTTTTCGTTAAGACAAGAGGATTGTCTGCGTTGATGATTTTTGCGATAAATGCTGTTTTAAGCTCTATTTTTTGAGGGTTGGTTAATTCTTCTTCCAAAATAAAAGCTCTGTTTTTAACGATTAAAATAGGTTTTTTTAAAAAAACGATATCTTTTAGGCCTTTTATTTTATAGTTCCATAAAGGTTTTTTGGAAGAATAGACGTATTTATATAGCACCCCGTCTATATAAACGTAAACGTCTTCACCTTTTGATTTTATAAAATCTGGCTTTCCGGGGAGTTTTATCGTTTTGACTTTGCCGTTTTTTTTCAAAAAAAGTTTGTAATTAACGGCTTTTATTTTTATATTACTATTTCCATAGGTTCCAAAGGAGGTTATATTTACATTGAAAAAATCATCCGGTATATCATACTCTATATTTCTTGAGTATCCTACATAGATATCTCCGTCATAGAGGCGGACTATATTGTCCGAGAAGTATCCGGAATTAGCTTTTAGGTTGGAATTGAAGAGAAAAACTCCGTTTTTTATATCTTTTCCGCTTATTACCAAAAGATATTTGTCTTGGTGTTTTACGACGTATTCGGGATTAAAGTCTTTAAATTCCACGACTTTATAGATGATATTTTGGTTAATTAGATAAGCCGCTTTGTTTGTAAAAACTATCATCCTATCTTCGATAGGATACGCTCCTATGTATTTTCCTTTTATCGTAACTTTTCCGAATTTAATCGTTTGAGTTTTCGGGTAGTAATATAAAATAATCTTTTTGCCGTTTTTTACGATAAATTTTTTGCCGTTGGGTGTATTTGTTAAAAAATAGACTTTTCCGTCTATTACCTCAGCCGTTTGAATATCCGATTTAAAAGTTTTTAGGGGTTTTAGTTCTATGCTGTATCTTGCATAAAGCAGCGAAAATAGCAATAAAAATATAACTCCTCTCATTCGAACGTCTCTTTTAATATCGAGATTAAATTTTTATCCGAATAGATTTTTCTTACTTTTTCTTTTTTGTAAATTTTATCATTTTTTTTGAGAGTGTTTAGGTAGTGAGTCAGGTTGTTTAAATTTAAAAAAGCACTCTGTTTTTTATCGAGAGAAATTAAGTTGTTAAATAGCAGTTTTTTAGGGTTTTCTTCGATTTTTTTTCTTATAAACAACAAAACGTTTTTATTTTTCGGGTTTAGTTTTATTTTGTAAAAGAAATCACCTATATAAATTGCCAAAAAGTTTTTTTGTTTTAAATAAAAAGGCTTTAGGGTCGTTTTTTTTAAATCAAGCGATAAAATATATTTTTTGATTTTTTCAACGTCATCAATTTTTTTAGGGATGAATTTTTTCATTTTATCGCTTATTATAAAGACTTCAAGTTTTTGTTTGTAATAAATAGCAGAAATTGCAAGAATTTCGAAAGTTTTTAGCGCTATTTGGAGTTTGTCTTCAAAAAGCATATCTTTATCAAGCAGTAAAATTAAGGCGATTTTTTGATTTTTCAGGTGTTCTTTTTCGATTGCAAGAAGTTTTGAGGCTCTTGCGGAGCTTAGCCAGTGGATGTTTCTTATGTCTTCTCCCGGAATATACTCCCTAAGCTCTTTAAAATCATCATCAACACCGAATTTTACAAGACTTTTTGTTAGGATTTGTTTTTTGAATTTTACTTTTTTCAAAAAAAGCCTTTTTAGTATAATTATACAAAAAGAGTTACAATGGAAGTAATGGTCGTAAATTGTAATTTGGATTTTTTTAAATATATTATTTTGGGAGTAATAGGTGCTTTTTTGATTTTTAGATTAAGGAAATTTTTGTGACGTTTCTACATCCGGAATTTGCACTTTTCGGAATTTTAGGGCTTTTGTTTTTACTTTTTCAAAAAAAAAGAAAATTTACACATCTTCATTTTTTCAAAAACACCAAAAGTTTTAGTGTCGATATAGTCGATTTGTTTATTTTGATATTTTTGACTCTTAGTTTGATGTATCCCGTGAAATACACTACAAAATATATAACTTCAAAAGTCGATTATCAATTTTACAATAACAAAAAAGAAAAAATCATAATCATTTTAGACGATTCTCTTTCTATGGAGGATTATGTAAAATTAGAAAAGAGTATTGCCTTAAACATTATCGAAAATAATAAAGCCAAAGCCGATATAATGCTTGTGATTTTTGAAGGGGATTATAAAATTCTTAGTTATTTTACCGATAACTACGACGAATTGAAAAAACAGATTAACGATTTGTACTTCAATGCGGTAACCGGCAAAGGCGGGTCGATGCTTAGAGATACGATAAGCGGTGTGATTAATGCTTTTAAACCATATAATCCGAAAATCTATATTTTAACCGACGGAAGTCCCAATGACGAATCTTCCGTAAGTGTACAACAGCTAAAAAAACTTGCAAACGGTATGCAAATAAAATATATAGGTTTCGGAGATGACAAAAACAATAAAATTTATGAAAAAATTTTTAACAACACCAAACTAAAAAAATACAATCCCGTATCGAAATATCAAGAAAAAACAAAAGTCTATTCTTATCAAGAAGAAGAGTTTTTTTATTGGTTTTTGGTGGCTGCTTTTATGCTGATGATATATAAAATTATAAGGCTTAGATTTGAGAATTTTAATTTTGGCGTTTAGTTTTGCTTTGCTTTTTGCAACGGATGTAAAAATAAAATTCGCACCACAGACTTCTACGCTTTATATCTATACGATTTCAAAAAACAGAATAAAGAGTTTTAAAGTCCAGCCTTTTATGATAACACAAGGTGATATTTTGGGAAAAGAGAAATTCTCATTTTGGCATAACGACAAATTTTATATCGGAGAAAAATTTAGGATTTTTTATCACTCGAAACTCGAAGTATTACCGCTAAAAGTTTATATAAATAATCGCGAATATAAAACTCCGAAATTCGTCTATAACCGAAGTAAAATAAAAAATTTCGATATAAATTTAGAATTTCCAAAACCTCGAAAAAACGATTTTTGGTCGATTTTGGCTTTTATCTTTTTTGCGTATATTTTGACGCTTTTGTATTTGATGAACAAAAAGAAAAAAGAATTTTTGGTTAAAAGCGGAGTTTTTGAGAGTGATACTAAAAAATTTTATTATTACGTTTTGAAAAATTATCCCGAAAAAATAGAGAGCTTGAATAAGTATAGGAACTATTTTTCAAAAAAACTAAATGAATTCGATTATTTGATAAAAGAGTTACAAAACGATATAACTAAAAAATATAAAAACGAAATAATTATTTTCGGCATATTGTTTATATTAGCTCTATTGCAAGGTGCGATATGAAGATTTTGTATCCTTATGTTTTGATTTTATTACCGATATTATGGGCTTTTGTGAATAAAAAAAACTTTTTTTATATACTAAGCGCTTCTTTTATCGTTATAGCCCTCAGCGGTGTTGCTAAAGTGTCACAAAAAGAGATAAAAACGGATAAAGATATCTATTTTATTTTTGACACGACCTATTCGATGGCATGTAAAGACCTAAAACCCGATAGATTTGAATATGCGAAAAAAGAGTTTTTCAGCCTCATAAAAAAACTTAAAAAACCGGTGGGGGTTTTTAGTTTTGATAAAGAGGTTAAGTTTATCAGTTTTCCTACTACGGATTATGAATTTTTAAAACAAAAAATAGAAAAACTAAAACCGGTAAAAGCCTCAACGGATATAAAGATGGCGATAAATAGAGTAAAAGCGGTAAGCAACGTAGATAAAATTATAGTGCTTATTAGTGACGGGGGAGAGAAAAAGGTGCAGGGAGATTTTGTTTTTTGGGGTTTTGCTACTGAAAAAGGAGCGAAAGTTCCCGGATTTGATGCGATTAGTAAATTAAATATCATCGGAAAAAAATATTTCGCTTATAATGAGGGTGATAAACTACTAAAATACCTAAAAAAACAATCTTACACCACCAAAAAAATCACAACTTACAAACGAATCGATTATATTTTCGTAGTTTTGGCTTTTATATCTTTTCTTTTAGGCGGGGTTTATAATAGATTCGTTTTGATACTTTTGATTTTTTTGATTCCAAGGCACCTTTATGCCGGGGATTTTTTGGGGTGTTTATATGAAAAGATAGGTTTGCAAAGTGCGGCTCTTAGCGAATTTAAAAAAAGCGGTAGCGATTTTGCGAAAATTAAACTTGCTACTTTTTATATGAAAAACGGAGAACTTAAAAAAGCATATAATCTTTTAAAAGATGTAAAAGGGTATGAAAAAATAAAAAATTACGATATGGCTTTGATATTGACGAAAATGAAAAAATATAAAAAAGCATATGAGTTGGTCAGGAAGTTAAAAGAGAAATATAGCGATGAGAGGATTGATAAGCTATATGATTTTGTGAGTCTTTATAAAAACGAAGATAACTTAAAAACTATCATAATTCCTACTAAAAAAACTAAATCTTCAAGTGAAGAAAAAACTAAAAGCAAAAATGATTTTAAAAATTTATCTATAAAAAAGGAGCCTTTATGGTAAAAAAACTAAAACAAGAGCTAAAAAAAGCTATCGTAGCACAAGACGAGCTGATAGATTCTTTGGTTGCGGCGTTGTTTGTTGACGGGCATATTTTGGTAGAAGGGTTGCCGGGTGTCGCAAAAACCACGGCTATTAAACATCTCTCTTCAATGCTTGATTTTAAATTTTCAAGAATCCAATTCACTCCCGATTTGCTCCCGAGCGATATAATAGGAGGTGAAATTTACTCCATGCAAAAAGATGAATTTTATATCAAAAAAGGGCCGATTTTTGCGGATTTGATATTGGCGGACGAAATAAACAGGGCTCCTGCGAAAGTCCAAAGTGCGCTTCTTGAAGCGATGCAAGAAAGGCAGGTGAGTATCGGAGATAAGAGTTATGACTTAAAAGAGCCTTTTTTGGTAATGGCGACGATGAACCCGATAGAAGAAGAGGGGGTTTATGACTTGCCCAAAGCTCAACTTGATAGATTTTTGATGAAAGTTATCGTAAATTATCCGTTGGAAAAAGAGGCCGAAAAAGCGATTTTAAACGTATTTAATAAAAAATTCAGTTTTCCTAAATTCAGTAATTCTCAGTTTTTCAATACCAAAAGACAAATTGGCAAAATAACCGTTAATCCAGAAACGATAGATTATATTGCCGAGCTTATTATCGCTTTTAGAAAAGATGAAGAGATTGAAGTGGGCCCTTCTCCAAGAGCTTCGATTGCTTTATATAAACTTGCTAAATTTACGGCATATGAAAACTCAAGAAACTTCGCAATGCCAAGTGACGTATTGAAATATATCAAGCCCGTCCTTAGACACAGAATTA
>Ga0256843_1002083_pt1 | contig 14955 bp, 19 predicted proteins | sample AlvinellametaG_FD_191572 | JGI IMG/M metagenome (GOLD analysis project Ga0256843, IMG submission 191572) | Pompeii worm associated microbial communities from hydrothermal vent at the East Pacific Rise, Pacific Ocean - Alvinella | ecosystem: Host-associated > Annelida > Integument > Unclassified ... | reverse complement strand
TTTAAGTTGATACTTGCTTGTTTTACCCTCCCAGTAAGCTTTACTATATTTTATAACTATTCCCTCTTTACCCTCTGCTACAAGTTTTTTATAAATACTTACTACATAGTCTAAAAAATTTTCATTATTTGTAACACTAATTGTAGGTACAACTTTAACAATACTTGAATCAACATCACCTATAATTTTGTACAATAACTCTAACCTATCCTTGTAAATAGTGTTACACGGGATTTTACCCTCCCAGCTATCTTGTTTTATAATATCCCAAACATAAAATACAACTTCATATTTATTTATGTCAAATATTTTATTTTTACTATTTAACATACCATTACCTAGCTCCCTTGGAAGTATACTCCCATTTAGTTTATCTTGTACTAACAATTCTCCTTGTAAAACATAGTTATTTAAGTCATAACTATTCATAATGGTGTCTAATTTCTTAATTAACTCAGTAAAAACTTCTGGTTGATTATCAAATAACTTTAAAGTTTTTAAACTTCTTGATAGAAATAATTCTGAACTAAATAAATAATTTGTATATAAGCCGTCCATTTTTTCTTGTATATAAAACTCATCACCTATTGTAAAATCTTTTTCAAACTTATCTTTATTGAAGATACTACATCTCATATATTGCTTTTTACTATCTAAAATGAATTTAGGTTTAGCTTTGTTAATAGTAGTGATAGATATACCACACTCTAAGCTTCTATTTAAGACCATTTTAAATACTTCCCTATCTGATATACTTAAATTAGAATAAAGTTGCTCTACAAGCTCTATAGCGCTGTTACCAGTGATGTCTCTGCTAGCTAACTTACTTATTAATTCATCTAAAGCATAGTCTAAACTTCCTTTCTCACTCCCATTACTATCTGTAAAATCAGTATCAAACTTCTTTACATAAAAATTTATAATTGGGTTATAAGTCAATTCTACGACTTTACTAAATAAATCATCTTCTAAATACTCTTTTAACAAAACTACTTTATCATTTGTCGCTGTAGTTCCTTTTAACTTATTAATTTTATCTAATACACACACATTAACTTCCTTTAAATTACTTACTTGTTATATAATAACAATTATATCAAATTATATTGTAAATGTCAAGTATTTTAATAATAAAAATATAAAATGTTGTAATAATATAAATAACTAAGAAATAACAAGTAAATATTAAATGCAGGTAATTGCGTATATTATAAGAAAACCCCTATCCTTTGGGTGGGAATTCCTTATAATATATATAACTATATAATGTTATTTGTTATACACTATGTTACATACTTTATTATAACCTACTTTTAATACTACATAAACTTACTTTACTTACATTCTACAAAATACTTCATTGCGTTTATAAACTTATTTTATCTGTAATTAGTTCTAACCCATCACTGTAAAATTTAACATAATTAATATACTACCTTTTAAAAATTAATAAAAAGTAGTAAATTATACCCATATAAATCGTCTAATTTAAAAGTTTTTATTTGCCTTAATTTAGGTTTTATAACCATTTTTTATCAAAATTTATACTTATTTTTTGTACGAGGGTAGCGAATATTATAATAGAGGGTGTTTGTTTTTGATATATTATATTAAATTTATTGATAAAACTATTGACATTAACTTTATAATTTGATATAATACTTATAAAGTTTTGAAATAAATGAAGGAGAGAATATAATGGCTGTATATAGTAAAGTTAATAAAAGGCTTATAACACTTAGAGATAAGATTTTTATTAAAGTTAATGAAATAGAAAAGGATTTAACAAATATTACCACTAATTTAAGCAATAAAATAAATATATTTAAGACTGATGTAGATTATTTATTTAATAAATTACTTAATAGTGGTACAGATGATAGTATAAACTGGGCAGGTAAAAAGTCTAAGAGTCTATTATACACTAAAAAAGGAAGAAAAAGAGTAGGTATTACACCACAAAAAGAACATTTATGCTATTATGTAGCTAATACGAGAGGTAAAATATTGTGTGGAGGTAATGCAGAGGATAAAACAGAACAAACTTATAGATATGTCAGTGAAGCTCTAGAGCATACTTATTTTATTCAAGTTAAACCTAAGAGAAATGACTCAATTATAGGTAGTCTAAATATTGTTGTAGATATTGATGACATGGAAACTTTTAAAAATTTTAGTGATATAAATGATTTTTGTCTAAAAAATAGACAACCATTACCAACATTTATAACTAAAACTAACAAAGGTTGGCATCTTTTATACACTTTAGACAATATTTATAAACCAACAGAAAGCCTTAGTTATGAGCTTTACAAAGAAGTAAGTAAGTATGTAAACACTTTATTTAATGGAGATGTAAATGCAGCAGGGTTTATTATGAGAAATCCCTTAAATCATCACTCTGAATTCAATAATAGTGTGTATTCTCTTATTGATTTTGTTCCAGACAACTTTATTATTGATTTAGTGTTGTCTAAATTTTATACAATAATTGAGTCTTATGATTTAAATAAAATTAGATTAAATAATAAAAAAAGTAAAGTTAACAACATTGAGGTTATTACTACTTTATCTGGTGTTAAAGAGTTAATTGACTTATCAAAAGTAGAAATAGGTTATAGAAATAGTGCATTAGTAGGTAATTTAAGAACCTTAGGTTTTAGAGCTTTAAAGGATAAGATAACAAAAGATGAATTTATTGAGATAGCTTTATTAGAAAATAGTAAATTTACTTCACCATTACCAACAAATGAAGTAATAAAAACAGCTATATCAACTTATTCTTTTTGTGTTAGAAATTTTGATGATAGTTTAGCTTATAGTGATGCTAAGTTATTTAGACAATTAGCTGATTTAGTTAAAAGTAGAAAAATGAAACAAATGATTGAAGATATAGCTATCTTAATTACAGCAGATTATATAGAGTTAAAAGATGTAATTGAACCTACTTGGTTTAAAAATAAATTAGCTAAACTAATTAATGTGGATATTAAAACTCTTAATAAATATTTAGTAGATATTCAAGAATTTTTTATCATAGCTTCTTCAATAGTTAGAACCGAGGTGAGTTTAACAGATTTAACATTAAATAATATCTCTGTTTTAGACTTATTAAGTTATTTTAAAGAGGCTAACTTTGATAATATTATTGAATATAATAAATTTATTTCAGAGCAAAGACAAGCTATTTTAGCTGGGGAATATGATTTAAGTTTTATTAAAACAATACCAAATAGTGATTTACTTCATATTAAGCATATGGAAGATAGATTTTGGAGTAAGAATAGGAGATATTATAATGCAGCTTAAAGGAATTTTATGGTAAAAATAGAAAAAGGAAAAAGAATATGTGGTTGTGGAAAAGTTATAAAAGGGGATAAAGATGTTTGTGATACTTGTTTTAGTGTTTTTAATTCTTTATTTCCGTCTAAACGGTCAATAATTAAAAGTTATGTGAAAGATTTTATAACTTTAGTAAAATATGAGTGTGGTTATACTAATAAAAAACCAAAAGGAATATTTTATGAGTAATATAGTTAAATTTACAGAATTAGATGAAGAAATTTTAGAGTTATACACAAAGGGCTATAATAGGAAAGATATAGCATATAAATTAGACTTACCAATAAAGACTATAAATAGTGTATTCAACAAACCTAACATAAAAGATAAGTTAATTGACGTAGTAGAACAAAGAGAGTTATTACTTAAAGTTAAGCAATCAGAAATATTAAACGAGCTTACAGATGAGCTGGTAGATAATGCTGAAAATATTACTGACTTATTAGGTAAAGGTAGAGATATTTTAGATGTTATATCTGTAACTAATAATGTTATGAAAGACACAGAGAAGAAAAGATTAGGTCAATCTGGTGAGAATATAATTGTTAATATCCTTAATCAATTAGCTTAAAGGTTACAGTTATGGAAGATGTTATAATAAACAAAGAAGTAGAAGTATATAAAAGTATAGCTTTAAGCGAAAAAAGACCTAAAATAGAAAAACTAATGGAAAAGTTAGGATATAAACCTCATAAAGGGCAGAGAGTAATTTTAGATATTATTGATAAGACACCAGAACTATTTTATTTTTATGTTTTAGTTATTAGTAGAAGATGGGGTAAAACATTTTTTGTTAGTTTAATAGCAACTTGTGAGTTATTGATTCCATTTGCCTCAGTTATTATTATTGCAGGTCAATCAAAACAAAGTGCGTTAATATATAAAGAAATAGTAAAAAATTTAAAGACATTAGGTGTAGGATTTGCTAAAATAGATAATAATACTATGGAGTTTAGTTTAGAAAATGGAAGTGAGTGTATAGTAGGGACTGAGAAGAATTTAGAAGCTAGTGAGGGACGTAAAGCATCACTTATTATTGTGGAGGAGGCAGGGCTTGTAAATTCAATAGATAATATTATAAATTCATTATCACCATCATTAGCAACTTATGGAACAAGAGATAATGGTTTTCCTGTAGGTAAGATAATTATAAATGGTACATATAAAGGCTCAAAAGAGCATAAGAAGTACTTTATAAAAGGACAAACAGAACAAGACAAAGGTTATATATCATTCTCTAGACCTAGTTCAGATAACCCATTGAATACAAAAGAATTTTTAGAAGGACAAAGAGAACTATTATCAGAAAGTATTTACCAAAGAGAATACGAGGGTAAATTGATAGATGTAGCAGGTACTGATGTGTTTTACGGGTTTGATTATAAAAAGAATATTATATCTTATGATACTTTATTATCAACTATAGATAAAAATAGTTACATCATTACAAGTTTAGATGTAGGAGCTACTGATAACAGTGCTTATGTTCTTATAAAAGTAGAAGCTGGGAAGTATTATGTGGTTGACGGTTTTGCTGAAAATAACTTAAATGAGGAATTGTTAGCTAAAAAAATAAAAGAATTAGAAGCTAAATATAAAATTACACCAGAAGTAAGATATATTGACCCTAGTGCTAAAATAACAAGAATAGGGTTAAGTGGTACCTATAATTTAGACTTTTTCCCTGCTATGAATGCTGTAAGTTCAGGTATTTCAGTATTAAATCAATTATTTATTAAAGGTAGGTTATTTATTTCAGATAAATTTAATGAATTAATAACTGAAATACAGACTATAGAATATAAAGAAAATGCACCTAAAAATGGTGATATTTTTAAAAGAGTTAAAGGACATCATTTTGATTTAATTCACGCACTTAGATATGCTGTATTTACTCATTATAGGATTTATGGTGGTGATTATGAAGACTAATATAAGGAATTTTTATGGCTAAAAAATATAAGTGGAGTGGTGAGGACTTAAACTTACTTAAATCTCTCTACTTATTTTTTTCTAATAAAGAATTAGGTAGAATATTTGGGTTATCAGAAAGAACTATACATAATATTCTAGGTAAATATGGATTATATAGAAATAGTCTAACAGAAAATCAAGTAAAAAGAATAAAAAATAATATACCACTTATTATACTCAAACCTTTAAGTATGTTTGATGATGACGTAATAAGACTAGATGAGGTAGTGGTAGATAGGTTAGAAAATGAAAGAAGTTGAATGTGTAAAGTGTAATAAGTGTAATGATGTATTATTTACAAACAAAAAGTGTAGTTGTGGTAGTTTAGGATTTATTAAAAATGATAAGTTTATGTTTATTTATTCTGATGATAATGATTTTACTTACTCAACTGCATTTGTAGAGAATGATAGACTTATTAAGTTGAATAAATCTATAGTATATGACTTAGGTTACACTTTATATTTACCAGATGATGTTATAAAGGAACTTATATGAGCAAGTATAGTTTAATTGTCGGTACAGAGAATAAACTTGTATTGTTTATTTTTATTTATATTATTATAAGTATAATAGCAATATGTTTATTAATAAATACAGTATATGATGTAGGTTATGGTGTAGGTTATACATCATATTTAAAAGTTAAAAAGGAGTAATGATGATTTGGATTTGCTTAGATTATTTTATTTTATCTATATTTTTTACAGGTATTTACTTGTATAAAGACAGAGATTTAATAAGTAAAATGAAAGAGACAGATAAATTTAAAGCATTTTGTTTTATATTTTTTATGTGGTGGGCATTAATTATTTATGATTTAACATTATTTTTTGTGAATAGTGTAATTTCTTATAAATAATTAAAATTTTTTTGTAAAACTATATACTTTGGGTATATTTTATGTTATAATGTTATTCACAAAACAAATAAGGAGAATTAATAATGATAGAATATGTAATTAAAAGAGACGGAAGAAAAGAACCATTTGAGGTATCTAAAATAAGACAACAGATAGAATTTGCTTGTAAAGATACTGATATAAGCCCACTAGAGTTAGAAAGTAATCTACAAATAACTAAAAAAAGTATCACAACAAGTGATATACAAGAGATATTATTATCTACAGCTATTAAATTGACAAGTGTTGAAAATCCTGATATGGTATTAGTAGCGGGTAGATTATCTATGTGGCAACTTTATAGACAAATATATAAAGCAATTAAAATAGATATAACACAATTTAGTGAATTTATGTCCACTTATGCTAAAAGAAATAAATTATACAATTTTGATTTTATAAGGAAGTTTTCTGATGCTGATATAAAACAACTAGAACAAGTTATAAATGAATATCAAAAATTAGATTTTAATAAAACTATTGCACAGGTTGAAAGTTTAAAAGCAAAGTATTTATTAAAAAATAAAGGTAAAATAGTAGAATATCCTATTTGGGTTGATATGATTAATGCTATGATTTTAGCTAGTAAATATGATAATTATTTAGATAAAACAAAACAATATTTTAAAATGCTAGTAAATAATGTTATTAGTTTAGCTACACCATTTAAAAGAAACTTAAGAGTCCCTAATGGTAATACTGGAAGCTGTTTTATTTTACCCGTAGCCGACAACTGGGAAGGTATAGCAAAAGCAATTACTGACGCTGGTATTATATCAAGAGAAGGTGGAGGTTTAGGTGTATATGTAACCCCTATTAGACCACAAGGGAGTAGGTCAGAAAGGATACCTAGTGCAGGTAATATTATGAATTGGGTTAGATTTTTTAATGATATAGCTAATTCAGTTACACAAGCTAGCGCTAATAGGAAAGGAGCGTTAACAGTAGGTATTGATTGGTGGCATATGGATAGTAACGACTTTGTAGAAATGAAGACTGAAACTGGAGGGGAGTTAAGATTAAAAGCTTTTGATTTATTCCCACAAGTTATTATCGATGATGTTTTTGTAGAAGCTGTTTTAAATGACGATTATGTTTATCAGTTTGACCATTATGAAGCTAATAAATTACTAGATAAAGATATACCGTATTTAATAGATGAAGATTTTAAACTAGTATATAATGAAATTGTAGAGTTAATTAGCAAAAATAAATTGAAACATTTTAGGAAAATTAAAGCTAAAGATTTATGGAAAAGATACTTAGAGATATGGATAGAAACAGGTGATTTTTATATTATACATAAAGGTAATATAAATATTGATAATAAACATAAAGATATAGGTATTGCTGCATCATCAAATTTATGCGTTGTAGGTGATACTAAAATACTAACAAAAGAGTACGGTTATAAAGAGATTGTTGATTTAGAGGGACAAAATGTAAATATATGGAATGGTAGTGAGTGGAGTGAAACAACTATTATAAAAACAAGTGAAGGACAAAAAGTAATAAAAATAGAAACAACAGGTGGGGTGGTTGAATGTACACCTTATCATAAGTTTTATGTTGTTAAAAATTATACAGGTAAAATAGAAGAAAAAAGAGCTTGGGAATTAAATGTAGGAGATAAGTTAATTAAATTTGATTTACCTATTATTGATGGTTACAAAGAATTAAACTTGGCTTATGAAAATGGGTTTTTTAGCGGAGACGGATATCAAGAACAGAAAGCTAAAAGAATTTATTTATACCATAATAAAATGTCTTTAATAGAGCTTTTTAATGGTTATAGGAACTCTAGTATAGAAGAAAAACAGAAAAGAATAGTTTTAACTTATAGTGATGATGCTTTAAAAGATAAGTTTTTTGTCCCAGATAGTAGCTATACAATTCAAAGTAGATTAAAATGGTTTGCTGGTTTATTGGATAGTGATGGAGCTTTAACTAAAAATATTGAAACACAAAGTTTTCAAATAGGGAATATTAACTACAGGTTTTTACATGAAGTTTTAATGATGTTACAAACATTAGGTGTTACAGCAAAATTAACTAAAAACAGAGATGCTGGTTATAGACCGATGCCTAAAAATAACGGAACAGGTGAATATAAAGATTATTGTCAAACAGGTTATAGGTTACTTATCGGAGAGAGTGGTGTTCAAACTTTATTAAATCTTGGGTTAAAAACACACAGATTACAGCCTAAATTAAGACAACCTAATAGAAATGCTGAGTGTTTTATCCAAGTAACAGGTATTATAGACGAAGATAAAATAGAACCTACTTGGTGTTTTACAGAGCCTAAAAGACATTTAGGGATGTTTAACGGATTATGTACAGGTCAATGTGTTGAAAGTTTCAGCTTAATATCACCAGCTACTGAATATAAATTAGAAGTAGTTAATGGTAAAGTTAAAAATTATGATTCAAATGGTTTATATCATTCGTGTAGTTTAATATCTATAAATGTGTCTAATATAGACAAGTATAATATTAGAGAGGTTACTAAATGTGCAGTTGAGATGTTAGATAACTCTATAGATTTAGGTAAAATGCCTGTACCAGAAGCTAAAAACTCATCTGAATTGTTTAGAAATATTGGTATTGGTATTTTAGGTTTAGCTGATTATTTAGCTAAAAATAATATAATTTATAATACTGATAAAGGTTATATTGAGTCTGAGAAGTTAATGGAATTAATTTCATATAACACTTACAAGGCAAGTATGGAGATAGCTAAGGAGTATGAGAGTTATCCTGCTTTTAAATTTGTGAGTAAGTTGTTTGGTAAAACCCCTCAAGAATTAAATGATGCTAGTTTAAATCATCTTGATTGGGGCAGGTTAATTGATGATATAAATGATTATGGTTTAAGGAATGGTTGGCTTTTAGCTATTGCACCTAACACATCAACAGGATTACTTATGGGAGTAACAGCAAGTTACTTACCTACACAAGAGAAGTTTTTTTATCAGAAATTAGGTGGTATGAATGTGCCTGTGTTACCTCCATTTATTAAAACTAATTATTGGAGTTATAAACCTAAACATCAAATACCAGCAGAGGATATTGTTAAAATGACAAGACATCTTCAAAGATGGGTAGATACAGGAATATCAATGGAATTATTTATAAACCCTGAAATAACAAATATTAAAAAGATTAGTGATAATATTTTAGATGGGTTTAAAAATAAAGAACTAAAAGCAGTTTATTATTCACTTACTATTGATGGTAAAAAAGTAGGTTGTACTGATTGTGCTAATTAACAACTTTTTTGTTGTTAATTGTATATTACATAAAAAGAAGGATTATATAATGGAAAAGAAATTAATATTTAACCCTAAGGGTGATGATACGAATATAAAAATTATTAATGGTAATACTACTAACTTACTTAATTTAGAAACAAGTAAGTATAAGTGGGCAACTAAACTTTATGAAAGAATGTTTAGTAAACTATGGATACCTTATAAAGTAGATATGTTACCAGATAAAAGGACTTGGAATAAACTTAGTGGTGATGAACAAGGGGCATATAAAGATATAATTAGCTTTCTAGGGTTTTTAGATAGTGTCCAAACTAATAATATACCTAGTGTAGCAGATTATATTACAGCGCCAGAGGTTGTTATTTGTTTAGCTATGCAGACTTATCAAGAAAGTAATCATAGTTTAAGTTATGGTCATATTTTATCATCTATTTTTAGCCATTCAGAAGCTAATGAAATAGTTTACAGATGGAGGGATAATAAGTTACTATTAGAGAGAAATCAATTTATTGCTCAAATATATCAAGATTTTATAGATAATCCTACTGAGGCTAATTTTATGAAAACAATTATAGGAAATTATCTATTAGAAGGTTTATACTTTTATAATGGGTTTCAGTTTTTTCATAATTTAAATTCAAGAGGGTTAATGTCATCTACTGACACACAAATAAGATATATTAGACAGGATGAGGAAGACCATCTTGTATTATTTAAAAATATCTTTAAAGAGATTTGGGCAGAGTATCCTGAACTAAAAGTTAAATATACTAACATAATATACGATTTATTTAAGCAAGCAACTGAGTGGGAAATAAAATTTAGTTGTGAAGTTATAGGTGATAAAATTTTAGGTCAATCTGTGGAAAGTATAACTCAATACTCTAAATATAGATGTGATTGGTTGTTAAGACAAATTGGTTTTAAAAGTCTATATGGTGTAAAAGATAATCCGTATAGACACCTTGATTTACAATCAGGTGTGTTAGATGAAACAACAAGCCGTTCTAACAATTTTGAGGTTACTTCAACTAATTATAAACAACCTATTGTGTTAGATGGTTGGGAGTCACTATGAAATCTCTAACCGAGCTTTTCATAAAACATTATAATTCAACTTATGAAAATGAATTGATAAAGCATAGACTTTACAACTTGCCTAAAACTTGTATCAATATTAATGGTAAAAATAGAACTCTTGATTTTAATCATTTCAAAGAGTTCTGTAATAAGTATAAAGGGCAGGTTGGTGTTATTGATAATATAGAATACAAAATACCTTAAAGGAAATATTATGGGCGCATACAGTATAAGTAAAGAACAAGCAGAGTTAGCTTACAAAGTTTACAAAAAATTATATAAAGCAAAATTAGAATCAGAAGACTATAATTTAGGTGTGAAATCTTGGATAAAAAAGATAAAACATGAAACAGACCATCACAGCCCAGATTATGTAAGCACAGTTAATCACATTAAAGTAAGTGTAGTAAATGATATTAAACAACTTAATGATTTTACTATTGACAAATTATAAGGAGTTTATATGACAGGATTACAAAGAGCTTGGAAAGCTGATGAGTTATTTGATATAAGAACCAGATTTATCTCTGGTTCTACTCAAACTCAGCTATCAAAAGAGTATGACACAACTCAAAAAACAATATCTAAAATTGTAAATATGGAAACTTATAGATTTACAGGAGTTCCTGATAATTATGTGAATGATTTTTACAAAAGGACTGGGAAGCCATTATACCCAGATGTGTATTGATATGACAAATTGTGATAATAATAAATGTAATATTTGCTATGATGAATATCTAAAAGAAAGCGAAGATTTTACTATGATGTTTAGTATTGTTGCCTTTGTTTTAGGTGTAATCACTGGTATTGTTTTTAGTATGCATTAACATATAGTAACACAAAGTAACACAAAGGAAATAGAAATGAGAATAATATTTATAGCAGGAAAAAAGAGAAGTGGAAAAGACACTTTCGGTGCATTGCTTAGAGATGAACTTGAAAAAAGACAATTCAGTGTTTACACAACTCATTTAGCAAAGAAACTTAAATATGATGTCAGTGATTTACTTGAAATAACTCCAGTAGAGTTAGATAGTTATAAGAACGCAGGTTCTTATATCACAATAAGTAAAGGTAAAGTAAGATTAGCTGCTAAGCTGAAAGAGTTACTTGAATTTTATGATGACTTTGGAGTGCTTTCTGTGGTTGATTTTGACAATTTAATTGATAGATTATTTGAAACTAAACTATTCTACTTTACTCCTAAAAATGAAGTTATGTTAAATATAACTTACAGACAAATATTACAAAACTATGGTGATATGTGTAAAGAGCTATTTGGGGAATTAGTTTGGAGTAATATGTTAAAAAAAGATATAGAGTTAGCAGCAAGGTATAAAAAAATAGATTTTGTGATTGTCCCTGATTATCGTTACCCATATGAATCAGATGCTTTGAGTGAATATAATTGTGATTATGTGAAAGTGTCTAGAAGTTCTCTTACAAATAATGGGAAAGAGCGCGAACATTCTAGTGAAATAATGTTTGATGATGTTACTTTTCCGTATGAAGTGAATAACGATAAAGGGTTGTTGGAACTTAAAGAAGAAGCTGATAGAGTTGCTAGGAAACTAATAAAACAAGCTTGATATGATGTTTTGGGTGATGTTTGAGATAGTTAGGGTATATTATTTGATAGTATTTTAAAATATTTTTGGGTATGGGTAGGCAGCTTGATAGTTATCTTTGCAGTTACAGGATATACTTAGGGTATATTATTTGATAGTATTTTAAAATATTTTTGGACACTGCAACTACCTTCAAAAAAATTATTCCCTACCTTCCCCTATCATTTTTTTTAATCAATTTAATGAACGACTTTTTGTCGATTTATCTACTATCTATTAAATAACTCTTATACAATTATCAACTCTTATATAACTCTTATATAACTATCAACTATCTATTAAACAACTATCAACTCTTATATAACTCTTATATAGCTATCAACTCTTATATAACTCTTATATAACTATCAACTATCTATTAAACAACTACTACACAACTACCCAACAGCTACTACACAACTATCACGCAAAATATTAAATAACTCTTAAATACCTTATTTAAGGCTTATTAATAATTTTAACAAAAAATATTGTAAATTTTTAAAAAGTTTTTTGTAAAATCCATTGACAATATTTAAAATATTTACTATAATTCTACCAACGAAACACAAAAGGTGTTTGAGATATTTATTACATATTTATAAAATAGTTTTTATTATGCTCCTCCTAGGTGCAATAATTACTCTTTTAAATTATTTGTATTATTTAGTGTTTTATCTTTAAAACTAAAGAGTTACACTTTAAAGAAATTGATATTTGAAAATCAAATGTTACTTACAAGCTATTGAAAAACTCAATTCACATATGGTTAAGTGTTTAGCTAAAAGTAACTATAAAATCTCCTCTTATATTTTTTTAAGTATTTTACTATTAAATTTAAAATACTTAAAAAAGAGTTATTTTAAATAACTCAAAAATTAAAACAAAAGGATAAAAAAATGGAATGCAGTAGAAACACAATTAAAGTAAACGGGGCGGAGCTAGAATATTTTAGAATAGATAACGATTTCTATGGGAACCCTCGTTATCTATTCCACTTTATGGAATTAGAAAAACTTTTGAATATTGAGGAGAAAGATATACTAAAAAGATTTGAAATTGTTTTACAAGCAAGCAGAAAAATCGGTAGGAAAAAATATAGAGGAAAAAATTTTAAAGGAGGTATTGTAATTTCTTCTTACAATTTAAAAAATTCTCTTGAAAATTTTTTAAGAAAAACTTTTAAAAATTTTTAAAAAGAATCAAATAACGACTACTTCAAAACAAGTCGTTATACCCTACCTACCAAAATTTAAGTTCAATTTTAGAATATAGTCATAAATTGAACTTAAATAAACAAAATAAGGGATTTTTGTAAATTATGAAAATAATATAAAAATCCCTTTATATTAATAAAAAAGTCCGAAATACTCCAGTTAAAGTCTATTAATGTATTCTTAATAGACTTTTAAACATTCGACAAAATATAAAAAATGGCTGTAATTTATTATAGTCAATAAATTAAATAAAAGGATAAAAAAATGAAAACATCAATAAACTATTTAAAATGAATCAAAAAGATGTTATGAGTCAATATCAAATTACAAAAGAATACAGAGCAACTCTTATTAAGTCCAGCAAAAAAGGACTTAGACCTCTTTTGACTTGTCATATTGACACTATAAACACACACTATTATAAAAAGAATCTCCAAGATTTAGATATAGTGGTAGAAAATAATATAATAAAATTGAGTGAAAACTCAAAAGCAAATTGTTTAGGTGGTGATGATGACTACATTGAAAAAGTAGTTTGTGAATCTTGTGGGGAACATTTACCACTTTACGAACTAAATGGTATGTTGTTGTGTCATAATTGTGTTGAATTTATGCAAAATTATTAAAAAATAAAGGATAAAAATGAATAAAATAAATAGTAAAATTAAACTATATAAGGCTAAAATAGGTACATTTAAAAGGCAAGAAGCCATAAACAAGGACTTGTGCCTTTTAGTTGATGTAGTAGAGTTAGCCCCTTACACAAATAAAGAGATACCATTTCGCGACCATTTGTATATAGTAGTAAATGGTAAAGACGGAAAACTAAAAATAGATAAAACAAAACAAGGGTATATAATTTTGTTTTATGCAGAAGTTTATGAGTATAAAACAAGTAAATTGAAAACTCAAAAAGGGCTTAAATTAAAATACCCACAAAAAATAGTTTATAAAAAATTCAAAAATAAAAGGATAAAAAAATGAATATGTTAGATATTGTGTTATCAAGTGTATTTTTAGTTGGTGCTTATTCAAGTATTTACTTCCAACTTATCTAAAAACATAAAAGGATATAAAGCGATTTAAGCAACTTTTAGCTTTATATGTATATTTAGCTATAAAAACAAATAAAGTTGCTTAAAAGTAAAGTATGAGCTATTAAAAGCTATATATGATTAGCTTATGAACATTTATAATAAGATAAAGGAAAAGTATGAAATATATAAGTGATAAAGTATTAAAAGTTGCAGATATTGCTGAATATTTTGACGAAGTTATTGAGGCAATAACATTACAAGATGAGCAACTAAATAAAACAGTTAGATACATTTTCAAAGATGGTAGTAGTATTGATATTGAGTATAGTAAAAACATAGACAGAATAATTGATAGAACTTTAGGTAATTCAATTATTAGACAGCCATATTAAAATTAAAGGAGATATTATGACAAAAGAAGTAGTAGGGTATGTTACATACCAAGAGGAATTAGTGGAAAAATTACAAAAGATAGAACATATTGAAATTGAAGATTACTGTGACGAAGTTGATGTGATA
>Ga0256843_1002082_pt1 | contig 14961 bp, 17 predicted proteins | sample AlvinellametaG_FD_191572 | JGI IMG/M metagenome (GOLD analysis project Ga0256843, IMG submission 191572) | Pompeii worm associated microbial communities from hydrothermal vent at the East Pacific Rise, Pacific Ocean - Alvinella | ecosystem: Host-associated > Annelida > Integument > Unclassified ... | reverse complement strand
GTACAATCTACTAATTCTGGGTGGATACCTTTTTTCATGCTTTTACCTTTTGTTACGCGTCTTGTGTACGCATAACTATATATTTTTTAAATCCGTATGGGGGCAGATTTTTGTGGGGCGAATTATACCAAAAATTTTCAAATATTCAAAGCCTTGACTTTTAAGAGTATATTCCCTTTCTTTTGTAAGCTTACATGTAAGACAAAAAGATTTTGTTTAGTTTTACTTTTATAGACTCTAAAAGTCTCACAAATACCCAAATCATCTACAACAAAATCTTTATCTGCTTCTAAAGGGTACTCTTTAAAAGGTTCTAGTGACTCTAAGCGATAAAGCCTTGTATCTTTTTTTATATAGGCAACATAAGGATAGATTCTTTCATGAAGAGAATGGCGAGTCTGCATAAAAACAACATCTGTTTGTTTATCTTGTTTGAGAATTGTGACCTTTGAAGCAAGTGTCATATCTAAAAAAAGAGTTTTTTTGATAAGCTCACCCTTTTGCAACTCATGAACTACTTGTGTATAGATCTGATTTGAACGATTTAACTCAGCATAACTTTTATATAAAAAAAGCATTAAAATAGAAAGAATTGAGATAGATATCATCATCTCTATAAGGGTAAAAGCTTTTCTCATTGTAAACGCATCCTAATAAGAGATATAGTTCCTTTGTCTAACTCCATTGTTGTTGTCCCTATCTCTAACATCATAGAGTCATTACTGTCTAAATTATTGAGTATATCGTAACTTATATGCACTTTTATATTTTTAAGTTGACGCCTTAAATCACTTTCTAAATCAAAATCATCAACTAAGCTTTTCATATTTGTTGTACTTTTTTCAAAGCCGTATTTATCACTGTTTGCAAGTAAAAAAGTAGCATAGGGATTTAAAGTCTGCATCTTTTGTAATGTAGAAAACTTTGTTGAGGCATCTCCCCTCATCTGCCATAAAGCAGCAATAACGACAGAAACTATCATCACAGCTACCATCACTTCTATAAGAGTAAATCCTCTTTTTTTACTAATCATTTCCTAAACCGATACGTATCGCTTCATCTAAAGAAGTTTCCCCATCTAATAGCATCTGTGTCAATTGCATAGAGATAGTTTTCAAGCCATTTTCTTGCAAATAAGTACGAATAGTATGCTCATCTGTCGTCTCTTTTAGTAACTCTTTGAGTCCATCACTCATCGTTAACAACTCCCCTATTGAGCGTCGACCATCATACCCCGAGTAGTTACATGTACGGCACCCTTTTGCCTTGTAAATTGTTACCCCTTGAGGAAGGTTATAATCATCTGCAAAATTCTCTGCAAGTTCATCCTCCTCTTTACACTCATGACATAAAACACGTACAAGTCGTTGTGCTAAAATACCAAGTAATGAAGAAGATATTAAAAAAGGTTCTATATGCATATCTGCCAAACGTGATATCGTTGCTGCTGCTGAGTTTGTATGCAATGTTGAAAACACCAAGTGACCTGTTAAAGCCGCTCGAACAGCAATAGCTGCTGTTTCCTCATCACGAATTTCTCCTATCATAATAACATCAGGATCTTGTCTTAAAATAGAACGAAGTGCTGCTGCAAAAGTAAGCCCAACTTTTTCATTGACCTGAATTTGAGCGATTTTATCACTTTTATACTCTACTGGATCTTCAACAGTTATAAGATTTTTCTCAGGAGATTCAACCTCTCTTAAAAAAGAGTGTAAAGATGTTGTTTTACCACTTCCTGTAGGACCTGTTACGAGGATAATACCGTGCGCTGAGCGAAGCATCTTTTTAACATCACCAATCACACTCTCATTAAATCCCAAATCATGAATATCAGGAATTTGAGAACTTTGCATCAAAATCCTCATAACAACACGCTCACCATAAAATGTTGGTAAAATTGAAACCCTGACATCAAGTGTTTCACCTGCTATTTTAATCTGAGTACGCCCATCTTGAGGAATTCTTTTTTCAGAAATATCAAGATTAGAGATAACCTTGATACGACTCACAATAAGATTAACAACTTTCTTATCTAAATCAGCATTTTTGACAAGCATACCATCTATACGAAAGCGAACTTCACCCCGTTTTTCTTGTACCTCTATATGAATGTCTGAAGCCTTTTTTTTGATTGCCTGATAAAATAAAGCATTCACAAACTTAATAATAGGTGCTGATTCTTCACTCGTTAAAATATCGCTAGAGGTTCGTAAAAAATCTGTTAAAGAGAGATCTTCTTCCTCTTTATTGTCATCACTTTCCTCTTGCATACTCTCCATAGTTCTGTCGGTACGAAGCTCTAAAAAACGATTATAAAGTCTGTCGTAAGAATCTTCATCTAACATCACTAAAGGATAGTTTATACCAAGTTTTGTATAGTAGTTACTTGCTTCTACAAGGTAACGTTGGCAGACACAAGCACTCACTTCACCATCTATCACACTAAAAAGAAGATAGTTTTTTACACTTAATTCTGTTTGTAACTCTTGTGGCTCATACACCTCTAAAGAAAGGTCATGTAAAGGCTCTTTTGCTATCATCGTCTACTCTTTGCTGTTAAAGGGTCAACAACAAGTGTCTCTTGAGTATCGATTTTTTTCTTAGCTTCTAACATTTTTTTATGTTCTATAAGTTCAAAAGCTTTTCTATTATACTCTTCTTGAATCTTTGCCAAAATACCTAAATCTGCCTGAAGTTTTGAAAGTTCATCACTTTTATCAATCACATACGGAGTTAAAATTACTACAAGATTATCTTGCTCATCTGTTACAGAATTTGAACTAAAAAGATACTCTCCAATGAGTGGAATATCACCAAGAAGAGGTACTTTGTTCTTTGCATTTCTTTCATAGCTTTTTACCAAACCACCGATAATGATATTTTCACCATTACGTAAAATTGCTTGTGTCTTTACCTCTTGTTTTGATGTTACTGGTTGTCCTGTCGCATTTTGTGCACCATCATCTAAAATATTTTCCAAAACTGCTTCAACATCAAGTGTTACTTTATCTACTGAAGACACCCGTGGTTTTATTTTGAGTGTTAAACCAACATCCTCCCTTTTATAAGAAGTTGTTGTACTTCCTGCTACTGCTGTTTGCCCTGAAGAAACAGAAATCGTTTTACCAACATAGATAGAAGATTCTTTATTATTGACACATAAAATAGAAGGATTTGATATAGACTTAGAAGCACCATGTGTTTGTAAAAAATCAAGTGTTGCACCAAGGGCTAAAGCACTTTGAGTTGTTGTACCTATCGTTCCTAGAGAATCACTTATTGCCCCCAATGCTGCTGCAGTAAGAGAATCTGAACCAAAATTAGCACTCATGGCATAAAGTCCAGATGAAGAGACATCACCAGCTGCAAAACCATATTTTATCCCAATATTTTCAGACTTATTTTTATTGATCTCTATAATTTTTGCCTGTACATATACTTGGTACTTCTCTTTATCAAGTTCATCGATGATAAGTTTAATACCTTTGATAATAATAGGGTCCCCTATAGCAATGATGGCGTTAATCTCATCACTTGAAGTGATATTTGGTTTTAACGCAGGGTCAGAATACTTTTGTTTTGAGATGATTTCATTTAACGTTGCAAGAGTTGCTTTTGCATCTGAATTTTTCAATGGAAAAATCTCTACTTTTTTATTAACTTTTGACTCAACGTCAAGCTTCTTGATAAGCTGTGCTATTTTTTGAGTGTTTTTTTCATTACCAACAACAACGATACCATTGATGTTTTCATCTAAAATCACTTTCACATTTTCTGAAACAATTTTTGTATTAAAAACAGATTTTGCTATATCAACTATACGTGCTTGGAGCTTTTTTGCTTCTGTATTTTTCACATAAACAACTTTTACAACCATCTCATAGTCACGGTTGATATCTTTTATAACCTCTTTAATAGTTTGAATATTTTTTGGATAATCTGTAATAAGAAGGGTATTACTCTCCTTCATTGTCATCAGTTTTGCTGTTTTTGAAATAAGATATCGTACTTTTGCCGCAACAATATCAACATTTTCCCCTTTTACTTTAATCGCCTGAGTTACCATTAAAGCACCCTTTGGATTCCCCTTTGGTTGCACAACTTTTACATTGTGTTTTGCAGCTTCACTCGAACGAACTACCTCATAAATAGAACCATTTTGAACAAGTGTAAACCCCTTGGACTCTAGTACAGAAACCAAAAGCCCTAACACCTCATCATCATAAATAGGTGTAGTACTTACAAAGTTTACAGTTCCGTTAATCTTGTTATTGATAAGTATGTTTTTATGAGTAATTTTAGAAACCAATTTTATAAAATCATCAATCTGTAAATTGGAAAAACTTACATGTACCTGCTCTCGTGCAAAAAGTGTCCCCACTAAAAACATTATTATTATTGTATTTCTAACGAATTTCATAAATGATTTCCTTCTCTTGATTATTTCGTAACACTATTAAGTCAATAGTATCTATTTTATCTATGTCATTATAAAGCTTTAAAGCATCTCTATACGATTTCAAATCAACATTATTTGCACGTATAATCACATCACCAACCTTTAAGCCAATTTGAGCCATTTTTGAATTTTTACGGATTCTATTAACTCTAAAACCAGTTATCTTTCCATGTTTTCTTACTTCTGAAATAGCAATATCTTTCCATATCTGAGATGGATTTTTTGAATAATAATTAATATCTTGCTTACTTACCTTATACTCATTATTTTGAGAAGAGATACTTTTTTCTACAGGTTTAACATAATTACTTGCTTTCATTTTTACTGCTTTGAGCTTTAAAACATACTCTTTTGAAAAACGACTAAATACAACTCTATCTTGTAAAATATCTTTAAGAGTGTATCCAGCAAATTGCTCTCCAACAGCTACAATTTTTGTTTTTTTCGGAGAAGATTTTTTTGCCACGATTGCAAAACCATTCTCTTTATTTCCATAAAGTCCGTTTAAAATCATATTATCAATACTAAGAGCATCATGAATCTCTTTTTTTACTATAGACTTGTGATGATTTTCTCCCTCTAACATATTTTTAAAATCTATACGCTGATAGTGTGGTCTATATGATTTTTGAACCTGAAGTTCCACCCCTTCACTTGGAAGATACCACCAAAGAATAAGTGCTATAAGTTTGGCAAGAAGCACTAAAAAAAGAAGTTTTGCCACTACTTGTATCATCTGTGTCTTAGAGAGCAACATCATAAATATACTCCCCACTTTTTAGTTTTTTTAATTTTCTTAATGAATTTTTGTACTTTTGTATCATTAGTTTTGAAGGTTTCAAAACAACATGTAGATGTTGCTCTTTAAGAGAAAAAACAGCTTTAGCTTCACCAAAATCTCCCTTTGTAAAACCTTCTATAACTAAAGGATTAACAACACTATAATGCAATGTGGCTTCTGCTACATACAAAGGTACCCAAGACTTTGCAACATCTGCAAGACGAATCCCTTTAAGTTCCACAGCATTATAAACACCAAGCAAAGTTATTTTTGCTTCATGTATCACAGCACTATCAATACCTTGAACACTTACATCAATATGAGAGATATTTAAAGAGAAAAGTTCAGGGTGTAATGTTTCATTTGAAAGAATAACTCCATAAGGTTTTATACTTTTTTCCATAAAAAAATAGAGATTTGACTTTGGAACAAAAAGTATTAATGCCATGATAAAAAAGAGTAGATACCCACTCCATACAACCATTTTTTTTACCATTTTATCTCCATTGCCAAACTTGCTTTTTGAGGTGTCTCTCTTTTTATTTTTAATTTTACTATATTATAGTTACCGTTTAAAATTTTTCCCATAAAAGAGTTTAAACCTCTGTAATCAAGAGATGCTACCTTTATGGAGATACCCGTTTTTGTTTTTGTTGTCTTTACATTGGCTTTTTTTAATGAAGGTTGTCTTAAAATTCTTTCAAGTGCTCTTTGCGTATATTTTTTATTTGCATAGACCTCTTTAAGTCCATAAAGTTCCAAAGCAAGTTTTTCACTCTCTTTATAGTTTGCTTGTGCCTCTTTAAGCTCTCCTTTTGCACTATTTAACTTAAAAAATGCGAATAAAAGCATTACAAGTAACAAAGCCGCTATTTGTAAAGGATTTATCTGTTTCATATCATAACCTCCACTTCAACACCCGATGAAGTATATGTTGTTTTATACTCAATATTCTGTATGTGAAATGCTTTAAAAAGATGTTTTTCCTCTGCTTTTACTACATTTGAAATCCTTACATGTAAGCGATTGTTACTATACTCAACTAGTGTAATTTTTTCTGTTTTTTTCAAAGGCATTTTTAAGAAGAATGCTAAAACTGTACGAAGTTTTGTCTGTTTTTCATAAATTGCTTTATAGCTTGAAAGTATCGCTCTATTTTGCATCATAGTAGGGTGAAGTTTATATTTTGAAAAGAGTTCACTCCTCATCGCTTCCATTTTTTCTGCTTTTGCTTTTGTTATAAAAATTTCAACTCCAACAACAACTATAAGCATAACAAGTAAGACACCAATGATATAAATACTTTTATTATCAACAATATGTCCATACTGCTGAAGGGCTATTTTTAAACCATTTGAGTGTAGTTTCTTTATCTCAAGTGGTTCTACTTTTTCAAACCACACTTTTGGTGTAAGAATCATAATTCCATCTTGCATATAAAGAGCTTGTTCTTCATTTACACCATATGCTTTATCATCATCTAATGCTAAAGAGCCTTGTGCAAAACAGATAGATGCTATATCAGAGAGTGCAATATTTCTATCTTGTAAAAGTTCAAGTATCTTTTTATCTTCATATGCGAAAATAAAATATGTATCACCCTCTTTATATGCTGTATAACTAAAATTCCCCTCAGGTAAAATATCTTCAAAAAGTGATGGAAGTAGTTTTTTCACATCACGTAAATACTTTACAGGAAGCTCCACTTTTTTTACCCAATATAAAGCAGGAGAAAGAATAATATCTAACTTCTCCCCCTCTTTTATAGCATAGTTACTCTTTGTATTTGGATCTAAAAAATATGGTGTTATCTTACGTTTAAATTTCGTAAACAAAGTTGTATCCTTTTTTTTGTCGAATATCATACTCAAACTCTATTTTTGCCTCACTCTCATTTTGCATAATCTCTACTTGAATCTCTAAAAAAGGTTCAAAAAAGCTGTATTTATAAGCATTTAAACGGCTTTTCTCTTCAGGTTCTAATACAATATCTTCTAATTTTTCATACATATCATCATGTAAAGCCAGCCCTTCTGCTCTACTTTTTGAACACCCAAGTATCATCTCCCAAACTTCAGCTGTTGCATAGTTTAAGTCAATATTGTATGTCGCATTTACCTCACTCTTAGGACCAAAATAAAAAAGTTTCGTAAAATCTACATTTTCTATACTATTATCAGTATACTCTTGCTTATAAAACTCATTAACCCTTTGAAGCTGTTTATACGATACCAAATAATCTCGAAACAAAAAAGGGTTATACTCAAAAATAGCACTGTTGTAACTACCATCAGACTTTATACCATTTATTAGATCAAACAAAATACTAACATATTCACTATTTATCATATACTTATTTAGATACTGTGTTAAATAGTTTGCCCTACGAGAATCGTTTAAATCACTAATATTAAACTTACTACGAGCACTTGAAACATGTATCATCACATCTATACCATTTGTCGAAAAAGGAATTATCTGTGTCTGTTCTAAAAAAAGATTAAAATCTACAATAGAGTCATTATTTTCAGCAATAGTTTGTAAATCTTGAGAAGTTTGCAACATCTTTAAAACATCTTCAAGTAAAAGTGCTGTCTGATAGGAAAACTTTTCCTCTTTTATACTGCTTGTCGCTTCATTTATCTGTTTAAGTCCCAAACCTATCGCTACACTAATAACAATCACAAACATCATTGTGATGAGTAAAGCGATGGCATCTCTTCCTTTGTTTTGCATAACTTAATGGATACTCATAGAAAAAATTGGAAGCAACATAGCTGCAACAATAAACCCTATACTCCCACCTACAAAAAGCATAAGACCTGGTTCTAAAAGGGTTAATAGAAGTGCGATTTTGTCTCTATTTTCTTCAAAATAAAGCTCTGAAACATTTGTTAAAACATTTTCAAGTTGAGAAGTTTCTTCCCCCAAAGCAATAGACTGAACAAATGTATTGTCAAGTTGAGTTGGTGACTCATGTAAAGCTTTTGAAAGAAGTTTCCCCTCAACAACTTTTTTACTCGCTCCTACAAAAAGCTCTTTAATAACTTTATTATTTAAAATATTTGCACTGAGATTGATAGTCTGCACAAAAGGAACACCTGAACGTGTAAGCAAAGAGGCAATGTATGAAAATCTTGCTAGTTCACTTTTGAGTGCTATTTCTCCAAAGAGAGGTAGTTTTAGTACTAACTTATCCACACCATAAGCAAAAGCGTATACTCTCTTTTTTAACACCACAAAAAGAGTTACAACAACAAAAATAATAACTAAAATCAACTGAAAATTTTGACTAAAAAAATCACCAGCTGCTATAACAAACTGTGTCGGCTTTGGTAACTCTTGATCCATACTTGTAAAAATACCTGTTATTTGAGGAACAACAAAAGTCAACATAAATGCTATCATCACTAAAGAGATAACAACCATAAATGAGGGATAAGCAAATGCCCCTTTTATCTCTTTGTGAAGTTTATCTTGCTCTTTTAAAAAACGAGCAAGTTCACTTAAAACTTCATCTAAAATTCCCCCATTTTCACTCACACGAATCGACTCTTTATAAAAACTTGGTAACTCTACAACGGTTTGCTCTTCTAGTGCTGTATAAAAATTTTGTCCCTCATCAAGATGAGTAGCAACACTTGATAAAAACAGTTTCATCTTTTTATTATTTTCATAATGTGTCTGTACAATTTTTATAGCAGAAACTATGCTGATACCAGAACGAATATACATTGAAAGTTCTCTTGAAAGGGCAGAAAGTTCTTTGGGCGGAATTTTATATTTTCGTCCTAAAGAGATGTTTTGAAAGATAGAGGGTTTCTCCTCTTTAAGTGATTGATAAATGATACCCAAAGAGCGTAGCTTGGCTTTTGCTTCTTGTATATCTGTAGCTTCAATACTTTCACTTACTTTTTTACCGCTACTATCTATACCTTTATACTTAAAAATCATTATTTAACTTCTTCAATCAACTTCTCTTTTGCTGCTATAAGTTCCTCTAAAGAATCATACACAACAACACCCTCCAAGTAGTGGGTATAATCGTAAGCTTTTCCTTTAGAAACAATCAAAACTTGGTCACTCACACCACTACTTTCTACACCAAAACTAAAGCAGATATCCTGTGCAACACCATTTGCATCAAATAAAACATCTTGACGCTTATCTGTAACACCCTGCAAATAATCATAACGATAAAAATGCACATCATCATCTACAAAACCTTGCACATCTTGAAATGGTTTTTTATCTACATAAACCTTACATGTAGAACAATCCTCAAAACACCAAAGTCTCACATCTGTGCCACTTTTTTTTGCAATCTTAATCAACTTTTCTTTCATATTTTTTAAAGAAAAAGGGGCTTTTTGCTCATCAACGGTATGCAGTTTTGTAATAATGAGTGTATAAACAACACCCATAATCACAATAACAATCATCAACTCAATGAGAGAAAAAGCTTTTTTCAAAAGATTATTTACACTCGCTTAGTTTGATATCTTTGGCTTCACCTTCACCACCCTCTTTTTTATCAGCACCTAAAGAGATAAGTTCCACTTTACCACCATTGTTAATGTAGATAAACTCTTGACCCCAAGAATCTTTTGGCATTTTTCCATCTTTAAAATACTCATCAGTTTGTGTAAGAGCTTTAAGCCCCTCTTCTGTAGAAGGGTAAACAGAATTTTTAATTTTGTACATATCTAATGCACCATCATAAATACTTTTCATCTGAACACATACAAGATTACGCTTTGCCTCTTCCCCTTTTCCAGTTAAACTTGGCATTACCATAGCAGCTAAAAGCCCAAGAATAACAATAACAATCATTAACTCAATTAAAGAAAAACCTTTTCTCATTGTTCTTTTCATCATATACCTTTAAATTTTATTTTATTATAGTAAAAAAAGTTTACATCTAGGTAAGTTTCAAGCTTTCTAGATAACGCGCAACCCCATCTTCATCGTTTGTATGGGGTAAAACAATATCTGCTTTTTCTTTCACACCCTCTTGTGCATTAGCAACAGCAACAGCAGTATTTGCTAAAGAAAACATTCCTATATCATTATAATTATCTCCAAAAACTGTTAGTGCTTTTAAATCAAGTGCTAACGCTTCAGATATACTTTCAATCCCATGTGCCTTATCTGCATCTTTATGTAAAAGAGTTAAAAAGTAACATCCCATATATGCCTCAGGTGCTAAAATATACTTTATATTTTCCCCTAAAAGAGCATGTAAATTATGATAAAGTTCCTCAAGTATATTCTGCTCCCCCATATAAACAATTTTAAAATTATTTTCCATTGCACAAATGTTTTTTAATGCACGTGTATGGTCATCTTTTGCATAGCGTTTGAGTATCTCTTTTTGATAACTATTAAGCGTTGTAGAGTAAGAAAAAGCCTCTTGGAGGTCTTTTCCTGCTAAAGAGAGAACAAAAGGGTAAATACCAAGCTTAGCACCCTCTTGTATGATTGTATCTCCCACCTCTTTGGTGATAAACTTTGTATCTATTATCTTTTTATCAGCAGTTGCAATCAAGGCTCCATCAAGAAGAATCATAGGAGCATTGAGTGCTACCCCTTTTAAAAATTGTGTTGTTTTTTTATAAGTTCTTGCTGTTGCAATGGTTAAAATAGCCTCTTTCTCATAAGAGTTCCAAATTTTTTTAGTATAATCACTCACTGACAAATCGGAGCGTAAGAATGTATGGTCTAGGTCTGTTATATATATTTTTTTCATAGCTGAAGTATAACAAAAAGGGGTGAATTATGAAAAAAGCAATCGTGACGGGAGCTAGTAGTGGTATAGGAAAAGCTATAACACAAAAACTTTTAGAGATGGAATTTAATGTTATTGGCATTAGTAGAAATGTTACATGTAAGGATTTTAATCATCCAAATTTTCATCCTCAACAAGTTGATTTAAGTGATCCTAAAGACGTTAACAAGCTATGTAAAGAGTATGCAAAAGAGGAAATCTATATTTTAATCAACTGTGCTGGTTTTGGACATTTTGCACCCCATGAAGAGATAAGTCCCAACATCATACAAACGATGACACAACTCAACCTTACAACTCCTATGCTTCTTACAAATACTTTCCTTCGTTCTTTGAAAAAAAATGGAGGCTACCTCATCAACATCAACTCCATAGAGGCACTCCGAGCAAGTAAATTTGCAGCACTTTATTCTGCAACAAAAGCAGGGCTGAGGGCTTTTAGTGATGCTTTATTTGAAGAAACAAGAAAAAGTGAATTAAGTATCACAAACATCAATCCAGATATGACACAGAGCCAATTTTATGAAAATCTCCGATTTGATGTAAGTGAAAAAGAGAATGAAAAACTTTTAGCAAGTGACATTGCTCATGCTATTGAGCATATTCTAACAATGAGAAAAGGTGCAGTTGTAAGTGACTACACCATAAGAAGTTTACAGTTTGGTATTAAGAAAAAACCTACAAAGTAATATCAAAACCCTGTTTACGTTTTGATTCAGTTGCAGCAAGAAAACGAATGTTTTTTCTCACTTTTTCCATAGAAAGTGCTGTTTCATCTCTTAATTCAGTAGCAATTTTAGCAGCTTCATTCAAAAGATGACTTGCTTGTTCTAGTTCACTCTTTGTTAATGTCGGAACATCATCTAAAAGTTCAGAAACTTTCGTGACATCTCTCATAACAACAGCAGCTTTTAGCTTATTGAGCCACATCAGTTGTTTCTCTCCAAGCCTCAAGTAAACCTTTAAAAACATTTGTACATTCGTCAAGTTTTTCCATATCATTATGAGTACTTGCTAATGTTAAAAGTTGAATCTCGTAAGTATAAAGACCTTCTAAGTACTCCCCTATTGGACCATGACTTTTATCAAGCATTGATGAGAGTTCAGAAATAATAGCTATCGAACGGTTAATCCAATAAACCCTTTTTTCAATATCTCCATCTTTCATAGCTTTCTTTGCCTGAGCATTAAAACGAAGAACACCTTCATATAACATCTCTATCAGCTTTGCCGGAGACTCTACATTGACATTATTTTGAGCATATACATCATGAGCAGCAGTATTTCCATACATTTTCATTCCTTCTCTCTAGTTAAGTCTATATCGACACTTTCAAAACTTTCTTTAACTCTTAATTGTTATCTTGTTTTGAAGCATCCATCATCTGTTTAAATGCAGAAGAGGAGTTGTTAAATTTCGCTATCATCGCATCGTAAGCAGAAAACTGCTGTTTCATTGTTTCATAACGTGCATCAAGTCTCTCTTGTGCTTTTAACTTTCTATCTTCTAAAGAGCTAATAGAATCATTCAAATAATTTTTAAAATCATCCATCATTCCATTATATTTTGTATAACTCTCTACATTTGTATTCATCTCAACAAATATTCCATCTATGGTTGTTGTGTTTCCATCACTATCTTCAAAGTCTCCACCTGAGAAAAAAGCTTCTACATTTGCTGGATTTTCATCAATTTTTTCATTAAGTACAGTTTTGTCTATTGTTAAACGACCATCTTTGTCTATATCAAAACCATAGTCATAAATAGTTCCAACACCTCCACCTACATTGTCCATCATAGAACGTAAAGAGGATTGAAGAGAACGCATAGAACTCTCCCCTGCAAAAATTCCTCTCTCATTTGGATCTGTTGAGTTTTTTGTAGCACGAGAAAGCTCAGACATAGTAGAGTTGTATTTTTCAACAAAGCTATCTATTTTACTCATAATGTTATCACGGTTTTGTGTAACACTCACTTCTGAAGTTCCTAATGATTTGAGTGTAATATCATAGCCCGTAATTAAATCATCAACATTGTTTGAACTTCTTGTGATATCTTCCCCATTAAATGTAAATTCAGCATCAACACCATCTTGCACTGTTTCCATATCATCTGTCAACTGTGTACCGGAGAGGTTTCCATCATTATCCGTGATGCTGATATCTTGATTACTCCCTGTATCTACTGAGTTTAAAAAGAGTCTATAATCACTATCACCCACTTTAACAATTGTAGCATTCACAGCATCACCAGCTGTGTCATTAATAGCATTTTTCAAATCTTCAAGTGTCATATCACTGTTGTAATCAATATCAAAATCCTGATCACCAACACTTAGAGTTAATGTTCCATCATCATCTGCTATAGTACTTGTTGTGTCATCATAACCACCAGATTCAGCTATCTCTTTTGTTGCAAGTTGTGTTACTTCAAGTGTAAAATCTTGAATATCACTATTTGCAGAAGCTGTCATCTCTATAGACGAACCAGAAATATCTACTTGTCTTTCATCAAAAAGTGCTGGTGTTTTCAATTCACCAATTGCATCATAAAGGTTTGTCATATTTGCATCAATAACATTGTACTCTGCAAGTTTGTCATTTTGATTTGCTATTTCCAAGTCAAGGGGTTGTATCTGTGCTTGTTCATCAGCAGCTTTTAACTGATCGAGTAAATCTTGTGTTAATATACTTGAACCTGTCCCTAGTGCACTAATACCCATCTCAAATCCTTTTGTTTTTTTCTATTTCTTATTGTACTAAATCGTCATTTTACAATTTATCTTTAATAATTTCGTGCTATTATTTGCTACAAACAAATACTATTCCAAAAAAGGTCTCTTCAGTGGATATACTTAAACTTCTCTCAAGAAATAAAGAACTTTTCATAGATGATATACAAAAAAACGAAACACAACTCCAACAAAAGGTACAAACAAGCTCTTTTTTAGTACTAGGAGGTGCTGGAAGCATAGGAAGTGCTGTTGTTAAAGAGATTTTTAGACGAGAACCAAAAAAGTTACATGTAGTCGATATCAGCGAAAACAACCTAACGGAACTTGTAAGAGATATTCGCAGTAGTTTTGGCTATATTGAGGGGGAGTTTAAAACTTTTGCTCTTGATATTGGCTCAAGAGAGTATGATACATTCATTCATCAAGATGGAAAATATGACTATGTTCTTAATCTCTCAGCACTCAAACATGTGCGAAGTGAAAAAGACCCTTTTACTCTTATGCGAATGATTGATGTCAATATTTTTAATACCGACAAAACAATCGCACAGTCTATCTCTAAACGTACAAAAAAATATTTTTGTGTTTCTACAGATAAAGCAGCTAACCCTGTCAATATGATGGGTGCGAGTAAACGCATTATGGAGATGTTTTTGATGCGTCGCAGTAAGTACATCAAAATCTCTACTGCACGTTTTGCCAATGTTGCTTTTAGCGATGGTTCACTCCTTCACAGCTTTGAGATGCGACTGAAAAAACAACAACCCATTGTTGCACCCAATGATGTCAAACGCTATTTTGTCACCCCAAAAGAGAGTGGAGAACTCTGCTTAATGAGTGCTATTTTTGGAGGCAATCGTGATATCTTTTTTCCAAAACTCAACCCTGAATCTGATCTCGTTTCTTTTGCTGACATAGCACTCAAATATCTTAAAGAGCAAGGGTATGAACCCTATCTATGTACAAGCGAAGAGGAGGCAAGAACCCTTGTAAAAACACTTCCAAAAGAGGGGAAATACCCCTGCCTTTTTACAACAAGTGATACCACAGGAGAGAAAGATTATGAAGAGTTTTTTACGGAAGAAGAAACACTTGATATGGAAAAATTTCAAACAATAGGTATTATCAAAAATGACCCTGAATATGATGAGAGAAAACTTAACTTTTTTACAAAAGCGATTCAAGAGATGCAACA
>Ga0256843_1002081_pt1 | contig 14964 bp, 20 predicted proteins | sample AlvinellametaG_FD_191572 | JGI IMG/M metagenome (GOLD analysis project Ga0256843, IMG submission 191572) | Pompeii worm associated microbial communities from hydrothermal vent at the East Pacific Rise, Pacific Ocean - Alvinella | ecosystem: Host-associated > Annelida > Integument > Unclassified ... | reverse complement strand
AATGGGAGCTGAGCTTAGTGAAGCAAAACATTTAAAATCAGCTTTAATCAAACTTGTAAATGAAAATAAATCTTTTCCAAAATCAAGTAAAATTTATAGTTTAATGTATCATTCACATCCAAGTGTGCTAGAGAGAATAAAAGAGCTAGAATGAGACTTAGACAAAAAGAGATAGGCAAGAGAAAAATAGATATTGTATTTAATAAAGATGAAAGTAGGTTGATTGAAAATGAAGCAAAAAAATGGGGAGTCAAACTTTAATATATAAAGAAAAACTTTTAAAAACAATAAAAGAGATTGAAACTCATCTAAAAAGAATAGATGAAGCTTTTGATGAATTAGAAAATAGATATAATTTTCCTTTAAATTACAGAGTAGAATTATATGAGATTTTAAAATATATAAAACAAACAATAAGGTAATTTATGAAACTATGGGAATTTAATAAATTAAAAACCATTCCAAATTTTTTCCTTTTTTATGGAGATGAATTTTATTTTGATATTTATGAAGAAAAAATAAAACAAAATATTCAAAATACAAATATTTTAAAACTATATTTTGATGAATACGATTTTCATATAGCAAGAAACCATTTAGCTCAAAATTCTCTTTTTGGAGATAAAAATTCTCTTATTATAAAAACAGATAAATTTCCTACAAATATTGATAAATTAGTAGATATAGTAGGGGATAATTATTTTTATCTATTTTTTTATGGAGATAGTAAAAAAGCAAAAACAAAACCATTTAAAAATAATTTTGTAAGATTTTTTAAACCAGATTTAAGAGAATTGATTATTTTTTCAAATGAATATATGAATATAAAAGGCTTTTCTTTAGATATAAATCATTTAAAATATCTTATTGAAAAAATTGATTATAAATATTTATTTAGAGAATTAGATAAATTAGCGTTAGTTGAAAATATAAATAATAAAATTATAGATAGATTAGTATTTAATTATAATGAAACAAGTTTTGATGAGGTTTTTGATGATCTGTTTTTAGGTAGAGAATATCTTAAAAAACTTGAATATTTGCTTTTTGAAGGTAATGATGAGATTGCAATTTTACTTTCGTTTATTAGGTATATTAGGATTTTATATATGTTTAATTTACATCTTAAAAATATAGGTTTTGAAAATGTTAGTCGTGATGTATTAGGGTATCAAATCCCTAAAAACTTAGAAGATATGAGAAAACAAATATCTATTAAAATAAAAGAGGATAAATTTTTAGAATTTTTTGAAATTTTATTAAGCAGTGAGCTTGAGATGAAATCAAGCAAAGATAAAAGTGCAATTTTATTTAAAACTTTTATACAGATCAAAAATTTGATTTGAAAATAATAAAAAATTATAGTAGAATTCCATACTAAAAATGTATGCAAGGAGAACATAATGAAAAGAACATACCAACCAAGTAAAATCAGTAGAAAAAGAACTCACGGATTTAGAGCAAGAATGGCTACAAAAAATGGAAGAAAAGTATTAAATAGAAGAAGAGCTAAAGGTAGAAAAAGATTAGCAGTTTAATCACTTTAAAAACAAAATCAGAATTTAATACCATTTATAAAAAAGGCAAAAGATGTTATAGTAAAACTTTGACTATAATATTTTTGCCTAATAATGAATTAAAATTTGCTTTTGTTGTATCAAAAAAAGTAGGTAATGCAGTTGTTAGAAATAAAACAAAAAGAAGATTTCGTGCAATTGCAAGAAATTTAGACCTTCAAAATGGATGGTATTTGTTTTTAGCAAAACCAGCTATTAAAGATGCTAAATTTGAAACTATACAGAAAGATATAAATAAATGTCTATCGCAACTAAAACAATAGATATTTATCAAAAATTTATTTCGCCAGTATTAGGAAATAATTGTAGATTTTATCCAACTTGTAGTGAATATGCAAAATGGCTTTTTGATAATAAAGATATTATCACTGCCACTATAAAAACAACTACAAGGATTTTAAGATGTAATCAACTTTTTGATGGTGGAATAGATTATCCAAAAATAAAATTTAAACCCAAAAAACTAATTTGTGGAAAAAAAATTAAAATAAAATATTTTATTATTCCATATAAAAAAGATATTTATTATCTTGTTAAAACATTAAAGGATTAAGATGCAAGATACAGGAATGACAAAAAGAATATTTATAGCTACATTTATATCATTCATATTTTTTATGGCTTATGATTATTTCTTTATTCAACCTCAGATTCAACCAACTAACCAAGCGACACAATCAACCAACTCAACAAAACAATCTAAAATATCAAAACAAAATATAACAGAAACAAAAACTAATTTAAATGTAGAAAAAATAGCTGTTGTAAAATCAGATAATTTTGAAGTACATATTGATTCATTAGGTAGAATTTCTCAGTATATTTTAGAAAAAAATATATTTAATGATTCAAAAGGGGATAAGTTACATATTTTAAGTAATAAAATTCCAAAAGTATTAGAGATTAGATTTAAAGATGAAGCATTAAATAAAGAAGCATTTACAACACCTGTAAAAGTGGATAAAAGTGAAGTTACTTTAGATGGTAAAGAAAAAACTATTACTATTACTCAAAATTTAAAAGAATTAACTATTACAAAAATTCTTACTTTTTATCCAGATGGACATTATGATATTAAAGTAAATCTTTCAAAAGAAGAACCTTATTTCTTAGCAGTAGGAAAAGTAGACGCTGAAGTAAATATGTATGCTTTTCATGGGGCATTACTTGTAAATCCTGATGGTAGTTTAGAGATGATAGATGATGGTGATGGTGAAATTAAAACTTATAAAAATATTAAAATAGCAGCTTCAGTAGACCAATATTATACAACATTTTTATATAACTTAAAAGATGGAATGACTGTATATGAAACTATCGATAATGAAAAAAATCCTATTCTTTATATAGAGGGTGAAAAAGATTTAAATTTACATGGATATATTGGACCAAAATATGTAAAAGTTCTTGATAGTATAAATCCAGAATTAACAAAAGTAGTAGAGTATGGAATTATGACATTTATGGCAAAACCTATGTTTGCTGTATTATATAAATTTTATGAATTTACACACAATTGGGGTGTAGCTATTATTTTATTTGTTGTGTTAGTAAGAATTATTCTTTTCCCTCTTACATATAGAGGAATGGCAAGTATGTATAAAATGAAAATACTTGCACCTAAAATGAAAGAATTAAAAGAAAAATATGGAAAGGATCCAAGAAAGTTCCAAATGAAAACAATGGAACTTTACAAAAAAGAAAAAGTAAATCCACTGGGTGGATGTTTACCTATGCTTATTCAAATCCCTATTTTCTTTGCGATTTATAGAGTTTTAGTAAATGCAATTGAGCTTAAAGGTGCAAGCTTTTTATGGATACATGATTTAAGTCAAATGGATCCATATTTTATATTACCAGTTTTAATGGGTGTGACTATGTATGCACATCAAGTAATTACACCAAATAACTTTACAGACCCAATGCAAGAAAAAATATTTAAATTTTTACCAGTAATATTTACATTCTTTATGGCGACATTCTCAGCTGGACTTGTATTATATTGGACAATAAATAATATTTTATCATTTATTCAACAATATATTATCAACAAATCAATGGAGGCAAAAGGTTTAATTATTAAAAATCCTCCAAAGGAAGATAAAAAATGAGGTTTGAAGCTAAAACATTAGAAGAAGCTTATACAAAAGCGAGTGAGCATTTTAATAAATCTATATCAGAATTAAATGTAAAAATTATCCAAAACCCTACAAAAGGGATTTTGGGTTTTTTTTCAAAACCAGCTATTATTGAAATCGAAGAAATATCTATACCAAAGCAACCTAAAAAAGAAAAAATCAAAACAGAAGAAACAAAAGAAAATGAAATTGAAGAGATAAAAGAGATATCTATCGAAGATGTAGTAAATATAGCTAAAAAAGAGATAAATGAACTTTTTGATTTAAGTTGTTTTAATATAGATAAGATTGATGTAAAAGTGTATGATGATGAAACTATTTTATTTGAAATAAATGGAGAAGATGCAGCACTTTTAATAGGTACAGAAGGATATAGATATAATGCACTTGCTACTATGCTTTTTAGCTGGATATCTCAAAAATATGGATATAAAACAAGACTTGAAATTGCTTCATTTTTAGAATCTCAAGAAGAGATGATGAGAAAATTTTTAGAGCCAACTATTAGAGAAATTGAAGAAAAGGGAAGATGTAAAACAAAACCTTTTGATGGGGTTTTAGCTTATATTGCAGTTGAGATTTTAAGAACAGAATTTCCACATAAATATGTAGCAATCAAAAAAAATAGACATGGAGAGAGTTATATTATAGTAAACGACTTTCTTAAAAAAGAGGAATAGATGGCAGATACAATAGCAGCAATCTCTACAGCAAATGGGGCTGGGGCTATTTCTATTGTTAGAATGAGTGGAGCTGAAGCTTTAGAAATAGCTAGTAAACTTACAAAAACTACTTTTACTCCAAGATATGCAAAACTTACTAAATTTTATAATTTAGATGATGAACTTATTGATATTCCATTAGTTTTATATTTTAAAGGGCCAAACTCTTTTACAGGTGAAGATATAGTAGAGTTTCATTGTCATGGTGGAATGGCTGTAAGTAGACTAATACTTGAGAGTTTAATCGAAGCAGGGGCTAGAATAGCAGAAGCTGGTGAATTTTCTAAAAGAGCTTTTATAAATGGAAAAATAGATCTTTCACAAGCAGAAGCGATAGCAAAATTAATAGAGAGCAAATCAAAAGAGAGTGTAAAAATCCTTTCAAAACAGCTAAGAGGAGATTTAAAAGAATTTGTTGATAATATTAGAGAAAGTTTACTTGAGATTATGGCTTATGTAGAAGTAAATATCGATTATGCAGAAGAGGATTTGCCACAAGATTTGATAGACCAGATAAAAGAAAGATTATGTTCAATAGCAAATTTACTTAAAAAATCTCTTAATGCTTCTAAAAAAAGAGAAGCAATGTTTAATGGTTATAAAGTAGCAATTATTGGTAAACCAAATGTAGGTAAAAGTTCACTTTTAAATAATTTATTAAATTATGATAGAGCGATTGTAAGTAATATCGCAGGGACTACAAGAGATACTATCGAAGAAGAGATAACTATAGGAAGTCATATAATCAAAATCGTAGATACAGCAGGAATTAGAGATAATACAAGTGATGAAATAGAAAAAATTGGTATTCAAAAATCAAAACAAGCTGTAGATGAAGCTGATATTGTAATAGCTATGTTTGATAATAGTAGAAGTTTTGATGAAGAGGATAAGGCTATTATAGATATTATTAAAAATACTGATAAAGATGTAATAGTAGTTTTAAATAAAATAGATTTAGAATCTAAATTTGATGAAACTGTATTAAAAGATTTTGAAGTTATAAAAACAACTCAAAAAGATGAAAATTATGAAATAGAAAAAAAACTTGAAGAGATTTTAGATAAATATTCACATATGCAAGATAATGTTCTTATCTCAAATCGTCAGGTAAAAGCTGTAGAAAATGCTTATAATGCTATAAATAGTTCATTTGAACTTATTGAAAATCAAGAGTTAGAGCTTTTTAGTTATAATATTCAAGATGCAATATATGCTATCTCACAAATTACTAAACCATATGATCACGATGAAATGCTTGATAAGATGTTTAGTAGTTTTTGTGTAGGAAAATAAAATGTGTATGCCTACTAATTTTGGAATAAGAAAAAAACACACTTCTTCATTTCAAAGAACTAAAAATAAAAAACAAAAAAAAGATGATTTTTTTTGTGATGCTGATAAATTTTTAAATAATAAAGAGAATAAAAATGAAAATATTAGTATCAAGTCTTGAACCATCTGCAAATCTTCATCTTGGAGAAATCTTAAAAAGAGAAAAGTTTGAAATAGTTGGAATTTTTGATGAAAAGTTTGGAGAACCTATTTATTCAAGTAAAGAATTTGCTGTTATGGGGTTTATAGATGTGATTCCAAAGATTTTAAAAGCAAAAGAAGCTATAAAAGAGCTTGCTTTTTTATCAAAAGAGTGTGATAAAGTTTTACTTATTGATGGGCCAAGCTTTAATCTACCTCTTGCTAAAGAGATAAAAAAAATAAATCCGAATATTGAAATTATATATTATATTTTACCTAAAGTATGGGCATGGAAAAAAGGAAGGATTAAAACTGTAAATGAGTATATAAATAAAAAAGCTTATATTTTTCCTTTTGAGAGGGAGTATTGGGGTGATGGATATGTAGGAAATCCACTTTTAGATGAAATTACTACTTTTAGAGATGATAAAATCTATAATCAAGTAGCTTTTTTAGCAGGAAGTAGAAAATCTGAAATTAAATCACTTATGCCTACTTTTAGAAAATTAGCTAAAAAAATTGATGCAAAAAAAGTTTTAGTAGTACCTAAAATTTATGAAAATAATATGGATATTTATGGAGATGTGAGTGATTTTGAAATCTCTTATGATACCCATTCTATCCTTTTAAAATCAGATTTTGCTTATATTTGTAGTGGAACAGCTACACTTGAAGCTGCAATTATTGGTACCCCATTTGTACTTATGTATAAAGCAAGAAAAATAGAATATTTCATAGCAAAAATGTTTGTAAAACTTGATTATGTAGGGCTTGCAAATATTATATTTCAAAAAGAGGGGCTTGAGGAATTTCATAAAGAATATTTACAAGAGTTTGATATAGATGAACTTTTAGATGATTATAAAAATAGTAATTTAAATGAATGGTATAAAAAATCAGCTAAAATTAGAGAGATTTTAAAGTTTGGAAGTAGTGAGAATGTGATAAAACTACTTAAGGGATAGTAAATGAAAAAAGATATCATTTTAAAAGAGACTCTAAAATCTATTGTAAAAAGTGTAGCTTATTATATTTTAAAAATTAAAGTTGATACAATTGAGCTTATTGAAACTGAAAAAGAAAGAATCGAATCAAAAAGAGCTGATATTGTAGTAAAAATAAATAATGAATTTATACTTCATCTTGAAATTCAAAATAATAATGACTACTCTATGCCTTATAGAATGCTTAGGTATTGGCTTGATATTACTCAAACTACAAATTTACCAATAAAACAATACTTAATATATATAGGTAAAGATAAATTAAGAATGAAAAATAATATATTAAAAGATGGTGTAAATTATGTGTATAATTTAATCGATATGAGAAGTATTGATTGTGAGTATTTTTTAAAAGAAGATACTCCTGATAGTTTAGTTTTAGCAGTTTTATGTGATTTTAAAGACAAAAATCCAAAAGATGTGATAAAATATATTATTGATAGATTACAATATCATCTAAAAGATGATTTAAATGGATTTAGAAAATATACTATGATTTTAGAAGAGATATCTACAAATAGAGATTTAAAAGATATTGTAAAGGAGGTTGAGATGTTAAGTGAAATTAGATTAGAAGATTTACCAAGTTGGGAAATAGGGATGGAAAAAGGATTAGAGAAAGGATTAGAAAAAGGAAAAATAGATTCAGCTATTATTGTAGTAGATAAATTTGGAATTTCAGTAGAAGAAGTAGCTAAACAGTTTGGAATTGATAAAAATCTTATTTTAGAAAGATTAAAAAAAAGATAAAATTGATATAATTATATAAAAAAAGGAAATTTTTATGGATAGAAAAGAACCTATGACGGAATATGGATTTGAAAAACTTTCAAAGGAATTAAAATATATTAAAGAAGTAGCACTTCCAGAAAATGCAAAACAGATAGAAGCTGCAAGGGAGCTTGGGGATTTAAAAGAGAATGCTGAATATCATGCAGCAAGAGAACAACAACAACACTTAATGAGAAGACAAGCGGAACTTAGTGATATTTTAAGTTGTGCTATTGTAATTGATCCAAGTAAAAGCTCTCATGCAAAAGTTAGTTTTGGTAGTACAGTTACACTTATTGATGTGGATACTGATGAGGAATATACTTATACAATAGTAGGAACTCCAGAAGCAAATGTAGATAAAGGGTTAATTTCTTATAATTCACCTCTTGCAAAAGCTATTTTAGGTAAAGAAGTAGGAGATGAGGTAGAAGTAAATTTACCAGGTGGGAAAAAAACTTATGAAATAGATAAAATCTGTTTTGAGGAGATTTGTTTTGATTAATTTAAAAGTAAAAAAATTAAATCATTTAGCCGAGATTCCAGCGTATCAAACAGCAGAAGCTGCTGGATTTGATTTACATTCTACTGAAGATGTAGTTATTGCACCAGGTGAGAGAAAACTAATAGGAACTGGACTTGCTTTTGAGATTCCAGCTGGATATGAAATCCAAATAAGACCAAGAAGTGGCTTAGCATATAAACATGGAATAACTGTATTAAATACACCAGGGACTATTGATAGTGATTATAGAGGTGAGATTAAAGTATTACTTATAAATCATTCAAATGAAAAGTTTGAAATAAAAATAGGTGAGAGAATAGCTCAAGCGATAATAAAAGAAGTAATTCAAGCAACTTTTGAAGAAGTAGATGAGTTAAATGATACAGCAAGAGATGCTGGTGGATTTGGAAGTACTGGAAAGTAAAGGAATAAAATGAAAAAAAGTGTAGCAATAGTAGGAGCAACTGGATATACTGGTGCTGAGCTTATAAAGATTTTAATAAATCATCCATATTTTGAAATAACTACTCTTTTTTCTTCAAATGGAGGAGAAAAAATTGAAGAGCTTTATCCTGCTTTTAAAGGTGTATTTGAAGCAGATATAAAAAAAGCTGAAATTGATGAGATTGCTAAGCATGATTTAGTATTTTTAGCAGTACCACATAAAACTGCGATGGCTTTTGTAAAAGAGCTTTATGGAAAAACAAAAATAGTTGATTTTTCAGCTGATTATAGACTTGATCTAGATAATTATGAAAATTATTATTGTTCTCATATTGATATAAATAATCTAAAAAATGCAGTTTATGGACTTCCTGAATATTTTAGAGAGGAGATTAAAAACACCTCTTTAGTAGCAAATCCAGGATGTTATCCTACAGCTACTCTTCTTGGACTTTTACCTTTTGTAGATTTAATAAAAGGAAATGTTTTTATAGATGCAAAAAGTGGAGTTAGTGGAGCTGGTAAGAAGTTGAGCGAAACTACCCATTTTGTAACGATTGATGAAAATATATTTGCTTATAATCCAATACACCATAGACATTCTGTAGAGATAAAAGAAAAAAGTGGATTAGATGTAAATTTTGTGCCTCATTTATTACCAGTAAATAGAGGAATGCTTATCTCAATCTATGCTACTTTAAAAGATAAAAATATAGATGCTAAAAAGATTTTAGAAGAGAAATATAAAAATGAAGAATTTATCAGAACAAAAGATAAACCAGTAGATATAAAAAGTACAGCTGGGACAAATTTTTGTGATATTTTTGTGATGCAAAATGGAGATAGTTTATTTATAAATACATCTATTGATAATCTGCTTCGTGGAGCTTCTACTCAAGCAGTTGTAAATGCAAATTTAATGATGGGTTATAATGAATCTACAGCAATACCTAAAATCGCCTACATTCCTTAAAGAAGGGGCGGTTTTTATAGCCGATTCTCACTATTCAAAACAAAATCAAGATTTAAAAAAACTACTTTTAAAAATTAAAAATGAAGAAATAAAAACTACTCAAATATTTTTGGTTGGTGATATTTTTCATCTTTTATTGCCTTTTAGATTTTTAATTGAATATAATAAAGAAATAATAGATTTAATAAATGACTTAGCAAAAACAAAAGAGATATATTATTTTGAAGGTAATCATGATTTTTGTTTAGATAGTGTGTTTGATAAAAATGTAAATGTATTAAAAGAACTTAAAAAAGATGGGATTTGTATAAATCATGGAGATATTTATATAAAAGATAAATTTTATAAATTTTATACAAAAATTATAAGAAACAAAATTGTGATGGATTTTTTTAATATTGTTTCTTTAAATTTTATTAATAGTTGGGTATTTAAAAAAATATTAAATAAAAAAGTGAAATGTGATTTTATGAAAGATTTTGAAAAGTTGGCAAGAGAAAAGATTTCGCTTTATCCAAAATGTATTTTAATTATTGAGGGGCATTATCATCAAAATAAAACTTATAAAAATTATATAAATTTACCTTCATTATATTGTAAAAAAAGCTTTTTTCAATTAAAAAATCGAGAATTTCATGAAGTTTTTATTTAAAAATTTAGATTATTATGATAAAATACTTTTATATTAAGTAACAAAGGAATCATATGGAAAAAAGGGATGTGTTACGTGTAGCTTCTAATGAAATGGAATTAGTTGATTTTAGAATCTACAAAAAAATGCCTGATGGTAAAATTTATGAAGGTATTTATGGTATTAATGTTGCCAAAGTAAAAGAAATAATTAAAATGCCAGAGCTTACAGAACTTCCAGGTGGTGGTGAGTATATAGAAGGTATTTTTGATTTAAGAGGAGTTGTTGTACCTGTAGTTAATCTCGCAAAATGGATGGGTATTACTGTACCAACTCCAGAAGAGATGAAAATTACTCCAAGAGTTATAATCACAGAATTTAATAATGTTTTAATAGGTTTTGTAGTACATGATGCTAAAAGAATTAGAAGAATTAGTTGGAAAGATATTGAACCAGCTACATTTAGTGCCAGTCATGGAAGTATAGATAAAAGTAAAATAACAGGAATTACAAGAATAGAAAATAATGAAATTTTACTTATTTTAGATTTAGAGAGTATAGTTGAAGAAGTTGGACTTTATAACCCAAGTTTAGATAGTGATTTAGATGTAGAGCATTTTGAAGGTATTGTATTAGTTTTAGATGATAGTGCAACAGCTAGAAAAATAGAAGTTGAAGCTCTTAAAAAGATGGGATTTGATGTAGTTGAAGCTACAGATGGAGAAGATGGGCTTGCGAAACTTGAAGAACTTTATACTATATATAAAGATAATATAAAAAATAGATTAAAACTGATTCTATCAGACGTAGAAATGCCAAAAATGGATGGTTTTCACTTTGCAGCAAAAGTAAAAGATGATCCGAGATTTGATGGTGTTCCTATCGTATTTAGTTCATCAATTTCAGATGCATTTAGTGAAGCTAGAGGAAAAGAAGCTGGAGCGGATGAATATTTAGTTAAATTTGATGCAAATACTTTTGTTAGTAAAATTGCAAATGTTATAAAATCTCATCAAAAGGATTCGTAATGGATGAAATGCAAGAAATAATGGAAGACTTCTTAGTTGAAGCTTTTGAAATGATAGAACAACTGGATCAAGATTTAGTAGAACTTGAAAGTAATCCAGAAGATTTAGAACTTTTAAATAAAATATTTAGAGTAGCACATACTATTAAAGGGAGTGGAAGTTTTTTAAATTTAGATGTTTTAACAAAATTGACTCACCATATGGAAGATATTTTAAATAAAGCAAGGAAAGGTGAGTTAAAAATCACTCCAGATATTATGGATGTTATTTTAGAATCAGTTGATATGATGAAAGCACTTTTAGAGAATATTAGAGATACGGGTAGTGATGTTACTGATTCTATTAATATTGATCCTGTAGTAGCAAAACTTGATGCAATATCTCAGGGTAAAGCTTTAGATGAAGTTTCTATAGAAGATACAAATTCAAATGAATCTTCGTCAAAAGCTTCAGAAGATGTAGAAGAAGTTGAAGTAGCTGATGAAGATGAACTTACAGAAGAAGATTATGCTAATATGTCGCCAGAAGAGATAGAAGCAGAAATTGAAAGACTGATTCAAAAAAGAGCAGAAGAAGATAGAAAAAGAAGAGAAGCTAAGAAAAAACAACAATCACAAAATGAAGATAATAAACCATCTTCAGAAGAACAAAAAGAAAAATCTTCAGAAGAACAAAAAGAAGAACAAGAACAGAAAAAAGATATTACTCCTACACAATCGACACAACCAGCAAAAAAAGAGAGTAAGTCTGATGATAAAAAGGCAGTTCCAGCAAAAAAAGTTTCTACAGTTGAACAAACAATTAGAGTTGATGTAAATAGACTTGATAATTTAATGAATTTAATTGGGGAGCTTGTATTATCTAAAAATAGACTTATTAAGATTTATAATGATGTAGAGGAAAGATATGAAGGAGAGCATTTCTTAGATGAGCTTAATCAGGTAGTATCTTCTATTTCTATAGTAACTACAGATTTACAGATTGCAGTAATGAAGACAAGAATGCTTCAAATTGGTAAAGTATTCAATAAATTCCCAAGAGTTATTAGAGATCTTTCAAGAGAACTTGGTAAAAAAGTAAGACTTATTATAAAAGGGGAAGAAACAGAACTTGATAAATCTATTATCGAAGAGATTGGCGATCCTTTAATGCATATGATTAGAAATTCAGTGGATCATGGGATTGAACCACCAGAGGAAAGAATTAAGCTTGGAAAACCAGAAGTTGGAACAGTTGAACTTAAAGCTTATAATGAAGGTAATCAGATTGTAATTGAGATTGCTGATGATGGTAGAGGAATGGATCCTGAAGTTTTAAAACAAAAAGCTTTGGAAAAAGGGATTATATCTGAAAAAGAAGCAGATATGATGAGTGATAAAGAAGCCTTTATGCTTATTTTTAAAGCAGGATTTTCAACAGCAGCAAAAGTTACAAATGTATCTGGTCGTGGTGTTGGAATGGATGTTGTTAAGACTAATGTTGAAAAACTTAATGGTATTATTGAAGTAGATTCAACACCAGGAAAAGGAAGTGTATTTAAAATAAAAATTCCTTTAACTCTTGCTATTATTCAAGCATTACTTGTTTCAGCTCAAGAAGAGCTTTTTGCTGTACCTTTAGCAAATGTTATTGAAACTGTAAGAATTACACTTGAAGATATATCTACAGTAGAAGGTAAATCTGTTCTTAAATTAAGAGATGAAGTGTTACCTTTAGTAAATATGAGTGATATTTTCAAAATAGAAAAAATCTTAGGAATTAATCAATATTTATATGTAGTTGTTTTAGGAGTAGGTGCTTCTAAAGTAGGTTTAATTGTAGATGGACTTATTGGGCAAGAAGAGATTGTTATTAAGTCTTTAGGAGAATATCTAAAAGGTATTAAAGGGATTGCAGGGGCTACTATTAGAGGTGATGGTAAAGTTACTCTTATTGTGGATGTAGCTGCACTTATGCAGTTAGCAAAAGAGACTCATGCACAAACTATAGTAACAGCAAATATTGAAACTAAAAAGAAAAAAGAAAAACCTGAAGATTATGTGATTTTAGTAGTAGATGATTCTAATACAGATAGAAAAATTATGAAAAAAGCAATTGAGCCACTTGGATTTACTATCAAAGAAGCAACAAATGGTGAAGAAGCTTTAAATATTATTAAAAATGATTCTAATATAGATGCGGCTTTAGTGGATATTGAAATGCCAAAAATGGATGGATACACATTAGCACAAGAGATTAGAAAGTATAATAGATTTAAAAATTTACCTTTAATTGCTGTGACAAGTAGAACAACTAAATCAGATAGAGTAAGAGGTGTAGAAGTTGGAATGAATGAATATATTACTAAACCATACACACCAGAATATTTAGCAAATGTTTTAAAAAGAAATTTAAAACTTTCATAAGGGATAAGAGATGAGTGATCAATTACAAAATATTATAAAACAACAACAAGAACAAACTCAAACACCAATAGAAGAACATGCGGATGATAATATTATTCAATTAGTTGGTTTTATTGTAGGAAATGAAGAATTTGCAGTACCTATTCTTTCTATTCAAGAGATTATAAAACCGATAGAATGGACAAAAGTTCCATTTACTCCTGATTTTGTTTTAGGTGTATTTAACTTAAGAGGTAATGTATTACCTTTAATTGATTTAAGAAAAAAATTTGGAGCACCTGAAGCAGAATTTGATGATGATGTTAGATTTATAGTGATTAAAGTAGGGGATGAACTAGCTGGATTTGTAATAGATAGACTTACAGAAGCTTTAAGAATAGATTCGAATACAATTTTACCACCACCAGATACAAGTATGGAAAGAGATGGTATGATTGAAGGAATAGCAAGAAAAGATGATAGAATCATTACTATTTTAAAAATAAATGCTCTTCTAAAAACAAATAATGGGTAGTTTTGTAACACTTTTTAAATAAAACAAAATTACTCTTCTTTTCTTTTCTACAAATACTCAAAAATGTGTTACTATTTTAATACGAAAACAAAAAAACATAAAAAGGAATTAAATATGCCAACTTTAACAAAATTAAAAGGGAATGATATAGCATTATATGGAAATCAAGTAAATGTAGGAGATAAAGCTCCAATTATTACTTTACCAGCAAGTGACTTAAGTGAAGTTACAATCGGAGGGGCTAGTGATAAAGCTCAATTAATCGTAGCAGTACCAAGTTTAGATACTCCAGTATGTGCTATTGAAACTACAAAATTCAATAATCAAGCAGCAGCAGTAGAGGGTGGAACTGTATGTGTTGTATCTATGGATTTACCATTTGCAGCTAAAAGATTTTGTTCAACTGAAGGAATCGAAAATTTAGCAGTATTATCTGATTTTAGAGATAAAGCTTTCTCAACTGCTTATGGAACTTTAATCGCAGAAGGTGCTTTAAGAGGATTATCTGCAAGAGTTGTATTTGTAGTGAAAAAAGATGGAACAGTAGCTTATAAAGAGATTACTGAAGATATCACAGTTGAGCCTAACTATGACGCAGCTTTAGAAGCTTTTAAAGCAGCTGCAGCTGAATAATAATTAACTTAAGGCTTTTTTAGCCTTTTGTTTACTTTTACTTTTTTCTTCAAAAAACTTTCATTTTTTTATAATTCTAAATCTTCATTTATTATAAGTATGGTATAATTCTCAAAAAAATTTAGGAGAAATTATGGGTAGAG
>Ga0256843_1002080_pt1 | contig 14968 bp, 12 predicted proteins | sample AlvinellametaG_FD_191572 | JGI IMG/M metagenome (GOLD analysis project Ga0256843, IMG submission 191572) | Pompeii worm associated microbial communities from hydrothermal vent at the East Pacific Rise, Pacific Ocean - Alvinella | ecosystem: Host-associated > Annelida > Integument > Unclassified ... | reverse complement strand
GTCGCGCATGGTAGCAAGAAAGCGGTAATAGTCCTCGAGGGTGAGCGTACCGCGCAGCAGTTCGTACTTGAGGTAGAGCCAGTAGGTATTGAGGACATCGGACTGGCAGTATTCGCGGATCTTGTCCAGCTGTCCGTCGTAGTACAGATCGGTCACCTGGTCGCCACTGACGTCGTATTTGCCCGGCAGGCCGGCCATGGCGCAGAGGGTGTCGAGCTTGAGGTTGCGCACGGCCCCGAAGCTTCCCAGTGATTCGAGCAGATCGGTATGGAACGCTTCGGCGAAGCGCTGGCGGTAGTTTTCCCATTTGGTCTTGTTGAGCATGGGATTGTTCTGGTCGAACCAGGCGGGGAAGCTGATGTTGTAGCGCATGGCGCGGATGAGGAGCATCGGCATATCGAACCCCCGGCCGTTGAAGGAGACGAGCTTGGGGTTTTTGCGGTCGATAAAGCCGAAAAAGTCACGGATGATCATCTCCTCGTCGTCTTTCCCGCCGCCAAAATCACCCACTTTGATAAAGTTGCCGAACTCATCGGCTATCACGGCTGAGAGGGCCACAAGCCGGTGATACGGCAGCGGGAGGAACGTGGTGTTGTGGCTCTGGGCGTATGCTTCCTGAGCCTTGTCGATGGCGGCTTTGTCGTTGAGTCCGTCGACGTCGAAGTTCTTTCGGATCAGCTCGATGTCGGGAATGGTCTCGCAGTCGAAGATGCAGATCATGAAGGCTCCTTTTGGAGGTGGGTACAGGCGTTTGCCAGCGCTGCGGCCAGACGGGCGTTGTTGTAGACCAGCTGGATGTTGGTCTCAAGCGAGTCTCCACCGGTCAGTTCTTTGACCTTTGCCAGGAGAAAGGGGGTGCTCTCTTTCCCTTTGATCCCCTGGGCCTCGGCCTCTGCCAGGGCGCTTTGGATGGCACGGTCAATGGTCTCAAAATCCATCTCGAACGCTGCGGGGACCGGATTGGCCACGACGACCCCGCCGTGGAGGTTCAGGTCCCATTTGGTCTTGAGGGCTCGGGCGAGCTCCTCGGGGGAGTGGACCGTGTAGTCAACACCATGGCCGCTCCTGCGGGTATAAAAGGCCGGCAGCTCCTCGGTCCGATAGCCGACCACCGGGACCCCTTTGGTCTCGAGGTACTCCAGGGTCAGGGGGATGTCGAGGATCGACTTGGCCCCGGCACATACGACGGCGACATCGGTGCGCCCCAGCTCCTCCAGATCGGCGGAGATATCGAACGAGCGCTCCGCCCCCCGATGCACCCCTCCGATCCCGCCGGTAGCGAAGATCCGGATACCGGCCAGCGCGGCGATGATCATGGTGGAGGCCACCGTCGTGGCTCCGTCGAGTCGGTTGGTGATCACAAAGGGGATGTCCCTGCGGCTGGTTTTGGTCACCTGCTGCCCTGCCCGGCCGAGAGCATCGATCTCCTCAGGGGTCAGGCCCACCTTGATCCGGCCGTTGAGGATCGCGATCGTCGCGGGGGTCGCGCCCCCTTCCCGGATGATCTTCTCTACCGCCATGGCGGTCTCGACGTTCTTCGGATAGGGCATGCCGTGGGAGATGATGGTCGACTCCAGCGCTACGACCGGCTGGCCGCTTTCGAGCGCTTTTCGGACGTCGTCGTGTATGTCGAGGTAGTGTGCGTATGTCTGCATGGTGTTCCCTTCTGTTCTTAGAGTCTTTGATGGGTGAAGTCCATATCCTGGATCAACGTTTCGACGCGCTCTGATGAGATCAGCGGATGGATGGTCTCGTCTGAGAGGATCGCCATGATCGACGCCCCCATGGCGAATCGGAGCGCTTCTTCCACCCCTTTGTCCCGGTACAGACCAGATACCAGCCCTGCCGCGAACGCATCGCCGGCACCCGTGGCACTGACCATCTCGACCGATGGAGAGGTGAGGATACCCTCCGCATCGGGTGTTTTATAGTACACCCCCTCCGCGCCCAGAGTGATAAACACATTCCCAACGCCCTGATCGAGGAAGTAGCGGCCCGCTTTTTGCAGGTCGTGGGTGGTTCGGATGGTCATGCCGGAGAGGATCTGGGCTTCGAGTCTGTTGGACTTGACGGTATGGAAACGGCCAAGGAACGGTTGGGCTTTGATGGCTTTGTTCGCGGAGACGGTATCGAGGATGAAGGGGACATCATAGGTGGTGACGAGGTGTTCCAGCACATCGGGCAGGTTGGTGTCGACGATGCAAAAGGCTGCGTTTTGGATGAGGTTGGCGTGGCGCTGGATGTAGGGGATATCCAGCCGCTGCAGGATATCCATGTGCGCGATCCCCACAAACATCTCCCGTGTCGCATCCAGCACCGCCAGATAGGTGGAGGTGGGTTCGTCGACGATCAGTGCATGTTCCATATCGAGCCCGATGGATCGGGCATGATCGAGGATCCTCTGACCAGGAACATCATCGCCGACGACGCTCAAAAACGTTGTCGGGATCCCCAGTCGGGTGAGGTTTTCCGCGATGTTCCTTCCCACCCCACCGAGCGAGGTCCTGACGATACCCGGATTGGAGTCGCCGGGGAGGAGCTGTTTGCGGGGATACCCCTCGATGTCGATATTGGATCCGCCGATGACACAGACATACGGGGATGGGGAGTCGGGAGCAGGATGCATCAGTCGACCGGACGGTAGTTCTTTTCCCGTTTGGCTTTGGCGGCTTTGCGTTTCTCCTCCATCATCACCGCGTCGCGCAGCTCCTCCTCGCCGTCGAAACGGGCGCCATCGAGGAATTTGGTCTGGTCATCGAACTGTCCGGTGCGCACCCCCCAGATGAGCGCGGCAAGCCCCAGCGCCCCCAGCAGGGTCGAGACCCCGATCATCAGCGCGATGATACCGGAGCTCATATATCACCCCCGGTGGGGGTGAGTGGGTAGTGGGTAGTGGGTAGTGGGTAGTAAGAATGAAGCAGAGCCGTGTATCTTCCTTTCGCTTCCTCGTATAATGAGGAATGAGGAATGAGGAATGAGGAATGTAGGTTTGCATTGCTGTGCAATGCCTTCGTCCGGTAGTGATAGAGCATTAGATATTTCTCCAGAAAGAAAAGCTTTTCGATAGAAAAGCATACCGAAATTCCTCATTCCTCACTCTTAATTCCTCATTCTTTAGACAGTTTGATCCGCATGGAGTTGCCCACGACAAAAAGAGAGCTTAGGCTCATCGCCAGGGCGGCAACCAGCGGGTTGACATAGCCGGCGACGGCCAGCGGGACGGCGACGGTGTTGTAGAGTATCGACGAGGCGAGGTTTTGTTTGACGGTGCGGAAGGTGCGGCGGCTGATGGTATACGCGTCGGCGAGGTTTCGGGGGTTGTCCTCGAGCAGGACGATGTCGCTGACTTCGATGGCGATGTCGGCTCCGCTACCCATACTGATAGCGATGTCGCTTTTGGCCAGGGCGATGGCGTCGTTGATCCCGTCACCGGCCATGGTGATGATGTGTCCTTCGTCGTGGAAACGGTCGATGAGGGCGGCTTTGTCGGTGGGAAGCAGGGCAGCATGGTACTCGTCGATCCCCACCTCGGCCGCGATACGTTGGGCGGTCGCTTCGTGGTCGCCGGTGAGCATCACGACACGGATCCCCATGTCACGGATGGCGCGGACCGCTTCAGCGGCGCCGGCTTTGAGCCGGTCGCGCAGCTCGAAACGGGCGACGATGCGGCCGTCGATGGCGAAGAAAAAGAGGGTGAACTCCCCCGTGGTCTCGCAGGCGATGTCGTGGGAGCGCATCAGGGCGGCGTTGCCCCCCAGCAGCTCGGTCTCGTGATGGTGGGCGGTGATCCCCTGCGCTTCGATGCTCTGGATCATCTGGAGGGTGGGGGCTTTCAGGCCGTCGTGGTGCTCGAGCAGGTAGCGCTCGATCCCCTGGGAGACGGGGTGGTTGGAGCTTTGGACGAGGCCAAGCAGCAGGGTGGGATCGTAGCCCTCGAAGGTCTCGACGTTGACCACGCTCGGTTTGCCCTCGGTGATGGTTCCGGTCTTGTCCAGGGCGAGCAGGTCGCTTTTGGCCATGGTCTCGAGCAGGCTGGCTTCCTTGAACAGCAGACCGTGTTTGGCGGCGCGGGAGATCCCCACGAGGGTGGCCATCGGGGTGGCCAGCCCCAGTGCGCAGGGGCAGGCGATGACAATGACCGAGATCCCGACGATGAGCGCACGCTCGAAATCGCCGCCAAAGTACCACCATCCGGCAAACGTCAGCAGGGCGATCGAGAGGATCGCCAGCGAGAACCAGCCGGAGATCTCGTTGGCCAGCTGTTCGATGCGGGGTTTTTTGGTCACGGCGTCACTGAGCATCTCGGTGATGGTAAAAAGCAGCGATTCGTTGGCGTGTTTGGTGGCGCGGTAGCGTACCACCGAGTCGAGGCAGATCGTGCCGCTGAGCACCTCGTCCCCCTCCCGGCGCAGCACCGGTTCGCTCTCACCGGTGAGGCTGCTCTCGTCAAAGAGCGCCGAACCGCTGACGATCACCCCGTCGATGGCGACTTTCTCTCCCGGTTTGAGCTCGAGGATATCGCCCGGCTCGATGTTCTCGACAGCAACAAGTGCTTTCTCCTCCCCCCGGATGACGGTCGCCTCGGTCGGCATGGTGCCGATGATCGTATCGAGGGTATCGGCGGCCCGCTTTTTGCTCAGGACCTCGAGGTACTTGCCCACGAGCACGAAGGTGATGATCATCGTCGTCGAGTCAAAATAGACCTCCCCTTTGAGGGTGATCATCGCATAGATCGAGTAGAGATAAGCCAGTGTCGCGCCCGTGGCGACAAGAACGTCCATGTTGATGAAGCGGTTTTTGAGCCCATAATAGGCCCCACGGAAGAAGATCCAGCCGCTGTAGAAAAGGGTGGGGGTGGCCAAAACAAATTCGGAAATGTTGAGGATGTTTTTGTATTTGTCCTCGATCCCGGTGAAGTAGCCCACATACTGCGCCACAGCGATCCACATGATGTTCATCGTCGCGAACACCGCCACGAGGATGCGGGTGTAGTAGTCGTTGCGGGTTTTGACGGCGCGCTCTTCCTGTAGCCGGGGGTCGTAGGGGTAGGCGTTGTAGCCGATGGCGCGGATCGTTTCGATGATCTTGGAGAGCGGGATCGTCTCGTCGTCCCAGACGACGTGGGCTTTGTTGTTGGAGTAGTTGATGGTCGCTTCGACGATCCCCTCGGTCTGGTGGAGCACCTTTTCGTTCAGCCAGACGCATGCCGAGCAGTGGATTCCTTCGATGATGAGGTTGATCTCACTGAGTCCCTCGGGGGTGGTGCGGATGTATTTTTTGCGAAATCCTTCGAGGTCGAAGCGTTCCAGATCGTCGTTGGACTTTTGTTCGGCCGGATCGAGGGTCTGTTTGCCCCGTTTTTCGTAGAAGCTGTCCAGTCCGTCGGCTTTGAGCAGGTGGTAGACCCCTTCGCACCCTTTGCAGCAGAAGTAGAGGGTCTGATCCCCCTCCTGCTCGGTGATCATCACCGACTCGTCGAACTCAAGCTGGCAATGGGTACAGGGGACAAGGGCCACGGGCTGCTCCGGTGTCGTTTTTGAGGTAGTATTCTATCGTAAAAGGGTAAAAGAAGGCCTCTAAAAGATGATCGCCTGGTCCCGGCCGAGTTCTTTGCCGCGGTAGAGGGCTTTGTCGGCGCGCTGGATCATGCTTTCGAACGTCTCATCCTCCCGGAAGAGGGTGGCGCCGATGGTGAGGGTGACATGGATGGAGGTATTGTTGCACCAGAAATGGTGCTGGGCGATGCTGTTGTGCAACCCTTCAGCAAAGGTTTTGAGGTGGCTGATATCGGTGTCGTTGAGTATGATGAGGTATTCGTCCCCTCCCCAGCGGGCAACGGTAGACCCGGAGGGGGCCTTGCTCCGAAGCTCGTTGGCGACAGCTATGATAAGCTGGTCCCCACAGAGGTGCCCCCGACGGTCATTGATCGTCTTGAAGCGGTCGATATCGATGAGGACCAGTCCCGGTGACGGCCACTGTTCGGGATCGAGATGGGCTGCATCAAGCAGATCGTTGACAAACCGGCGGTTGTAGAGACCGGTGAGAGGATCTTCACGGCTTTTTTGCTTGAGCTCATCATGGTGGAAACGTTCCTGGGTCGTATAAAGGTAGGCCAGCATGCTCAAAACCCCCAGAAAGATCAGCAGGTTCATCAGATGGAATGTCTCCATCGCCAGAGGAGAGAGGGAGATCCTGGGGGTATCAAAGAGGGAGGAGCATTCGATCCAGAGTGCCAGCGCGATCACGACAAAGATGCGAAGCAGATAGATCCGGCGGGGATAAGTGGTGATAAAAAAAGGCATCAGGGCCGGCAGGTAGAGGTAATAGTGAAAGTTCGCTCCCCGTCCCAGATACCAGGTGGCCAGCAGGTTGTGGCCGATCAGTTCACCGTAGACCAGCCATCCGATAAGACGATCGTCACCGGTATCGACGGCACGCAATCCCAGCCCATACAGGGCATACCAGTAGATCCCGATACTGATAAGATTGATCGCGGCAAGGAGGGGGATGTCAAATACGATAAAAAGCACAAGAAAAAGCAGATGGATCGTGCCGGCAGCCGCTATCCCCAGAAAACCTACTTTCCAGTAGAAATGCTCATGTTGAAGCTTTCGGATGATCTCTGAGGTTGTAGCAGGCAACAAAATCTCCTTCACGATACAAAGCACACATGGATAGATATCCCGATTGATCCGCTCTACATCTATTAGGAATGATACTGTAATCCACCTTTAGTTAATCACGCAATTTTTTTAACTTTTCCTTATAATAAATATACTGTGTTATCACGCAGCCAGGCTGCTCAGTGTCGAGATCAGCAGGGCGTTGAGCAGTCCGGCGGCCAGTCCGGCGAGGATGTCGTCGAGCATCACGCCCGCGCCGCCGGGGAGGGTGCGGTCGATCCAGCCGATGGTGGAGGGCTTCCAGATATCGAACAGCCGGAACGAAGCGAAGCTGAGTGCCAGACCCAGCCAGACCGCCCAGGGGGTGTGCAGCGTGATGACACTGTAGTGGGTGATCACCATCGTCAGCCACACCCCGGCGGTCTCGTCGATGACGATGATCTGGTGGTCGTGGATGCCGGTGGCCTTCTCGTAGCGGTTGACCTCGAAGATCCCGATGATGGTGATCGCCAGTGTGGCCATCAGGAGGGTCTCGACGCTGATGTAGTGGGCGATCGCCCAGCCCAAAGGGATCGAAGCGAGCGTGCCCATTGTGCCGGGGGCTTTGGGACTGAGGCCGGAGCCGAAAAAGGTGAGGAAGAGTTTTTGGAGGGTCATGGCGGCGGGTCCTTAGGTGAGCGATGAGGTCTGGTAGAGTTCCATCAGTTTGATATAGAACTGTTCGTCGCTTTTGTGTTCGAGCAGGCCCGAACTGGGCATCAGCGAGTAGTAGAGATCCTGCAGGTTGTCGAAGCGGTTGGGAAAGAGTGCGGCGATGATGCTGGCGGAGATCTCTTTGCGGACGAGGATCGTGGGGGGGATGATCCCTTTTTCGATCAGCTGGAGGATCGCTTCGGAACGGTAGTGGATGTGGTGGTGCTGTCCGTGGGGGCAGGTGAAGGTGCTCACCAGCGTCTTGCAGGTGTCGCAGTAGACATATTCGTCCATGGTGTTGATGGTGATCCCCAGTCCGTCAAGGGTGTCGAAGATGGTGCTCAGGCGGTTGCGGTCGTAGTAGAGCCCCAGTCCGGCATGGTTCTTGCCGATGAGCATCTCGGTGCAGCCGCTGTTCTTGGCCAGCAGGGCTTCGAGGATCAGTTCGTTGAAGCCGGCGAAGATGTAGGTGTTCTCGAACGGCACGACGAGGACCTTGTTGCGGGGGAGGAACCCCTCGACGAAGGTGGTCAGCGCTTTGTAGCGGATATCGTAACGCAAGCCCTGATCGGTGAAAGGTTTGCGCAAAAACAGGATCAGCAGGTCCGACTCGCTGGTGGCCTGACGGATCATCCGTTCGTGGGCGCGGTTGAGCGGGTTGGCCGCGAGCATCATGGAGCTGATCTTCTGCGCGCCTGTGCGCTGGATCGCCTGCTCGATCCGCCGGCGGGTATCGCGGATGAGCGGATAGTCGACGGTGTAGTCACCATACAGCGAGAGTTTGCCCAGCCGTTTCATGGTATTGCGCACGCCGGGGTGGGAGGGGTCGCTGGTGCCGTAGATGTTCATCAGGCGCTGCTGCTGATCGATCTCGAAGACCTCCTTGATGGTCATCTCCCCCACTTTTTGTCCGTCGGAGATCAGATCGATCGTCTCGCCCGGCTGAAGAGAGGCGATCGTGTCGTGGTTCCGTCGACCTGCCGGGGCGAACAGGAGTGAAAAAGGGAACGGGATCCCCCGATAGGTATGGGTGCGATCCACCTCTTCCGCTTCGTCTTTGCTCATCAGTCCGGTCACCGGTGCCAGCAGCCCCTCCTGCACCAGCGCCAGCGTGGAGAGGGCCTCCGCGTCGATGTAGACCGATTTATTTCTTTTTGAAGAGGTCATATTTTTTCCTTTTTTCCCAGAGGCTTTTGCGGGAGATGCCCAGTTTTTTGCTCAGGGTGGTGTCGGGGAGCTTGTACTGGAGGCTCTTGACGACGTGCTGAACGTATTCGTCGATGGTGAGGATATCGTTGTGGTCGAAGAGTTTGTTGGCGGTTTTGATCTCCCGGACCTCCCAGGGGGCCTCGGAGATCGGTTCAAGCGTCGTGAGGATCACCTGCTTCTCTTTCAGTCGCTCGAACAGCCCCTCCTGTTCTTTCTTGCGCAGTACCTCGAGATGGATGATGTAGCCCAGCTCCTGCGGGCTGAGCCGTTCGATCCGCTCTTCCCACCCCTCATCTTCGAGGGAGACAAAGACCAGCGGCTTCTCCATCACCCTGCCGACATCGATCGCCAGTTTGTCGGCGGCGCGCTGGTAGTTGGTCTGGATGATGACCGGCAGGGGGAACTTCTCCAGCGAAAGACCGTGGTCCACCTCTCCCATCAGGTGGCGGACATACTCTTCGTAGAATTGGGTCTGTTTCTCCAGCAGGCAGACGGTGCGGTGGTGCTCGATCTTGCGGATAAGGTCTTCGATCATGAACGGTTTGACGATGTAGTCCCGCGCGCCGTGCTGGATCGGTTCGCCGACGGTGTCGTTGTTGATGTAGTTGACCATCAGGATGATGATCTTCTCTTTGAATTTGTTGATGATCGGCAGACACGACTGGCCGGTGATCGACATCGAGAGGAGGTAGGCGTCCCCATCGCTGTTCATGGCGTCCTTGAACGAGCTGTAGATCTCGGTCTCGAAGTTGTGTTCGGCCAGCTTGGCGGCGATGCTCTGAGCCAGATAGAGTTCGCTTTCGACGATAACGATGCGCATCACAGATCCTTTTTCCAGTCGTAGTACTCCAGCGTGGCGACGGCGTGGACGGTGACCCCCTCTTTGCGCCCGACGAAGCCGAGCTTCTCCGCGGTGGTGGCCTTGAGGTTGACCCGGTGCTGTGGCAGGCCGGTGAGGGTGGCGATCGAGGCGCGCATCGCTTCCTTATACGGCAGCAGTCGGGGGGTCTGGGCGAGAATGGTTATGTCGCACCCGATCAGCGCGAAGCCCACGGCGCGTACCCGTGTCACTACCTCCCGCAGCAGTGCGGCCGAGTCCGCCCCGGCATACGCCGCATCGGTATCGGGGAACAGCTCCCCGATGTCCCCCAGCCCGGCCGCACCCAGCAGCGCATCGATCAGGGCATGGATGGCCACGTCCCCGTCGCTGTGGGCTTTGAACCCGAAGGGGCTGTCGATGGTGATGCCGCAAAGCTTCATCTCTTTGCCCTCTTCGAAGGGGTGGATATCGAGACCGTAGCCGGTCAACTGCACCGGACGGGGCGGCTGAAGGCACGCCATACGGGGCAGGTCGTCGATCCGCGTGAGTTTGTGGGCGCGGGTGGAGCCGTCGACGAACCGGATCGGCTCCCCCAGCGCGACGATGGCACTGCTCTCGTCGGTGAACTCCTCTCCGCTCTCAAGCGCACGCTGCAGGATCTCGGTCCGGCTCAGCTGCGGGGTCTGGATGAGGCGGGCACGGTCCCGGTCGATGGGACGCTCATCAAGGTAGAGGGTGTCGTTGACCGGCAGGGCCGGGACGATACAGGCGGCCTGATCGCGGGCATCCAGCACCCGCCGGATCATCTCGGTATCGAGGCAGCATCGGGCGATGTCGTTGACCAGCACATAGGGGGTGGTCACCTCCGTCAGCGCGTTGCGCAGGGATGCCTGCCGGCTGTTACCACCCGCTACAAAGGTATGATCGGCAAACAGCCGCATGTAGGCCAGCTCCTCCCGGCCGGCGACGACGATCACCCTGGCAAAATCGAACGCTTCGGTGAAATCGTCGGTGACCTTCTGCCACAGTGGGCGGTCCCCCTGATAGAGCCACTGTTTTTTGGTGGGCAGCGCAAAACGGCTCGATTGACCGGCGGCCAGAAGGATAAGGGTAATGTCGTGCACGGAGATCCTTTGAAAGTGTCACAAATTGAAACACCATTATACAGTGCAACCCCTTGCGCTCTCTTTTAAGAGTAAATTAGAGTAAAATTCTCCGATTTTATTCCCGAGGTGCCCTTAGTTTAAGAGTTCGTTGGGTATAACTCGATATCCAAGCCGCTGCCGCAAGGGTGGGGGCAAACTAATTCAGGAGAGAACATGACAAAAGATGACGTATTTGAGGCATTGCGCAACGTAACCTATCCCGGGTTCACCAAGAACATTGTCTCGTTCGGTTTTGTAAAACACATCGACATCGACGGCAACAAAGTGACCGTCGATGTCGACATCACCTCCAGCGCCGAAGAGGTCAAGGCAGAGCTGGTCAAAGCGATCGAGACCGAGCTGAAAAAGATCGGCTTCGATGAGGTGATCGCCAATGTTAAGGCCCCCAAACCGCCCCGTGAGCAGAGCAACTCCACCACCGGCAAGAACATCGCTCCCCACATCCGAAACTTCCTGATGGTCAGCTCCGGCAAAGGGGGCGTGGGCAAATCGACCGCGTCGGTCAACCTGGCCATCGCCATGGCGATGCAGGGCAAAAAAGTGGGCCTGCTCGACGCCGACATCTACGGACCCAACATCCCCCGTATGATGGGGATCGAGGACCAAAAACCCGAGATCCAGGGGAACAAAGTGATCCCCTTCAAAGCCTACGGGGTGGAGATCATGTCGATGGGCTCCCTGATGGAGCCGGGGCAGTCGCTCATCTGGCGCGGATCGATGATCATCAAGGCGATCGAGCAGTTCCTGCGCGACATCCTCTGGAGCGAGCTTGACGTACTCGTCATCGACATGCCCCCCGGCACCGGTGACGCGCAGCTGACCCTGGCGCAGTCGGTACCGGTCACGGCCGGCATCACCGTCACCACGCCGCAGGAGGTCTCTCTGGATGACAGCCGCCGGAGCCTCGATATGTTCAAAAAACTCCACATCCCCACCGCCGGGATCATCGAGAACATGAGCGGCTTCATCTGCCCGGGTGACGGTCAGGAGTACGACATCTTCGGCATGGGGACCTCTGAAGCGGTGGCCAAAGAGTACGACACCGAACTCCTGGCCCGCATCCCCATCGAGCCGGAGGTGCGCGTGGGCGGCGATACCGGTATGCCGATCGTCTACCACAAGCCCGACAGTGTCTCGGCCAAGCGCTTCCAGGAAGCGGCCAGCAAGACCCTGGCGTTCATCGATCAGGTCAACGAAGAGGGCGGGACCGACAACGCCGCGATCCAGCCCACCACCCCTCCGGGGGTCAGCGCGTGCTCGACCCGCTGATATTCTGAGCGTTTCAATCTTTTTTTAGGAAGAGTTGGATAGAATTCCAGCTCCTCCTTTCAGTCGGGGTGTGGCGCAGTCTGGCTAGCGCGCTACCTTGGGGTGGTAGAGGTCGCAGGTTCGAGTCCTGTCACTCCGACCATTTTTACTTCTTAGAATCCTACAATAAAGAATTGGCTACAATAATCCATGCGTAAATTTTTTCTGATTTTTGGTTCTATTGTCCTGGTGGTAATGTTGGCAGCGGTCGCGGTACTGATGTATCTCTATTCGGACAGCGGCAACCAGCGTCTGCGCAGCTACCTTGAGCAGCGGATCACCCGGGAGACCGGTCTGCCGGTCCGGCTGGAGCCCTTCTCGTTCAAACGGGGGCATCTCTACTTCATCGCCCGGATCGATGCCAACGCCTCGCTGGGCTTTGACGGGCGGATCGATCCGCTCCGACAGCGGATCGCCGGACGGTACCGCCTCATCGCCCATGGGGCTTCGTACCGGCAGTACCGCCTGCGGCAGGCCGATATCGAAGGGACGCTCAAAGGGACCCTTGCCCATATCGAGATCGACGGCAAAGGGACCCTGCTGGACGAACCGGCCGCATTTCGGGTGCAGATCGTGGACCAGACACCGAAAAACGCGATGATACAGGTGCGTCGTCTGCCGCTGAATGAACTGCTGCAGCTGGGTGGCGTACCGCCGCTGGCACAGGGGGAGCTCAATGCCGACATCCTGATCCCCTCTCTGGACAAAGAGAACGGTGAAGGCAAAGCGATCGTGCGTCTGGACCAGGCCCACTTCGATCCCAAAGTGATCGAGCGAGAATACCACTATGCTCTTCCCGAGGACAAAACGGCCCTCACCGGGGAGTTCCGGGGAGAGGTTTCCCACGGGAAAGCGACCTTTCACGGCCAGATCGTCTCCGACCTCGTGACCCTCTATCTCGAACACGGACAGGCCAACATCGAGGATCGGACGCTGGCATGTGATCTGCGGCTCGATACCCGTGAGCTGGCACCGCTGACCCAAAATCAACTCCACGGCCCCATGAAGCTGGAGGGGATGTTCAAATACACCACACTGGGCCCGCAGCTGCGGGCGACAACGAAGTCTCTGGGAGGCAATATCCAAATCGACTATACGAACCGTGTTGATGTGCAGTTGAAACAGGTCGCGCTCAAAAAGGTACTCCATCTGGCGGGGCAGCCAGCCTATGCTGCCGGTGCGATCGACGGTACGTTGACGCTGGAGAGTCCCCAGGCGAAGCAGGGGACATACGCACTGAAAGTCCCCAAAGGGACCCTCAACGGAACGTTGCTTAACAAAGAGTTTGCGACGGCGTTGCCCAAGAGCGTGCCGTTTGCGTTGCAGTCCAGGGGGACGTTTGACAAAGGGGTCCTTCAGGCACAGGCGGACCTGACCTCTTCGCTGCTGAAGGCGCAGCTGGACAAGGTGCGTTACCATGTTGACAAAGGGTCCCTCTCGGCGCAGTATCGGCTGTATGTGCCCGATCCGCTGAAACTCAGCGGCCAGAAGGGGAACGGGAAGGCGGTTCCGGTGGATGTGGCCGGCACGATCGAAAAAGGCAAAAGCCTGAAAGTGACCGGCCGGGCCAAAGGGCTGGGAAAAAAACTCACCTTTGTCTACGGCGATAACCGCCTCAAGATCGACGCGGACGATCTGCGTCTGGAACGGCTGCTGGCCAGCGCGGGGATGCCCCCCTATGCGGCCGGCCCGATCGATGCCCGGATCGATCTGAAGGCGCTCGAGCCGATCGCCGGGACCCTGAAGCTCTCATCCGGCACACTCAAAACGAATGCTTCGGCGATGAAGAAACTGCTGGGAAGTCCACTCGATACACAACTCTCCCTGACGTTCGATGGCAAAGCCTCCAAAGGGGACCTCCGAGGCAAAGCAGCTTTCCAAAGCCCGCTGGCTTCCATCGCTCTGCCCGGCATTGTCTACCACTCAAAAAACAGTGCGCTGAATACGCCCTATACGCTCAAAGTCCCCGAACTGGCCAAACTCGAATCGCTGATCGGTACCAAACTCAAAGGACCCCTTGCGGCCACAGGTAAAGTCTACTGGGCGAGTGGGGTGATCGATCTGGACGGTGCGACCGCTTCGCTGGGGGGCAAGGTGCAGTATCGCTACAAAGGTTCGACGGCGACGGTCCATGCGGCCGGTGTCCCGCTGCCGGCGATCATGCACCTGCTCGATCAGGCCGATCGGTTCGACGGAACACTCGATGGGGATATGCGCTATGACACTTCGGCCCGTTCGGGGAAAGTGCATGCCGAAGCCAAGGCATTTCGTTTCAAATCCGGTACGTTCACCAAAGCGGTCAAACTGGTACTTCGCAAAGACCTGACTCAGATCATCTATGACCGGGCGATCCTTGATGCGATCCTCAAGGGTGACCGGATCAACTATACCTTCAAGGCCCATGGTAAGCGCAGCGATTTCAGTATCCGGGATGGTCGGCTGGATACGAAGAGCAAGACCAACAAAGCCAGTTTTGGTCTGCGGGTCGACAACGTCGACGTGATCGGCACCGTGCGCGGCAACCTGAAAGACCCCAAGGTCAAAGTGCTGCCGGGCAAGATGTTGCGTAACCGACTCAAGAACAAAGCCGCAGACATCGTCAAAAAGAAACTCAAAGGCAATGTGGGCAGTGCCGCCAGCGGACTGATCAAAAAACTGCCTTTCTAAAACACCAAAATCAAAAGGAAAAAGAGATATGCAATCGGTCGAAAAACTGAAAAACCTTTTAAGCAACGAGATCATGCCCGATCTGGAAGAAGCGATCGATGAGATCTTCGCGATGATCGAGCGGGACAAGACCATCTCCCTGGCCGACCGGGAAGAGCTGGAGAGCTTTCAGGAGATGCACGCGGAGTGCCGCGAGATCCTCATCGAGATCGAAGCGAATGAGATGGAAGAGGAGGAAGCAGCCGAGCTGCTGGCCGAGCTGATCGACGCAAAATCAGAAGCGTAGAATAACAGACGTTAGCCGAACACCCGAAAATATCTCAGTTGCGGTGCTTTGTTGTTGTATGTCTCTTCCACGACAAGACGTACTTTTTGTGTCGTTACCTGCTCTGAGAGTCTCCAGTCAAAAAAGGCCAGAGGTTCATCATCGGTCTGGTAGAGTGTCTGCCATGTGCCATGGGTATCGAGGTAGTCGACATGCC
>Ga0256843_1002079_pt1 | contig 14969 bp, 14 predicted proteins | sample AlvinellametaG_FD_191572 | JGI IMG/M metagenome (GOLD analysis project Ga0256843, IMG submission 191572) | Pompeii worm associated microbial communities from hydrothermal vent at the East Pacific Rise, Pacific Ocean - Alvinella | ecosystem: Host-associated > Annelida > Integument > Unclassified ... | reverse complement strand
TATATATAATACAAATTTATTTTAGTAACAATTATAAAAATGACAGAAAAAAAAGAAATTAACCAAATGGTATCATTAAATTATGTATTTGATTTATTTAATAAAATTGGGTTAGAAAATGCTTATGAAAAATTAGGAAATTCTAAAATATATATATTAGATACACCATATTCTGCTTATTTAGATTTAGATGTCAATGATAATGTATTTTTAATGGTATGACAAAGAACAGATTATTCAGAAATTGATATGGAAGAAACCTGTTATAATGTTGAAGATTTTAAAAAATATATAGGTTATGATTTATATTGGACTATAAATGATGCTGAATAACTAGTTAGTATGATATTTTAATTTATAATACAAAAATAAAAAATGGAAATAAATAATAAAATATGTGAAATTTAGAATTTTTTTGATGATATATCTGAAAGTGCTAAATATGATAAAATAATACAAAAATTTGTAAAAGAGGCTAATAATAATGAAAAGAATATGATAGCCATTTTATGAAAGCCAACTTCTTTAATAGGAGAATATAATATACAATTTGTGAATGAAAATGTAAAAAAGTATTTGAATTTAAATTTTGTAAAAGATAATTACTTAATTGTTAATGATGATTATAATACAGATTCTGCTTATCCATTATATATAACAGATAAATGATATATTATTATAGATTTATCTGTTATGGTATATGATATGTATGAATTAGAAAATTGAAATTTTTTATATCCTAAAAATGAAGATTTAATTTGTGGAATTGTTTTAGATAATAATTTTAATCCACTTTTTGAAGAACATACAATTTTTTTAAGAACATTAAAAAAAGAAAAAGATGGATATTCTTTTATATGTCTTAATCCAAGAATATTAATTGATTTTTATGATTGGGATCTTAGCCCTAAAAAGTTTTTAAATAATTACTATTATGATTATAGATGTAAGTCAGATTTTGATTTTAAATAAAAAAAGAAACTATTTATTTTATAGTTTCTTTTTTTTTGATTATTTTAATTTTATATTAAATAAATGGACTAAATACTAATCTGTTTTTAGAATTTTCTAAAAATTCTTTATTTACTTTATCTATATCAATTTCAACTCTATATCATGCATTTCATCTTTGAATTAATTGATATCAAACAGTTTTTATTTTATAAAATATATCATATCTAAAACATGTTCTAGGACATATATCATCAATAGCATAATTTCATCTTTCTGGTTGTTCTATTGCTGATGTATCACATAATCTTCAAGTGAAAACAAGAGAATAAGGAAAATGTAAATCAACACCAACTTCATATTCTTTATATAATGTATCTCTATTTCACATAAAATCTAATGTTGCTCTTTCTATATTATGTTTAGATAAAAATTTAAGAAAAGGTTTAAAAGAAATTTCAGAACTATTATAAAATTTATTTTGATATTCAACTATTTGTTTTTGTATTTTTTCAATTTCTTTAGGTTTTTTATTTTTCATTAATTCACCTGGAACATGTGCTCTATTTCAATATGTGTCAATTAAAGGTGTTTTTAATAATTTATTAACTAATCTTCAGGCAATAGGTTTTAGATTAGGACAGGCTTTTTTTAAATACATTAAAGTTCAAAGATCATTAAATACCACTTCTATTTGTTGTTTTACTTTTCTTGAATTTAAAAAATCTAGTACAGGTTTAATTCTTTCATTTAACATTTTTTGTCAAACATATGGTGTTACTAATGTAAAACCACCTTCTATATTATATTTATTTTTAATAGAATAAAATCATTCAAAAACATGCTCTACTTCTTGTAAAGTTGGTGCTAAATATTCACAATTATCAGAACCATAATATATTCATTCTATTTTATTGAATATATCTTTATCAAGCTTTTTTAATTTTCTTATAGCAACAAAATTTGTTTCATATTGTGGAGATAATTCATTCATTACTTCTCAAGGAAAGTTTTTAAGAAAAAATCATGCTATTTCTTTTTCTGATTTTGAATTTCATCAAAGAATATATTCTTTGTTTTCAACAAATAAATCAAATATTTTTGTATTAGTTGGAAATTGTAAGTAAATTTTCATATTTCTAAGTTAAATTTTAAATTTTCTTCATATATAATATAAAAATTTATTATAAATACAATGTTTTTTTAAAATAAAAAAGAAATTTGATATAATAAAGTAATGTGAATTAATATAAACCTATTTTTTTCTTGATAAAATCTAAATAATGAATATTATTATTTTTAATAAAAGTTTAAAATAAAAAATATAATATGATTGATTTAAAACATGGTGATGCATTTGAAATAATGGATAAAATGATAAAAGATGGGGTTAAAGTAGATGCTATTATAACAGATCCACCATATAATATAGCAAGAGATAATAATTTTCATACAATGTGAAGATCTTGAATTGATTTTTGAGAATGGGATAAAGGATTTGATTTATATTCTTGGATTGATAAATGAATAAAATTGTTAGACAAAAATGGTTCAATGATTATTTTTAATGATTGGAAAAATATTTGAAATATAGCAAAATATGCTGAAGAAAGATGAATGATTATAAAAGATTTAATAAGATTAGAAAAAACTAATCCTATGCCAAGAAATAGAGACAGAAGATATGTAACAGATTTTGAAGTAGCAGTATGGCTAACTATGCCAAAAGCTAAATGGGTTTTTAATAGGCAATCTGATACCTATGAAAGACCTAAATATGTATGAAGTATTGAAAAATGATTTCATCCTACACAAAAGAATTTATGATTAATGGAATGGTTAATTAAAATTCATACAAATGAATGACAAACTGTTTTAGATCCATTTATGTGAAGTTGAACAACTGGTGTAGCAGCAAAAAAATTATGAAGAAATTTTATTTGAATAGAATATGAAGAAAAATATTTTAATATAGCTAAAAAAAGAATAGAAGAGTGTTGCTAAATCTGTTCTTAAATCTTATGATGAGAATTCTGAAGCAATAACTTCTATTTTTTATATAGCAATAATTCTTAATTTTGTTACCTTTCTTTTACTTATGCCTTTACTTTCATTTTTAATGGAAAATTGATTAATGGAATATTTTCTTATATGAGTATTATTATATTGAATAAAAATAGCTGTTGATACTGTAAAATTTATATTAAAAGAAAATTGACATTTTAAAAAAAAGACCTAATATAAAAGGTCTTTTTTATTTAGCTTTTAATCTTTACTTTTTAATATTTTATTATGCAGTTCTTTTCTTACATTATAAAACCATTTTTTATTTCAGTCAAATAAATAATTTAAATCATAATGCGATCTTTTATATATATTAGATAAGTTTAATATATCCATAATATCAACTTTTCATTCTATTACTTCTGTAATTCTTTTCAAATCTGCTAAATAATTTCTTCATCTTGTAGGGAATTTTATTGTATCAATATTTTCAATAGAATTAAAGAATATAGCAGTAAATAAATTTAGATTATCTGATCTATTATATAATTTATCTTTATTTTCAGCTAAAATTCAATATTCAGCACCAAATACCTCTTTAATTTTTTTCATGTATTCTTTCATTCATAACTTTAATTCTGTTCTAATATAATTAAAAAAATCTTTATCTATATTAATACCATGCTTTTCTAATATTCACATAGCTTTAAGATACATTTTTAAATTAAAGTTATTCTTACTATCTGGTTTTTCTAAAATATCATAATATAAAATATATTTATTTTGAATAAAATTAACTTTTTTTTCTATTTCTTCTAACATAAAAGCTTTTTCTTCTTCTATTAATTCATTATTATTTTCAACTTCAATTAATAATTCAAAATCTTCAACTAAATTATTAAGTTCTTCAAATTCATTTTTATAATTATTATTAAATTTTTTAACTTTTTGGTTATTATCTAATTCTTCATTTTTTATAATTTTTCTAAAATCATATTTAACACCTTTTTTATATACTAAATCGTTTAATACAACAGTACATATATCTCTTTCTGTATATTTATGTTCTGCAAAACATAAACCATTATTATATCTACAAAAATCACCAGAAAAGAATGTTTCAAATTTTATATTAGGGAATTGTTTAGTTAATTCATTAATTTCTTTTAAAGTTACCTCTCTTGAAAGTATAACTTTTGTAATAGGGTAACTTTCTAATAGAAACTCAATAGCATCAGCATTATATACCGCTAAAATAGTTGAAATATTGATTTGAAACTTTTTTCACTGAATAATATATCATCATTCAAATTTTCATTCAGAAATACTATCTAAATATTCTAAAATTCACATACTTCAACAAATAAATCAATCAATATTTACATCTATCATATCTTGCACTATTTGTTTTATTTCATTTTCAACTTCTTGTGTATAATACCATGCATTTAAATTTCACATAACTTTTTTTCAATAACTATGAACTTCATTTATAATCATTTCAAGATCTTCTTTTTTTGTTACTTGTTCATGTTCAGCAAATCTCCCATTAGGACTTACTTCAAATCAAAATTTAGTGTGCCAATAATTTGGATTATAACCAGTAAAAAATTCTTTAGCACCACTTTCTATATAGTTTTTAATTGTTTCTTTAATATTATTTCTATTTTTTCAACCTGATGAAAATCATAATCAAATAATAGGTGAAAATCTATTTATTTTTGTTTGTTTTGTTAGTTCTTGTATATTCATATATATTTTTTAAGGTATTAAGCTTACTCTTTAATAAAAGAATATTTAAATAAATGAAATAATCAAGGTAAAATAATAAATTTTATTTATAATTTATCTCTATAAATAACTTTGCTGCTTCTATTAATAATCCATATTCTTTTGTATATTGTATATCATAACTTTTAAAGGAATAAAAATATTCTACTCAATCATTAAAAAAAGTTGTTTTTCTATTTTGATCTAATATATTATCATCAGAAATTATTCTTAAAGAAGCCCCTATATCATTTTCTAATCAATTAATTGATATAGCAAATCCTTTTTCATATGATGGATCAACAAAAAAATGAACTCAGTTTTCTTTATATTTTTTATTTAATATTTTATTAATTTTAATAATACTATTAACTATTTTTTCTTTGTTTTTTCAAATATTTTTTACAGTAAAACTTAAAATTTCTGGATTTTCTTTTATGGTAGGTAATTGTTTTTTATTTTTTCTTAGAAAATTAAACATTTTTTGTTTATAAATTTTAAAATATAAGTATATTATACTTATTATTTTTTATAAATCAAATGATAAAAAACTATTATTTTTGTTTTTTTTATATTATTTTTTTATTAATAATTATTATTTTATATTTTAATTATACAAAAAATGTTAAATACATGAATAAATTATATTTATTTAAATAATTCTATTATTAAAAATTCTAATGAACAAAAAGTAGTAGATATTTTTAAAGAATTAAAAGAATATTGAACTACAGAAAAAGATGAATTAATAAATGAAAGATTTAAAAATGGTGATATTAGTGATATTTATATTAAGGAAGTTTCAAATGATGATTTTTTTAATAAAATTATGATTTCATTTATGACACCACAATATGATGATATTGAATTAATAGACTATATTACATCTGTTTATAAAGTAAAAATTATCTATGACTTTTTAGATGAATTAAATGATAATTGTTTTAGGTATTATGTTAATGAAAAAAAAGAAAATTTAATTTTTGAATTAGACTATGATTTAGAAGATTCTAAAAAAGATAAAAATGATGATATTTCAGATAAAGTTTTTTCTCTTTTAATAGAAAAAATTGAAAATAAATTAATGGAAGAATATTCATTAAAAAAACTTATTTCTTTTTTATCAGAAAATACTCTTGAAAGTCAAGAAGAAAATAAAGTGATAGATATACTAAATAATATATCTGTTAAAGACCAATTTTATTTTTGAGAAAAAAATTTGATAAAATTATGTGAAAAAAATGATGAATGTATTATTAAATATAATTCAGAATATAGAGAAATACTAAATTTAATATATAAAGTAATGGGGAAAAATAAAACTTTGAAAAATTTATTTTATTGAATAGTTAAAACAGATAGTGATGACAAACTATCTATCCCAAATTGATATTATTTAAATATCAATATGTATGAATTTTTAATTAAAAAAGGAAAAAATAATTTTATATTTACAGATAAATTTTAATAATAACAAAAATGAAAAAAATATTATATCATGGTTCATTATCTAATTTTGAAAAATTTGATGTAAGTTTTTTATGAAAAAATATAAGTGATTTATTATCAAATTTATGATTTCATTTTACAGAAGATAAAAACTTAGCAGAAAGGTTATTTTCTGTTGATTATAATAATATTGATACGATAGGTTATTTATACACTGTTGAAGTAGATGTTTTTTGAGAAATTGAGGTAAGAGAAAGTGAATTAGTTTTAGATATGTTATCTTTTGGAGTTGAAAATTGATTAGTTACAAAAACTTTTTTTAATAGAATAAAAAATTTACATTATTGGGATTCTTTTTGACATAATTCAATTATACATAAATTATATAATAATTGAAAAAGAAAAACATCTCCTAATTATATTGATAAGCAAAATTTAGCTTTACATTATAGGGATTATTTAATAAAACAAGGGATAAATGTTATTAAATATAAAAATGAAATTGAATGGTCTGAAGATAATAGGTATGATTATATTATACTGAATACAAAAGATATAAAAATAATAAAAAAAGATATAATAAAATAATTATATCTTTTTTTAAAAAAATAACAAAAAACTTGTATTTATAAGATAAATTACATATATATTATATACTTTTTTATATTATTATATTGATTAATATGAGTAATTATAAATATTTTCCTGAAACTAGAACAGAATTAATAAAAATTATTGAACAATTAATAGATAAATATTGAGAAAATGCTAATTTAAATTGTATCAATGTTTCAAAAATTACAGATATGACATCTTTATTTTCTTATACAAGATTTAATGGTGATATTTCAAACTGGGATGTTTCTAATGTAACTAGTATGAAAAGAATGTTTACAGGTTCAACCTTTAATGGAAATATTTCAAATTGGGATGTTTCTAATGTAAGAAATATGGATTCAATGTTTAAAGATTCAGATTTTAATGGTGATATTTCAAGTTGGAATGTTTCCAATGTAATAAAGATGACTTGTATGTTTGCCCATTCTAAATTTAGTGGTGATATTTCAAGCTGGGATGTCTCTAATGTAGAATCTGTATTATATATGTTTTTAGCTTCGCCACTAGAACAAAATCCACCTAAATGGTATTTTGATAAATTATCTTATTAATTGAATTAGATAATTTTATCTAAAAAAAATTTTAAAAGTTAAACATTAATTTATATGTTTAACTTTTTTTATTTTTCTCTTGTTTTTACAAAAAAAATAATTAATATTAAATGTGTTATTTTATATATTAAATTTAAAGTAAATGAATAATAATAAAACAATACATAAAATTTTTAAAACAATAAAAGAAGAAGAAAAAAGACAAACAGAAGGTGTAGAATTAATAGCATCTGAAAATTATGTATCAAAAAATGTATTAAAAGCAACTTGAAGTATTTTAACTAATAAATATGCAGAAGGTTATTCTTGAAAAAGATATTATGGAGGTTGTAATAATATTGATGAAATTGAAAGTTTAGCAATAGAATTAGCACAAAAATTATTTAAAACAGATTATAAAGTAAATGTTCAACCACATTCATGAAGCTCAGCAAATATGTGAGTATATTTTTCTGTATTAAAACCTTGAGATACTATAATGTGATTAGAACTTGTTTCTTGATGACATTTAACACATGGTGCTAAACCATCATTTTCAGGTGAAAAATTTTGAATATTTAATTCAGTATCTTATTGAACTGATGAAAATGGTTTATTAGATTATGATGCTATTGAAGAATTAGCTCTTGATATAAAACCACAAATGATAGTAGCAGGTGCTTCAGCTTATGCAAGAGAAATTGATTTTAAAAGATTTAAAAAGATAGCTGATAAGGTTGGTGCTTATTTATTAGTTGATATGGCACATATAGCTTGATTAGTTGCTACTTGACAACATTGTAGTCCATTTTGAATAGCAGATTTTATAACAACCACAACACATAAAACTTTAAGAGGTCCAAGATGATGAATGATTTTTTCAAAAACAGAAGAATTAGCTAAAAAAGTTAATAGTGCTATTTTCCCTTGAATTCAGGGTGGTCCATTAGAACATATTATAGCAGCAAAAGCAGTTTGTTTTGCTGAAGCTTTAGATGATTCTTTTATATATTATCAAAAACAAGTAATTAAAAATGCTAAAAAATTTGAAGAAATATTTAAAGAAAAGAAGATTAATGTAAAAGGGAAAGAAAAATCTATAAAAATAGTAACAAATTGAACTGATAACCATTTATTATTATTAGATTTTACAGAACTTTGAATTAGTGGTAAAGAGGTTTCAGAATTATTAGAAAAAATAAATATAACAACAAATATGAATACTGTTCCTTGAGATACAACTCCTTTTAATCCAAGTTGAATTAGAATTTGAACTCCAGCTATAACATCAAGATGAATTAAAGAAGATTGAATAGAAAAAATAGCTAATAGCATGATTTCAATAATTGAAAGTTATATTAATAATAATGAAAATATTTTAGAAGAAAATATAAATATTCATAGAAATAAAATGATTAATTTAGTGAAAGATTTAACTATTTATCCTAATAGTTAAATTAATGTGATTTATTTGAAAATATAATAAATTATTAAGAGTTTAATAAGAAAAATTTAATAAAAAGGGACTGATTATATAATTAGTTCTTTTTTTTATTTTTAAATTTGACTTTTATTATTATATTTATAATATAAAACAAGAGCAAGGCACCCACTATTTTATATAATAAAACATACATATTATGAATAAAACTAATATACAAAATATATCAATCAATTTTTTTAATAAAGCAGTTGTTTTTAATAATAATACTGATTTTAATGATAATGTTTTATGAAAATTAAAACTATTTTCATGAAAAAATTTTATAGTGGAAAATTTTGAAAAAATACCAGAAGATGAATTAAAATTAATTATAGAAATGGTTGAAAAAAATATTGTTTCTGATAAAGAAAAGAAAAATACATTTTACAAAACTTGGAATGAAGTAATAGAAAAAGAAGCTTCTGGAGAAAGATACATAGATCAAATAATTCATTATATAACAACTTATGGTAATAAATATATTTCTGATGAAATAAAACAATATATACCAAATGATGAATTTATTAGAGATAATGAAGAAAAAGTAAGAATAATTATAAATGATTTGAAAGTTATTCAAATCATGTCTTTTGATGATTTTTTTTCTTCTTTTAAGAATTTAATTAAAAGTAATATAGCTTTGAAATCAAATGATGTTGAATTAATAGCAGAAGTTATTAAAGATTTAGATCAAGATGAAACAGTGAATTTTAATGTTAATATATCTGAAATAACAAATAAAGAATTAAAAAATAAATTAATTCTAGAATTTTGATATACACCAGATAAAGCTATTGATTTAATTAGAGTTATAACACAAATAGTAACAGATTCAACTTTATATATAAAAAATAGAAGAACTATTGAGGCTTTTGATGGATTAAAATATTCTTTTAATTCAGATAAAGTGAAAAAGATAGAAGAATTATTTCTAAATTTTTCTAATAGAAAAAATGGTTTAATAGAATTAGCTAAAATTTTTTATAGAGAAAAGGTTATTTTTTTAGCAATTAAAAGAAATATAGAAGATAAAGAAATAAAAAGAATTATAAATAAAGTAAGAAAATTAGCAGATAAATATAAGGAAGTTATTAAAGGTGATGAATATAAATTTATAACAACAAATAAAATATCAACAACTGAAAAAGTAATAATATTAGAATGATTAGATACAAGTTATTTAATCAAAATTTATAATGCTTTATTATATAGAATAAATATAGTTAAAGAATTAGATTTAAAAGAAAAAGAAGTTAATAGTGAAACAGAAGTGCCATTTATTTATTTAATAAGAAATGGAAGATCTTATGTAACTAGAAAAAAATTAGGATTAAATTTAGATGAATTATATTTATTAGAAGCAATAACAAAAAAACAAATAGAAAAAAGAATTCAAGCAAGAATTAATGAGTTATATTTACCACAAGTTAATAATGGTATTAGTTATGCGTTACCAACTTCATTAAAACAATTTTTAGGTAATATACCATATGGTTCAAATGTAAAAAATAAATGAAATATAGTAGTGTGAGTAACATGGCATGATTTAGATGATGGAACTTCTGTTGATTTAGATTTAAGTTCTACAAATACTGCTGGAAAGATAGGTTGGAATACACACTGGGCAAGCAATAGTTGAAATGCTATATATTCAGGTGATATGAGATCAGCACCATATTGAGCAACAGAATTATTTTTATATAAAGATTTTTCTGATACAGATATTTATAATGTAAAAGTTACTGATTATAATAACATAACTAATATAAAAAAAATACCTTTTAAAATGTTTGTTTCAAAAGCAAATGGTGTAAATAGATTTTATGAAAATCCTAAAATAGATGATCATGATATTATATTTCAAACAGGATTAGAATTAGAAGAAAAAACTATTTCATTAGGATTAGTTATAAAAGATGAATTTTTAGTGGGTTCATTTACAACTATTGATTGAAATGTAGCAGATATAGATTCAAAAGATTTAATAATAGCATATAAAACATTATTAAGATCAAAATTAAAGTTAGATGATTTAGATTTAAAATTTTATACAAAAGAAAAATTAGAAGAAAAAAGAGAAAAAAATAAAACAATATTAGAATGATTTAATTTAATAATGAAAGAGGATTTTGATAATAAAACGATTAATAATTTATTTGATACAACAAAAATAGATGAAGAAAATAAAAAGATAGAAAAAGCTTTAGAAACTATAAAAGATAATGAATATTCAAAAAGTGATTTTATTAATTTAGTTATATAAATAATTTGTAAAAGAAATATTTGTAAAAGATATTTCTTTTATTTTTTTATCAAAATATTTTGACTTTTTTAAAAAAAGTAATAATATGTTTATATAAATAATTTAGTTAATAATTATAAATACTATGAAAAAAATATTCATAACTTTAATCTTTTTATTTATATTCTTTCTTACATCTTGTAGTAATATTATTGAAATAAATAGATCACTTTGTCAGGAACAATGTAATTGATTAAAAGAGTATGATTTATGTATGGCAAGATGTATGTCAAAATAGATATTTATAATATGATTATTATTTGTAATAAAATTATTTTATATATATAATAAAAAAATATGACAAAAAAAATAGAAACATTAGAAGACGTTGTTGATTATAAAATTGAAAATTGTGTTTTTCATTTAATGAAAAATTCTATGGAAGGTTTTGTTTGAAATATGGAAAAAGAAAAAATAAGAAAGATTTCAAAAGATATAATTGATATAGCTTCAAAAGAAGCTAAAAAAAGAATTGATGAATGGGTTAATGAAATGAATTAATATAATTTAGAAATAAAAAAAAAGAACTATAAATAAATATAGTTCTTTTTTTTATAAAAAATTTGTAAATATAATTTTACATTTTTCTATATAAGAGGGTTTTGTTTAAAGTGGTATTATTTAAGTAAAATAATCACACTAATAATTATTTAAGACGATAAGTATATAACCTCTTATATTAATCTTTATATATATGTTAAAGGAACTTATTTTTGTCTTAAACTAAAATAGATTATATAAATAAAAAGAAAATTTTCAAGTGAAAATAAAAAAATGAAAAAAAGCTTTTGTTTTTTTTTGATAAATAATTATCTGATAGTAAGAATGTGTGAGTAAAAGGGAGGAATACAGAAGAAATAAAGTATATTATAATTTAGTTTATTTCATAATTTTAACAAAAATCACAAAAATGGAACAAACAGTTTTTATATTAAATGTTACTTTTCAAATAAAAAACAATACAGAAATAAATAAAATAAATAAACATTATTATTCTATTTTAGGTTTTATTTTGAATATTTTAGAAAATAAAAATGAAATTTATAATAATATATTATCTATAAGTCCTATTATAAAAAAATATAATACAGAAGATAATTATTTCATAAAAATTAGTATTTTAGGTGAAAATAATTTTAAATTTATTACACAAATATTTTTAGACAATTTAAATAATATTTTCACATTAGATTGAATAGAGTTTATTTTAAAACAATTAGATAATAATTTTAAATGGTTAAAGTTAGATGAATTATTATATAAAGAATTTAATTTTAATACCTTTGTAATTAATTTTAAAAGTCCAACATTTTTAAAAAAAACAATGAAAGAGAAACAGATTAATTTTTATTTACCTATACCAGAAGAATTTATAATTAGTGCTATAAGAAAATATTATAAAATATATTGAGTTAAAATAAATGATAATACTTTAATATTATTAAAAGATAAAATAAAGTATAATTTGTTTATATCACAGTTTAATATAGAAACTAAAAAAATAAAAGTTAAATGATGAATTAAAGCAGGTGTAGTTTGAAATGTAAAATATAATTTAAATATAAAAAATGATTTTTCTTTAGAGGAAAAAAACATTATTTATAGAAGTTTAATTTTAGCTAACTTTATAGGATTATGAAATTGAACTAAATTATGATTATGACAAGTACAAATAAAATTTAATTAGATAATAAAGAAATAAGTAAAATGTAAGATTAAGAACTATAATATATATTTATGTATATTATAGTTAGATTTGTATTATTTAAAATATAAAAATATAAATATGGAAAATACAGTTAAATCTGAAATTAACAAAGAATGAAAAAAGACTATTTTAATAGCTGATTTTTCATGAATACAGGGATATTTATTTAATATTAAAAAGAATAAAACAGCAACAAAAAGATTAAAATGAAGAAGTTTTTTTATAGATCTTATATTAGAAGAGATAAAAGAATATATTAAAAAAAATAAGGTTTGTAATTGAGAAGCAAAAGAATATATAACATCTGGTTGAAAGTTTATTTTAATATGTGATAAATTTAACGAAGAAAAATTTAATATAGTAAAAAAAGAAATTGAAGATTTATTATTAAAAAGTTTTTATGGAGAACTAAAAATTATTTTTTGAAAATCTGAATGGGATGAAAAAAAAGAATCTTTTAAAGAAGCTTTAAATAATGCTTATGAAGATTTAGAAAGAAATAAATTACAACCTTTTAAAAGTGTCTTTGTAAATGATAATTGAGAGTGGGATACAGAAGCTTTTATTTTTTCTAAAGAAGAAATAGATAGAAAACCATGAAATGTTTGTAAATTTACAAATGACAGATTAGTTGATGAAGAAATGTCTAAAATAATAAAAGAAGAATATTTAAATAATAGTGAAGAAAGTATAAGTGATTTTTTTTGAACTAAAGATTTTCAATGAACAAAAAAAGAAAAAGAACAAATAGAAATGATATCAAAAGAAGCATGAAATGATATTTTAATAACATATTGGTTAAAGGGTGGTAATAATTTAGGTATAAAAGGATTATGATTAAAAAATATTGATATAAAAAAAATTCTTAAAGTTAAAGAAAATAATGAATATGAGAAAGGAATACCATTATCAAAAAATAAAGGAATTATATTAGATTTTAACGAATTATCTAAAAATTGAGATGATGATAATTGATTTAATAAATTAGCTATATTAAAAGGTGATATAGATGATTTATGAAATATTTTTCAATTTAAATTAGAAAATGTTAAGTATAAAGACAATTATAAAAATTTATCTGTAAGTTTAAATAAATTTTGGAGTAAAAATTTATATGATTTAATAGAAAATAAATTTAAAAATAAATTATATGTAATATATGCTGGTTGAGATGATTTTCTTATTATTTGAAGATGGGATATAATAATAGATTTTTATATAATTTTATTAAATGAATTTAAAGCTTATATAAAAAAAGCTATTAATAATAAAAATAATAATGAAGATAAAATAGAATTACAAGGTAAGGATAAAAAAATTCATTTTTCTTGAGCTATAAATTTATTTTCTCCACATGATACATTTTTTACAATAGTTAATAATACAAGTAGTTTATTAAAAGAAGCTAAAGATAAAAGTGATGAAAAAAATAAGATTAATGTATTTTGACAAATATTAAATAATGATGAATTTATTCAAATAATGGAAGAAGCAAATAAATTCATTAAGAAATTTAAAATATTAAATAAAGATGAAAGTTTAGTTTCAGTTTCAACTATTAGATTTTTATTAGATATTTGAAAGGAAATCAAAATAATAGAAAATTGATGAGAAGATAGTAATGAAAATATTTTAAATTTTTTTGAATATGGAACTTGGAAAGGTGATTTATTTTATCATCTATGAAAAAATTATAGTAAAAAAGAAAAATTAGAATTTAAAGACTATATGGACTGAATGTTATTAAAAATTGATAATTTTCAAAGTTTAAGCTGAAAAAATGATTTATTTAAAGACAATAAAGGTGATAAATTGATAGTTATGATGAATTATATTTTGTATAAAATTAAAGATAGATAAATAAAGTATTTTAATTTTTAATAAAAAAATATGGCTAAAAAAAAGAAAACAAAATATATAAATGTTATATTTTTAAATGACTATGAAAAATATAAAAAATGAGAAATTTGAAAAGTATCACAATCTTTATTTTCTAATGTTTTAAAAAGAAAAAATATAGCAAAAGAACTAACAAAAAAAGATGAAATTAATTATCAAAAGATAATAAAAAAACAGGAAGAAAAAAAACAAATAGAAGAATATAAAATTGAAAATGAATTAAAAGAATTAAAAAATATAAGTATTGAAGAAATT
>Ga0256843_1002078_pt1 | contig 14969 bp, 13 predicted proteins | sample AlvinellametaG_FD_191572 | JGI IMG/M metagenome (GOLD analysis project Ga0256843, IMG submission 191572) | Pompeii worm associated microbial communities from hydrothermal vent at the East Pacific Rise, Pacific Ocean - Alvinella | ecosystem: Host-associated > Annelida > Integument > Unclassified ... | reverse complement strand
ACTTTACCCCAGTCCATAACGCTCCTTCAACTGTTTCCGGATGCGGCAGGACGCTGCCGTATCATCCCGCAGGCACATCCGCGTATCTGCCCGACCCGCGTCGCGGAATCAGACCGTCCCCTGCTCGTACATCGCGCGCATCTTCTCTTTTTCCGCCGCGCGTTTGGCCTTTTCGGCCAGTTTCGCGCGGTAGGACCTGATGTCGAAACCGAACCACAGCAGGATCGGCGACGCGACGAAGATCGACGAATACGTCCCCACGATGATCCCGATCAGCAGGGTGAACGCGAACGCGTGGATGATCTCTCCGCCGAACGCGAACAGCGTCAGGACGACGAAGAACGTCGTCAGCGACGTCAGCGTCGTGCGCGAGAGGGTCTTGGTGATCGACTCGTTGATCACCTCGCCGAGGTCCGTCGTCTTCGAACCCGTGATGCCTTCGCGGATCCGGTCGAAGACGATGATGGTGTCGTTGAGCGAGTATCCCAACAGCGTCAGCAGCGCCGCGAGCACATCGAGGTTGACGTCGAGCCCCACCAGCGAAATCGCCCCCATCGCGATGGAGATGTCGTGCACCAGCGCCAGGATCGACGCGACGGCGAAACGCCACTCGAAACGGACCGCGACGTAGATGAGGATGCCCAGGATCGCCAGCAGCATCGCCATGACCCCTTTTTCCCTCAGCTCGCTTCCGACCTTCGGTCCGACGATGTCGACCCGCCGGATCTCGTACTTGCCCGTGCCTTTGAGCGCTTCACGCGTCACGTCGCCCATGTCGGACTTGACATCCTTGCTGGAAGTCTTGAGCCGGATGATGATCTCTTCGGGCGAACCGAACTCGGTGATCTGCGCCCCGTCGTAGACCGGATTGCCCGAAAGGGTCTTGCGGATCTTGTCGATCGGCGCCGGGCCTTCGTATTTCACCTGGACGATCGTCCCCCCGGCGAAATCGATGCCGTAGTTGAGACCCTTCGTCGCCAGAATCCCCCATGACGCCAGCACCAGAATGATGGAGATGGCGATGGCGATCTTCGACTTGCCCATAAAGTTGATGGTTTTCGTCTGTTTGAAAAGTTCCATTTACGCCGCCTTCTTTTTGCTGATGCCGAACCAGAAGTTGACATCCTTGCTCTTGGCGATCCTGCTTTCGAGCATCTCGTAGATGCCGTGCGTTCCGAGAATCGCCGTCAGCATCGACGCCAGGATACCGATACTGATCGTGATCGCGAAGCCCTTGATCGCCCCGGTCCCGTAAACATAGAGGACCACCGCCGCGATCAGGGTCGTGATGTTTGCGTCGAGGATCGCCCGCATCGCGTTGGAATACCCCTCCTCGATCGCCTTGTGAATGGAGGCGCCTTCATACAGCAGCTCCCGTATCCGTTCGGAAATGATGACGTTCGCGTCGACCGCCATACCGACGGTCAGGACGATCCCTGCCATCCCCGGCAGGGTCAGCGTCGCCCCGAACATCGCCATGACGGCGATGATCAGGAAAAGGTTCGCGACCAGCGCGATGTTGGCGATGACCCCCGCCATCTTGTAGTAGACGATCATGAAGGCGAAGACCAGCACGAAACCGCCGATGAGCGCGATCATGCTCGCCTTGATGCTGTCCGCACCCAGGCTCGGCCCGACGGAGCGTTTTTCCATCATGAAAATCGGTGCGAGCAGCGCCCCAGACCGCAGCGCGATCGCGAGGTCCTGCGCCTGTTCGACGGTGTAGTTTCCGCTGATCTGGCCGTGGCCGCCCCCGATACGTTCGTTGATGACCGGTGCCGAATAGACTTCGCCGTCGAGGACGATGGCGAGGTGGTGGCCGACGTTCTTGCCGGTGAAATCGCCGAAAATCTGCGCACCTTCGGAATTGAGCGAGAAGTTGATGACCGGACGGTTGTTGCGATCGAACGCCACCTGGGCGTCGGTCAGCATCGAGCCGTCGAGGATCGGGATCTCCTTGACGAGATACTTGCTGCCCGGGTTCTCGGCGTCGGGCAGAATCACGTCGCCGTATTCCGCCGCTTCGGCCGGAGTCATGTTGTACACGCGCATCTTGCGTTCTTCGTCCACCGCCATCAGTTCCAGCTGCGCCGCACGCGAGATCAGCTCACGCGCGCGCTGCTCCTCTTCGGCGCTCTTGATCCCCGGCAGTTCGACGAGGATCTTGTCTTTGCCCTGACGGGCGACCGTCGGCTCGGCGAGTCCGAACTGGTCCAGACGGTTGCGGATCGTTTCGATCGCCTGATCCACCGCCTGCTTCTTGGTCTTGAGCACGGCTTCCGGCGTCAGCGTCACCTTGTACTCGTCCCCGACGTGCTCGACCTTGACGCCTTCCATTTCCGAAAGCATCTTGTCCATCGCGGGCGCGTCGTCGCTGTCAAGCAGCGTAAACGTGACATCTTTGTCCGTCGCGGTCAGGCCGTCGATCAGGATCTCCTCGCTCTCGGCGAAATGGTTGATCCCCGACGCGATCGATTTGAGGCGTGACTTGACCGCTTCGTCGGTCTTGACGCCCAGCAGCATGTGAAGGCCGCCCTGAAGGTCGAGTCCCAGTGTGATTTTCGCCCCCTTGTCCGTCTGGAGAATGGAGGGGATCGAAAAGGCGACACCGAACACGATCGCCAGTGCAAAAACGACGATGCGGAAATTAAGCTTCATCCTCTAACTTCCGCGCCACTGCGTCTTTGGTCAGTTTGACGACGACCTTGTCGGCAACTTCAACGGAGAAGAACGTTTCTTCCACCTTCTTGACCGTGGCGATCAGGCCGCCGTTGGTGACGATCTTGTCCCCTTTTTTGAGGCCCTCGATCATCTCTTTGTGTTTTTTGGCCTGCTGCTGCTGCGGGCGGATGATGATGAAGTACATGATGGCGATCAGAAAGATGAACGGCAGTAACTGTGCGAACATATCCATGGTGAAGTATCCTTGAGTCCGGGGAACCTGCCCCGTTTTAAAATCCGTGCCATTATACTTCACGAAGCGTAAATCGGAGGTAAGAAGCTGCCCGGCAGACTCTCCGGACAGATTTTGCCGGCAGCCGTCCGTATCGGTATTTATGCCGAATTAATATCATTCGTTCTAGAATAGTTTATAAGGGTTAAAAAAGGATAACAGATGAAGACAACACAAATCACACTTTCGATACTGCTTGCATCCCTCCTCGTACTTCAGGGATGCGGAGGCGGCGGTGGAAGCGGCAGCTCCGCTCCGGTAGCCACCGGAAACCTTGGAGAAGTTGAGGTGCCGCAGGTGAGCGAAGAGCGTCTCGCTCTTTACAATGCGAAGATAGAAGAATTTTCCAATGAAGCGGCGACAAGTCATGCCCGGCTCGACCGGATGCTGTCGAAAGTCTCGGACGGCTATACGGTCATGCCGGACACCTCGACGATGACGGCGGCGAGAACCGCGCAATTGTTCGAGAGCCTGAACGCGGACCTGCCCGAATACGCCCGGCTGTTGCTGGTCGCCAACGAAGTCGTCACCGTCGAGTCGCAGTTGCGCCGCGAAGACGGGATCCAAAAAGCCCGGCCCCGCATCCTCGGCATTCTGCTGACCGGTGTCGCCATCGGGATGGCGGGACTATACAAATTCGCCATCGATGCCAACAACGAACGCACCCAGATCGTTGTCAAAGCGATCGCGAATGCCGATCAGAAGGAGCTGAAAGAGTTCAACGAAGCGCTTGGACTCGATCCGGACGCCCCGAAAGCGAAAACACTCGCGAAATTCAACAACATGAGTTTCAGAGAAGTCATCGCCAAAAGAAAGACGCTCGAAGGGATCATTACCGCACATGTCGCCGAGACCGGAGACGACCATTATGCAACCCAATTGAAAGAGCAGGCGGTTCGTACCGTTCGGAAATCCGGAAAAGTCGCCGTCACCACTGTCGTCGGCCAACTGCTCAACGCGGCGGGAGGACAGGGCGTCGACAAAGCCATCAGCGGTGCGGCGAGGATGATGGGAGCCAGCGCTGCCGAAGCGGAAATAATCGGGGCGACGGCGGACCTCGTCATCAGTGCGAAAGGCAAACAGCCGCTCGACCTTCTCGCCGAACACCTGACGGTTGTCGGAGAAAGCCGGGAGTACGCCGAGGAGCAGATCGAAGCGGCCGAAGCGGAAGTGAAAGAGGCGATCGAAACACTGCAGCGTATCGTCAAAGAGGGCAAAGTGCCCGAGGGGCTCGGTATGGACACGCTGGCCGATGCCGCAAACGCGCTGATGCGCAATGTCGCGTTGAAAAGCGGAAGAGGCAAGAAAAATGCCGACGGCAGCGTTACGGTCAAGGTGCCGGAACGTGAAGTCATCACCACGGCCAAAAACGTCAGAAACGGTAAAACGAAGATCCCTGTCAGGGAGATGCTCGACGGCGATCTGATCATCTCCGCGAAAGGAATGGTGCCGGAAATCGTCCGGGATCAATTCATCTTCGGAGAAACGGAAATCGAAATCGAAGACAAACCGGTCAAGGCGGTCGAACAGGGTATGACCGCGACCGCCACCAAAATCGCCTCCGACAGCGACAGCATCACCTACCGGGTATCTGTCACGCTGACCGGCGTCACCGCACCGACGACGGTCCGTATCGACGTCAGCAACGCTTCCACTTCCGGCAGCACGAAAACGATCAGCAAAGACGGCACCCTGACATGGAACGTCACCGTGCTTTCCAAAGACGGCGGCGTCACGATCACCCGCGACGACACAGGCAAGTCCAGTTATCTCCCGCTGCGGGGGACGGGAAACGCCCCGACAGGCGAATATGTCGCCGTTTTTGTCGGGAACATTACCAGTGCTGTCTACAACGGCCCCTCGGACGGATGGGACACGTGTGAAAGCGAACGCTCAGAAATCGGAAAAGAGGGATGGCCGCTTTTCGTCGACAGTTCCGGCAACGTTTATGAGGAGTTGGGGGACTCACCGATCGGCACCATAACGGGAACCCGGATTGACATCACACTGATGGGTGACCATTTCACAGGAAGTATCAGCAGCGGGAACTGGAACGACGGACAATATTGTGATGGCAAATACAAAGGACATTTTGCAACTTTGAGCGAACTCTACCAGTACAAAAACTCCTGCAGTAACGACAGTGAATGCCGAAACGGACCGGAATATGACGCCATACTCAGCGTCATTGACTATGCGGAAGCCGAAGCCGGATTCTGATAGGCTATAATTCGCTTCGGAACACCCCGTGTTCCGATCTCCTGTTCAAAAGGTCGTGTCCCGATGAGCCGAAGCGCCGGTGTTCTGATGCATCCCACCTCCCTCCCGGGTCCTTATGGGATCGGTTCCCTCGGAAAACCGGCCTTCGAGTGGATCGACACGCTCGCCTCGGCCGGCATCCGCCACTGGCAGGTCCTCCCGCTGGGGCCGACGGGATTCGGCAACTCCCCCTACCAGTGTTACAGCGCCTTCGCCGGCAATCCGCTGCTCGTCGACACCGACCCGCTCATCGCAGAGGGACTGCTGAAAAAAAGTGAACTCGACACCGGATTGGTATTTGACGAGACCACTGTCGATTACGAAACCGTCACGGAATTTCATACCCGGATGCTCCGGCTGGCCTTTTCCCGTTTTCAGCCGACAAAACAGTATGAAAGGTTTTGCCGGGAAAACGCCGACTGGCTCGACGACTACGTCCTCTTCATGGCTCTGTCGAAATACTTCAACTTCATGCCGTGGTACCGGTGGCCGGAGCCGCTGCAAAAACGGGAGCCGGAGACGCTCGCCCGTTACGCTTCTCTCGTCCGGGACGAAGCCGACCGGCACCGGTTCGTCCAGTACCTCTTTTTCTCCCAGTACGACGCCCTCCGGGCCCATGCGGAAAACAGGAGGGTCGAAATCATCGGCGACCTGCCCATCTACGTCGCCGCAAACAGCGCCGACGTCTGGGCACACCCGGAACTCTTCGATCTCGACGAAAACCTTCAGCCGGCCGAAGTCGCCGGCGTCCCGCCGGACTATTTCAGCGAAACCGGCCAGCGGTGGGGAAATCCGCTTTACGACTGGGAAAAACACGAAGCCGACGGATTCGCATGGTGGATTCGCCGGATGGAAGCGTCTCTGGCCATGTACGACCGTATCCGCATCGACCACTTCCGGGGGTTCGAAGCCTACTGGGCGGTTCCCGCCGACGAAGAGACCGCCGTCAACGGCCGCTGGGTCCCGGGGCCGGGGCACCGGCTTTTCGACGCGTTCGAAAAGCGCTTCGGCAAGAACCTGCCCGTGATCGCCGAAGACCTCGGCATCATCACCCCCGAAGTGGAAGCGCTGCGCGACCGGTACGGCCTGCCCGGGATGAAAGTGCTTCAGTTCGCCTTCGGCGCAGACGCCTCCAACCCCTATCTGCCGCACAACTATGTCCGCAACTGCGTCGTCTACACCGGCACCCACGACAACGACACGACCAACGGCTGGTTCTACGCCGAGCCGCCGGAGGAGCACGCGCGGGCACACGCCATGCGCTACCTCGGCTGCGGCTGGGACGCCTTTCACAAAAACCTCAACCGCGCCGCCCTCGCCTCCACCGCAAACCTGGCGATCCTGCCCATGCAGGACCTGCTCGGGCTCGGAAGCGACGCGAGAATGAATACGCCCGGCACCGCCGAAGGCAACTGGCGCTGGCGCATGACCCGCCGTCAGTTCGAAGACGCTCCCTGGCAGGAGCTTGAGTCGCTCTGCCGGCTGTACGGACGGCGGCGGTGAAGACGTCGTCACCCGCTTCCGGCGGCAGCCGCTTCCCCCGCCGGGGATTTCTGCGTGACCTGCTCGCGGCACTGGCCGTCGCCATCGGCTTTTCGGCCTTCATCTACGTCGACCGTTTCGGGCTGCCCCACATCGCCGCCGTCGAAAGCCTTCTCGCGCTCGGCGCCTACTACGGCCTGCTGACCGCCTCCCGGCGCACGGTGCTGCTCGCCGGTTTCTTCATCGGCCTGCTCTGGTTCTACTGGATCGGCTTCAGTTTCCGCTATTACGGCTTTCCGTGGGCAGTGCCGCTGATCGGCCTCTTTTTCGGGTTCGTCTACCTGCTCTATTTCGGCATACTCGCCCTGTCGACACGTCCGTACGTGCGGGCGCTGCTGCTTTTCGCGCTCACCTTCCTCGCTCCGTTCGGCTTCAACTGGATGGTGCCCGAACTGCCGCTGCTGTTCACCGTTTTCGGTTTCGACAAGTGGCAGTTCGCGCTGATCCTCGCCGCGCTGGCACTCTTCGCGACCCTGAAAAACCGGTGGCGTTACGCCGCGCTTTTGCTGCTCGCCGGCGCCGTCGCGCCTGCCTACACCCCGCCCCCGATGCCGCCGCTGAAGATCAAACTGGTGCAGACGCGGCTGCCGCAGGCGCAGAAATGGCTTCCGTCGATGCAGGAGGCGATCGTCGCGGACAACTTCCGGCAGATCGACGACGCCGCCGCCGAAGGCTACGACCTCGTCGTCCTGCCCGAATCCGCCTTCCCTCTGTTTCTGAATATGCGGCCCGACCTCATCGCACAGCTCTACCGCCGCTCGAACGAAATCGCCATCGTCACGGGCGCATTGCTTTTCGAAGAAGGGAACAACTACAACGTCACCTACTTTTTCCACCGCAACCGGATGCGCATCGCCAAAAAGACGGTTCTGGTCCCCTTCGGCGAGTACATTCCCCTGCCGCACTGGATCGGCCACTGGATCAACGACCTCGTCTTCGGCGGCGCTTCGGACTACATCGCCGCGAAACGTCCGACCGATTTCGTCGTCGACGACGTGCCGTTTCGAAGCGCCGTCTGCTACGAAGCGACCTGCGAACCGCTCTATCGGGACAATCCGCGCTACATGATCGCCGTCAGCAACAACGCCTGGTTCACCCCCTCGATCGAACCGACGCTGCAGAAACTGCTGATGCGCTACTACGCCCGCCGCCACCGTACGATCGTCTTTCACAGCGCCAACGCCGCCGGGACCGGGGTCGTGAAATGATCCGCTCCCCGCTGCTTTCGCGTTTCCCGGAAATCCGCCACGCCTTTACCGGCCGCGGCGGCGGAACAAGCCGGCCGCCTTACGATACGCTCAATCTCGCCTTTCATGTCGGCGACGATCCCGCTGCCGTCGAACAGAACCACGACCGGCTGGCCGAAGCGCTGGGATACGACCGTTCCCGCCTCGTACACATGCGGCAGATCCACTCCGGCATCGTGACGCTCTGCGACGCCGCTTCCGGCTTCGACCGGCCGCCCGAATGCGACGCGATCATGACCGACATCCCCGGCCAGGCCCTCATGGTAATGACGGCGGACTGCACGCCGGTGCTTTTCTACGACCCGGTCCGCCGTGCCGTCGCCGCCGTTCATGCCGGACGCGCCGGTGCCTTCAAAAACATTGTCGGCGCCGCCGTCGGGGCGATGAGTGCGACTTTCGGCAGCCGGCCCGAAACGATTGTCGCCGCCCTCGGCCCCTCGATCCGCAGCTGCTGTTACGAAGTGGGAAAAGCGGTGGCGGAAGAGGCCGGGCAGAAAGGTTTCGCCTTCGCGCTTTCATCCCGCAACGGAAAAATCTTTCTCGACGTCAACGCCGTTTTGCTGCGCCAGCTCGAAACGGCGGGCATCGCTCCGGAAAACACCGACCTCCTGCCGCACTGCACCGCCTGCGAACGGGACCGTTTCTTTTCCTACCGCGCCGACGGCGGCGTGACAGGCCGCCAGGCGGGCGTGATCGTACTTCCGGCATGATCACGCCGTCGTATCGATCAGGCCTTCTTCCAGTTTCCGGAGTTTCGCCCCGCCCTCGTACCGGAAAACGGTAACGTTGTGCAGGTCCGACCCGCTGGCATGGGCGCTGTCGACGACGACACAGGTGCGGTTGAGCGCGCCTTCGTCGAGGTACTGTGTATCCACCCAGGTGCCGCTGTTGGCATAGATACATTTTTTGCCGTTCCAGGTCCCTTCGACAAGCATCGCCGTATGGGTGTGCCCGAACACGGCGATACGGGAACGGTCGGGCTTGAAATACTGCATCTGCGCGGAGGTTTCGAGCGAGCCGAACGCCGTCGCGCCGCCGGTGCCGTTCAGCGCTCCGTCCAGAAACGATTCGGGTTCGTAGACCCCGTTCATCCGCTGCCGCTGTTCCCAGTTGTCGTCGATCGTATCCGTATAGATGTCCCTCGCTTCGTTGGGCGACAGTGTCCGGGTATACCCGCCGTATCCCGTGACGATCTGCCGTCTGTCGGGATCGAAATCTTTCAAGTTCATCGAATCGATCGCCAGCTGCCAGCCCGTCAGATAGGTGAACTCTTCCATGATGCCCCGACCCGAACCGCGTTGTGCCGGTGCACCGCCCCCGTTGACCTGCAGATTCCGGGTGGCGTAAATCCGGGAAATGAAATACCCCGGCGGCAGCAGGCTCCCGTAGGTCGTCAGCGGATCCGGAGCGTTGAAAAGGTCGTAGTTGTGCCCGTGTTCAAGGACGATCTCCCGGTGTTTCGGCGCTTCCGGCCAGTAAACCCCCGTTCCCGGAGCCGTCCCCTTCCAGTGCCCGTTGGGAAAAATCGCCTCGAAAATCTCCTGGGTCAGGGACATGTCGTGATTGCCCGGCACATATGTCAGGCGGATATGGCCTTCGTCCGCGATCCGGTTGAGTTTGTCCACCACATTCCGGTTGACCGGGGCCGCGGCGACGCTTCTGTAAAACGCCTCCGCATCCGCGATGCCGCCCCGCAGGGTTTCATACGCCATCGGCACGATCCAGATGTCCATCATATCCCCCAGGATGACCAGTTCCCTGACGGTTTCACTGCGACGGACCTGTTCGAGAAATTCCGTCAGTGCCGTCACGTTTTCCGTAAACAGTGAATACCCTTCGTCCGCTCCGCGCTGCTCCCCCATATGGATATCGCTGATCACGACGATCTTGCTGCGCACCGGCCGGCGCTGCGGGGATGCGACGAACGGCGAACGGCTTTCCGTCATGACAGGCATCCGCGTTTTCCCGCTCAGGGATTCGTTCTGCAGTGACCGTACTCCCGTCCCCACTTCCACGCTGTACTTCCAGGACTCACGCAGCCGCACCCCCGGCTTCAGGACGATCCGTACCTTTTTCCGGCCCTGCGGGTCGGGGCTGACACGGTAGTCGTACGATTGAAGATCGGCGCCCTTCATCGCCACCGTCCGCCCGCTGACCGTTGTCGGATCGATCTCCCGGCTGAACGTCAGAACGACCTCGCCGCTGTCGGGATCGATACGTTTCGGGGCCGTTACGGCAAGGCCTCCCGTCGCTTTCGGTTCTTCCCCGTCCTCTTTTTTGCCGGGATCGAACATGTCGTCGGGATCACACCCCGCTCCCGCCACCAGCATCACGGCCGCCACCGCGGACAGTTTGATCATTTCTCGTCTTGAACGGTCCATTTTCGGCTCCTTTTCGGAAATTGATCTTCTTATAGATAGTATACCGCAAACTCACAAATGGTACCGGAAAACGACGGCATCGGACTCTCCGTGTTTCGACCGTTGGGAGATCTATGTTAAAATCAGCCATCATAAAAAGACTGCAAGGAAATATTTTGACCCTTTTTCAACTCATCCTTCTTGGTGTCACCGCCTTTTTCGCATGGCAGGTCTACAAATTCGTCCAGGGCCTCGAAGACGGCAAACCCAATCTGCCGTCCGACGACGGCGAACGGTTCCGTCAGGCACCGCCGGCCGAGGCGCCGGCGCGTCCCGAAGCCCGCGAAACGGCGCAGCCCTACACTTCCCCGCTGGGCCAGAGCGTCCCGGACCTCATCGCCAAGGCCGATGCCGCCTACGCGGCGGGCAATCTCTCCGACGCCCGCATCTACCTCGAACGGGCCGAAAAACAGGACCCGGACAACCCGGAGATCCTCAACAAGCTCGGCTTCATCCTGCACCGGCAGGGGCACGACGAAGACGCCCTGCATTATTACGAACGCTCTTTGAGAATCGATCCGGACGACGATCTCACCCATAACGCGATCGCCGCGGTCCTGCGCTCGCTCGGGCGGCTCGACGAAGCCCAGGAGCATTACAAGGCCGCCGTCGACATCGACGAGAATTTCGAGGAGACCTACTACAACTACGGCGAACTGCTGCTGGAAAAAGGCGACCGTGAAGGGGCGAAGATGATGTTCGAAAAAGCCCTCGAACTCAAACCGGACTTCCAGGAAGCCGCCGAGGCACTCGACGCGCTGCGTTCGGGAAGCGGGAAACGGGAAGCGGGAAGCGGCGAATGACGCAGCAGCACCTCGCCGTCCTCATCGACGCGGACAACTCCCAGCCTTCCATCATCGAAGGGCTGCTGGACGAGATCGCCCAGTACGGCGTCGCCAGCGTCAAGCGCATCTACGGCGACTGGACCGACACCCAGCTCAAAGGCTGGAAAAAGCACCTGCTCGAACACGGCATCCAGCCCATCCAGCAGTTCGCCTACACCACCGGCAAGAACGCCACCGACAGCGCGATGATCATCGACGCGATGGACCTGCTCTACACCGGCAAGTTCGACGGCTTCTGCATCGTCAGCAGCGACAGCGACTTCACCCGCCTCGCCAGCCGCATCCGCGAAAGCGGCGTGAGCGTCTACGGCTTCGGCGAACGCAAGACCCCCAAGCCCTTCGTCAGCGCCTGCGACAAGTTCATCTACACCGAGAACCTGCGCAAGGACGCCGCCGAAGAGAAACCCGCCGTCGACGTCACCAAAGCCCGCAAACTGCTCTCGCTGCTGCGCGACGCCGTGGACGACGCCGCGGACGATTCGGGCTGGGCCAACCTCGGCGTCGTCGGCCAGCTCATCGCCAACAAGCACCCCGACTTCGACCCCCGGACCTACGGCTTCAAGAAACTCGGCGAGCTGATCCGTGCCACCGAAGCTTTCGAGATCAAAGAGGACGACCCTCTGACGGGCAGCCGGGGCATTTTCATCCGGAACAAGCGCAAACGCAGGAGGTACCGTTCATGACGATCTCGGACATTTATGCCGGACTCGACGCGATCTCCCCCTTCGAACTTCAGGAAGGATGGGACAATTCCGGGCTGATCGTCGGCGACCCGCGACAGGAGGTTTCCACCGTCGTCCTCAGCATCGACGTCGACGCCGCCCTGCTCGATACGCTCGAGGAGGGAACCCTGCTCGTCACGCACCACCCTCTTATCTTTTCCGGGCTCAAGGCCCTCGACTGTTCCCGCTACCCGGCGAACCTTCTGCGGACAATGGTGCGAAAGAACATCGCCAATATCGCGATGCACACCAACTTCGACCGGACCCATCTCAACCGCTGGGTCGCGAAGCACGTTCTCGGGCAGGAGAAAGCCGAACAGGACGGATTCGCCGCTCTGTTCGATGTCGACAGCGATTTCGACACTTTCGCCCTCGACGTGCAGCGCCGTTTCGGGCTCGCGCAGCTCAAAACGGTCCGCTCGCACGACCGCCTCGGCCGCGTGGCGCTCGTCACCGGTTCCGGAGCGTCGCTGATGCGCGACATCGACTGCGACTGCCTCCTTACCGGAGACATCAAGTACCATGACGCGATGGAAGCGAAAGCGCTGGGAGTCTCGATGATCGATATCGGGCATTACGAAAGCGAACGTTTCTTCCCCGAAGCGCTCGCGCCGCATTTGAAAAATTTCGGATTAACGGTTATAATTTCGTCATCGAAAAACCCCTTCGTATATTCTTGATATAAGGGCGCCTCTGACCGGCCGCAAGCGACACCGCCGCCGGACGGTGTTTCAATTTTCCACAGGAACAAAAGGAATCAGACAGTGAACAAACACCTCAAACAACTTATCGACCTCTCGAAAATCGACAAGGAGATCGACGCGTTCGACCCGCAGATCGAAGCGGCCAACCACAAATACGAAACGGCTCTCGCAAAAAAAGAGACGCTTGAGCAAAGCATAGAAGCCCTCGCAAACGAAATCGGGGAAGAAGAGCTCAAGCGCAAGAAAAACGAGCTGCACCTCGCGGAACTTTCCCAGAAGCTCGAAGAAAACCGCAAGAAAAGCGCGGAGATCAAAACCGAAAAGGAGATGAAGTCGCTCCAGCTCGAAGAGGAGATCGCCAAAGAGCAGATCACCTTCGCCAACGAAGAGATCGAGCGTCTGGACAAGATCATCGAGAGCAAGACCGAACGCATGAACGAGCTCAAGGCGCAAATGGAAGAGATCGAACAGAACCTCGACACGATCAAGGAAGAGGTCGACGCCAAACTCGCCGAGATCGACGCCGAGCGCCAGAAGGTCTTCGCCCGCAAACAGGAGCTGGTTTCCCAGATGAACCAGAAAAGCCTCTCTTTCTACCAGAAAATCCGCCGCTGGGCGAAAAACACGACGGCCGTTCCGGTCCGCAACCAGGCCTGCATGGGATGCTTCATGGTCATCAGCGACAAGGTCTACGCCGACGTCATCAAAGGCGAAGAGATCGTCAACTGCCCGCACTGCGGACGCATTCTCTATCTCGAAGAAGAGGAAGAGACGGCCGAGGCCTGAGGGCTTCGCCGGCATTCGTCACTGGGACATCCCCGGCGCCTTCCGGTACGTCAGAACGTCAGTGATGAAACCTTTTACGATTCTCTATTTCACCCTCAGCGCCGTTCTCTACGTCGCCGCGCTGCCCTTTCTCCTTTTTCTTTCGTTCAGAAGCAAATACAGAGAATCGGTCCCGGCGCGTTTCTTCCTGCGCCGCAATCCGCCCTTCTCCCCCGGCGGCCTCTGGTTCCACGCCTGTTCCGTCGGTGAAACCCGCGCCCTGAAACCGCTGACCGAACGGCTGGAAGCGGACCGCGTCCGCATCAGCACCGTCACACAGACCGGCCAGAAAGTGGCCGAAAGCTACGGCGTCGAACACCGCTACCTGCCCTACGAGCTTTTCGTCCCGTGGTGGGTCCGCCCCCAGAAGGCGCTGGTCGTGCTCGAAGCGGAGTTCTGGTACCTGCTGTTCACTGTCGCCCGCGCCAAAGGGGCGCAGGTGATCCTGCTCAACGCCCGCATCTCCGAACGCAGCTTCCCGAAGTACCTGAAAATGCGCTGGTTCTACCGCCGCCTTTTCGCGCAGGTCCACAGGGTCTACGCCCAGAGCGGCGCCGACAAAAGCCGTCTGGAAGCCCTGGGAGCCTCGAACGTCAAAGTGATCGGCAACATCAAACTGGCGCAGAAGATCGCGGCGGCAAAGCGGTACGAAAAGCCCGAGGGGGAGCTGCTGATCGCCGCGAGCACACACGAGGGCGAAGAAACGATGATCCTCGACGCCTTCATGCAGTACAGAACCAAACATCCCGACGCGAAGCTGCTCGTCGTCCCGCGCCACCCCGAGCGTTTCGACGCCGTCTGGGAGCTGATCGAAAAGATGAAAGGAGCGCTTGAAAGCGCGCGCTGGAGCGTCGACGGCCCCGGCGCGCTGCCGAAGGCAGACATTCTTCTCGTCGACGCGATGGGGGAGCTCAACAACCTCTACGCCATCGGCGATCTGGCGATCCTCGGCGGGGCCTTCCGGGAGGACGTCGGCGGGCACAACCCGCTCGAACCGGCTTTTTTCGGCTGCCGGATCGTCACCGGCGAACACTGTTTCAACCAGAAAGAGCTGATGCGCTACGTCGAGCCGGTCATGACCGTCTCCCCCGACGCGCTGCCCGACGCTCTCGAAGAGGCCCGGAGCCTTTCACCCGCGAAGATCACCGGAACGGTCGACCTCGGCCCGGTCCTTAACGACCTTCTAACCCTTCAGAAAGAAAGAAACGAACCATGAGAAAATCACGAAACGACCACCGCGGCCACAGCAAAAAGCTGGAAGCGAAGAACAAGGTCAGGGCAAAAGCCTTCGCCAGAAAAGAGGCCGGCCGCGGCAAGCCCAAGCGAGCGAAAAAGGCCGAAGAGCCCGAAACGGGCGGCTACGTTTCCGCCCCGGCACGCTCCGGCGGCCCGACGGAAAAGGCCTACAAGCTTCTCGCCGCGCAGGAGGGGATCTCCAACGCCAAAGCCAAG
>Ga0256843_1002077_pt1 | contig 14975 bp, 16 predicted proteins | sample AlvinellametaG_FD_191572 | JGI IMG/M metagenome (GOLD analysis project Ga0256843, IMG submission 191572) | Pompeii worm associated microbial communities from hydrothermal vent at the East Pacific Rise, Pacific Ocean - Alvinella | ecosystem: Host-associated > Annelida > Integument > Unclassified ... | reverse complement strand
AGCTCTAACTTATGGAAAATCTCAAAAAGGACAAAAATACACAGTTGAAATAGATGGAACAAGTTACGAAATAGAGCCTTTTGAAACAAAAACAGAAATAAAAAAGTATTTTTTTAATAGTTAAGGGAACATCTAATAGTATCATTAATTATTTTTGGGTATAATTGCCCACATTTTCTATCTCTGTAAGAAAATGAAAACTAAAGAAAGGATTTTTTATGCCAAAAATGAAGAGCGTAAAGGGTGCTGTTAAGCGCTTTAAAGTTAAAAAGAGTGGCAAAATTAAACGCGGAACAGCGTATAGAAGCCACATTTTAACTAAAGTTGATGGTAAGCATCACAGAAAAATGAGAAAGCCTAAATATGTTGATAAGGCTGATGCTAAAAATGTAAAAGAGATGATAGTTTAACTATCCAACCACTCCCCAAATTTGGGCAAGTTTAGATTAAAATCTAACACCAAAGTTTAAAAACTAAGGTCAAGAAGAAAGGAAAAAAATGAGAGTAAAAACAGGCGTAGTAAGACGCAGAAGACACAAAAAACTTTTAAAACAAGCTAGAGGTTTTTATAGCGGTAGAAGAAAGCACTTTAGAAAAGCAAAAGAGCAATTAGAGCGTTCATTAGTTTATGCTTATAGAGATAGAAAGCAAAAGAAAAGAGAGTTTAGAAAGCTTTGGATTATTAGAATCAATGCAGCTGCAAGATTAAATGATATTAGCTACTCTCGCTTAATGCATGGCTTAAAATTAGCAAATATCGACTTAGATAGAAAAATCTTAGCAGATATGGCTATGAATGAGCCAGAGAGCTTTGCAAAAATAGCAGAAGCTGCAAAAGCTGCACTTAGCTAGTTATTAGTTGATAGTAATTAGTGATTAGTTTTTGGAAGTGAGGCTTTAGCCTCACACTCTTTTATACCTCTTTCTTTTTTTTAAATCTACATTTCCAACACAAAAATATGATACAATAAAGAAAAAAGGAAACTTATGAAAAATCTTAAAATATTTTTTATAGTAGCTATTACTCTACCTCTAATTTTTGCATGTGGTAGCAATAATAAAGAGAATAATCAAACCAAAATAGAAGCCACCTCTAAAAAAGTAGAAAAAATTAAAGAGGGTGGAGATTTTGAAAGAGTAGAGGTAGAAGAGCTGCCAAGCCCCCAGCTTAAAACAAACCAAGAGATAGAAGAGGCAAAAAAAGAGCATAAAGTATTAAATAAACTAGGAATACAAACTACTCAAGATGGAAAGATTGTAATAGAGCCTAAAAAGACAAAAGAGTTTTTTGAAAGAATAGCCAAAATCCTAGCAAAAGAGGGCGAAGAGTTTAAAAACAAAAATGCCGATTTAAAAAGCGAAGACTTAGGCATAGAAGCTTCAAAAGATAAAATTATTATAGACACCAAAAAAACAAAAAGTTTTCTAGAACGCCTTAGCAAAGACTTAGAAGATATGGCAAAGGATATTAGCAAAGAGGTTGATGGGATGTAGGTATATATTTATACATCAACCTAATTAAAAAGCATAAAATCTCTTAATTCATTGGCATTAATCTTTAAAATATAAAAGAATTTAGGAACCAAGACTTTAGTCTTAGCAAAAGTTTAAAATTTTTGTAATCTTTTTGGTAAGGTTAAAACCCAATGCCATCTCCTTAAGCCAAAACTGTAGATTCCCGCCTTCGCGGGAATGATATTAAGCCGTCATCTCCACGGAAGTGGAGATCTTTTTAAGAAGCATAAAATCTCTTAAATACTTAAAATTTATTTTTTAAGTTCAAATCTCTCTTTTAGCTTGTCTGTAACAAGTTTTGTTGCTACTTCATTAATACTACCATAAGACTTTGCTAATCTTTCTAAATCTTTATATTCTTGTTCATTAAGTTCAAGTTTAACTACTTTTTTTAATAAAGCTTTTTCAAAATTATCTACTGTTTTTTGAGAAGAGATATCTATATATTTTCCAATATCTAATCTTTTATGGAAAAGTTTATCAAAATCTAATGCACTAATAGCTTTAAGTGGTACTTTTTTACATGTGTTTATACCTAAAACATTATAATATTTTTTATCTACTACTTTAAAAATTGCAATAAAACATTTACTACCAACATTTGTTATTATTACATACCTTTTATCCCCAGTTATGCGGCATACAGGCATAATTTTTGCATTACAATCGTTAAAAATTTTTTTTGCTACATCTAAAGGCTTATAGTTTTTAAACAGTTTTTTATAAATTTCAACTGTTTTTTCATCAAATTTTATATCTAACATAATATTACTACCTTTAAGTATATTAATATCTTTTGTAATATAAATTTTACAATAATATACTATATTTAAATAATTTAAGTAAAAAATCTAGCAAAAAGAAATAATTTTTATCAAAAGATATAATATATAATTATTATGATAACTAAAGATTAAGTATCTTTACCTATATAAATTACTCTTTAGTATCTTCTATTAAAATAGAGCATAGTTGTAAGCCGTGGAGAAATATTGCCCAAGATATGTATATCCATAAAAACATAAATAGTACTATACTAATTGCACCATATATTGTTGTATAGGTTTGGTTTAAGCTAATATATAGAACAAAAAGTGTTTTTGCAATAGACCAAACTAAAGTAGCAATAAAAGAGCTAATTGCTACTACTTTTATTGGTAGCTTCTCTTTAGGTGTTACTTTATAGATAATAAATACAAGTAGCCATAAAATTAGAAATTGTAAAATATATTGGCTAAAGTGAAATTTTGAATTTACAAGCATTAAAAACCAAAAAGAGAAAGTTAATGCTATTGGTATTAATATAAGTAAGCTTGTATATACTACTACACCTTTTATAAAATCTCTTCTTTGGTCATCAAAAATATCATTTACAATATAATCATAATCTCTAAAAAATAAAATAGCAGCAATTATTACATATATAAATCCAATAGCACCCATTGCTCCGGCATTTGATACAAATTTATCTATCCAAGACATAATAAGTTTAGATTGCGTTGGCATAACAATACTCTCTACAAAATTATGTAAAGTTGCATAATATTGATTAAAAATAGGGGTATTAATTACAACAGAGAAGATTATTACAAAAAAAGGAATTATAAAAAATAGTGTAGCCCAGCTCATACTAGCAGCATAAAAGCTTATTTTTGGCTCAAAAAGCTCAGTAATAAAACTTTTTGTAAGCCTTAATAGATAAAAAATAAACTCTCTTATGCTCCTACCTTTCAATTATAGCCCCATTTTACCCGGATTTAATATATTATTTGGATCAAAAGCATCTTTTATTCTTTTAAATAGATTAAGCTCTGCTTCACTAAATGCTATATTCATAAATTCAGCTTTACTTAAACCAATTCCATGCTCTCCGCTTAGTGTTCCACCTAAATTAACTACAAGTTTAAATATCTCTTCTATAGCTTTGTGTCCCTTTTCTAGCTCTTCTTGCTTACTTCCATCTACCATTACATTTACATGAATATTACCATCTCCAGCGTGTCCAAAGCATGGTACTAATAGGTTATATTTATCTCCTATTTCATAAATTTTCTCTAGCGCAACAGGTAGCATACTTCTTGGAACAGAGATATCTTCATTTAGCTTTTTAGTTCCATAAATCGTAGTAGATGGCGATGCTCCACGACGCGCTTTCCATAGTTCATCTCGCTCTTTTTTATTAGTTGCTACAATAAAGTCTATTGCGCCATTTTCTTTAAAAGATTTCTCTAGCGTATCTAACTGAAACTCAACCTCCTGCGGCACATTTCCATCTACATCTCCAATAAGCAAAGCTCCAGCCTCTTCTGGTAAAGCAATGCCAAGTTTCTCTTTTACAGCTTTAACAACCAAAGAGTCCAAAAACTCCATAGCAACCGGATTTGCCCCACTTGCTAAAGATTTAAAAACTGCATTCATAGCACTCTTAACATCTGGGAAAATCCCCATATAAGACTTTTCATATCTTGGTTTTGGCAAAAGTTTTAGTGTAATTTGAGTAATTACCCCAAGCGTTCCTTCACTCGCTATTAATATTCCAGCTACATTATATCCGGCAACATCTTTTATAGTCTTTTTACCAGCTCTTATAATATCGCCATTTGGTAACACCGCCCTTAGGGCCATTACAAAATCTTTTGTAATACCATATTTTGCGGCTCTCATTCCACCAGCATTCTCACTTACATTACCCCCAAGGGTAGAGTACTCTTCACTTGCAGGGTCTGGTGGATAAAATAACCCTACCTCTTCTACTGCTCTTTGAAGCTCTTTATTTATAACACCAGGCTGAACTATTGCTAACATATTCTCTTTATCAATCTCTATTATTTTATTCATATGCTTCTCAAATGCTAGTACAATACCGCCATTTACCGGTAGCGCCCCACCAGTAAAGCCACTACCAGCACCTCTTGGTACTATAATTATGCCTTTTTTGTTACAGTAGCTTAAAATCTTGCTAATATCTTCTTCATCTCGTGGAAACAATACAGCATCTGGCTCATAATGTGTTCTTGTAGCATCATAGCTATATGCTCTTTTGTGAGCCTTATCTGTATAGATATTATCTTCGCCTACTAAATTTGTAAAAAACTCAATATCGCTTTGCTCTAGTCTCATTTTATACTCTCTTTTAATATAGTCTCTTGGCTTATTGCATCAATTACCTCTAGGGTGTTACCATTTGTTACAATTACTAAGCCTATTCCAGCTACTTTTGCAAAATCATTGTAACTACTGCTACCTCCATTTGCTTTATAAGCCATATAAAGCTCTGGATTTATAGCTTTTACACCAAGTTGGCTTACAATTTGATTATATCTATTATTTGGAGCTAAAATTAATGCTTTATCGTAATTAAATCCACCTATTACTCTATCGCCCACCTTTGGAATTGGCTTTAATTTAGCTAAATTTTTGCCACCAACTGGGTCTTTATCTATAATAACTGCATTTGCTTTTGAGGTCTGTTTTATAAAAACTAAAGCATACTCTCCACTACTTGTACTTCTAACAACTAAAGCACTCATTCCATTTATAGGAAGTGGCTCACTTAGAGTAACTCTATTGCCATTAACTGAAGTAATTGTAGTATAAGTTTTGCTCGGAATATTAATAGCAAAGCTAAAAATTGTTGCAATTAAGATTAAAAATATACTTTTCATTTGAGGTATCCTTTTTAGGTAATTGTAGCGTAATATAGATAAGATTTTAAATTTATGGTATAATTGCAACTTAAATAAATGTAAGGATTATCTTATGCGTTTTTTACTTTTAATAATGTTAGCCGTATCGGCCATTTGGGCTGGAAATTATAAGCTAAAGTATTGGAAGGTAGGTGAGACCTTTGGAGATTATTTAACTCGCCATCATATAGATTCTACTAAATTTTACTCTCAAATAGATCCTGATGATATCAAATTTTTATCTGCTATTATGTCAAAATCGCCATTTTTTGAGAATATCGAAAATGGAAAATTAAAAGAAGCATTAATTCCACTTGGTGAGAAGATGCAAATTTATATCTCTAAAAAGGGTAATGATTATAAGTTTGATATTATTCCACTAAAGTATAAAGTTATTAGAGATACAGTAACTATTAAAATAGAGAATAACTGCTTTGTAGATATTAAAAAAGCTACAAATAATGCACATATTGCTACATATTTAAAGAGAGTTTTTAAAGATAAAGTAGATTTTACTAAGCTTAAAAAAGGCGATACAGTATCTGTTAAATATCGACAAAAAAGCATTAAAGGGCTTCCTTGGGAAGAGCCAATAATTGAAGCTGCTTATATTAAAAGAGGGGATAATGAATATTTTGCTCTAAAACAAGGCGATGAGTATAAAATATACTCTACTAAAGAGACTACACAAAAAGAGGTTGTAGTATCTAACAAAGGTGCAGAATATAAAGCATTTTGTTACCCTTTAACTCATATTAGAGTTACATCAAAATTTACTTATAAAAGATGGCATCCAATTTTACATAGATACCGCCCACATTTAGGTATAGATTTTGGAGCAAAAAGAGGTACTCCAATACATGCTATTAGTAGTGGAAAAGTTATATATGCAGGTTGGATGAGAGGCTATGGTAAAGTTACAAAAATAGCTCATGGTGGTGGAGTTGTATCTTTATATGCTCATCAAAGTAAGATTTTGGTTAAAATGGGAGAACATGTAGATGCTCATCAAGTTATAGGAAAAATTGGCTCAACAGGTAGAAGTACAGGACCTCATTTACACCTTGGAGTATATAAAAGAGGAAAGCCTATTAATCCAGCTCTTTATATAAACCATATAGTAAAATTAAAAGATGGTATAAGAGTTAAAAAAAGTATAAAAATTGTTCATAATTTAGCAAAAGAGCTACCAATTAGAGCAAAAATAGTATATAATTCTCTCAAAAAAGATAATAGCAACTACTACAGATGGAAAAACCTAAATTCAACAGTAAAAATTGTTATAAAAAAGAGAGAAGATATACATGCAAGAGTTAAACTACCAAATGCAAAAGGAGATGCTTGATTCTTTAATCAAAAATCCCCAAGAGTTTAAGCATCGCCATCCAAGCGATATTGCTAAGGTACTAAAAGAGGTTTTTCATAATGAAGGTAAAGATACTTTTATAAATTACCTTCGCCAAATTCCAGAAGAGTATTTAGGAGAAATTCTTTTAGAGCTTCCAGAGTATCTTAAAGATGAAGCTCTAGAAGAGTTATCTGTTAAAAAACTTGTTGAGGCTGTTGATGAACTAGATAGTGATGATGCGGCTGATTTAATTCAAGATATTGCCGAAATTGATATTCAAAAAGAGCAAGATATCTTATCAAACTTAGATGATGAAGATGCTCAAGACATTAAACGCCTTCAAAAATTCGAGGAAAATGAAGCCGGCTCAATTATGCAAACTGAGCTATTTAGTGCAAGATTAGATGAAAAAATAGGCGATTCCATTAAAAGACTTAAAAAACTAAAAGATGATGGACTTGATAATATCTATATGGTATTTTTAGTTGATGAATTTGGCTTTTTAATTGGCTCTATTCCCCTAGAAGATGTAATTACATTTGATTTTAATAAAACTTATAGAGATTACTTAAAAGAGGAGTATAAGAGGGTTCTTTCACTTAAAGCTACTGACTCTATTGATGATGTTATTAAATATTTTGAAGATTATAACTTAGTAGTTTTGCCAATTACTGATGAGTCTGGCAAATTAATAGGAAGAATTACATCTGATGATATTTATGATATTATAGAAGAGAGAGCAACCGAGCAAATCTATAAAATGGCGGGGGTTGATGAGGAGAGTGAAGAAGAAAGAGATGTTAAAATAATCACTAAAAAAAGAGCTATTTGGTTAGCAATTAACCTATTAACTGCTATTGCTGCATCTTTTGTAATTGGGCTTTTTGATAAGACTATTCAAGCTTATGTGGCATTAGCTGTTTTAATGCCAATAGTTGCATCTATGGGTGGAAATGCTGGAACTCAGACTCTAACGGTAATGGTTCGCCAATTAGCTTTGCAAGAGATTAACTGGAGCGAAGCAAAACAAGCTATTGGTAGAGAGATTTTAGTATCTTTACTAAATGGGCTTATTTTTGCTATTATTATGGGTGCAATAGCCTATTTTTGGTTTGGAGATTATAAATTAGGGGTTGTAATTGCTGCCGCAATGGTAATAAACCTCTTTTTTGCAGGGCTTTTTGGTGCAATTATTCCACTAGCATTAAAAAGAGTAGGGATTGACCCAGCAGTTGCAAGTAGTGTTTTATTAACTACTGTTACAGATATTGTAGGATTTTTTGCATTTTTAGGATTAGCAAAAGTTATTTTATTAAAGGGGTAAAGGTATAATTTTGGAAGTGAGGCTTTAGCCCAATGTCAATGAAATAAGAACTAGATACTAGATTCCCGCTTTCGCGGGAATGACGCCCAGCCGTCATCTCCACGAAAGTGGAGATCTTTTTAAGAAGCATAAAATTTCTTAATTCATTGGCATTAGATTTTAGCCTCACTTTATGTTTAAAACTTGGTGGGACTGAAGTCCCACTTCCAAAATACTTTTATCCCATAAACAAAGGTTAAAATATGAAATTTATAGTAGAAGATTTTAAATTACACGAGTTAAAGAGTGGAGAGTACATTAAACCAGCATATGCAACATTTAAGTTAAATGGGGAGCTAAGAGATTGGGAGATTGTAAGTGCAAAAGATAGTGTTGCTATTTTAATTTATAATAAAGATAGCAATAGTTTTGTTTGTGTTAGACAATTTCGCCCAGCAGTCTATGCTCATAACAAAGGCGATGGCATAACAGTAGAGTTATGTGCTGGTTTGGTAGATAAAAATTTAAGTCTAAAAGAGATTGCAGCTGAAGAGATTTTAGAAGAGACAGGATTTAGAGTTGAGGCTTCTAATTTAGAGAAGATTACCTCTTTTTATACATCTGTTGGCTTTGCTGGAAGTAAGCAATATTTATACTTTGTTGAGGTAGATGAGAGTTTAAGAGTAAATAGCGGTGGGGGAATAGAGGGCGAAGAGATGATAGATGTTATTGAGATTCCTCTAAAAGATGCAAAAGAGTTTATGTTTAATGAAGATATACCCAAAACTCCAGGTCTTTTATTTGCTTTTGAGTGGTTTATTAACAATCGTTCATAAGGAGAGTTATGAAAAAATCTACTATTACTAATTTAATTGCTCTATCTTTAGTAGTTGTTTCATTTTATGCGCCAAGTGAGTATAAAGATTACCTCTATTATGCAGGACTTTTTGCTCTATCTGGTGCTATTACAAACCAAATTGCAATATATATGCTATTTAATAAAGTTCCACTTCTTTATGGCTCTGGTGTAATAGAGCTAAATTTTGAAAAGTTCAAAAAAGCTATAAAAGATATGATTATGGAGCAGTTTTTTACAAAAGAGCGCATAAAACAATTTTTGCAAGAAGAGGAAAACAAAATAGATTTAGCACCAATTATAGAAGAGACAGACTTTAATGTAGCATTTGATGCACTTAAAGAGAGTGTTATGGAGTCTAAATTTGGGCAAGTTATAAATATGTTTGGAGGTGAGGATTCGTTAGAGCTTTTAAGAGAAAAATTTACTACAAAACTAAAAAGCTCAATCTTATCAATAGTATCTAGCGATACATTTAAAAAACAGTTAGATTACCACCTAAAAAACTCCTCTTTAAGCGAAGATTTAATTAAAAAGGTAGATAATATAGTTGAAAGTCGCCTAAAAGAGCTTGGTCCAAAGAGCGTAAAAGAGCTTTTAAATAAGCTTATAAGAGAGCATTTAGAGTGGCTTGTAGTATGGGGTGGATTGTTTGGTGGATTAATAGGTGTTATCTCAACACTTATTAATAAACTACTATAAATAATATTTCAAAATGAAAGATTATTGGTACATATTTATTAATATGGATATTATATTAATAGATTTTTAAGAAGGATAAATTATGAAGACTTCTAACATACTTATACTCTTTGCTCTAGCACTAATATTAAATGCATGTGTGCCTAAAGAGCCAGTAGCAATGAATTTATATGACCCAAATAGCGGCGAGGTAGAGCAAACTTCAGGAATATGTGTTGTTATAACGCAAGATATGATAGATAAAGCAAAATAGTTACTTTATCTATACCACTTTTGCTACAATATCTTCTAAAGAGTTAGCGCATAAATGAAAATGTTTTGCTATATCTTTTAGTTGAAACAGCACTTGTTGATGGGTGAAGATTTTATTAATATTACTCTGTTTTGCTAACTCACTCATATATAAAATATACTCTTTAACAGCTTTATCATACATATCTCTAATATTTTCGCAACGCATATCTACATCTTCTACATCTTTTTTTTGTAATGAAACAAAACCTAAATAGAGAGTTTGAGCCATCTCTACTAATGATTGAAAAAGCAAATTATACTCTTTTAGAGTCTCTATTTTATAGCTATTTACCTCTAAAATAAGATGTCTAGTACTTATTGCTATCCAATCTAGCTGAGTTGTAACTCTATAAATTGATTCTCTATCAACAGGTGTTATAAAGGTGCTTAAGAGCTTTTTCATATTCTGCTTTTTAATCTCTTTAGAGTTTACTTCATCATTTAAAACCTTTAAACAAGCCTCTTTATCTTCATAAATAAAGCACTTTTGCAAATCTATAATTATAGTTTTAATTGCATTTGAGTGTATTTTCATAGCCTCAAAAAAGTCTATCTCTTCGGGCAAAATATATTTTTTAAAAAAAGAGAACATTATAAAACCTTTAATAAGAAGTGAGCATAAGTTGCCCCTAAAAGTATAGAGGTTGGGATATTAAAAATCCACCCTAAAATAATATCTTTTGCTACAAGCCAATTTACTCTTTTTGGGTTTCTAGCACTTCCATTGCCTAAAAGTGCTGCTGTTACTACTTGAGTTGTAGAAGTTGGTGCGCCAATAGATGTAGCAATAGTATTTGTTATTGCCGCGCTTATTTGGTTTGCAACAGAATCAAGTAGCCTAATTTTATAGATTCTAAAGCCAAGGGTTTTAATAATATTCCATCCACCAAATATTGTTCCAATAGTAATTGCACTTGTACAGAGTATAACCGCCCATAAAGGTATATGAAAAGTGCTTGTATAACCACTTGCAAGAAGCATCATACCAATAATTGCCATTCCTTTTTGAGCATCATTTGCCCCATGTGAAAAGGCTAACCAAGAGATAGTAATATATTGAGTAACTATAAAAAATGGCTTTATCTTAACACTAAATCGCCTAAAGACAAAAAGCAAAAACTTTAAAACCAAAAACCCTACAATAAATGCAAAAAATGGCGATACAAAAAGCCCAGCTACTACTTTCATAAGCCCCTCTAAGTGTCCTTGCATCAAAGCATCTACACCCCAATGTATATGAGAAGCTCCAACAACTTTAAGCCCAGCTCCAACCAAACCTCCAGCAAGAGAGTTTGAAGATGATGAAGGCAAACCAAAATACCAAGTAAGTAAATTATAACTAACTGCTGCTAAGAGTGCTGCAATTACAACACTTTGAGCATATTTTACCGCCACTCCGCTAATATCTACAAAAGTTCCAACTGTATCTGCAACGGCAAGTCCGGCTAAAAGTGGTCCTAAAAAGGTAAATAGTCCAACTAAAATAATTGCCGTTGAAGCTCTTATCTCATGACTAGCAATAGCAGTTGCTACCATATCAGCCGCATCGTGAAATCCATTAGTAAAATCATACATTACAACTGTAATAACAACTGCTATAAATAGTATATGAGTTATATCCATTTAAACCCTTAATAAAGCGGAAATAATCCGCTTTTAGGCAGCCTTTTTAACTGCTTTTTTAGCTAATTTTTTAGCCTCTTTTTTCTTTGCAGGTGCTTTTTTTATTAGCTTTTTTAGTACCTCTTTTACAACTGTTTCTATCTTTTTTTCTTCATCAATAATCTCTTGAGCTATTTTTTGAATAATTTTTTTCAGCTCTTTTTTTGATAAAGCTTTTTCATTTGCTTTTTTAGTCTTTTTAGCCTTTTGCTCTTTTTTCTCAGCCTTTTTAGCTTCTACTTTTTTAGCTTTAGGAGCTTTTTCCTCTTTTTTTGAGCTAGATTTAGCTTTTGGCTCTTTTTGTTTTTTAGCCTCTTTTACTTTTTTATCGCTTTTTTGTGTCTCTACTTCTGCTTTAGTTTTAACCTCTTTAGCCATAATATACTCCTTATGTTTATCTATTATACATTAAAAACACACACCTCTTTGTGTCTCCTTAATATATAATCAGCACTTACTAATATCGCCCTCAAATACACGATACAGGGTTATTGTAGCACTTTTAAAAAAAATAATCTGTTACCTAGGTAACAGCAAAAAATTAAAATTTACATTATAATAAAGAGGAGGCAAATTTAGCAAAGGTAAATTATTATGAAAGAAAATAACACCTCTATAAAAACAGACAATAACATAAAAGGTTTAAGTTCTAAAGAGGCTAATGAGCTTTTAAAAAAGTATGGCAAAAATGCAATAGAAGAGAAAAAAGAGTCTTGGTGGCATAGGCTCTTTAGAAGGTTTTGGGGACCCATTCCGTGGATGATAGAGATTGCTGCCATACTATCTGCTATTGCAAAGAGGTGGGAAGATTTTGCAGTTATTATAGTTATGCTCTTTATTAATGCTTTTGTAGATTTTTATCAAGAGTCAAAAGCGCTTAATGCCATAGAGGTATTAAAGAAAAAACTTGCCAAAAAAGCGCTTGTTTTAAGAGATGATAAGTGGCAAATTATAGATGCTACACTTATAGTTCCAGGTGATATTATCAAGATAAAAATTGGCGATATTGTTCCAGCAGATGTAGTAATTGTAAGCTCTAATGACTATTTGCTTGTAGATCAATCTGCCCTTACTGGCGAATCTTTGCCAGTTACTAAAAAAGTAGGAGATATGCTTTATGCAAATAGTATTATCAAACAAGGTGAAGCCGTTGCAAAAGTAGTAGCAACCGCGCTTAATACCTATTTTGGAAAGACTGTAAATTTAGTTGCAAAAGCCGAGCAAACAGAGTATAGCCACTTCCAAAAAATGGTTATAAAGGTAGGGAATTTTTTAATTTATATAACCCTTATAATGATTGCAATTATTGTTTATCATGGCTTTAAAACGCACCAGCCAACTATGGATTTATTAATTTTTGCATTAGTTTTAACAATATCTGCAATACCAGTTGCTATGCCAGCAGTATTAACTGTAACAATGGCTGTTGGGGCTAAAACATTAGCTACTTTTAAAGCTATTGTAAGTCGCTTAGCCTCTATTGAAGAGTTAGCCGGAATGGATATTTTATGCTCAGATAAAACAGGAACCCTAACCCAAAATAAGATGACTATTAATAAACCATATTTAGTGGGTAATTTTAGTGAAGATGATTTGCTTCTTTTAGCAGCTCTTGCTTCTAAAGAGGAAAACCACGACCCAATAGAGATGCCAATTTTTGAGTATTTAAAAACGCATAATCTATATAGCAGACTAAAAAAGTATAAATTAGAAAAATTTATCCCATTTAATCCGGTTATTAAAAGAACAGAAGCTATTGTTATTGGAGGTAGTAAAACCCTAGATATTATTAAAGGCGCACCTCAAGTTATTATAGAGATGTGTAATGAAAAGAGTTTTGATAAGCAAGAAGCCTATAAAATGGTAGAAAATTTTGCCAATAAAGGCTTTAGAACACTTGGCGTTGCATATAAAGAAATTACTCAAAATAGCTTTACTTTTGTAGGGCTTATTCCTCTTTATGACCCACCAAGAGAGGATTCAAAAGAAACCATTGCTGATGTAAAAGCTCATGGTGTAGAGGTTAAGATGGTAACAGGCGATAATGTAGCTGTTGCTAAATATATTGCTAAAATTTTGGGTATTGGCGATGATATTAGAAGTATTAAAGAGCTAAAGGGTGAGAGTAGTGAAGAGTATATATTTTTAGCCAAAATTATTGGCGAGGCTCTTTATAAAAAATTAGCACCACAAAATGTAAGCAAAGAAGAGCTTGAAGCCTTTGGCGAAGAGATTAGCAAAGAGGTTAAAAAACTACTTCTTGATAAACCACTACCAAAAGGCTCTATTAAAAAGCATGAGTCTGAAATTATTGCAATTATAGAAAAAGCAAACGGCTTTGCTGAGGTCTTCCCTGAAGATAAATACTTTATTGTAGATGAACTCCAAAAGGCTAACCATATTGTAGGAATGACCGGCGATGGTGTAAATGATGCTCCAGCACTAAAAAAAGCAGATTGCGGAATTGCAGTAAGCGGGGCAACCGATGCAGCTAGAGCAGCCGCTGATTTGGTGCTTTTAGAGCCGGGGCTTAGTGTAATAAATAAAGCTATAAAGTTAGCTAGAGTTACATTTGAGCGAATGAAAAGCTATACAGTTTATAGAATTGCTGAGACTATTAGAATTATCCTTTTTATGACACTATCTATTGTAATTTTTGATTTTTATCCAATAACAGCAATTATGATTATTCTTTTAGCGCTTTTAAATGATATTCCTATTATGGCAATAGCTTATGATAATACCAAAATAGATAAAAAGCCCGTACGCTGGGATATGAAAGCTATTTTTGTACTATCTAGTTGGCTTGGAGTTGCTGGAGTGCTTAGCTCATTTACTATATTTTATATTACAATGGTTTATCTAAAAAGCCACCCTGAGAGTGCAATGTATCTGCCAGATGTGCCAAGCTGGGTAGATATGAAAGATGAGAAGTCATTTTTAGGCTTTGTGCAAACGCTATTTTTTGTAAAATTAATAATTGCTGGGCATTTTACAATATTTAATACACGCCAAGAGGGGTGGTTTTTTCAAAAGCCATATCCATCTTGGGTATTATTAGTAGCATCTTTAAGTACAGCTTTAATAGGAACTGCGCTTGGGATTTATACCTTTGGGCTAATGACACCAATTACTTGGCAATGGGCGCTATTTTTATGGGGATATGTAATTGCTTGGTTTATCTTTAATGATATTGTAAAACGATTAGTACTTTCGTACTATAAGAAAAAATATAAAGAAGAGGTATTATAAAATGAAAAAGAAAGAGTATAAAAAAGAGTTGTATAAATTACAAGTTGAATTAGTAAAGTTTCAAAACTATGTAATTAAAAAAGATTTAAAGGTGTGTATTGTATTTGAAGGTCGTGATACTGCCGGAAAAGATGGTACTATAAAGCGTTTTATAGAACACTTAAGCCCAAGAGATACAAGAGTAGTAGCGCTTGGCAAACCAAGTGATAAAGATAAAAAATCGTGGTACTTCCAACGCTATGTTCCGCATTTGCCAAGTGGTGGAGAGATAGTATTTTTTAACCGTAGCTGGTATAATAGAGCAGGTGTAGAGATTGTAATGGGATTTTGTACGAAAGATGAATATAAAGCCTTTAT
>Ga0256843_1002076_pt1 | contig 14977 bp, 6 predicted proteins | sample AlvinellametaG_FD_191572 | JGI IMG/M metagenome (GOLD analysis project Ga0256843, IMG submission 191572) | Pompeii worm associated microbial communities from hydrothermal vent at the East Pacific Rise, Pacific Ocean - Alvinella | ecosystem: Host-associated > Annelida > Integument > Unclassified ... | reverse complement strand
CAGATCAAACTGGTAGCACTGGATGAGAACGGAGATCCGATTCTGGATGGAGACGGGAACTATACCTTTGCCAATGATGTGACTGAAGGCAGTGATGCGAAATATATGGCAGTGGCATTCAATCCGGAGGAAGATACGTTCAGTCCAGATACACAGCTGGCAGACCAGTTGGGTACAGTAGGGTTGACTCTGGATAACGGTACAGCAACAGGCGCGAACAGCCAGAATGCAACAGACGGAAGTGAAGATTTCAATAACAGCAGTGTGACAGTCACACTGGGAGAAGAGATCAGTATTGCAACGTTTGATGACTATATGTCAGACAATGATGAGACATTTAGTGTTTCTATCACAGATGGTACCTATGCAGCAGGCACAAACGGCGGATATGAGAATGTCGATATTGATACCAATGCCGTTACTACTACGATAGCTGATGATACGGGTACACCAAACGATAACACAGACGGTCCGGAAGCAGACCATGAGGCAGTAGAAATAAAACTTATTGCGTGTGATACAGATGGGAATAAACTTGTTGATGGTGATGGAAACTACATCGTTGCCAATGAAGTATATGAGGGGGATCATCCAAATTATATGGTACTTGCTTTTGTACCGGGTACGACAACATTTAATGCTTCTACCGAAACTACAACACAGGAAGGAACTGTAGCGGTAACATTTGCTGATGATTCTGCTACAGGTGTCAGTGAGTTTACACCTGCATTTGATGGAAGTGAAGATTATGACAATGATGGTCAAACTGTTACCTTGGGAGAGGCATTTTCAACTGCTACATTTGATGATTTCTACAAAGAAAATGATGATGGAGAGACGTTTACCGTAGCTATTACAGATGGAAGCTATACACCGGATGAAGGTGGATATGAGAATGTCAATATCCATACTGATACCGTTACAACTACCATTAAAGATGATATCTCTTTTGGAACAGCAGATAGTGCTTTTGTAGATGAGGATAATTTTGATGTTACCAATTCCAATTCAAATATTACGGATACACAATCTTTAAATATTACAACGGCAGATGGATATGATGGATATACTTTGGCATTTGACGAAACACCGACTTTCACCTCTGATGATGATACTTATACAACTTTACAATCTGATGGTGTAGATATTGAGTATGTTGTAGATGGCAGTACCACAACAGCCTATGCAGGTTCAGGAAGAGAAGATAGTGACAGGGTATTTGTCATTACTTTAGATAAAAACAATGCAGGTGGCTCTGATGATGACTATACTTATACACAATATAAAAATATTGACCATCCAACGGCAGATAGTGATGATGATATTGTTTTGACATTTAGTTTCACTGCAACGGATGATGGACAAACAAGTGATACGCAAACTTTTACAGTAACTGTTAATGACTCATTACCAAGTGGAGTTGATCAAAATATAACAACAAATGAGGATAACAGTGTAGATATTATTATCTCACAAGAATCATTTGATAATGGGGAGATTACACTTAACAATGGAGTTGATGGTGATACTGTTGTTTCAAGTGGTGAGAGTATAGATATTTATGATACTGATGGAGATGATGTTGTTGGGGCACTTCTAAACAATGGAAATGGAACACTGACATTTATACCAAATGCAAACTACAGTGGTGATACAAATGGCTTTAGTTACAGTGTAAGTGACAGTGACGGAGACAGTGCAAGTGCGGATATCTCTATTAGTGTAACTCCCGTTGCCGATACGCCGGTTATGCCGGATGATATAACGGTTGAAACTTTTGAAGATGCAAATACGACAGATGCATCTGCATCTGATGGAAATCAAAGAGAGGGTGGAGATGTTAAAGTACTTGGATTAACGCTTCCAAGCTTGGCATCTCAAGTTGATCAGACTGACCAAAATGGTACAACATCGGGAGATAATCCTGAAAGATTCGGACTATTAAAAGTTTCATTCGCTTCAAGTGAAGATTTTGGCACGGCAACGATCGGATATGATACTGATGGTGATGGTACGCTTGACGGTACTTTACAAGAGATTACAAAAGACAGTGCATTTACGATAGATATAACAGATGTGACAGATTATCATCCAGATGATCTGGGTTCAGGTGATTATAGTCTGACACAGGCACAGTATGAATCCTTGGCAATTATTCATGATGAGGATAATGCAACAAATATTAATATGAAAATATATACACATATGAGAGAGGTAGATGATGATGGCAACTCTATTGATGTCTCTGAACATACAGATTCTCAATATGTACTTCTGGATGTTCAGGCTGTAACGGATGATATCTCTTTGAAATATGATGATGATCAAGGCATAGGTACTATCTCAACAACAGACAATACGGATGATACAATTACCTTAGATACCGTAGAGGAAGATTCAGCAGGTACAACCATAGATCTTAAATCTTTACTTACCGATACTACCGGTTTGGAAAATGATGCGTCACCTGATCTGGATGGTTCTGAGTATCGTTCCTATACGATTACCGGTGTTCCTGAAGGAACGATTGTAACCTTTGGAGATCAAAGTGTGGCTGCCGGTAGTGATGGTCGTATAGAGATTGCAGCGAGTTGGAATAATGATACAAACCAAGATGTGCCTTTTACGATGCAACTTGCTCCAAACTACAGCGGTTCGGTGGATGCAACGATTGTTCTGAGTGTACAAGATATGGACAGTGACAGTAGTATTACAGCAGATACACTTACCCAAACGGTTTATTTAAAAATAGATGTAGATCCCGTTGCAGATGTGGTCACACTTCAAGTCAAACAGGCTATTGGGGAAGAGGATGCCGGACGTACAGCAGGAAACACTGCAAATGATGCAACAGCTGATGATATAGATGCACCGCAAAATGGAATTGATTTAGATATTAAAGTAATTTCTGATGATGATAAAGATATTTCAGACGGTACAAATACAGATGCTAAAGAGACATACACGGTCATTATAGGTGACAGTTCAGACTATGACGGTATTCCGGACGGTGGTTCTATCTATTATGATGGAACATTGATAGATAAAGATACATCTGGTGTAGATGGTATTACGGTAACTGATAATGGTGATGGCAGCTGGAAACTTCAAATTGATAATTTTGACAATGATGCCATATTGACATTTATCCCTCCTCATAATGATGACAGTGATTATATCTTTAATATAGATGCATATTCAACAGACCATGGAACAGACTCGGTAACACAATCTTTACAAATAGATGTAACAGTAAAAGATGTTGCAGATGTACCGATGAATGATGATTTGGCAACAGTAAATGTAACAGATGATAATGGAGATGATATTGCATTTAATGCAACTGCGACAGAAGACAGTGGTGCAATAGACCTGAAAGATATCCTTGCAACCCCAGATACTCTTGCCTCGTATGACAGTGATGGAAGTGAAACATTGACTATCAAAGTAACAAATCTTGCAGATGGTTTTGATATTGGTGGAAGTGGAGCTACATTTATTACTGGAAGCGGAGACAGCAGAGTATGGTTTATTGATGTTGCAGAGCTTAATAATGGTAATGTAACACTTACTACCCCCGAAAATTATGCAGGTGAAGTTGACTTTGATATGTATATGATCACAACTGAAGAAGCAGGGGACAGTAAAACACATGCTGTTCAAAATGTCTCTGTTATGGTTACTCCTGAAGCGGAAGCTACTGTGCATACGAGTGATATTCAAAATGAAGATGAAACTATCTCACTCGATTTTGGACTGGATACACCGGATGCCGATGGTATAGATGCGGGGCATGAACAACTTCAATCGTTTGCTATTGATATGGATACGGTAGATGATGGTGTTACTCTTGTAGGGTCAGTAAGTGGAACACTGAGCGGAAGTGGTTACCAGGCTTTGGATGTAGATGCAGATGGTAATCTTGAAACGGTTACCGCAACTATTACTGAAGATTCAAATATGAACGGTGGTTATGACTTCAATATTCAATATACTGTTGCAGATATAGCCGTTGATAGTGACGGTAATACATACACAGATACAAAAACAGTAACAGATGAAACCTATACGGTGACAGTGAATGCTGTTACAGATGATATTACACTGAGCAGCACTACTTCAACTGATGATGACAGTATTACAATAGATGGTGAAAATGTCAGTGTCAGTGATAATGGAAGCTTTGTAAAAACCCTTAGTATAGCAGGTGTTGACAGTGATGGAAGGGGTCATGCTGATGAAGACGGCTCAGAGAAATTTACACGTATTGAAGTGAGTGGTGTTCCCGAAGGTATTACCGTAGTAGATGGTGTATATGCCGGAGATACCGGTGGTGGGAATTACTCTGGATTCTGGTATGTAGATATTGCCGATGTAGATCTTGATGGAAATGCAACCTATGATTTAGAATTTGATGTGGATGGTAACTTGAGTGAAGGAACTTCTTCAACGATTTATATTACAGCATTTAATGAAGACAGTAATAATGGGGTGGAACAGAATGATACCATCTCATTTAATCTGGATGTTACCGAAGATATAGAGGGTACGCAAGGTACCCCTGCTGAGATTACGAAGTTTTATCAAAATATAGACCAGGATCCGGTAAGTGATGGTGATGATGATGCGACACAAAATGCCGCATCAGACCATGATTATATTTTAAGTACTACAGATGACTATACCATAGATGACAGTGATGCATACAGCAATAGTGTTTTAAGAGAAGATACACAGTTTGCTTTAAGTGATGTTATTCATGTTGAGACGGATAATACAGACAGTAGCTTTTCTATTACTCTTAAAAATGTACCTGATGATGTTACGATAGAGGGGATGACCTATAATGAAGCAGAGGGATATTACACACTAAGTGGCTATGGTAACCAAAGCAGTGTTGTAGACGCTTTGCAAAATATTCTGGTTACACCTGCACAAAATCAAAATACAGATGCAAATGATATTGATAATACAGATCTTAACTTTGATATAGAACTTACAACCTATGCAAGTGGCGGTGCCAGTTATACAGCACTAATCAACTTTACAGGTGCCATACTTCCTGTGACGGATACTATGGATTTAACGACTGTAAATGATGGGGCTACCAATGAAGATACAGATCAAATGTTTAGTATTACACTTGACAACAGTGCAGACAGTGATAGAACAACTATTGTAGATGGAAAAGTCTATATTCAGGTAAATGAAACATTTAATGACACACAAGGAAGTGACGGTGCAAATGGTGTACTTAAAGATGGAAATGGTAATGAAATAACAGATACGGAAACAGATCCGGATGGACTGCCAGAAGGAACATACTTTGTGGTTAGTGATGTTTCATATAATGATACATTAGACTTTATCTATACTCCGGCAGAAAATAGAGACGGACATGTAGATGTTGACTTCTTTGTCAAAAATATAGAATCTGAAGATTGGGATCCGTATGATACCGAGGAAGTAGTTTCAACACAAACAGTCTCTTTTGATGTAAATAGTGTACGTGACGGCTTTACATTTGATACAACAGCAGGGTCAAGTGGAGATGAAGACACAATGATACAGGTACAGGTAGATGTAAGTAACAACGATAGTTCGGAACAACTTACATCTGTTTCACTTGATGAAATTCCAGATGGTTTCTTAGTATACTATGGTGATGATGAAGCAAGTGCTGTTGTAGCTCAAAATATTGGTGTTAATGGTCAAATGGATATGGAAATGACCTATGGTGTGATTGAAACTGTAGATTACAATCTTTGGAATATTCCTCTTGAGAATGGTGAAATACCGGCTTATATCGGTATTAAAGCACCTGAGAACTGGAGTGGAACTATTCCGGGTGTTGAGTTCCATGCTGCTGATGAGAGCGGAGATATAGCAACTGATTCTTTTGATGTTGTGATCAATCCGGTTGTGGACAGTCTGACTTTAAATGCAACAAAAACCTTTGGTGACGAGGGAGAAAATATAGCCCTGAATCTTAATGCCAATGTAGAAGACCTGGATGGTTCTGAAACGGTCACACTGACTTTGGCAGGATTGGGTGCAGATGCATACTTTACTGCCAACGGTGAGGGGATAGACAGTGCCAATATCAGTTATGACAGTGGAAGCGATACCTATACCATTACCAATATTGCCGCAGCAGACATCAATGCATTGGCAGTGACACAGTCTGCGATGTCCGGTTCAGTGGATGTTACAGCAAAAATGGTTGAAAGTGACGGAAGTGAATCCAGTCTTGTCAGTAGTAGTTTTGACATAAATATTAGTGATGTGTCAGCTACTTCGGAAGATGATGTGCTCTTCTATGACGGAACAGATATTGATGCGCTGGCAGGAGAAGATACAGTGTATCTGAAAGCAAATCAGGATATTGACTTTGATGGTACAGATACGCCACTGGCCAATATGGAAACCATTGATCTTACAAAAAATGGAGATCATACGCTCTCCAATATTTCTGTTGCCGATGTGACACGTATGACAGATGGAGATAATGTATTGGTCATTGAAGCGGATGATGGAGATACGATAGGTCTTACGGATGAGTGGACACAAAATGGCAATGATTATACCAGTGGAGGTGTTACTTTGACCGTTAATGGCGGTACAGTTACTACGACCAGTGTGATCTATGATGGTATCATCGGAGGGTTGGAGTATACAACATCATCTGGGATTACAGGCCTCACCAGTGAGGATGGAAGTTTTACCTATGCATTTGGTGATACTGTGACATTCCAGATCGGTGATCTTGTAGTAGGTCAGATCAATACCAATGAGATTAGTGACGGTAAAGTATTCCTTCAGGATCTTGCCGGAACGGAACGTACCGATATGAACGATGAATACGTGGAAAATATGGCGGTACTGCTTCAGTCTCTCGATGTTGACAGTGATGCCTACAATGGTATTGTGATCACTGAAGAGATGCGTGAAGCTTTCTCTGACAATTCGTTTGATCTTGCAACCATCAGTGAAGATGAACTCAAAACCATTATTGAAGAGACAGGCAAAGAAGCGGTTTCCGAAGAGGATGCCATGACACACGTAGGTGACATGCTCGTTGCCTATGGCGATGTGGAAGCCTCTGCTCTGGAAACACACCTTTCTGATGAAACGGCAATGCTGCTTTCTACAGACGGGTTTGACTTTAGCGGACTTGAGATGGAAACAGAATCTGCAAATACCGATAGCATATCGGAATTGACCCTTACAGCAGAAGATCTGCTTGATCTTGCCGGGGCAGACCATGAACTGACTATTTTTGAAGGTGAAACAGAAGCGCTTACACTTGACGGAAGTCTCGGTACCTGGATGCAGAGTGGACAGAATATAGAAATGAATGGTACACTCTTCAATATTTACCATAATACAATGGATGAAAGTTTAACACTGTATGTAGAGCATAGTGTACAAAGTACCGTGATCTAACTTTATTTGCTCTCTCCGAAAGGAGAGGCATTTTATGAAACTGTATCCTTCCATGGGATATAATACCAGACAATCATTCTTTCCAAAGGACAATCTTGAAACTTAGTAAAATAGGGAGCATTCTTTTGCTCAGCAGTGTATCGATTTATGCGGCTTTTATCGATATCTATACACCTACAGGTGAAGCGGGAGCATGCAGTACCCATATAGAATCTATTTTGAAACAGGCCTATAGACATTACCCCAGTATTACGGCATCACAAAAACTTGTTTTGAGTACCAAGGCGCAAATTGAAGCAGCCAAATGGAACTATTTTCCTACGCCTTCGGTTGATTTTTCCCAGGGAAGTGCAGGGCGAAGCGGAGAAACTTATCGTATTGACCAGCCTTTGTGGACCGGTGGAAAAATTGATGCACTCAATGATATGGCATATGCCAGGGGAGATGAGGCGAAATTTACACTGGGTGAAAGCAGTTATGATCTTTCGCAAAAAGTATTAAGTGTACTTGCCGTCTATATTCAGGCAGATGGAGAGATAAAGGCGTTTAAAAAAGGCAAAGAAGATCTTGAAACACTTGCCAAAATGTTAAATCGAAGGGTCGGTGCGGGGGTCTCTTCCGAATCTGATGAAGAGCTGATACGTTCACGTATCTTTCAGATAGAGGGTGACCTGTTGACAGCGCAGCGTCGTTTTGAAATGGCAAAATCACAACTGTCGTTGTTAACCGGTAGAAAAATGAAATGCAGAGTTACCTTTAAGCATGATGCCATACTCAAAAAAAAGATGGTATATCTGCAACTGGAAAGAGAGATGCTTGCCACGCATCCTACCTTAAAGAAGAAACGTGCTCAGGTAAAAATAGCCAAGGCAGAGAAAAAAAGTACCGATGCGGAGATTATGCCAAATATCTCTTTGAGAGGAGAATATCAAAGGGGTTCACTCTATACCAATGATCCTGTGAATAATGAAGCTATTGCCTACGTGGCGGTCTCTTTTAACCCGGGTGCGGGTCTCTCTTCTCTTTCAAATATGGAAAGTGCACAATATAAAGTATTACAGGCACGTGATGAACTCTATACGAAAGAGCAGGAACTTAAAGATCGACTTCTGAGTGATTATGCAGACTATATTTCAGCGCAGAACCGATTGGAAAGTGTGCAGCATATGATTGAATCTTCCCAAAAAGTACTTGAATCCTATAAACGACTTTTTCTTGCAGGCAAGAGACAATGGCTCGATCTGGTAAATGCTTCAAGAGAGGTAACTATGAATTATATTACGTTGGCATCATTGAGAGCAACACTGATTACTTCTGCTTACAGAGTGGCCCTTGAAGCAGGCAAGCTTCATATTGATTCTAAAGGAAAACGGTGATTTATCAGACAAGAGAAGAAGCGGTAGTTGATCTTCACTGGCTTGTAACATCGTGTTCTGTCGTTCCTTTTTCCTCATTAAAACTCTCTGCCTATGAGACACAAATACTTGAAGATGAACTTAAAGAGTATGATGATGATGCCATTAAACTTTTTTATGAAAATATTTTTGAATACATGGGACTTCATGAACCGCACTGGAGTAAAGAGTTTTCGCATCGGGAATTGCCTGTGTTTGCTTTGGTCCCGGAGGAAGGCGTATGTGTCATACTTGCAAGAGAATCTAACGGTAAATGGAAAACAGAAAACAAAGAGGGTATCGTTACAAAAAAAACTTTTCCGGAAGGAACATACTTCAGTGCCGTCAAAATAGAGAGAAAACCTGAAAAAAAGCGTTCGGCAAAAGAGATGTTCAAGGAGATTGCATTCAGGCACAAGAGTGCCCTTCTTCATGCGGGTATTGCTTCTTTGAGTATTAATATTCTTGCCCTTGCCACTTCTTTTTTCAGTATGCAGGTATATGATCGGGTTATTCCGACACAGGGTGTTTCAACACTTGTCGCACTGGGTATTGGAGTATTTATTGCTATTTTTCTGGAAATGATGTTAAAGCTTTCCCGTTCCTATCTGTTGGATGGGGCGGCAGCCCATATGGATGTCTCCTATTCTCATGATATTTTTAACCGTTTTTTAAAAATTCGTCCGGATGCACTGCCAAGAAGTGTCGGTACGTTATCGGGACAGTTGCAAAGTTATGCAACGGTACGCTCTTTTATTTCCAGTGCGGCACTCTATGTACTTATTGATTTTCCTTTTTCTATGATTTTTCTGGCAGTTATTATTATGTTGGCCGGCTGGACCATAGGGTTTATTGTTCTGGTGTTTCTTGTTCTTGCTATTTTTGCAGGACTTTTTTTTAAAAACAAGATAGTAAAGCTTACACAAACTTCTACCCTGGCATCGCATAAAAAACTGGGGCTTTTGGTTGAAAGTGTGGAAAGTGCCGAAAATATAAAAGCAACAGGAGGCGGATGGAGTTTGCTTAGCCGCTGGAATGCTCTAAGTGAAGATGCGATCAATGATGATATCAAGATCAAGCATTACAGTGATATGTCTACGTATGTAGCATCTTTTTTACAGCAGTTTAGCTATATTTCAATTGTTGCAATGGGTGCCTATCTTGTAAGTACAACAGATAAGCTGACCATGGGGGGATTGATTGCAACGACTATTCTTTCGGGTAGAGTACTTTCCCCTATAGCGATGTTGCCAAACCTGCTGGTTCAGTGGGGAAGAACAAAGATCTCTGTCTCAGACCTTGATAATGTCTATGCTTTGGATATGGATAATGAAGGAGTAGAACGTCCGCTTTCTCCAACCTTGATTAAACCGGAATTTCGCTGTGAAAGACTTAAGTTTGCATACACCGAGAATGCGCCGGTAGTAACTATAGAGAAAATGACGATTAAAGCGGGAGAGAAAGTTGCTATATTGGGTACTATCGGTTCAGGTAAATCGACATTGCTCAAGATACTGGCAGGTTTATACAAACCAACAGAAGGGAAGATCTATTTGAGCAATATGGATATGCACCAGATAACACGTAACCGTGTAAATGAGATAGTTGGCTATTTACCGCAACATGTCAAGCTTATTTCCGGAACACTTAGGGAAAACCTCTTGTTGGGGCTTGCCGGGTACAGTGATGAACAGATTATGAAAGCGGCAGAGCAGACAGGGCTTATTCATCTTATAAGTGCATTGCCTCAGGGACTTGATACCCCGGTTCCAGAGGGAGGAGAAAGTGTTTCGGGAGGGCAAAAACAGATGATCTCTCTGACACGCCTGGTGCTTATGCAGCCCAAGGCGCTACTGCTGGATGAACCTACGGCCAATATGGATGACGGGACGGAGCGGCAGATATTGCGTACATTGAAGTCTCAAATAGATAAGGGACAGACTCTGGTTGTCGTAACACACAAACCTGCGGTACTGGCCCTTGTGGAGCGTGTAATTGTAATTTCTTCCCAGGGAGTACTTATGGATGGAAAAAAAGAAGAGGTTCTTGGTAAACTTAATGCTACGTCCAGGCTTAAAAAGGGTAATGCATGAGACATACAAGGCATCCCTACCGATCAAAAATAAATCCTGTCTGGATGATTTTCGGGACACTTTTTTTGCTTATTGTTCCTTTTCTTATCTGGTCTTCCTATGCACGGATAGATCAAATTTCCCATGCACGGGGACAGGTGATTGCCGCAGCAAAAACGCAGCAGATACAGTCTGCTATAGATGGTGTTGTGGAAGAACTTTATGTCAGAGAAGGCGATCAGGTAAAGCGTGGAGAAAAATTGATACTGCTGGAGAGAAATCAGGTAGAAGCGGCCTATGAGGACAGTAAAGCAAAAGTGGCTGCACTAAAGGCAACATTGGCACGGCTTGAAGCGGAAGTATATGGTAAACCTTTAAAATTTGATGCAACAATTGTTAAAGAGTATCCTGAATTTGTTGAGAATCAAAAGGCTTTGTTTCAGCGTAGACAGCAGGCGTTGAATGATGATATCAAAGCGCTTGAAGAATCTCTTGCCTTGGCAAAAGAGGAGCTTGCGCTCAACAAACCGCTTCTTAAACGCGGAGATATCGGTGCAACACAGATTATTCAGCTTAAGCGGCAAATTGCTGATTTGAAAGGAAAGGTTACCAATACAAGGAACAAATATTTTCAAGAATCACAGGCAGATATGACCAAAGCAGAAGAAGAGCTTTCAACAAAAGAACAGGAGTTGACCGATCGTAGAATTACGTTGGAACGTACCGTCATTACCTCTCCTATGAATGCGATTGTCAAAAATATTATTATTACAACCAGAGGTGCAAGAGTACGGGCAGGTGATATTATTATGGAACTGGTACCTTTTGGAGACGAGTTGATCGTGGAGGCAAAAATGAAGCCGGCTGATATCTCTTTTGTCAAGGTGGGACAGTTGGCAGGGGTAAAGCTTGATGCATATGACTACAGTATCTACGGGATTTTTCACGGGAAAGTGAAATATATCAGTCCTGATGCGCTGATGGAAAAAACTTCCCAAGGAGAACAGTACTATTTTCGGGTACTCATCACGATGGGAGAGACAGAATTGACAGCCAAGAACGGTAAAAAGATTATGTTGACCCCGGGTATGACAGCACAGGTGGATATAGTAACCGGAAACCGAAGTGTGTTGACTTATCTGACCAAACCAATCATTAAAACATTCTCCGAAGCGATGCATGAAAGGTAATATTTTACAGGTGGTTAAACCTTAGTTAACCTGACTCAAGTACACTACTATTATAAATATAGTTTTAGGAGAAAAACTTGAGTCAAATCATACAAAACATCAGAACAGAAATTTCCAAAGTGCTTGTCGGTCAGGACAAGATGGTTGAAGGACTGCTGGCAGGACTCCTCTGTCGTGGGCATATTTTGCTCGAAGGGGTTCCCGGTCTGGCGAAGACCACCGCAGTCAATGCACTGGCCAAGACACTGGGACTGAACTTCAAACGTGTACAGTTCACGCCTGACCTGCTTCCTTCGGATATTATCGGAACGGAAATTTACGACCCTTCGAACAATACATTCAAAATTAAACAGGGACCGGTCTTTACCAACCTTCTTTTGGCAGACGAGATCAACCGTGCACCGGCAAAAGTACAGTCTGCACTGCTTGAAGTGATGCAGGAGAGACAGGTGACCATCGGTGATGAAACCTTCAAGATCGATCTGCCTTTCCTTGTTATGGCGACACAGAACCCTGTAGAGCAGGAGGGTGCATACGAACTCCCCGAGGCACAGCTTGACCGTTTTATGATGAAAGTGGTCGTGGGCTATAACACCAAAGAAGAAGAGCTTGAAATTGCAAGACGTGTGGCCAATAACAGTTTTGAAGAAATTCAGCAGGTGGCAAGCATAGAAGAGCTTGAACAGATCCGTAAAGAGGCACTTTCGGTGCATATGGATGAAGAGATCGAAGCCTATATCATCGAACTGGTCGCTGCAACGCGTGACCCCAAAGCATACGGGCTTGAAGAGCTGGAACCGTATATTGAGTTTGGTGCAAGTCCGCGTGCGAGTATTGACATGTATAAAGCCGCACGTGCCATTGCCTACCTCAAAGGGCAGGATTATGTCTCGCCGATCGAGATTGCGTACATTGCCAAAGAGATACTGCGCCACAGGATCATACTCAGCTATGAGGCACAGGCGGAAGATGTGACACAGGATCATATTATTGAGAAGATTCTGGCGGCGGTGCCGATCCCGTAGTTAAAGTGCAAAAAAGAGTGGATTTATCCACTGAATATATAAAAGAAAATGAATGATAGATAAAGGATACAGGTGAACACAAAAGCAAAAAAGATCGTTCTCAAGACCAAAAAACAGGTCTACGGGGATATGCTCGGTAACAATGCTTCTATGTTCCAGGGAGAGGGCTTTGAGTTTACGGAGCTTCGTGAATATGTCTACGGAGACGATGTCCGTAAAATAGACTGGAAAACGACTGCAAAACTCGGAAAGCCTTTTGTCAAGATATACAAAGAAGAGAGAGAACTCAATGTCGTAGTCGTCTCCATGCTTGGAGGGTCTACCTATTTTGGAACCGTGAAACAGAAGTCTGACATCATAGCGGAAGTGGCCGGTACTCTGGGGTTTTCGGCAGTAAAAAATGCAGATCTTTTTTCACATATTATTTTTGCCGATAAACTGTATGAACTGAGCAAGCCGAGTAAAAAACTTTTCTCGGTTCACAAGGCAGTTGAGAATATTGTCGATTTTGAACCTCTTGGAAAAGAGGGAGATTTCAAGGCACTGGTGGAGACACTGAACAACCGCCTGAAGAAAAAAGCGCTGCTCTTTATTATTTCGGATTTTGTCGGAGATGTGGATTTGAAGCTGCTGAGCAAAAAGCATGATGTCTTTGCTGTGATCGTACGTGACAGGTTTGAAGAGAACCCAAGTGAACTGGGCTATCTCAGACTGATCGATATGGAAACAAAGCAGAGTTTTGAAGGCAATATCGACAGTGCTACGCTCAAAAGCTACAAAAAAGCACTTTTGAAGAATGATGAAAAACTCTATAAGCAGTTCAAAAAGCATGGTATCCGGTTTACCAAAGTGTATACCCATGAAGACGGGGCACTGAAACTGATGAAGAGTATGAGGAGATAAGATGAATGGTGCAGATATGAATGTAAGTCAGCAGTTAAGAGATATCAAGCCTCTGCTGGACATACCGGACAACTCTTTTTATATTTACTGGGGGCTGATCGGTTTTGCCGGTTTTTTGCTGCTTGCAATTCTCTTTTTTGTAGCTAAAAAGCTCTGGGAGAACAGAAAGGTCAACCTGGCAAAAGGCTACCTTGAGAAACTCAAGGCCATAGACTGGAAAGATACGAAAAGATCAGCCTATGAGGCGACACACTATGCAAGGCTTCTGGCAACCGATGAGAGAAAAAAAGAACTTTTTTCACAGCTTGAACCGATGCTGGAGAAATACAAATACAAGAAAGAGGTAGATGCAGTGGATGTAGATACAAAAAATAAATTTAACCTTTTTGTGCAGGTGGCAGATGAGTCAATTTAGTTTTGAATATCCTTTAGCCTTTTTAGCCCTACTGCTTTTTGTGCTGTGTGCAAAGTGGTGTAAAGAGCGCAGCAGAGCGATCTTTTTTCCCCATGTGGGAACACTCATTGCCAAAACAGCCTATAAGAGTTCTCTGTTAAGCTGGCTGAAATGGATCGGTATTGTAGCAGCGGTGATTGCCCTGGCATCTCCCGTCATTACAAAAAGTTACTCAAACTCCAAAAAAGAGGGAAGAGATATTGTGTTGGTCATTGACAGTTCCGACTCAATGAGACAGATGGGATTTGATCCGGAAGATCCGTATAAAAACAAGTTTGATGTGGTCAAAGAGGTGGTCAGTGATTTTATCAAGAAAAGAAAAGATGACCGTATCGGTATGGTGACCTTTGCAGATGTGGCATTCATCGCTTCACCGTTGACCTTTGAGAAAGATTTTCTTCGCAATATTACCAAAATGCAGGAGCTTGGTATGGCGGGTAAACGTACCGCGATCAATGATGCTCTGGTACAGGCCTATAACCTTTTAAGTAAA
>Ga0256843_1002075_pt1 | contig 14979 bp, 15 predicted proteins | sample AlvinellametaG_FD_191572 | JGI IMG/M metagenome (GOLD analysis project Ga0256843, IMG submission 191572) | Pompeii worm associated microbial communities from hydrothermal vent at the East Pacific Rise, Pacific Ocean - Alvinella | ecosystem: Host-associated > Annelida > Integument > Unclassified ... | reverse complement strand
ACCTCCACCACACACACAGATGCCACACCGGCACTCTTCCCGATGCTCTTGCCTCTGCTTGTGATGGTCTTTGCCGTACCGGTGGGGCTCTACATTACCGGCGAAGGTGACATCTTCAAAGGCTCTGGCTCCACTTCGGTCTACTATGCCACCATTGTCACACTCTTTGTCATGTATGGCTACTACCGCCTTAGTGGAAGACTCAGCCACAAACGCTTCTTTAACGGCCTCTTTGCAGGTATGGGCGAGATGATCCCCATCGCAACCATCTTACTCTTTGCCCTGCTTATTGGCAAGGTTATCGGAGAGCTTGGCACCGCCAAATACCTCGCCCACCTGCTAAGTGGCAACATCTCCCCGGTACTGATGCCGATGCTCATCTTCCTTACTGCCAGCATCACTGCCTTTAGCACGGGGACTAGCTGGGGAACCTTCTCCATTATGATGCCTATTGCCTTGGCTTTGGGTGCCTCTATGGGATTAGACATCCCCCTTGTCATCGCAGCGGTCATCGCCGGAGGAATATTTGGCGACCACGCCTCCCCCATCAGTGATACCACCATCATCTCTTCAATGGCAGCGGGGTGTGACCATGTGGAACATGTAAGAACACAATTGCCGTATGCGTTGATAGGCGGGGCTTTGGCTGCGGTGGCGTTTTTGGTGGTGGGGTGGATGACGGTATAAAGGATTCATAATGTTACCAGCGATAAAAACACAGTTAAAAACAGGTCAAGAACCTTTTACATTTAACGATACAGAGCTACCTATCAATGTACTTTCATTTTGGCAATGGTCAAGTTCTGAACTATTAGGGAATGCATTACGAGGTATCCTTGCTGAATTTATTGTGGCATCTTCAATAGATACCCTTGATAAGCCAAGAGAAGAGTGGGATGCATACGATCTTATTACAAAAAATGGATTAAAAATTGAAATAAAATCATCATCATATCTTCAAAGTTGGAAGCAGACTGTATTATCTAAAATTATTTTTGGTATACAACCCACATCAAGTTGGGATGATCAAACTGATAAGCGAACAAAAAAGAAAATACGACAATCAGATATTTATATCTTTTGTGTACTTTCACATACAAATAAGGAAACTGTCGATCCTCTCAATTTAAATCAATGGGACTTTTATCTTTTAGAAACTAATATTCTTAATGAAAAAGTTGAAACACAAAAAACCATAACACTATCCAGTTTATTAAAACTAAATCCCATAAAAACTGATTACAGTGGATTAAAAGAGAACATTCAAAAACTCGAAAGAAAAAACTAACTCGTTCCCACGATTCTCATGGGAACGAGCAAGACTATAACAAATACATACCCTTGACAAATTCACCCAATAGTAATAAAATACATTGTATATATAGATTTTAGGATACAGCTTGTTTAAACATAAAACGATCAGATACAGCCTTGAGAAAAATCAACTTCTTAAAGCCCAAAGAGATATTTCGTTTGAAGATGTGATTTTGGCATTGGAGAGCGGGTATCTGTTAGACGATATCGAACATCCCAATAAAGAGAAGTATCCTAACCAAAATATTTTCATTATACTCATACAAGTAAAAGATTATGTCTATCTTGTGCCCTATGTGGAAGATGAAACGACTATCTTTTTAAAGACCATTATTCCCTCACGGAAAATGAATAAAATATATAACAAAAAGGATGCCAAATGAAAGAGCTTGATGCATTTGAAGCTGACATACTTGAAAGTGTTGAAAATGGCGAATGGCAAAGTCGCGGCAATATAGATGAACGCATTAAAGAGCTACAGTCTTATGTCAAGAACCAAAAGAAAAAAGCCATATCCATCAGAGTATCGGAAAACGATATTTATGCCTTGAAGAAAAAAGCATTAGAAAGCGGTGTGCCTTACCAGAATATCATTCAAATGCTCATTCATCAATTTGCATCGGACAAGATCAAACTTAGTATATAGGTTTTCTCTCGTTCCCGCGATCCTCGTGGAAATACATACTACATACTCCCACTACACTATTTGGCTATAATACTACCCAATTTCATATAGGCAAGGAAAAGCATTGAAAACACAACGGGTGGTATCCCTCTCTTTGGGGTTGGTATTTGTCATTATGTTCCTCTCAAGCGGGGTGCTCTATTTTATTCCTGACAGACGCATCACAGACTGGAGTGGTTGGTCGTTCCTGGGGCTTGATAAACAGCAGTGGGACAATCTGCATATTGTCTTGGGGCTCTTCTTTCTTGTTTTTCTCGTGTGGCACATCTACTACAACTGGAAGCCCATCAAGAACTACCTCAAAGAGAAGAAAAAGCTCATCCTTTTTACCAAAGAGTTTAACCTCTCCTTGGCACTTGTAGCCCTCTTTACCGTAGGTACCATCGGAGTGTACTTTCCTTTTAGTTTTTTGGTCAATGTTGGCAATGGTATTAAAGCGATCAATGCACACCATGCAGCGACACCACCATTTGCATATGCCGAAGAGGCCACACTTCTTGACTACGCTATCTTAACCCATGTATCACCTGAAGAGATGAGCCAAAGACTCAAAGCAAAAGGTATTGTATTTCATAGAGAACAGACACTCAAAGAGGTAGCATCACTCAACCACATGAGCCCACAGGCACTTAGCCTTATTATTGAGCCCAAACCTCACAAACGCTCTTTACCAAGTGATCTTCCTGTAGGTATTGCCCATAAGAAACTGCAAGAACTTGCCAACATGTATAGCATCGATCTTGATCGCTTCTTATCACACCTTAAACGCTACCACATCCATACCACTCCACAGACCACCTTTAAAAAAATAGCCAAAGAGCACCACCTGCACCCGGCAACACTTTACAATATGCTGTTGGCTTCTCAAGTACAAGAGGCTCATTAACCTTTCATAAAGGCTCCTCGTTTATAATTATATTTCTAAACGCGTGACAAGGAGAAGAGCTTATGAAAAAGAAAAACCGTGCATTACATCTTGATATTAGTGCTATTCTTCTAAAGTATGATCCGATGGAGGTAGGAGCGGCTGTCATCGAAGATGATGAGTATGATCTGGAGGCGGCTACTATTCTCTCACGCATTAAAGAGGTCCACTCCAAAGAGGAGCTCACAGAGATTGTCTACGAAGAGTTTCAAAGCTGGTATGGCAAAGATGCCGTAGGCAGTAAAGAAAAATACGCCAAAATGGCCAGTGAGATATGGGATACCTGGCACCGCCACAACAAAGCGTTGAAAAGCTGATCTACTCAGCATACTCCTCTACCTGGTAGAGAAATATCTGCGGATGGCTCTTCAGGCACCCTTGCGGTAACCCTGCTTTTTGGCACAAGTGTGTAAAAAAAAGTTCAAAGCTTGGCAGTTGCTCCCACACCTGCGGCAAAAATGTTGCCTGGTAATTCCCTTCTTTTAAAATAACCCCATCAACCCCCGGACGAACCTTCTCTTTTAGTGATTCTATACTCTCATATACCAGTGGCTGAGGGGGTGTCAGCAACGAGATTTCAATCTTTATCTCATTAAACTCATCGACACGCAACGGCTTGAAACGAGGATCGGCAAATGCTGCACTCTTGGCATTATTTACAATATCGTCAAAGAGTGGCTGATGGGCAACAATAGAACCGATACACCCACGCAAAGTACCATCTGCTTTACGGTTAAGCGTTACAAAGGCCGCCCCCTGCTTCTTAAGCCATGGGTTTTCTTGTTTAAGTGTTTCCATATCGACACCATAGTCGATACCAAGCTCATGGGCAATGGCAGCACGAGCCAACGTTAAAAGTACCTCTTTTTTATGCATGATTCCTCTCCTCAAAAAGTGCACTAAGGTACCCCACTACCTGTGTAGTATCGCCACTTATATCCGCACTGGTACGGTAGTCGAGTACATGGGGGATTAAACCCCTCTCTCTGGCAGACAGTATTATCGCCTCCACCCCGGTTTTACCACACGCTTCGCACCCTTGCTCTAAGCGTAACGGATCGAGTGTTGTGATGGCATCAAGACAGATACCATCGTGTTTTTGTGCCTTTTTTATGTCGTAAAAGTGGCTTAGATCCGTACTTATGACAACCGCAGTTTGTGATTCTTCGAGCAGTTGATCGATCATAGATGAAAGGTGATGTGGATCCTCTTTGCCATAGATCAACTCTACTACTGAGACATCTGGCATATAGTACTTGATAAAGGGCATCTGTACCTCCGTACTGTGCTCGGCATGTACATGGGGAAGAAAAGAGATCCCCTCTTTTTGCTTTAACGTCTCAACAGTCTGTGTTGCTACAGGTAACATCCCAAAAGGGGTTGCGTAGTGGGTGTAGTCTGCTATGGAGATTCCTTTAAAGAGTTGGCGATGACTAGGGCCAACAACTACTACCTGCTTGAGTGGCTTTGTTGCAAGGGTACGATAGGCCACATTGGCTGTAAAACCGCTATAGATATACCCTGCGTGTGGCACAATAACTGCACGGCTCTCAAAAGAGAGCAGTTGGTGCATATTGACATTTTTTTCAAGAATGGTATTGAAGTGATCAAGCATCGCTTCAATCTCTTGGGAAGAGTTGGGGTAGAAGCTTCCGGCTACAGACATCTCTCTTATGCTCATCTCCATACTCCTGCAATGATGTTGCTACACACAGGACAGGCATCCTCTTTGAGGTGATTTTCTATCTGCGTGTAGCCTTGTCGCTCTATGAGGATAGTCTGGCAGTGTGGGCACTGGGTGGTACCCTCTACCCCGACATTGCCAAGGTAGATGTATGCCAGACTCTCCTCCTCTCCAATCGCTTTGGCTTTGAGCAGTGTGGCAAGTTTGGTAGCGTGATGCTCTTGCATCTTATAGTTAGGATAGAAAGCACTCAAGTGCCATGGTACATGCGTACCGAGCTCTTTGGCAATAAAACGTGCCATGGCACGAATCTGCTCTTCTGAGTCGTTGTGCCCTTCAATAAGCAGCGTTGTTACCTCTACCCATATGCCACACTCTACCATCTGTTTGAGTGTTGCTTTTACCTCTTCAAGCCCACCTTTGAGCACCTTCTTATAGTAACGACTATCCCAACTTTTTAGATCAACATTGACACCATCTACCCACGATGCCATATCATCCACCATTTGAGGTGATTCAAAGCCATTGGTTACAAAGATACTCTTTATGCCTTTTTCTTTAGCCAAAAGTCCGATCTCTTTGGCATAGGGGTAGAAGATTGTCGGTTCATTGTAGGTATAGGCGATCGACTTGGCACCATGCTCTAAAGCGAGTGCCACCATCTGCTGGGGTGTTACTGTAACCGATCTATCGACAATGCTCTTTTGTGAGATCTCCCAGTTTTGGCAAAAAGGGCACTTGAAATTACATCCGACTGTACCAAAAGAGAGGACTTTGGAACCGGGTAAGAGATGGTAGAGTGGTTTCTTCTCTACAGGATCTACATGTACCGCTACAGGGTGCCCGTAAACCAACGTCTCTAAGGCTCCTTGGGTGTTTTTGTTGACACCACATATACCCGTTTGCCCCTCTTTGAGCTCACACGCATGATAACAGAGGTTACAGACTATCTTTCCATCCGCTTTTGGTGTATAATATGCAAAATTATTTTCTGTTGACATGCTTTAACCTTTATAGTCAAAGACTAAAGTATTATTATATTATATCACTAAATATAGAGCGTGTCAAAAGAGAGAACACCAAGAGGAATCCTATAGAATGAAACTACTTGTAAGTGCCCTTGAACCTTCGTCGAACCTACACCTAAAAGAGGTACTCAAACATGGAGACGACATTACACTCTTAGGCATATTTGACAAACAGATTGATGCAGGAGAACCCCTGTACGACATAAGCCAAATGGCTATTATGGGCGTGGTAGATGCCATTAAAAAGATACGATGGTTCTTTCAGGTAGCAGATGAGATGGTAGCATTGGCCAAAGAGGCAGATAAAGTGCTCTTGATGGATGCTTCAGGCTTTAACCTGCCTCTTGCCAAAAAGCTCAAAAAAGCCTATCCAAACAAAGAGATCATCTACTACATTCTACCACAGGTATGGGCAAGTCGCCCCAAACGGGTAGAGAAGCTGGAGCGTTACTGTGATCATCTGCTTGGGATCCTCCCTTTTGAGGTTGACTACTACCCTCAGCGTAAAGCCCGTTATGTAGGCCATCCACTCCTTGATGAAATTTCACTTAGCCACTCTCCACAAAGCAACACCATCACCTTTATGCCCGGAAGCCGCAAAAGCGAAATAAGCCGACTGCTTCCTATCTTTAAAGAAGTGCGTAGCAGACTAAGCGACAAAGAGGCAATACTTGTGATTCCACCCTCTTTTACACAAGAGAAGATAGCCTCACTCTATGGGGACATCTCGATGTTTAAAGTCAGCCACAATAGCCATGAAGCCCTCGCATCATCGGAGTTTGCCTTCATCTGTTCAGGAACAGCCACCTTAGAGGCCGCACTCATTGGTACCCCGTTCACCCTTGCATACATCGCTAAAAAGATAGACTTTTTCATTGGCACCAAACTCTTTGGCATCACCCAAGTGGGCCTTGCCAACATCATTCTTACCCACCACAACGGTACAACACTGCATAACGAACTGCTACAAGAGAATGTTACGGCAGAGAAGCTGCTAAACGAATACCACAACACCGACAAAGAGAAGTTCGCCCAAAAAGCCCAAGAGCTTAAAGCCTATTTAGGACACGGCAGTTCTGAGAATGTAGCAAGAATAATAATGGAGACAACCAATGAACACCCATAAAAGCATTGCAAAGCAATGCATACCAAAACTATTTACTATTCACTATTTACTATTCACTTCATCTCCAGAGGAGACAATATGTTAGTGCATATCTGCTGTGCTGTCGACAGCCACTACTTTTTGCAAAAGCTTCAAGAGGAGTACCCAAACGAGAAGCTTACAGGGTTCTTTTATGATCCAAACATCCACCCCTACTCCGAGTACTACTTACGACTGCTTGATGTCAAGCGAAGCTGCAAAATGCTGGGTATTGAACTGATAGAGGGTGAGTACGATACCCAGAGTTGGCTAGAGGCTGTACGTGGACTTGAGCATGAGCCTGAAAAGGGAGCACGGTGTGCAGTATGCTTTGACAAACGCTTTGAGGTGAGTGCTCAAAAGGCCGCAGAGATTGGAGAGAAGTACTTTACCTCTACCCTCTTAACCTCACCTAAAAAGTCGCTCAAACAGCTCAAAGCTTCAGGTGATGCTCTGGGCAAAAAGTACGGCATTACTTTCATTGCCCCTGACTACCGCAAAGCTTCAGGTACACAAGAGCAGAATATTCTGGCTAAAAAAGACAAACTCTACCGCCAAGATTACTGCGGATGCCTCTTTGGGCTTACGATGCAACGCCAAGAGCAACAGAAACTGGCCGATGAACTCTTTGTACCACTCTCCAAACAGATACAGCCCGAATCTATTGAAGCACGTATTGCACTCTATGAGAGACGATGGAGACTCGAAGATGAGCAACTTGAGTATCGCATTACCAAAGAGCGTTTTTTAAATTGGCGACTCAAATTCGCCCAACTCAAAGTACGTAAAGAGGTGGTGCCTTCACACATTCTGCCCTACTCCACCATACGTGGAAACTATACACGAGGAAGTATCGAATTTAACCACAATCATCTCTACTACATGAACCGTGATGAAGTGAAGTTTTTGACACTTGAAACCTACAATACGCTGCTTGGAACATCGTACAGCTGTGTTACATCACTTATGTTCAACCCGCCACCTTTTGAAGAAGAGGTAGCACTCAGAGAGCGTCTGGGGCTGGGAATGTATGATCTAAGTTGTCTGGTTGTTGTCGATGAGATACCTTCTAAAAAAATCGAACTTCTTATCGACAGCACTACCTACGAAGATGTCAAAGAGGTACTCCATATACTACCCGCCTAAACCACGCTTTACCAATAATTAGATAAAATAGCCCAATTTTATACGATAAAGGTTTTAACGTGCTATATAATGTTGTTGAGATTCAAAAAATCCTTCCACACCGCTATCCATTCTTACTGGTTGACCGTATTACAGCTTTGACTGAGGGTGAGTATATCGAGGGGTATAAAAATGTCTCCATCTCTGAGCCTGTATTTCAAGGGCACTTCCCCGATCACCCTATCTACCCTGGTGTAATGATCATTGAGGGTATGGCACAAGCGGGTGGTGTACTGGCATTTAAAAGTATGGACAACGCTTCACAAGAAGAGATCGAAAACAAAGTCGTCTACTTTATGAGTATCGACAAAGCGAAGTTCCGCTCACCTGTAACACCAGGAGACAGACTCGTATACAAAATCAATGTCATTAAAAACAAAGGGGCAGTCTGGCAGCTAGACGCCAAAGCCTATGTTGATGACAAAGTGGTGGCTCAAGCAGAGCTTAAAGCTATGATTGTCGATAAGTAGGTTTATCATGTCATCAATTCACCCAACCGCCATTATTGAAGAGGGAGCTACGATTGCCGAAGATGTTACCATTGGGGCATACGCCTACATTGGTGCCAATGTAAAACTAGGCAAAGGGACAACCGTTGCGCCCCATGCCGTTATTGAAGGTTTTACCACCATCGGAGAGCGTAACCGCATCTTCTCCCATGCAGCCGTAGGTACCATTCCTCAAGATCTAAAGTATCGTGGTGAAGAGAGTGAGTTGATCATTGGTGATGACAATACCATCCGTGAATTTACACTGCTTAACCCCGGTACAGAGGGGGGTGGTATGGTAACACGTGTGGGCAACAACAACCTGCTTATGGGGTATGTCCACTTAGGACATGACGTTATTATAGGCGACAACTGTATTCTTGCCAATGGTGCTACTCTTGCAGGGCATGTTGAACTGGGCAACCATGTTGTAATCGGTGGTATGACACCCGTACACCAGTTTGTTCATATTGGAGACTATGCCATGATCGGTGGAGCAAGTGCCGTTGCACAAGACATCCCACCATTCTGCCTGGCAGAAGGGAACCGTGCTGTTCTTAGAGGTTTAAACCTAACAGGCCTCAGACGTAAACTCGACAGAGATACCATTAATGCCCTCAAGAGTGCCTATAGACAACTATTTGAACAGGGCCAACCTATCCAAGATGTTGCCACTTCTCTCATTGAGTCAAGTGACTCAGAGGCTGTAAAACAACTATGTCAATTTATTACAACATCTAAACGGGGTATTCCGTTTACACGAAAATCATAATCTATTAGAGGATCACTTATGCCAAAAAAATGTAGTTTCTGCTTTGCCCAAGAGAGTGAAGAGATCACCATTATCTCAGGGGAGAACGCCTATATCTGTTCTAACTGTGTCATCTCTGCGTACAAAATACTCTTTGGTGAAGAGGAGGAGCAGGATGAGTCGTTCAGCTCTTATGAGCCACCTGTACTCTATACGCCAAAAGAGATCAAAGCGATGCTCGATGAGTATGTCATTGGCCAGGAACAGGCTAAAAAGACACTCTCTGTTGCTGTCTATAACCACTATAAACGTATCTTTAAAAACGAAGCAGACAGCGACGGTACACAACTTGAAAAGTCTAACGTACTGCTTGTAGGGCCAACCGGTTCAGGAAAAACCCTACTGGCTCAAACCATTGCACGATTTTTGAATGTACCTATTGCCATTGCCGATGCTACCAACCTTACAGAGGCTGGATATGTCGGGGAAGATGTAGAGAATATTCTTACAAAACTTCTTATGGCTGCCGATGGTGATCCAAAACGTGCAGAACACGGGATCGTCTTTATTGATGAGATCGACAAGATCGCCCGTATGGGAGAGAACCGTTCTATTACCCGTGATGTCTCCGGCGAAGGGGTACAACAGGCTCTTTTAAAACTCATTGAAGGTTCTGTTGTCAACATTCCACCAAAAGGTGGACGAAAACACCCCAACCAAGACTTCATTCAGATTGACACCTCCAACATCCTCTTTATCTGTGGTGGTGCATTTGATGGCATCAACGAGATCTTAAAAAGACGTCTTGGTGCGAATATTCTTGGATTTGGGCAGAAGCAACGCTCCAAAAAAGAGGAGGAGAATCTCTTACCACTCATCGAAGCGGATGACCTTGTAAGCTACGGGTTGATCCCTGAGCTTATTGGGCGGTTACATGTCTTGGCAACACTCAACGAAATCACCAAAGAAGATATGGTACGTATTTTGGTAGAGCCTAAAAACTCACTGGTTAAACAGTATCAAAAACTCTTTGCTATTGACAATGTAACACTCACATTTGAAGAAGATGCCCTACTGCTGATCGCACAAAAAGCACTCGATCGCAAAACGGGTGCCAGAGGACTGCGTACAATTATGGAAGAGATTCTGCTAGATATTATGTATGAGTTGCCTGAACTGGCAGGGTACGAAGTAGTCATTACTCCTGAAGTGATCAATGAGGGGGCAAAACCACTCTACATCAAAGATAAAAAAAGTGCATAATTGATTAAAGGATAAATAAATATGTTTAAAAAAATTCTTGGAATGTTCTCAAACGACTTGGCTATTGACCTTGGAACAGCCAACACGCTTGTACTTGTCAAAGGGCAAGGTATCTGCATTAATGAACCTTCAGTTGTAGCCATACAGTACGACAAACATGGTCAGCAGCGTATTTTGGCTGTTGGCCAGGAGGCCAAAGATATGGTAGGTAAAACCCCTGGAAACATCCGTGCGATCCGCCCCATGAAAGATGGTGTCATCGCAGACTTTGAAGTAACCGAAATGATGATCCGCTACTTCATCGAAAAAGCACACAAAAGAAAAGGGTTCTTCTCTCCACGTATCATCATTTGTGTCCCTTACGGTTTGACTCAGGTAGAGCGTCGTGCCGTAAAAGACTCTGCAGAAAATGCCGGAGCACGTTATGTATACCTTATTGAAGAGCCTATGGCAGCAGCCATTGGAGCGGGTATTCCTGTCAAAGATCCTAATGGAAACCTGGTTGTTGACATCGGTGGTGGTACCACAGAGATCGGTGTTACCTCTCTTGGCGGACTGGTACAGAGTAAATCGATCCGTGTAGCAGGAGATCACATCGATCAGGCAATCGTTGATTACATCAAAAAGAACTTCAACCTGCTTATTGGTGAGCGTGTGGCCGAAGAGCTCAAGATCAATATCGGTACAGCTGTACCTTTAAGTGAAGAGCTTAAAACAATCGTACGTGGACGTGATCAGGTTGAGGGGAGTCTCTCTGCAGTAGAGATCACCTCTGAACATATCCGTGCTGCGATGAAAGACTCTATTGAGCAGATTGCCGATGCACTCAAAGATGTACTCGAGCAGACACCACCAGAACTCGCAGGTGACATTGTTGAAAACGGTATTGTACTTACCGGTGGTGGTGCACTCATCCGTGGACTCGACAAATACCTCTCCGATATTGTCAAACTTCCAGTCTATATTGCTGAAGATCCACTCCTTGCTGTTGCTAAAGGAACAGGTAAAGCACTTGACGAGATAGATCTATTGCAGCAAATGGCATATGAAGACTAGAATACTCATTATTGTCTTTCTTCTTCTGATTCTGGGGGTTCTTCTCTCCAGAAACAGTCAACAGCTTAGTAATGCCCTACTACACTTTATCAATCCGGTTAAACAAGAGTATAAACATATTGTTCAAACGATTGAAGAGAAAGGACAAAGCTACCTCTTTCAGCAAGAGGCGATCGAACGACTCAACAAAGAGAACCAGATCTTACGTAAAGTACTGCTGGAACAGAAGCACTATATCAAACAGGTAGAAGATATCTACACTGTACTTCCTAAACTCAGTAGACTCCCCTACCGTAACGTTGCACTGACACAAACAATCTCCTATGTCAAACTTAACACATTCTCACGTATTTTGCTCTCAAAACCAGAAGGTATTGAGAATAACCACATATATGGCCTGATACAAAAGAGTGTGGTGGCAGGTATTGCAAGGCTCAACCATGAGCAGCTCTATGGATATCTGACATCTGATCCTCTCTGTCGCTTTGCCGTTTTTGTAGGAAAAAGCAAAGCCCCAGGTATCGCTGTGGGAAAAGAGCACAATACAATGGTAGTAAAGTTCATACCCAAATGGTATGAGATCAAAGAGGGAGAGAAAGTCATTACCTCCGGACTCGACAAGATCTTCTTTTATGGTTTTCCTGTCGGGGTTGTTACCAAAGTTGAGACACAAAGTGCCTACAAAATCGCCTATATTAAAACCTATGCCGATCTCTACCATCCTGACACCTTTTTCCTCATTAAAGATGCCAATGCTACACTCACAGAAGGGTTTGAAAGTAACAGTACAAAAATTGCCGCACCATGCCCAAAAGAGAAGCCCAAAGCGATTGTCTATACCAGCAATGAAAACAATACAACCATAGCTAAAGGTGACAACAATAAAACACAACCCGTCATTTCAAGCATTCCAAGCCGTATCGATCAGACACAAGAGGAGACGTTTGAACCAACTGTTCCGGCAGAAACGCCACCACCACCTCGTAAACGTAAAGTGGTACATAAACGGACAAAACCTAAACCCAAAAAAAGAGTTAAACGTCCAAAACCTACACCACCCCACACACTTGATCTATTCTAAAACCAAGAAGTAAATTGCCCTGTTTAAGGGCAGTTTTTACCCTTTTATAGTATAATCTTAAACTAAAATTTAAGGTGTAATCCCCCATGCCAAAACGCGAAGATATCAAAACTATTCTACTTATTGGATCAGGCCCGATCGTCATTGGACAAGCGTGTGAGTTTGACTACTCCGGAACACAAGCAGCAAAAACGCTTAAAGAGCTAGGGTATCGTGTAGTACTCATCAACTCTAACCCTGCTACCATTATGACAGATCCCGAATTTGCCCATAGAACATACATAGAACCGATTACCGAAGAGGTGATCGCAAAGATCATCGAAAAAGAGAATGTCGATGCCATCTTGCCGACAATGGGTGGACAGACAGCACTCAATGTAGCGATGAGTATGTATGAAAAAGGGATGCTTGAAGGTGTTGAGTTTCTTGGAGCAAACCCTGCTGCCATCAAAAAAGGGGAGGATCGTCAAGAGTTTAAAGAGGCGATGATCAAAATCGGTATGGACTTGCCGATCTCTCAGTATGCCTACAACATGGACGAAGCCCTCGATGCAGCCAAGAAGATAGGTTTTCCACTCATCATCCGTGCCTCATATACCCTTGCTGGTGGTGGTTCAGGTGTCGCATACAATATGGATGAGTTCAAAGAGATCGTCAAGGGTGGCCTTGAGGCTTCTCCTATCTCTGAAATTCTTATTGAGGAGTCACTTCTGGGATGGAAAGAGTACGAGATGGAAGTTATCCGTGATCGTGAAGACAACTGCATTATTGTCTGTTCCATCGAGAACTTCGATCCAATGGGAGTACACACCGGAGACTCCATTACCATTGCTCCTGCATTGACATTGACAGACAAAGAGTATCAACGTATGCGTGATGCTTCATTTGCCATCTTGCGTGAAGTGGGTGTCGATACCGGTGGTTCAAATGTTCAATTCTCGATCAACCCTGAGACTGGACGTATGATCGTTATCGAGATGAACCCTCGTGTAAGCCGCTCATCTGCACTCGCCTCCAAAGCAACCGGTTATCCAATTGCCAAAGTGGCTACACTCTTGGCTGTAGGGTACACACTCGATGAGATCACCAATGATATTACCGGCACACCAGCCTCTTTTGAACCGGTAATCGACTACATTGTAACAAAACTGCCTCGCTTTACTTTCGAGAAGTTCCCAATGGCAGACTCTACCCTTACAACTGCAATGAAATCTGTAGGTGAAGCGATGAGTATGGGACGCACCTTTAAAGAGTCGTTCCAAAAAGCTCTCTGCTCTCTTGAGACAGGCCTCACAGGATTTAACGAGATCAAATGTGACGGAGAGACACTGGTTCGTGAGATCAGACGCCCTAACGCAGAGCGTATGCTCTACGTCTACGAAGGGCTTAGACGCGGCATGAGCGTAGAAGCGATCTTTGATCTGTGTAAAATTGACAGATGGTTCCTCTATCAACTTGAAGAGCTCGTAGCAGTTGAAAAAGAGATGGACATTGCCCTTCTTTCAGATGCAACAAGACTAAGAGCTGTCAAAGCAGACGGCTTCTCCGATGCTTACATTGCAGAAGTCATTAATAAAAAAGAGGGCCTCAGCCTGACAGAGAACGATATCTACAATGCTAGAGAGAAACTCGGTATCAAACTTGAATACAACGAAGTTGATACCTGTGCAGCAGAGTTTAAAGCCCTCACACCATACCTCTACTCCAGTACCAATATCACACCACTTCCTGAAACAAAAACAGCGGAAAGCAAAGATAAAAAGGTACTTGTAATTGGCGGTGGGCCAAACCGTATCGGTCAGGGGATCGAGTTTGACTACTGTTGTGTCCATGCCGCTTTTGCCCTTGAAGATATGGGTATTAAGTCTATTATGTACAACTGTAACCCAGAGACAGTCTCAACCGACTACGACACCTCCGATATTCTCTATTTTGAGCCTATCGACTTTGAACATGTGCGTAATGTTATTGAACTTGAGAAGCCAGATGGTGTTATTGTTCACTTTGGTGGGCAAACACCACTCAAACTGGCAAAAAACCTTACAGCCATTGGTGCCAAAATCAGCGGCACCAGTGCCAAAGTGATCGATCTGGCAGAAGATAGAGAGCTCTTTAGTAACTTTATTAACGAGCTTGGCCTCAAACAACCGGCAAACGGTACAGCCTTTGCCAAAGATGAAGCGATGGCCATTGCCAACCGCATCGGTTACCCAGTACTCATTCGTCCAAGCTTCGTACTTGGTGGACGTGGTATGAGAACCGTTTACAACGATGGTGAACTTCGTGAATACCTCGATGAAGCAGTCTCTGTCTCCAATGAAGCACCGGTACTCATCGACAAGTTCCTTGACAACGCCATTGAACTGGATGTCGAT